>Ga0179593_1604891_pt1 | contig 16587 bp, 17 predicted proteins | sample CZODoug2_1_08_16_FD_185931 | JGI IMG/M metagenome (GOLD analysis project Ga0179593, IMG submission 185931) | Vadose zone soil fungal communities from Angelo Coast Range Reserve, California, USA - CZODoug2_1_08_16fungal (PacBio error correction) | ecosystem: Environmental > Terrestrial > Soil >... | reverse complement strand
GTTTCTCCTCTGGGCTCTGCGCTCGACACCTTCCCCTCCCCGCTGACCTCTCGACGGGTCTCCCTTTCCCTTTGAGAACATATGGCGACTCTCTCTTTCCTTCTTTCCCTGTAGTCACCAGTACCCCCCCTTTTTCGTAGCCTTCAAACAGAACATCCTTTTTCCGGTGGCCTCGAATGATGGCCTTCTTTTGGAAGGCATTTTGATCCTTCCTTTGTAATCGACGTGCGCGACGTTTCCTTTTCTTTCTTTTTCGCCTGCCTTAATGGCTTTTCTGATTCCTTTAATAAGGCTTTTCTCTTAGCGTCGAGGCGGCTTTTTCCTTTGTATTGTCGCATTTTTCCTGACTGACCTGGACCCCTTTTCCTTCTCCGGCTAGATGAATAGAACTCTTTTTTTCCCCTCCAATCAGCGGGCTTTTTTCCGACCGCGAGCGGTGTGTTTAAATGAACTTTTTCCCCCGGCCTTTCTCCCCCCCCACGATTTATCCTTTCCGAGTCGCCGATTTACGCCGAAACCCTGGCCTGAGATGCCGGTTAGTCCCTCTTTGGAGATCTTTTTCTCCCTCGGCCGTATCGAGCACATCCTTCTTTGGAATCCAGGTCAACCGCAGCAGGACTTCTTCGTTTCTTGATGGGGTCATTCATTTCCTTCTTTGCTCACGGCACCCGCCGAGCCTTCTTCGAACCTGTGGCGTATCGTCCTTTCCCTCTTTCACTCCACCCTTCCTGTGGGAGGCGGGGTTTTCCTCAAACGCTGGAGTAGATCCTCAACCGGGCGTGAGGTCCCCTCCCCTTCCCCGCCGCGGTCTATTACCCTCTCCCTTTGCGACTCCCCCCCCCATCTTTCGTGGTCTTGACCTCCCAGGTAATCCCTTTGTTCCAAGCGTAAGATCGGTCATGCCGCTTCCCATTCATCCTGTTCTTCTTTCTTTTTCTTTTCAGCAGGTCCTCCCTTGCTTTGTTCCGTTGTCATATCTTTCTTTTTTTTTCCCCGTCGAGCTTCAGAGAATCCAGGTTCCTGTGAGTAGATGAAAAGGACATTCTCCGAGTCCACCTCTCCCTTCTCCCCGGCGGGCCTATTTCCTTCTTGAAATTCCCTCTCGGGAGTAACCTTCTCCCCTCAGGAAATGACGTGTTCAGCTTTTCCCTGAGTTCTTTTCAAACAGGGAATCGAAACCTTTTTTTTTCTCCTTTCCAGACCTTTGCTTCCTTTAGTCGAATCGTCATTTTCCTTTTCGCGGTTTATATTATTCCATTCGCCAAGACGGGGAGATATTTTTTCATTGTAGTGTCGTTACTTTTCCTCTTTGCGTCGCCCTCTTCCTCCCCTTATGGGGGGCTTTCCCCCCTTAATAAATTTTCTTGTTCAGCCGAGATTCATTTCTTTTTTTTTCCTTTTCTTTTTCCGGTTTCCCCCCTCCTTCTTCCGCTACGGCGCCGCAGCATCTGCTCTCTCCAGGCCATTCGTCATCATGGAGAACCCTTTTGCGCGCAAGCCCCAGCCGTCCCCTTTCAAAGGGCTCCACGGCGGCGAGCATTCCTTTGTTGCTTCGGGCTCCTTGCAAGACATTCTTGCCACACTCTTCCTACTACAACCACGAGGTCCCTCGACTTTCTTTCCCCGCATCAAGAAGTACATTTTTTTTCTTCTTGGCAACGCGGAAGATTCTCTCTTAGCTCTGCTTTCCCGCCTCTCTTCATCTAGTCTAGCTCGGTCCCAGTCCCTTTTTCCCCTAAAGTTAGTGACCCCTTTTTTTTTATCATTATCAGACGTCTTCTGCGGAATAAATTAGGAGTTTTCTTCCCATGCCCTGCTCTTTTCCCCTTTCTTGGCTAACCGTGTTGTACCCTCTTTTCCCTCTGCGATAAGCTTCCCCATATAAGAAAGACATCGCCCTCCTGCAAACTGAAGCCGGTGCTAGCCGTTCTCTAGGCAAGTTTCTCTCCCCGCTCACCTCAAGTCGGGGCGCCGGCCAGTACCCCCGTTTTTCTTCGAGAAGTTTTATTTGGTCTCCCCTTCAAAGCGGATTTTGTCTCCCCTCTCTTTTCTCCTTAATGATCTCGGGGTGCTCTCCTCCGGGAGCTAAGGAGTATTTCCTCATCCAGACGATTCTGAAAGTATAGTGCTCCCCCCACTCGATCGGATTGAGCAATCCCTTCTTTTTTACCCCGGTTCTTGTACTGACTTTTTTTTCTCAGTTATATCATGATTCCTCCGCCGCCCTTCTTTCCTCCCAACCAGGATAATTCTCCCCTTTGCGAGTGCGGGGATGGGAACGTCCAGGAGAGACTAAGTGTAAGTTTCTCTTTATAGTGATTAATTTTTTTTCCCTCTCCAGCTCGCGCATTTCCCACTTTTCCAACGGACCAATCATGTTGCTTTTCTCCTCTTGCCGTTATCGACGAAACTTTCCCCCAAGCTTCACCCTCCTTATTTTTTCTTAACCTGGTCGCCTCCCCCCTTTTCTCTTGGTCAAAGTCTTTTCGGAAAATCGACGTGGCTCCTTTCTTGCGGCACAAGTCGAGGCTTTTTTCTCCCCTTATTTCCCTTTCCTTCATTCTCTCTCTTTTTCTCCTCCTCTTCTGAGGATGTCATTAGCCTCTTTCCCACTTGCCTAGATTGCGCTGGACATCGATACAAGATCTTCCCCCGTCGAGTTTTTTGAATTTTTTCCTTTGAACAACGTTCCTGCCCCTTCCCCCCGGCGAAACAGTTCTAGGAGGTTTTGGTAATAGAGGTTCGCCTTTTAAAACGGCCGTTTACTTACAGAGCCCGTCCCACCTCTTTTTCCCCCTGTGGACTTCTTTCTCTGTTGCTCAAAGGAGAGCTGTTTACAAGGAGGAGATCCTGGGCCTTCCCTCCTTCAGGCGCCTTTCTCCCTTCTGGCCGCAGGCCGAGTTTTTTTTTCCTTTATCGGATCTGGTTGGCTCTCGGCGAGGAATCATGGACTCTTCCTCACGACCCCCTGATTTCTTGTCCTCCTACAGCCGGGAACCGCCTTGCTCCCTCCCAGGAGCTCCCCCCTTTTTTTTTCCTGGATATCCACTATACATGGCAGAAGCCCTTTCTTTGAAAAAGCTACGGCCGGAGCTGCCCCTCTTATTGAGCTGCACCCCTCTTCCCTTCCGTCCCTGACTTTCTTTTCCCCTGCTGGCCCGTTTACTGAACCCCTTCCGAAGGAGCTTGTCAAATCCCCTTCTACCGGGGGATTTTCCCTCCCTCCGTGAGTTAGTCTTTTCCTCCCTTGCTTTCGATGGAGCGTTCCTCCGGATATAGACCGTGAATTCTCGTTCTTTCTTCTGATTGCCCCCCCTTTTCCCCTACGATCTCGCGGATCTCCTCTCCTTTTCTAAAAGTTCTTCCCCGTGCGATAATGGAGACCTTCCCTAGAATTGATCCGCTACCCTTCTTTTTTGCCCCCCACTGTCTCTATGATCACTGGCCTTCCCCCACCCTGTTAATTTTTCCTTTTGGCGCAGACTGTAGCTGCTGTCTTTATCATAAGGATGTTATAGCGTCCCTCAAGTTATCAATTTTCCTCCTTTTCCACGACTCCGGCTTTTCCCATTTCAATTTACGTCTTGATGCCCCCTTCCCCGCTGGTTTTAGTATGCTTCCCTTCTTTCCCTGTGCGTACCTCTCAACTCTTTTTCGCGGTGTAGCAATTTATTTTGTTTTTCCTTCCCTTTTGGCTGCGCGCGGATGCCATTAGTTCGCAATGATTGGACGAATCCTTCGTCCCTCACTTTCTCCTCCTTTCTAGCGACGCCCTCTCTTTTTATGGGGAAGAATCTCCCTTTCCCCCCCCTTTTTTTTCCCTCTGATCTCGGCTCAGCAGCTTTTGTGAAACAGTGTCGGTCCGCCCCCCCCCCATAACTTTTTTTATCTCACTCGGCATTGACGCACACCCCCCCTGAACGTAAAAGACCCTCCCCTTTTTTCCGCGGGCTTGGCGAATTCAGAAGATCCCTTTTCTCTCCCCTATTTTAAAATGACGGTCTCAACTCAGCGACTTCCTTTTAAGCGAGACTCTTTTTTTTTTTGAAAAGACTACGCTTTTTTCTTCTGAACCACAGGGAAGGTTTTTTCCCAGTAAGCTGCGGTATCGAGCTATTTACTGCCCTCGATTCTTTTACCCTCTTTTTCTTTTTTTCCCCCTCCCTAGGTCCGCCGGGGGCCGGGTCCAACTTTAGAGTGGAAGCATCGGACCCTCCTTTTGACGTCGAAGGAAACTGGTCTTTTTCAGATTAGACGGCCCTGATGTCTCGCTTCCTTCCCGAACGACCCGTGTCTTTTCTACCCTGCGAACTGAGTCACGAGTTCCCGCCTTTCTCTTTTATCATCGGCTTCCTCCCTCTGGGACACAGCGCTGCAACACGAACGAGGGATTACTTTTGAGTCCCCCTGACCTTTCGTCCCCCCCCCTCCTATTGGAGGCGTGTCCTCCTTTTAATTTTCCAAGACCTCTTTCCCCTTTTTCTCTCGACTGACCAGGTCTCTGGGAGGGAGCGTGATTGAAACATCCCCTCCTCCCCCGGTCCCAGGGTTGGAGTGTGATGTACCCCTCTTCTCCCAATTTGTTCGAGGCTTTTGGTGAAGGGCTCGGAAGGCTGCCGTGAATGCCCCAAAGAAACATAAAAAGGCCCGACGTAATGTTTGGGAGGGACCGGCCCACTCCCGATTTGAAGAAGGCTTGCGTTGATGTTTATAACTTTTCAATTGTATAAATGCCTGATTAAAATAGATCCATCTCCAAAACTTTTCCCCAAAACACGGCCGTCTTTTTCTCTGACTTGGTGCTTCGGAATATTCCCCCGCAATTGAAGTCTCTGTCAATAGGGGCACTGTAAGCCCAAGGGTTGACTCCTGAATTTCTAGGGTCTTGTGTCGAGTGTACCCGGCCGTTTCCTCAGAAGATTTCTTGGAGAGTCGGAAACTCAGAATGTCCCGTGTCTCCCCTGCCCCCCCCCTTTTGATTCGTTATCCCTTTTTGGATAGTAATCTTCCTGCCTATCTAGGTCCCACGTTACGGGAAGGACACCCCCCCTCCACATTCGCCCATTTTCCATCTTTCTCTTCCTAGAAAAGAAAGCCCAAATGAAACATAAGTCCCAACCCCTCACTCGAACTGAGAGGCCCATCGTTGTGCCCCTTCAAGATCAATTCCACTTTCACAGAAAGCATGAGTAGTCAAGGAAGGTTTGACGCTCCCTATCTGAATCACACGTCTACGAAAGGCGTTCGCCTCCCCACACCGTTCCCTCATTCTTCTTCCCCCCAAATCCCTCCGCCATATTCCTTCACCGGCTCCAAGGCTTAGACCTGGCCGATGAGGGGGAGAAGGTTCTCCGGAATCGGTTCTTAAGAACGCATTTAAGGGGGGCTATACAAGTCCCCACCAAGAGAAATGCTGAGTCGATTAGAAACTTTTAAACGCCCTCAAAAACTGGAAGGGCTTCCCTGGATGTGCGAACCTAGACAGATTATCATCCTAGAAAGCACTCCTCCTCCCCTTTGTTCCGAGAGATTTAGGAGAGACTCTATAACACCCACCCTCCGTTATGTTCCAATTCTTTTGTTTTTTCGAATCTCGCGACCTTTTTTATGTTTTTGTGTCTTTTTCTTTTTTTTTTTTTTTTTGTTGTTTTTTTTTTCTGTTATGTTTTTTTTTTTTTTTTATATTTTTTTCCTACGGCTGGCGTTTATTTTTCACTTCCCCCATAACAGAGTAGATCTGGCCGCCTTCCTCTCTGCGGTTTAGCTGACTGTTCTTTTCTGAAGGGCATGCTGACGGCCTTTTTCTTTTTTTCCTTTCCGCAGTTTTTGGATTCATGTAACGGATCGCCCTCCCTTCTGATAGGATTTATTAATAATTCTCTTCCCCCAAACTTTCACTCTCCTTTTTTTCGGCCTGTCTTGGTCTTGATTGTCGCCCCTTTTTCTCCCCTGAACATTGGCCCTCCCTTTTCTAGATGACTAGCCAAATAATGAGTTACAAGGATCCCCCCTTCCTTCCGGATGGCGCCTGTTCTTTTTGAAATGACCTTCCCTTCCCCCCCCTTCCTGGTTCTTTCTCCCCGATCGGCCGCACCCTTTGAAACGATTCGCCCGCTGTATTCGCTCCGATTCCGCCTGGAAAAAATCCCCCTGTTTGTGAGAAAGCTTTGGGCTTCTTCTGTTTTACTGCTTTTCCTTCCCCTCCCCGTATCGAGCACCTCATCCCGCAGGATTCCTTTTTCCCCAGGCAACCCGAAGCAGTCTCCTTTTTTGAATTGCAGTAAGATGCGCGATAACCCGCACTTCCCGAGCCGGATCGCGCGGCCCCTCTTTATCGGGCTTCCCAGCAGAAAATCCCTACGGTGGGAGGCGTTTCCAGGCTTTTTATTTTCTCTCCCCACGCTGGCGTAGCTATTCTTCCACGTTCGAGACCCGAACCCAAGTTTCAAATTAAAGAACGTTGTTCCGACTCCAATTTTTCCTCGGATTTATTGCCTCTTCCCCCCTCTTCAGGGTGAATCTACTCGAGTAAGAGAGGTCCCTTCCATTGAAGAGATGGGAGGAACTCTCTCTTTTTCATGGATTGCCCTACGGAATAGTTCAGAAGCTTTTCCTTTCGGCATCATCTGACAATTTCCCCTTGCTTCCGGAGAACTCCAGCGGTCTCCCTTTTCTTTCCTTCTTCTGCATTCCTTTTTTCCCCTCTTCCCTTCGGCTCCCGGCGGGACCTATTGCGGTTCTTCGCGGGAGTAAAACCCTTCGCTACAGCATTTTCTTTGACCTTTTTTTTTCCCCGATCGAACAGAAACATGGGTCCTTTCTTTTTCCAACAGGAATTTCGAAAACGATTCTTGTCTTCTTGTGCGTTCGCCATAGTCATTTTTCGGGATATTCTGATCTCTTAATATGCCCCCCTTTCGCTATAGGAGTGTTTATTGTCGTGTCGTTAAGTTCTCCTTGTTTCTTTTTTCATGCTCTTTAATAAAGTATTTTTTTTCCCGCACTGTCCCCCCCCTTTTTTTCTGTCAAAGCAGGCTTTTCTCCTCTTTTCTCGGCTTTTCTCGATTTTAGGGATTCCTCCTAATAGTCGCTACGGCGCGCCTCCTCTCTCCATGCCCTTCCTCTTGAATTTCCTTTTTCCCCTCCTTTGCCACCTGCTAGTGCGCCGCGCGCAAGCCCCCTTTACACCAAAACCATAAAGGGTTCCTTTTTTTTTTTTTGTTCGAATCGTTGCTCGAAGCACTAAAATCTGAAAGGCGGAATACTCCAACCACGCGCTTCCTCTTTTTTTTCATGGACCGACTCCCTTCCGTCATAATCCCCCTTTCCCTCGTGGCCAAAAGCTTTCCTTTCTGCGCGGCGAGAAAAGCCGTATTTCAGTCTAGTCTAGGCTACAGTTTTTCCCCCTCCCCACGAAAGTTTAGTGAAACTTTTGATGATCAGGAAATCGCCTTTCCAAGCGCGGTCCCCCTTTCGTTTTTCTCCATGCCAATCTTTCTCCGGCTTTTTCGCACCCGGTATTGCTCTGTGACACCCAGGTGTCATGATAGTATTAAACGGAGGCCAATCCCCTAAGACTTCCTCCCCCCCCCGTCCGAGAAGACGTCCCCCTCCCTCTCCTGACTCCAAGCTTTTCTTTAAGTTTCTCCGCCAAAGGCCCCCCTTAAGGAAAGTAACTTAGGATGGAGTTGACCCCCCCTCCTTTCGGAGCCGTTTTTGAATCTCTTCTTTTGAGCAATGCGCTTGCCGTTACTGATCTCGGTTTTGCGCCCCTCCTGGCAGCTCCGGCGTAGATTCCCTCACGCTTCTGCAAGGTGATAGTGATATCCTTTTTCTTCTCTCCGGCTTGAGCAATACTCCGGGCTTCGGCTTTTCTCCTCGCCCCCCTCAAGTTCGTGAGTCAGGTATCCCTTCTTCCTCTTTCTTGGATGGCCTTTTCGTCGACCAAACCCTCCCTACCTCGGGCCGCGGAGCGTGCTTTTTCGTGAATGTAGTTCATGTCAAGGAGCTCCCTTTTCCAGGAGTACTCTTCCTTTTCTCCGATCCCGATCGATGCCCCCCCCCTGACAAGAAGTTTTTTTTTTTTTTTTATCCCGGCCGTTATCGACCCCCCTCTGTAAAACTTAATTATTTCTTCTTACGTCACCCTGTCTTTATTGACGGCTGGACGTTTCCTTCTTTTACAAATTAGTACCCTCCTCTCTTTGCGATGTACAAGACTTCTTGCCTTTTGATCCAAGAGCGTTCCTTCGAATTCATACTTTTCCCCCTTTTGTTGAGAGAGATGCATTCTCTCCCCTCTCTGGGGATACCTCTTTTTTTTTCAAGAAGATCTGGACATCGATAAACCCACGGCGATTTACGCGAATTTTTCACAGGACGTGACCACTTCAGCGCCCTTTCTACCGGTTTCTTCCTCATCCCTCTCCTTTTTGGGGACAGGATTTTTTCCCCTTTTTTTTTCACGGCCGGGGAATGGACGCCCCCCTGAGTGTAGTTGGGGATCTTTTTAGAACCTTCCTTTTCCCTTTTCCAAAGGAGAGCGACTATCCATAGTCCCCTCCTCTGCTTTCCCATTTTGAACGCCAGTAAATTCTCTTTCCCCTTCCGCGCCGCCGGACCAGTTGGGTCCCTTTTGCGAAACGACCATGAATCCTTTCTCTTCCTCATGGATCCTGGACCCCGCTTTTCTTTCTCGTTATACGCCGAAGCCCGGGACCCCAGAGTTTCTGCTTAGAACGCCCCTTCTGATTTTTTTTGATAGAAATCTCCCTGTCAAGCATTCTTTGATCTTGAGAGATTTTTCCCCCTCCTAGGCGTTGTCTCCTTTTTTTTCTTCTTTGCCATGAACCCCCCTTTCTTCCCTCAGCTCGGTGCTCAAAGCGGCCTTTTTCCAGAACGGCGCCGAAGATTTTCACCTCCCTACGAAAGGTTCTTGCTTCCCCCCGCTACGTGTCTTTCTTTTTGAAATTGCAATCGATAGCGTTTTTCGATTAAGTTTCCTCCCTCCTTCTTCGGACTGCCTTCCTTCGGTCTTCTTTTCTTTTAAGGACTCTTTTTTCTTTTTTCCTCCTTAGCTGCCCCGGGGTCTCCCCCCGGGTGCTCTTTCTAAGCTTTTGGCCTTCCCCCCGAATGATCCGCTACGCTTTTTTTCCTTCTGATGATCTTCACCCTTTCCCTTCCAACCACTGTTCACGAAATTTTTTCAGACGGTAAGGAATGCTGACTCCCTCCTAGAATAGCCCCTCTGCTTTTCGCCTCTCCCTCCGAGTTTTTCCCCTTCCTTCACGGGATTATGCGAAATGTACGTTTCTTTTCAGATTCGTCGCCGCACCTTTTTTTATTCTTCCGCCTCGATTGTTTTTTGCCGTCCTTTCACTCATTCGCTTCTAGAGCTTTTTTCGGGGTTTGTGTCAGAATCGGATTTTCTTTGGCCGAACTAGCAGGTGCCCCTTCTTTCGCCATGTCTCGATTTTGCTTTTTCCTATAATCGCAGATGCTGCGCGCCGCTTTCCCCTATTGGTTGCGGCTGGGGACGCCTTCCCCCCCCGCGAAGAAAAGCCGAGAGAATATTTTTTCAGCATGCGACACGAAAGTTTATTTCCCCTTTTCGGTAGACCCCTTTCTTAAAGAGTCCTTTCCTCCCACAGTTCCGACATACAATTCCGGTCAACGATCTCCCTCTCTGTTTTTTTTTCCGGAAGATCGAATATACCCCGCTCGGAGAAATCTTTTTCCCCCTTTCCAAAGCCTTCCTTCTCTGCATTGAGCCCTCTCCCTTTTTCGATTCCTGTGAAAAGACTCCCCCCTTCTGTTCGCCCGTAACAAAGGGCTTTTTTTTCTCCTGTATGAGCTATTGTTACTCCAGCGAGGACCCCCCCGAAATAGGTCCCGCCTTTGTCGTCGGGTACCCGAAGTGACTTTCACCGGAATGGCCGTGTCAGCCTTTTTTTTTTCTCCCCCCCCACTGCGATCGATGGATTTGGATCGAGAGATATTTCCCCTACGAACGCGTTTTTTTGGACCTGCTTGAACAGTCCTTTTTTTGCATGGGACTCTGCATGCCTTTCTCCTTTTTCCTTGACAACCACAGCGGTTGCTTTCAAGACCTCCGGCCTGCTCTTTAGGCGGTTAAGCAACCTTTCCTTTCAAGAACGAGGCGGCTCTTTCCGTGTGTCTCTCCTTGCCCCCTTCCTCTACGCAAGCCTCCTTTCGCGCCTGAACTGAAACCTCCGCCGCCAACAGGAAAGGGTTGTTTCTTGTTCTCTCTATACGCACCCTTTCGCGGCTCATCGCCGGCTGGTTTCCTTTTCCCTTTTTTTTTGCAATGCCATCAAATAAAACGACCCCCCTGGTTGACCTGGAGTCCAAAGCCGCGCCTTTCATCTTTGCCTTTTTTCTTTCCCTTGATATGCCGCGGTATCCCCCGCCTTCTCCTTTTATCTCAAAGAGCTCCCCCCCCCCTTGACCGGGAGTTTAGGAGGAATCCAGCGCGACTCGTGGACATTTCTGGGCTTTTACGGTCTTTGAGGAGCGAAAACCGTTTCGTGGCCTCCTTTTCTCTTTTTCGGCACAGCCGATTCTTTTGAGCGGCGGATTGATTCTGTTTCTTCTTATCCTCATTAGGTTCTTTCTTTTCCTACCTTAAGAGGTTCTTCAGTTAATTCCAAATTTGGCTCCCATCAAGCACCTTTACCTCCCCCCCGACCCTCGGACGCTAAGCGCCCCCCTCTTGCGCCTTAGTAAATCCCCACCCCCTCTTTTCTGACGGGCGGCGATTCGGACTTCACGGAGATTAACCGAAGCACAAGGCCGCCTCATCTTCCAGTAACATCAATACTTCCTCTCTCGTCTTTCTTTTGCCGTCGGCACAGATCTCCCCCCCCTCGGTGATGTTGAAGTTCTCCGCCTTACTGTAATGGTTTCTACCTCCCCCCCTTCCCCATCGCACCGTCAGCGAGATTACGAATCTTCCGGAATGAGGTCCCCCTTCCCTTTTTTTCCAGCGTGGCTTGGAATGTTAGATCCTCTTCTACTAAAGAAGGGATAAAGCCTCCTCCCTTTTTCCCCCATCCCCCCCTTGTTGTTTTTTTTTTTCTTTTTTTCGGCGAATAGGCTATTGTCGTCCTTCCCAACCTTTTTTATTTTTGGGGCCCCATGCTCGCTTTCCTGAAAATGTCGAATCTCGCTGACTTTTCCTCTTTCTCTTGCCGGTATCCCCCCATCCAGTTTCCCCCTTCCCCCCTTCTGCCTTCAAAAAATCACCTCGTTTTTCCCTTTCCTCTTTCCAGCTCGAGGTGCCCTTCTCCCATTTTTTGCTTTGTCGGAAGGCATGATGACTTCCCCTCGCAGTTGAGAAGACGGGATTCATTTTATCTCCGCAAGTCTGAGGCTCTCCTTCTTTAATAATGCGCGTACCCCCTTCGCTTGGTCGAGGGGGGCTTTTTTTTTTCCCTCCATTGGAGGAACTGGCATTTCCTGATAATTCTCCCCCTAATTGACACACCCTCCTTGCTAAACCCGTTCATTTCTTTTTTCCGACTGCGAGGGGTCCCTCCCCTCGGCCTGGTTCGCTTTCTACGGGCAGACATCCTTTTCCTCGTCGCGCCCAGGCTCCTCTTTCCCGAAAACTTTCCTTTAATGATTTTTTTTTTCCCCTTTTTTGAACGCTTTCCTTTTCTCCGGCTGGATTCCCCGCTTCCCCTTAGAACCCCTCTCCGGATGCCCTGTCGTCATTTTTTTTCTTCAACCCGAAGCAGGCCCTTTCTCCCCCTTTTTTGTATTTGATGGAATTGCTTACCTGCACCCTTCTCTCCTTATCGCCGACCCCTTTTTCCGATCGGGCCGGATTGCCATCCCCCTCCAACCATTCCTGTGGGCGTTTTGCAAGGGAGTTTTCTACACGATGGCCGTAGAGATAGCCGGGCCACGTCTCATTCCCCCCTCGGCAGCCTCTTTTGGAAAATTCCCTCCGTGATGAACGAATCCACGGTGTCACTTTTGGCTTTTACCTCCAACCTTTCCCTTTTTTTGGGTGTAAGAGGATGTGCCATCTTTTTCTTTTTTTTCCTTCGATTGATCCCAGTAAGAGCGGTGCTTCCCAGAAGGTCCTTCCCACCCCCGCATAGTCGGTCCTTCCCTTCCTGCGATCATCCTGTCCCTTCCAAGAGCTACCGCGGATACCCTTTACTCGACGTCGATCCCTTCCCCTGTCTTTCTTTCTTTCCTTGACCCGGCTCCCGGCTTGGTTCCCTTTTCTCGCCGTTGAAATCCTTTTCTTCTCTACAGCAGCTTCTTGACCCTCTCCGAACAGAAAACCCACAGGTGGTTTGTCTTCTCCTTAACAGGAACGAAACCCCGATCTTTCCCTTGCCCGAGACGTATCTGTTCTTCTCCCCCCCCCCCCAAGAGGTATCCTTCTTTTTTTTCTTCTGAATTAGGCCCAGCTGTGCGCTCTGAGCCCTTCTGTAGTGTCGTTACTTTCTTCCTGCGTAGCTAGGTATCCCCTGTCTTTTTTTGGGCTATGCCAAAGAAACTTTCACTGGCAGGTGTAAAGACTTTATCCTGAGACATCCGCTTTCTCCGTAGATTATTCCCCAGCCTCCTCTAATTCTCGCTAAAGGTGTCCTCCATCCTTCCCCTATGCCCTGCAGGCATTTAGTAATAATTTCTTTTTTTTCGGAAGCGCTCCCATCACAACCGACTTCTTCTTCACAAACACTTAAGGGCTACCCTTTTTATAAGTTATCGGTTGATCTTCCCCGCCCTAATTCTTAACAGGCGAACCTTTCGAGCGAAGATCGGGGATCGTCGTTCAAGACGTACATTGAGACTCTTCCTTTTCGTGGACAACGCTTTTTTCCGCAGATTCATGGCTTTCTCTAAAAGCCTCCTTGATTCCTTTTTCTTTGGCTAGAATCCCCCCTTTTTCTCCAGTTCTTGAACAGTGTGGGGTTTTTTTTTTTTTCCCAGACGGTTTTGCAAAGCTTTTCTTATCAATTCCCTTGGGTTTTCCCCCTTTCTCAGGATTCGCCCCCCCTGTATGTGCTCCTTTCCTTTTCAGCTCCTAGGAGATCCTCTTTTTTTCTTTTCTTTTTTCATCCAAGACTCGATCACTTTTTTTTTTCCATGAAACGGATTGCCGCTCCCTTTCCGGATCGACTTGCCCTTCTTCCCCCGCCTCAAACGTTTTTTTCTTCCTTTCCTTCCCGTTCGATGGCTTTGACACTCTGGAACCAAGCGCCGGATTTGAGCCCTCTTCCTTTCCTGATCCCTTTGAAGCTCATCACTGATGGGGGGGACAGCTCCTTTTTCCCTCTCTACAAAAGATAAATACTTGATATCCAGATGACAAGATACAACGTTTTTGCTCGGGTGCTTTATCCAATACTTTTTCCCCTTTAGGCGTATACGAATCCCTCAATTTTCCTTTGATTTTTCCATCCTCCATGTATTTCTCCTCAGGATGGCATGGTTCGCCCCCTTTTTGCCCCACCTCGGCGGCGGAGAGTGAGGGTCTTTTTTCTCTTCCAGGAGCGCCTAAGTGTCCCCTTAGTTTTATGACTTTCTCTCCTCGCCCACCAGCGTCCCTTTTGCATTACCAAGATCACCCCCCTATGTAAATTCAAAGGCAGTTATCGCCCCTCGAGTTCACCCCCCTCTGTCACCCTCCTTCTTTCTTTTTTACGTCAACATGGGGAGCTCCCCTTCTTCTTTTTGTTTTTCCACGTAGAGTGACCCCCAAAAAAAAAACACCCCCCCTTTCGAAATCGCCTTTTTTTTTTTTTCCCCCCCTCAGGTCCAGATCTTCCTTTCGTCCGAGTGCTCCTTTTTGATCCCTCTTGCTTTTTTTCTCTCTCTTTTCCTCTAATCAAGGTGTTGTTCCTTCCTCCTAAAGATCGGGGATCAAATTAGCCTCGACTTGCTCTTCTCCCCCCTATCAAGAGAGCGCCACGGCCCGATTTTCTACTCGCCGTTTGACAACTTTTCCTCTTATGCCGAGGCGACCCCCCTTTTTTCGGAGGGTGTTGAACAGCTTTCCTCGAGTTCCGCTCCTTCCCTTTTCATGGGACGCCTCTTCCCGCACCCCTATTTTTTGGTATCTGGGGATTCTCGTGGCTCTTTGCTCAAAGGAGATTTTCCCTTTTACAAGGAGGCGCTAATTTCCTTTAACGAAATCAAGATACTCTCTTTCCCCCTCGCAAGGCCGGAACATTTTTTTGGGGCGCCAAGGATCAGGATCCTTCCATCCTGAGGCGAGGAATCATGTTCATCCTGACTCAAGACTTTAGGAGTTCCCTGAAGCCGGGAACTCCATTTTTGATTGCATCCCCTCCCTTTTTTTTTCTTTTTTTCTTTATATGGTCATCGCAGAGCAGGTCTGGATCTTTTGAGAATTTCAAGTACGGCCCTTGCTTTTTGACGTTCGCTTGCACCCCCAGAGTCTTCCCTTCTTTTTCTCCCCAAGAAGGCGATGCCCCTTTTTCCCTCCCCCCCCCCCCCGGCTCCTAAGGAGATTGTAAAAGCAATTCTTCCGGGGTGCAAGTCTTTCTCTTTTCGGAGAAAACTTGCCTTCCTCTTTTTGATTTCCTCCTATTTTTCATGCAGGATTCGGACCGTTTATGATTGCCTCTTCAGACTACCCGCGGATTTTTTTTCCCTTGGTTGTCCCCCTTCGCCATACAGGAGTGGACTTTTTCAAGCTTGGAAGGCCCCTTGAGCCGCTACGCTTGCAAACGGTGATGATCCTCCCCCCCAACACGGTTCACAGAAAGTTTCGTGTTTCTCCCCTGCCTGCTGAGCCGTCCTAGTCTCTCTCGGCTTTTCTAGCGCTAGAGATAATCTTCCGCGTTGGCCCGACGACGGGCCTTTAGTTTCTTCCATGTACGGCTTGATGCGGTCCTCCTGCTGTTCGCGCAGCCGCGTTTTCTCTCCTTCCTCATGGCTGTGGATTTTTCTCCCCTATTCGCTTCTCGAGCCGTGTTTCCTTCGGTTTTGTAAGATCGGTTTTCTTCTGACCGCCCCCTGCCTGTTCGTCCGCCCTTGGACGCATGCATGAAGGGCCCTCCTCTCCCTTTTTTCTTTTCCCACTCATTAGCGGTTTGCGGCCTCTCAGAAAAAGCCGAGATGAATCTTTGCAGGCTTGAACGTCTGCGCTTCTCGTGAACAGTGTCGGGTCCCTCCCCTCCGTGTTGTGACCCTCAAGAGCATGACGAAACAGTTTCCTGTCCACCGACTATGCGCCGTTTTTGTCCCCCGAATTCAGCCTCCGATATTCTTTTCGCCCTTTTTTTCAAATGACGGATGGGCTGAACTCCCTTTGGCTGCTGCAGGGAACGCTTTCTCTTTGTTTGAACAGACTCCGCGAACATTTTTCCCTTTCTGGGGTCAAGAAAGAGCTGTCTCGAAGCTGGGATTTTTTCCCCTTTCCCCGACGGGCTCGTCACCGACTCGGCCTCTTTTTGGGTCCCCCCCCTTAGCTGGAAGACATCGGACACTTCATGGCCGTGTCAATCGACTCTCTTTTTATTCCGCTGGACGTTGGCTATCCCGAGGGCTTCTCTCTTCCCGAACGCAAGTTTTTTTTTTTCCTTTATGACCTTTCTTCCCCTTCGTTCCGCACAGATCTGAATGGGTATCCGCTACGGTTTAATTCCCCCTAACCGCTTTTTACCCCCCCCCCCCTTTTCCCCTCCGCGACACGATATTGGAGGCTTTCCCGGAAAGCGCGGCGCATTTCGGTATGCTTTTTTATCTCTCCCAGCGGGGAGGCTCTCCCCTCCTTTCCCCTCCCGCAAAAAGGACCTTTTTTTTTTTCTTAAATCCGGCCCGATACGCAACCCTTCTCGGCTGGTTGCAGGTATCGCGCGCCTTTCCTTGCAATGCCCCCTAAAATCCCCCTGCGACGTCCTTTTTTTTTTTTTTTTTCTTGGAGTAAACAACGGAGATTTCTTTTTTTCCTGCGGTTTGATGTGCTCTCTCTTTCCTTTTTCTTAGAAAACAGAATCAAGATCTCCAAAGCGTTCTCCCCCAAACCTGATCATCTTGTTTAAGTTTCTTCTGGACTCTTCCCTCTGTCTCGACTAGTGGTTTCCCTTCTTGGGGACGGAGAGTTTTTTTTTTGAGACCCCCCGGCTTTGTCCGCAGATTTCATTTCAACTTTCGGCACATCCGAATCCTCCCTCCCGGCGGATGGATTTTTCTATAGCATGATACTACTACCTCCTGTTCCAGTACCCCATGGGCGGACAACTTTTTCAAAGGAAAATCCTCCCGACGTACTTCCCCTTCCCTCCCATATTAAAGAATCATGATCGCCTCACTTGGCGTTTCTTCCTTCACCCGTATGCGCAAGTCTCTAATTCTCCTGTGAATTGGAATTCCTTCCCCCCCCCTTCAGCGAGGCAAAAGGCCCTTCTCTTTTATTGTTGAAGGCCTTAACGTTTCTCCCCTTACTGGTATGGTGGATTCCGTACCCCCCCCCCCCCCTTCCATTCTATATTAGACTATTTTTTCCCCCTTCCACACCTCTTCGAGCAGGGCAGAGTGGCCTTTTTTCTCCTGATTATAATCCCGATGGATAAAGCC
>Ga0179593_1425055_pt1 | contig 16587 bp, 16 predicted proteins | sample CZODoug2_1_08_16_FD_185931 | JGI IMG/M metagenome (GOLD analysis project Ga0179593, IMG submission 185931) | Vadose zone soil fungal communities from Angelo Coast Range Reserve, California, USA - CZODoug2_1_08_16fungal (PacBio error correction) | ecosystem: Environmental > Terrestrial > Soil >... | reverse complement strand
GATTTTTTTCTTTTATAACTTTTTCCTTCGATCTGAGGGTGACAGCGCCCCCTTCCTTGATCCTGAGGGCAGATCTTGAGAGCCCTCAACGTTGCGCGACCCTCTGGTTTTGCTTAGGGCCAGTTCCTTTCCTTTCGACCAGTCCTTTTGCGAAGATGCCCGTACCACGACGTGCATGAGTTTATTTTTTAGTTGCCCAAATTCTTTTCCTCCGGATCCCTTTGCGCCCCTATATAGAATTGAAATCGCCGTCATAGTCAGGTGTCAGCCCCTTTGTGCTGGGCCTACCCCCCTTCCTTTTTTTCGTGATCATTATGCCGTCTTCTATTTCAGACCCCTCTCTTTTCGTGCCCAAGTTGGCTCTTCCTCAATCTATTGTCTTGGCTGCGAGTTCGGCGCTGTTTTGCCGATCAAAATGCCGTTTTTCTTTCCAGACAGTGGCCCCCTTCGACGCGTGGAGGGCAGCGCTTCCCTCCTTTTCCGAGATCCTTCTGCCGGTCGTCCTTCCAGAACAGGACCCCGGACATACTCGCGCTTTGAACCCCTCTTTCCTTCGGGATCCACCCTTTTTCTATTGCGTCGCCTGGACTCGGCATTTTCCCTTTTTTGTGACTTCTTTTCAGACGCAGACCGGTTCTTTGAATCGAGTTCGAGAGGGTCCCTTTCTCCCTGTTTCGTTACTTCTCCCAACTTTGAATTGGTCTCTGAACTACGTGCAATTTTGGTATTCAGCTTTCCCATTCGTCCCCTCAGCGGGCCCCCGCCCGCTTTTCCTCCTATAAATCGCCTGGCGGGTCTGAGGCCTGCCCCCCTTTCTCTTAGGTTTTTCGCTCTGGATCTGCTTTTTGTTCGTTTGGTCAGCTCTCCCTTGGCCTTCCGTATTCTCTTGGAGAATTCCCGCGAAAAGCCGCCCGGGGCTTTTTCCCCCCTCTCGTCCTTCCTGCTCTGGCCGGTGAAGTGCCCGTCTGGAGAACACATTCACCGGGCCTGGGGCAGGGATAGTCCTTTTTCTCCCTCCAACAAGCGGAGTATTTTCGCTAGTGACTTTCGGCTTTTTTAAGCTAGGATTTTTTCGGTGTCTTTCTTGCGGCCCATTTTCCGGCCTTCGACGAAGCAGGACAGCAATCTCCGTAGCCCCTCCCGCCGTGTTGAACAGACTCCCGAAACCGCCGGGGTTGTCCACCCGTAATACCCGTTCCCGGATTCTAGGCCATTTGCTTTAACATTACGCTTCATGCCCCCCCCCCCCAACCTGCAATGGTTTTCATTCCCCAGCCCTGATCAACTTCCTAATTCTCCTAAACGAGAAATCCTCTCCATTCGCCCAGTTGGGCGAGTCTTTTACGTGTTGGTCTTTTCGACCTACATTTCCCTTCCACGACGGTTGAGATCCCTTCTTCGGTCTGGTTTGCATGTGATCGTTGAGGTGCAAATTCATCTACATCCCCCAGAAACACCTCTCCCACACGTAAGGTGCTCCGGTCCCGATTTTCAGCCTGTGCAATTTGCCCTACCGCTTTGACCCCGCCCTTGAGCATGTGGCACAAATCTTTTGTTTTCTTGTCGCAGTACAGCTCCCTCTCTATTTCCCCAACCAACCATTGCTCGAAATCGTGTGTCGGATCTTTTTACCTGTTTCCCCGGCTTCTCTATTCCTTTTTTTCGTCTCCCTCGGCCCGCACCCGGCTTCTCGTCCCGTAGCGTCGCCGCTTGGTAATCGTCGACTAGTTCCACTTTCTTAGATGACACGTTTCCGCAAAACGATGCTCCCCTTTGAGAGCGTCAGGTTGTCGGATCGTATGTTCCTTCCCTGCTTGGTTTCCTCTGTTTACTTGTCCTCATCTCTGCGAGCTTCGAGCGATCTCATCCCTTGAGAATGCTGAGAGTTATATCCGATCGAGCTATCACTGCCCCACCGCAAGCCCAGAATCGCAGGGTTCAGTTACACTAGGGTTTTCTTTTACCCTCCCGACCGGCGCGACATTTCTCCGTCTCTCCTGTTTTTCTAGTTACCCCCACCCCTCGAAACAGTTTGATTGTAAAGCATTCCCCTTGTTTCTCACAAGGTGTGCCTTCCACCTTTTGAAGACGTCGCTTGTTTGGCTTCACGCATCTTCTTTCTTCCTCTGTCCCCTCGTTTTTTTTTTTGAGGATAAGTTTGCCTTACATTCTTGTGATAGGACTTGGCCTAACCCCTTGAAAATTGCCCCGAACCCACTGTCTTTGACTTTCCCATCCTTTCCCCTTTCGCCAGAGCCCCCCCATTCCCGAGAAAAGTATTGCCGTTTCGGTATAGAGAGAGAACAATCACGGCGTGCTTTGCCGTCATGACCCATTTCTTCTGTTTTTTTCTTGTTGATTCCCTGAGAAGATATTACCCTTTTCTTGATCTCAGGCCATCGTTATTTCTATCATATGATTCTGATGTCCGACCTTCCCACAGTTTTACTTAACTCAGTACATAGACTCTCTACCTTTTTTTCCGGAGAGAGTTCTCCATGTTTTTTTGCCTTTGCTCGGTTCTTTGCGGTGCCGCCTACGTGATTGACAGATGGACTCCCCCTCCCCCTGGTTTCTTTCAATCTTCCCTCCTTTGTTATCGACCTACCTTTCCTGCTCTTCTTGAACCTTTTCTCTCCCTCACATTTTATAGAGGGCTTTTGTTTCCCTAGAGGAGACGGTCACTGTACGGCTCCAGCACCCCTTTTTCTGCTCTTCAGTTTCATGTACCCCCTCTTCTCTTCCCTAACTCTATAGGAACTTACCGATTTTGATCTTGGGGGGGCTTTCCGTTCTCCGCAATGTCCTCGAAAGAAGCCCCCTGGTTCGTTCATTCCCTTAACTGCTCAGTCTCCCCCCCTTTCCGGCTCTCACTTTCTTCATACTCGCTCTATATCTTTCTCTTTTGTTTTTTTTTTTTTAGTTTGTGAGGCTTCAATGTCTGGACCGGAGCTCACTTCCCGATCCCAGATTTGTCTGTCCCCCCTTTTAAACGTTCATTAGTTGTTTTTGGTTTAGCACAGGTGTCTCTGGGCCTTTTTTTTCCCTTTTTAATCGTCCGTCTTCGCTCCGTTCTCCAGCCCTCCCTCTCCTCTCCCCAGGCGCCTCGAGGACTTCCCCACCCCTCCGATCTCCCATTCCATTTTAGGGCTGCAGAACGCAATTACCAACAGGCAATTTCAATTTTTTCTTCCCCTACCGTACCCTTCCCACCCCTTTCCCCCATTCTGATGTGACCTTTTCATCTTATTTCCCAGCCAGTTGAGGCTTCGCGGCCGTAATCTTATCTCCCCTTCCTCCACTCGGTTTTTACACGGCGCCATATACGCTAAATCAGACTTTTCGGTTTTAGTTTTTCCCCCTCACGTCACTTTCTTTTTCCATACCGGTAGAAGATTTTCCCTATCTCTGTCTCTCCTACCCTTTTTTTTTTTCCCCTGTTGTACCCCTTTGCCGTGACGGCGCGTCAACTACCCCTTGTCGATGTCCTGCGAAATCCAGATTCTCTTTACTCAAAAAGTTTTTTGCTACTTCCTGCCCCACCTGAAGTGCGCATCCTCCCGCAAGCCAGGGCACTTCGACAGCAATTCCAATGTGTTATCCGCGCCGAGGATTGAATTGGGACGGTCTTCTGCCCCTTCATACTATAAGACCGAGGGCTGCGTCGCTTCCCCGCCCCTCTCTCAAGGCAAAAAGTCCTTTTCCCCCCCCCTTCAGTGACCAGGCCAACCTTTCCGCCTCTGACAATATCGATTTTCGGCCCCCGTCCAGCTTGCCAGGGTTCCCTCCCCCCCTTTCCCCCAGTCGCTCCGTCTCACTCTTCCTCCCTGTCCTTGTCCCCTCCCTTCCTTGATGACTCTGCCGTCCCCCTCCTTTCTTGCTTTTCCTGACCCAGCCGAGAAGGGTTTTTTTAACGTCACTTCCCAGTCGATGATGCTCGGGCCGGCCCCCCGAACAGACCCTCCTTTTTGCCCTTGCCTGGAAAGAACCACTCTTTTTCTCTGCGGCCGGCTGGCGCCTTCCCACTCGTTTTTCCTCTTTTTTCGGCCTTGCTTTTGATCCATCTAGGTTCCTCCCCAACTCATTCGTCACCGACGACCCCAAACGATGTGCTTTCTCCTTTTACTGTACATCGGTTCGGAAGGATGAATCCCTATCCGCTTTTGCAAGCATCCTTATTTTTGCTTTTGTTGTTGTATGCTTGTCCCGACGGTACTTTATTTGCGCAGCATTTTTTGCCTTGCTCTGCGGACTGGGTAGTGGCTGAATGTTTTTTCTTTCTCATTCGACGGTCTCTTTTCAGAACCTAGCTCTTTTCCACTTTTCTCGGGCCCTAGCCGACCAAGCAAGTTACCGATTTTTCTTTTTTCAGCATGCAAGGTCGACCCAGCCCCCCGGGTGTGAGTCTCCCCTCCCGAACTCAGTGAACATAGTACTTGGGCTGCGTTCGTTGACCCTTTTTTTCTCTCTTTTTTACGGGTTGAGACTATCTTCGCTCCTCTCGTTCTCGTCAGTCATTTCGGTGAAAGCGGTAAAAAAGTCCATTTTGAGTCTGATACTTCTCTGAATTTTCGCCTCCCTAGCTGTTCCTGGCCGCGCACACGATATTGTCGCGGGCGCTCGTTATACTTTTTCCCTCTATTCAATCTTGTGGTTCGCTTCCCTCCTTCTTTGCCCGCTGTGAGGAAGCCATCCTCCCTCTAGGGGGCGACGCGATTCCCGGACCCCATAATTTGCGCGGCTGATCTCCGCTTAATTGATGCTCCCTTTTCCCTTTGCTTTCGAGCGAGACCTGTTCCCCTTTCCCCGTCGTTGCTTGTGCTTAGGAAGAGAACCCTTTTCTTTCCTATCTGCTTCTCAGTCCCTACATTTCTTTGCCCCCTCTAACAGGGTTCTTTCCTCGGCACTCTTTCGATCATGCCCTCCTCCCTTGGAAAATTTCTCCCTCTCGCAAGAGTCTAGTTCTCTACTTCGCATTTCACAACCCTTTTTCTGTGCCCTTTCCGGGTCGCAAAAAAGGTCTCTCTTCTGCTTTAGCTGAGTATGATTGAGCTTCGGTGTTGATCGCAACCCCATCTGATATAGTATGCGGCAGGTTACGAAGGTGTTCCTGGTTTTGGCAATCAAATTCGCACTGTTAGCTGTCCTCTTTTCCCCTTTGAATACTGTCGGGCGCATTACTTTCCTTTTAGGTCTTTCTGCTCTTTTCTTGGTGTGTCCTTCTCGGCTTTGGTGTTTTCCTTTGAGAGGGAGGATCGGCGTTGAGGCGAGGACTTTCCCGGGTTCCCTCTACCCCCCTCCGAGACCCGACAAGTGTGTTACCGCCCCAAGCCGTTCAACCGAAGGCCAGGTCCACCCGTAGTCTGTTTTTTTTCTTCGACTATTTCACTTGACGCCTTCCCAGCAAAACCCTCCAGGGATCCTTTTCCTCCTCCCGGCAGCAACCTCTTTGCCCGCGCATCATACCTCTGCGGCCTTTGCGCGGTCTTTTTTCGGGCCCTTGCAGCTTCGGACGTTTCGAGAAAGCCGGAACCTTCGTGCGAGTTGCGAGTGTAATTTCTTCTTTCCCCCTCCCCCCGCGACGCCCACCAGAACCCTTCCCCTTCTTACCTTCTCCCCTATTCCGCAGAAGAAATCCCCCTTCACGATCTGTCATGTTCCGACTTTTTCCTTCGTCCTTTGCGGCCGTACTTTAAGATCCTCTCCTCTTCAACCCAAATTCCTCGCGAGAAACGTTTTCGGTCCGGATTCGTCGAGTCGGCATCCCCCTACGTGCGCTCCCTATTCCCCTGACTAATTTGGCTTTGCGACCCTGCAATCCCCCTTCCCCCTTCCCTGCTCATCGGCCGATCTTTCGTCGCCCATCACTGGGCTGCTTTTCCGAACCAAAGCTCGGTTTTTCTTAATCGCCCTTGTTTTACTAGCTGGCCGTAACCCTTTTTTTCTGATTGTCTTGATAATAGAGTGCTCAGTTTTTTGCATCGATCTAGGTCATCGGATACTCCCCTCTCCTTGATGCTAGGGTTTACCTCGCGCGTACCTAAAAACACCCGACCCCCTTCCTGTCCGGGTTATTCCGGCCGAAGGCTTTCGCCTACTTTCGACCGACTTCTCTTACTTTTTTTGCTTCGTGAATGTTGGCTGTGACTGCGCCCCAAGTGGATTATTGTAAAGGCCCCCTTGCCCCCCCTTTCATTTTTGCTCCCCCAATTCAAGACCAGTAGAGTTCAACCCTTCCTCCTCTTCTTTTTAGTAATAATTTGTTGTTTCAGAGATTTTGTGACGTTATTCTTGTTTTTCTTTCAATTGGAGCACCTCTGCCACTTTTAGCCCAAACCTTTCTTTTGCCTTGGATAAGCAATTTTCGGTCCCGGAACCTTATAGAGAGCCCCACCCAGTTTAGGGGTCGGGTTCCTCAGATTCATGCGAAGCTCTTCCCTTCGGAAGGTCCTTCCCCCCCTTGGACCTTCTGGGTCGTTTCTTTTTTCTGGCTTTCGATCGATGAGTATAAAAGTCCAGAAGGATCGATGCGCGGCTCTTCGACTCATACGAGATATATTCCCCTCCCCAACACAGGGTTACGGACCAGCTCTTCCACGACGCCTTTCTTTGAAATACGGTCGCTTTTTTTCTTTTTGGAATCGCTCCCCTTCTCCGTAGAAGATTCTTTCCCTGCTCGGAGGGCCGCTACGTGATGGCCCGATTCGAGCCTTTCTGCCGCTTCCTCTGTTACGAGCTCCCCCGACACGTTATGTTCGCTACGGAACCCCCTCTTTCCCACACGCGTTTTCCCTTATGATTGTTGCACTTTTTGAGTAATCCCCCTTTCCCCCTGCGTGAATAGACGCCTTTCTCCTTTGCCCCACCTCGCTTAGGTACGTCTTCCTTTTTCACCTTCTTCCTTCGATTATCTCTTGATTGGGGTATGTCGCTGAGGTGCCTCTCCCTTTCTCTCACCCCTCGAAGATTTAAGGTCTCGCGTAGTGCCTTTCCGCCTGGCGTCTGCAGTCCACACGAAGAAGAGCTTCCTAAATTAATTTTTATAGTTCTCCCCTCCTCCCGTTCCCTGCTTCTGCGAGCCCCGTTTTCGCGTTTCTTTTTTCGGAGTCAATGTCTGGAACGTTATTAAGAGACAGCGCGCCTTTTTCTTACCGGTTTTCCAATTTTGTTTGTTGGATTGTTCTCTGGCTTTGTCTTTGCGCTTTCCAGGTAAGCGTCGCCTTTTTTCTCCCCCCCTTTCCTTTCCTCCGACGAGAAGCTTTCCCTGCGCTCGCCGGGACTTACCCAAAGATCTCTGCAAAAGTCATGTTTCTCAGCTCTGCCCGTCACGGTGTTCTTTTGTCTCCAGAATTACCCTTTTTTTCCCCCCTTCCCAAATAGTATGGCGACAGCCCTTTCTTTAGTCAAGCGCGGTCGGTCGAGGCACCGAATCAACAGATCCGTCCCATCCTCTCTTCCATTACATTAAAGCTAATCAGCCCACTGGGGTTCCTTCCCTGAGCGCATCAGAAGGAGATCACCCCTTCCAGGATCTTAGAGAAGTTTTAAATTTTCCTTCCTCCCTCGTTAGTCCGCTTACCAGGCCCTGGCGATGTTCAACTTTTCCCTTTTAGGTCATGCCGCACGCAGCTTCGGCGATCAGACCGTTCGTGAGGACCTCCCCAGAAAAGAGGCCCCTGTCCCCGTCCCCCCAGTGATCCCGCCCATTCCCGGGCGCCCAGTCCCTTCACTTGGAGCTATTTCGGATCTTCTAGTGGCCCCTTTTTCCTGCGTCGTGCAGGATGATCCCCTTGTCGTTGGGCTTTTTCGCTTTCGCCAAGCGATCCACTTCCCAAAATTTTTGATTCTCTTGACGAAGTTGCCCGCGACACCAGATGCTTTCCGGCCCCGCTTTTTTGAAGCTTCCCTCCCCTTTCCCCTTTGCCAATCTTATCTAGATGAATATGACAACCCATTTTTTCGTCAACTAAGGGTTTGGGATCGCCCGATATGAATATTGTACCATTATCGCCCGATTATTTCTCTAAAAGTCAGCCGAGACTCAACCGTGGGCAACGACGCAGCCCCACAGTGATTCTTTTTTTTTTGCGCCAGCGGGCCAGCCCATTTTTTCCCCGCCCTGCAGGCTGCCAGCCTCTTCCACCATTTGCGGGCTCTCTTCGCCTTTGATGCATTCTTCCTTTTTCTGTTCTAACGGAACCCTTTCGAGTGCTTCCAGAACCAGCAGCTGCTCAAGCAAATTATTTCTTGCCCCCACGATGTTCGATGGCAGGATTCATGCCTCTCCCGTTCGGCGGCTGTATCGTTACCTTTTTTCAGATAGATATATTTCTTTCCGTTGTTCTCTCTGACTTTCGCTCTCCAGCCCCGAATCTCCTTTTCTTCCCTGCCAGCGTCCCTTGAGTGTTGCCGCTGGTTGACGTTTTGTTTTTTTTTCTTTTTGTAGTTTGCTGCGGGAATTAGCTCTCACTTGTGCGTTGGCCTCCCACGCTCTTGATTTGGAGTGCCTCTATGTCGCTTTTGAGCACCTACCTCCTCTGCATCTTCTTTGTTTGTTTCTTATTTGGGGGTTGTTTCGGTCCCTTGAAGCTGCAAGGTCTACTGTCCTGGCCGTCTGTCCGCCGCCTTTGCAGGACTCTCTTCTGTTCCCCCTTCTGACGCTTTGCTTCTCTTCTTCGCGCCCTTTCCAGTCTTCCCTTCCCTTTTCGCTGTGCCTTGTATTGACAAAAGTACCTTGAAGTTGCCTTCTCTTTTTTTTCAGAGATTTCGACTACCGATTGCCCCTTTCTTTCAGCGTTCTACTCGATATTGTCGGGTTCTGCGTCCTTCAACGGTCCTTTTTTGTTCGCTAAACTTCTTCCCTTTGCGCGTTTTTGAGCACGGACGCTCCCCCCCAGCGTGCATTTCAGCTTGTCCCTGTCGCTCGGCTGGTTCCTCTCGTTGATTGTTATGATATATTCCCTGTCACCACCCAAAATGATGTGCTTGGCTCCCCCGAAGAGGATTCGGCCTGTGAAAAGTCTTGTTTTTCCCGCTTTTTTTTTTTTGCACAACGTTGTCTTTTCCCCTCGAAGCTTGCGCGGTTCTATTGATTGTCTCTCCATTTTTGGTCTTACTCTATCTGTCCTTATCCCCGAACGATGGAAACCGTTATTTTCCCGGCCCTTTTTAAATCTGTATGATCGCCTTGAGGTTTATCTTGTCCAAAAAAGGTTCTCTCGATTCTTATCTTGCTTTCTTCTTATTCCTTTTGGACGAGTTTATTAGGAGCTGTGATTCTTCCGCGCCCCGCCGCGGGCTTTGGCTTGTCTCAAGCAGAGGCCTGGGCCTTGATGGCCGTGGTGCCGGTGGCCTTGGCTCCCTTCTGTTTTGCGGTCATCCCCCCCTTTCTTGTCCATTAGCTGCTGATTGGTTATTTGTAAAGCCTGAGAGCGCTTTCCCTTTAGTCTGTTTCGCGTTTTTCGGCGAGGCCGAGTTTCCTTCGGCGTCCGGCTCCGGTTTAAGATCCCATAGCATGCGAACCCCGAGAAAAAGGTCCTTGACCAATTTTTCCTACGGCGCTCCCTTTATCGTTTCTCTTCGTTTCAGACATGACGTCCTCTGAAACTCGAAAAATTGGCTGAATCCTCAAGCCGGTGAGTTTCCTATAACCTCGCATCCTCCGTCTTCCCTCATGAGAGGTCCCCCCCTTTTTTTTGCGGCCCCTAACGGAATTAAGGCCTTCCCTCGGCTTCATCCTTCCCTTTTGGTGCTTTGAGGACCTTTCTTTTTAACCTCAGCGAGCTAACAAGATCATCATCCAGGCGCCCTCGGAAGATGAAGTTCCCCTTTTCCCTCTCCCTGACCGTCTCCTCTGGCATGTTCTTTCGGCGATGGCCTTCCTTCCCCTTCCCGTCATATCGAGTGCACACCATCCCCGCGAGCCAGATTTCGGGCCAGATTAATTAATTCCCGGCACGACGCCCAGTACAGTTGCTCTCTACATTCTCTTTTCAGTCCCCCCCGTTCCGCCCATCGGCTCTAAGTTGGCCTTTTTTCGAGGGACCTCGTCGTCCACATTTTACAACCCTTGCGGTGGGTACTTCACCGATCCCTTCTTATCAAGGAGTTCTTCCTGCTGGTCCGTAACCCTTGGGACGTCTTTTTTGCATCTTCATGCGTTTGTCGGCATCGAGTTAGGTATAGTATCATCCCTTAATGATCTCGGGTTTTCTATCTTCGGCTCCCCCCCGTACCTCCAAGAAGGTTTTTCCGTCCTCCCTCGCCGCCTTCGAGTTCGATTCCTGCCTTTTGTTCTCGATTGCCTTTCCTCGCACTTGGCTATTTCCCGTCAGAAATCGGTGTGGCCAAGGTTGCTTTTCGGCCAATGTCGCATGCCAGTAGAGGTTTTACGCCCCCCACTTTCTTCCGTTTTGATGATTCGTCTTTTCCATCACTTTCTGCTCTTACTTGGGCGAAAAAGTGTTTCCCCTTGCGCAAACCCCCTTTGGCGGTTACTTCGGTCCCATAAGCCGTTTCCTTCCATGATCCCCATTCTTTCTGAATCACCCACCGTAGTTGCCGTCGTTTTCTCGACGACTTCTCACCTAAGTTTGGTGCCCCCCCGTTCTTTCCTTTCCCTTTGCTTGCTCGGCCTCTTTCCTACTTTCACACCAAGCTAATCATTTTTACTGTCTTTTTCCCGATGCCCCCGCTCGATGCTCTGCCTCACTCACTCTCCACAGTCCAACCCATGGTTCGGGACCCCAGGTCTCGAAGACTGCGTATCCTTCTCTGGCTTTCTCCCCGAGCATAGGCGCCAGGTTGCCTATTTCGCGAGTCTCTGCAGATCTTGGCTCACTTTGATGAGCCGATTTTTCCTCCTCCCATTTTTTTCCTTCCCATCGGCTGTTTCTCTCAAAGAACCCGGTATTTTTCTTGACCGGAACTTTCTTTGGTCTCCCTCACCGTCTCTCCTTGTTGAACTGGGGCCTTCCCTTTTACTTTCTCCCCATCACCCCCTCGTCGTTTTTGCCCATGCGTCTGTTTCGTCTTGGCCCATTGCCCCATTGGCTAGGCGAGGACCTCCTCGTTTGATGTACGGACTGACAATTCCTCTATGACGAATCGTTCCTTTCTTCCTTTCCTTTTAGGCCTGAAATGCCGTAGGCCGCCCCCCTTTTTTTCTACTGCCTTCGGGCGTTAATTAGACTTCTGCTAACCCTGCCGTATATTATGCGCCAGTATCGTTTTGCTGGGTCCTTCTTTCCGGCCAAGAGCCTCGCTTTTTTCACCCTCCCTTTCCTTTCCCGTTCTCATTGGGCTGGTTCTTTTATCTGGAGGGTATAGGGGCGCATTGCGTTCTCTCGCTTTCGATATGACGACGAACTCATGACCCCTGACAGGAGTATAGGCGAGACTACAACCCCAATTACCTCGAGCCGTTCCCTGTTGCGGGCGACTTTCTAGCAAGTCCACACTGTTCCTTTGGGGCTAACCTTTAAAATTCAGGAAACCTTCCTTCCCTGTCTATACTTCTTCAGCCTTCCGCTGTGTTTCCCTTTTCCCAGTCCGTAAGCCACTTGCTCCCCCCTGGCCCGGACTCACCGCTTCAATCAGTTTGCCCCTCTACTTTGTTTAGGACGAGGAGCCCAGTGTGCTCGTGACTTTCGATTTTCCATCCTCTTTCGTCGAGACGACGTTTTTTCCAAGCGGCATATCTCGGACAGTTTAGTCCGCGGTTCGCCCTGGTTGAAACTCTCTGCGCCTCTGCGAAACTCCTTTTGCTTCGTCGAGTCCCCCCCCCCCTCCCCCTCCGGCAAAGTTCGTCTCCACAAGCCAGCCCGTGTTCGCCCATTAAGCTGGAGAACGCCCCTGAGTAGTTGTCGTAGGGCATTCGTTGGATCTCCCCTTCTCTTGATTCAGAATGAGCTTAACGCCTCGCAACACGTTGACCGTTTAAACTTCTTATCCCCTGCACTCGCGAAACTCCGCCATGTCAGTTCCGGCCCAGTTCCCCGCTCCCTTCTTTTCCCCCTTTTTCCGTCTATACATATGGATCCCCTTCCCTTGTACTTTTCAATAACTACTTGTAACAGCGCCACTTCTGCTCGAAGGAGGTGCGTTTCCGCAGACCGTTTTCCCGGGGGCCCCTCAAGCGTACCTCTCCCTTCTGGTGACGTACAGACTGTTCCCCCCCCCCCAATTTCCTGCAGGTTGCACGTTTGCCAGCATCACCTCTCTCGCGTGCGGGCGGCTACAGCTTCGACCTAGGAGCAGGAAGCAGGAGGGCTTGGTGGCCCCTTTGCTTCCCCCTCATTTCACCAGCAGTTCGTTCAAAGTCATTTTCCCTGCCCCCCACCTCATGCTGTCGAAGAATTCATATTCGACTCTATCCTGGACGGCCGGCTTATCAGATGATCCCTCCTTCCTCTTTTCCTCCTACCTTGTTGTGAGATATTCTATTGTCTCTCCTGACTTTCCGGCCTTTCTTGCCGATGGCTTTTCTTTTTCACGCGCAGCAGTTTCTGTTTACTCTCGACTGTTTCTTTCTCTCTTTTTTCGAGATCAGAACGTATCGTCCCTTTTTCGTGGTTCCTCCGCTTGAGTGAAATCGCGTTGATGACGCCGCAGTCCCGCGCGCGAACCTCTTTGGTTCGTGCAGCCTCCCCGTCGAAAGACTTTTTTACTCTTACGACCTTCCTTCCTTTCCTTCTGCGTCGTTGAACAAAAGTGCTCTTTACGGTCTTAGACTACTTATTACCTCTTCGCATATAGTGCTTGTGGTTCTGAGAGGTATGACCCCTTCCCCCCTTTAGTTGACGGATTCTCATTTCTTCATGATTTCTTTTTCCCCTGCCTGAGTGCTTTCATGTCCGCACCTCCCCCTTCTATTTCGGTGCGGAGAGTTCGGAGAAGGTTGCCCGATTCCCCCTTAAGTTTTTTCGCAAATTCGTTCTCTTCTCTGTGGATTGACGAGAGGCACGCTCCCCCTCAGGCCCTGTCTGCTTGTTTCGCTGTCATTTTTTACTCTCGGCGCGGCTCCCCCTTTGTTTCCTGCGACCACTTTCCCTTTTGCTTGCGTGAGACTTCCTCCTTCTGTGCCACGTGGGGTTACTTACTCGTAAACGGTCTTGCGTCGCCTAGAGCTGCTGCGCAGACCGTTTTCTTTTGGGTTGACTAGACCAGGGCCTTGTTTTGGCACTAGTCTGAGATCTTTCTTTTTGTGACCCCCGTGCGTTTATCCCCGCCTCTTTTCTTCTGAACCTCTACGGTCTTTTCTTTGCCGGCCTGAGCCTTCCCTTGAACCCCTTCCTTCTGAGCGTTTCGCTGAGGTTTTTTTCTCGGAAGTTTGATCGTGTTTTTCCTGTATAGTTCCTTCCTCCCTCAGCTCCTCGCTTCGTTCTCACCCTGATTGGCAGGTGATGTTTCGTTTAGTTTTCCCCCCCTCCAGTTTGTGTTTTTGTCCTCCAGGTTTTCGTTTTTTTCTATGGCCCTTCTGTGGTGGAAGTGCTAGGCGTAGGTCCTGGGATCTGCTTTCCTTTCCCTCGGTCCGGAAGAAGGATCCGGGCTAATTCCCTCCCCGAGACCGACATCGGTGCCTTTTTTATTTTTCCCCGAAGCAGGGGAAAACCCCTGTGAGCCTGCCCCCTTTTCTTTTACAGTCAAGATTAAATGTAATTTTCCCTCTCCCCTCCACGAGAAACGGGTTTCCCTTTTCATTTTTTTCCGGCCACTTTGTATCTTGAATATAACGCGCCGTTCCCTGTCCCAGTTCGCTGTTCCTTTTTTTACGCCTTTCCTCGGCCTTCAAGAGGCGATCAGCTTGCCTCTTTTTTTTTTTCATTTAAATTGAGGGCACCTCAGTCGGACAGTCCCCCGAACCCGAACATGTAATTCGTCCTTTCTCAGTGGGGGGCCCCTCGACGTCGACCCCCTGACCCCCTCGCTTTGCATCTACGCGAGGTCTGGCGTTGCTAAACGTCGTGGTGTGCAACACACATTCCGTTCGAATGCGTTCTCTTTTATCTTTCTGCAGCGACGCTAGTTTTAATTTTTCTTTTTTCTTCTTTCTGAAATAGGCCGCTTTTCTGGTCCATGGGATAACTAGGTTCTCCATTCCCGCGCGGCATCTTCCACTCGCCCCTAGCAACCTGCGCCTTCTAGGGGAAGAAAGCTCCCGGATTGAGCGCCGGCTCTTTCTCGCTGGTCCTCCCCAACCTGTTTTCCGTCTTTTCCTACTGAGTGCGGAGCGGCAGAGAGCGAGTATCGGACCTTATATGAGCTTGTTTGTCTATCTATCTGCCTCTCTCCGCAACCCCCTCCCTCCCAGCATTAGGGGTTAATTACGGCAATATCGTTTTTCTCCTTTCCTCTAATCCGACCTGACGCGGACGGCCTTTGTGACTCTAGTAAGGTGGGTCGCGACGTAAAAGGGGTCTTTTCACGGACAGCCCATGGGTGCTGAAAGGGCAGATCTCCCAGTGCCCCCTATCTTCTCTTTTTCCTTCCCCCTCATCTCTATTCTCCAATAAGTTGTTTTGTTCTCTTCTCTTCCCCTCAACCTCTAATGGTCTTTATTGTTGGCTGCACCCACCCACCAACTGGAGTCTGCCTGGGACAAAGTTGGCGTCCCTCTCCCCACCTTCTCGACGCACCCCCACTTTCCGTTCGCCCTGTAGAGATAAGCGCCTCCCCCGGCCTTCCTTTTGAACCGTTGCTGGTTTTTTCGGTTGTTGCTTGCCGATCAGTATTAACCCTCTCTCCCCTTCGCCTCTTGCTCCTGACTCGTCCCTATCCCCTCTTCCCTTATGATCTGTGCGATCCGTACCCTACGTGAGCGTTTTATCGACGAATTCGCCACCGGAGAGCTTTTTCCCCGAGCCTCCCCTTTTCCCTCCCATTTTGCCTATGCTCTCTGATCTGCCTCTTCCAGGGGGCCTCTACGTTCTTTCTCCCTTTGCCGACCCTTTTGCTGAAGCCCTTGCCTCGTTCGAGTTCATACACGGTACCTCGTTTGCCGGCACGGATAGATCTTCCCGCGTTTTATAGATCTTACTGTTGTTGACTCGTTCTTATCGGCTTGCGCCCCTCTCTCCCTAGTCCTTTAGTTTTTCCTTTAGGTCTGTTAATCTTTAGGGACCATGACAAAGCTATCCGCAGCGGGCTTACGATGTGCTCGGTTGATTTTTTGCTTTCTCTTATTTCCCAATTTCCTCGCCCCTCCGAAGATTTAATGATGTCGTATTGTTACCTTTTTTAACTGCTCGCCGCTTACCTGACGGAGAGGTCGGTCCGATCGCGCGCGTTCTCTCGCCAAGCTGATAATATTTCTTCCGTTCTTCTTTCAGTTTTCGCGTTTGCTGAGGCGTTTCCGTATTTTTCCTTTCGGAATGACTCGGCCCAGCGTCCTTATTCCCCTGTTACCGGTTCCTTCTTGTTAGAGATGGCTTTTCTCCCCTTGATGGAGTTTGGGCATCTGGTTGAGAGTCGATTCGCCTCTCGCCTAGCGCAGTCTATGACCCAGGCTCCGAGTAAATCCCCACAACAATCCGCGCTCCTCGGTCCCCCCCCCCCCCCTCTCCCCCTTTTCGGACCGACTCTCACCCATTCATTTGGACTGTCAAACCCCGGACAACCCTTCTTGGGCTCCCTGACCTAGAGAGGACCGCCTTCCGCCTGGTTTGTAGAGGACCAAATCTATTTTTCAGCCACACTCCCCGCCAAACTTCCCCCCTCCTATAATCTTTGCTCAATCAGCCTCGGTTTGGCTGACCCTCGGCTGCAGGTACCGCCCTGCGTTCTCACCGTATTCTCTTCCTCGCCTTAGAAGCTGTCTTGAGGGTTCAATTTCCTTTTCCTATATCGCGGTAGTCCTCCCGTCCGCCCCTTGGTTCGAGGTCCCCCATAACCCCTCCTCTCCTCTTTTCCAGTCCCAGATCGAGCGACGAAAGGTTTTTTCGTCGTCGTGAGACCACCCCCCCCTCCTGTAGTTCTGCTCACGCCAGTCCACATTGTAGCCCAGCACTTCACGATTGGAGTGGAGATCAGCCCTCTTAGTAGGGTCGTTCATTCCTCCTTCCTCCTGCCGGCTTGTCTCGTCCTCTTTCCCCCGCCCCGAGCGACCCATTTTTTCACTAAGTCTTTGGCGCACCCTTCGTTTTGATCTCGGTCGCCCCAGACCTCTCCCTCTCCGCTTTAGTGAGTTGGACAGATTTCCGAAGATATCGGCGCCCTATTCAGTCGCTAATATGGATCAAACCTACTTCAAGGGTACGAGGTAACCCTCTCAATGAGCCCTCCCTATTTGCAGTTTCCCCTATTATTCGTCCTCTATCTTTTTCCCTCAGACCCCAGGAGAGAATCCGGTGGGGCTCTCCAAAGTTTCACGTTTCGGTCACCGCAGGCCTTGGAATTTTTTTCTTTACAGGTTCATCACGTCCCCCTCGCGCCCTTTCGGCTTCCTCTCTCCCCCCCCTGGGCCGTTCCTCCATGGCGGTTCTGCAGTTTTCCGTTCAGAACCAGCAGTTTTCCCGACCCCTCTTTCTTTCGTTTACGCTTTTCTAATTATCTCTCCCGCATCGGTCGTCCTTCTGTCGAGCCGCTCTC
>Ga0179593_1376945_pt1 | contig 16587 bp, 18 predicted proteins | sample CZODoug2_1_08_16_FD_185931 | JGI IMG/M metagenome (GOLD analysis project Ga0179593, IMG submission 185931) | Vadose zone soil fungal communities from Angelo Coast Range Reserve, California, USA - CZODoug2_1_08_16fungal (PacBio error correction) | ecosystem: Environmental > Terrestrial > Soil >... | reverse complement strand
GTATCGATGCGTCAGCATTCTGTTATGTTGGCGGTCAATTAAAGACCCTTTTGCCCCTTTGTGGACTTCTGACACCCTTCTCTCACGGCCTTCCCGGCATGAGCCCGGTTCACCCAACGTTATGGGGACTGACCTTGAACTGACGCCAGGTTTTTGCTTTAGGCTATTGTTATTTTTCATCCTGTTGGCTTTTTCAAGTTGGCTTCCCTATGCTCACTTTGCCTCCCTGGCCGAGGCGCACCTTCTTTTTCCCATCTCATACGCGAGGTGGGAGCCCAGCCTTGACCGGGATTAGCCCGGCGAGTCAAGCCTTTGAATTTGGGTGTCCCTCTTTTATCTATCTTCTTCTCTTCAACCCTCCTTCGTACTGTGCTTCCTCGTGGTTCATAGTGAGCATGTTTTTCCCCGAGCAGTCTTCGTCTTAAGCCCCCTTTCTTGTGGTTTCGATGCCCGAATTCTGTCTTTTCTACGAATCTGCTCCTGAACCGGCTTCGTCGACCGTTCCGAAGCTGATTGGTGCCCCGCAGGTCGAGCCCTTCGGATTGTTCGAGGTTTCCGCATGACGTTCCGTATTTTTGCGGACAGCGGTTGTGTCTTAATGGTCCTCAGTTGCACTTCAGGAACCGTTTAGTTTTTATGATCGCCACCCCCCCTTCCCTTAGACGCCCTCTCGTCGCTGCCCCCCGTCGTGACCTGGTTACCCGTCGCGATGCGTGTTTCGTCATACTTGTTCTTTTCCTTTCACAATACCCTCGATCCCGGTCAGGGTCTGTGTTTAGAATTACCACCGACCTTTCTTTCAACTGAACCTCTTTCCCCTTCCCCTGTCATTGTCAACTGACCTTCCTTCTCTGGTAATATTCCTCCTCTCAAGTGTTTTTTTTTAGTTTATTCGCAACCCCACACCCCCCCCGCCCCAACCCCCCCCCCCACCTCCCCTGTCACCCTCACCACTGACCGCTCGCCCTCTGGGTGGTTTACTTCCTGCCGCAACTGGATACAGTTGAATTTTTTGTTTTATTTTTCCAGGTCGTTTCTAAACATAAATCGACGAACATTTCGCGTCCCAGGTCACCGAACGTGGGAGTCGTATGGTCTTCCTAAGCCTTTTGGTGTTTTCACGGCCCCCCCATACTGGCGACCGCCGACTTTCATTCCCCTTTCCGGCAACGTATGTTTTTTTAGATTCGCAGTACTCCTCCCTCTTCTCAGAATAGTTTTGGGTCCCCTGGCCGGGGCGGAACCTAATGTTAAGGCTTCTCCCCTTCTGCTGTTCTCTCCGATTAATATGTCAATACGCTTCCCCCCCCTTGCGGCTGACTACCTTTTCCACCATGTTTTCTAGTTTTTCGTTTGACGGTATATAGCGCGTCACAAGGAAGTTGATCACTCATTTACGTGTTCGGCTTGATGTCTTCGCCCCTCTTCCCTTGTCTAGCACGGCCGTGAATCCAAGGCACGGGCCTGGCGAGACGTTTTTCCTTGATGTTGTCGAATTCGCGGCGGAAGTTTTTGTCTTTTTATTTTTGGCTCGGCCACTTTGGATGGTTAGGCCTGTTTGCGATGACGCCAATCTTGATCTGGACTCTTTGTTAAAACGTTGCCGATCATCTCCTTTCACTGTTCTTTCCCGCAATTTTGTTCTGTGTTCAGGGGCCAGGTTATGGCCGGATGTACTTGGCTTTCTGCCTCACCGTGAGACCCGTTTCGCCTCTGAAGTAAACTCGGTATGGATAGCCTCAGAGCAGTATCACTTGCACCTGGCCCTCCATCCCCCCCCTCATGACTCCTCCTACCCCTTCATCTTTTCTCAAGGCCGCAGCAATTGGCGGAACGCCCGCATGTGCCCTGAAAGAAGACCCCCTTTTCGCAGCCCGTGCTTTTAAGCGGCCGAGCTGTCCCGCTCATTCCTTTAACACCGAGGTACTGGAGATCGTTCCCGGCGCGCGACCTCCTGATTTTTCCTAGACAGTTTTCGCCCCCCTCAGCGACCTCTTCTGTTCTCGCATTGTGTCATTCTCCCCGATCCACTAGTAGAACCACTTCTCTCTCATCTCATCAGCGGACCTCCTGTTCCAAAACCCCGGACATACGTTTTGTGCGGTCTGCTTAGGCTCAGACTTTAGCACATGAGCTGCAGTATAGTTGTCTGGGCCGAGGTCACTTGCTGAAGCGCATTTATTCCTTTGACGCCGACGAACCTTCCTGCTTCTTCGTTTTCATTCCCTTCTCTTCCTGGCTCCCTTGAGCATACATCATCACCCGACGAGGCTGCACAGTGTTCTGATATCTTGTCCCTTCCATGTTCGGAGTGTTCTTAGTCTCCTGCCTCCCCATCCCTTTTTCTCCACTTCCTAATCCGCCCCTCGCCTCGTTTTTTTTTTGCCAGGGCAAGGGCATCCCTTTCGGACTCCAAATCATCTGCTTTTTTTTTCCCTTTTTCCTGCCCCCGCAGAAGCAAATACGGCGGAACTGGATTGTTTCGATCAGTCGTGAACTGTACTGCTGGCGAGAATTTACGTTGCCGCCTACCCCTTTCCTTCTTCCGGGTCAATTTGACTCTTTACCTTTTCTACTATGGCGGGTTTCCGCCTTGGCCGGTCGTTCACAGCGAGCTCGCCCCTTCCCGGTCCTCTAGAAATTTCGTTGTTATCCCGGATACGCAACCTGTGCATCTAAACATCTCCCGGGTCAATCTCCGGCAGGCCGATCCACTGCTTCTCATTCCCTCCTCCCTCCTATGTTTCCCTCCTTCCGATTTGTGAGCTCGGATGTGGGACTTAGAGTGGTTGACCTGTTTTCTGCACGAATGGCGCTGTCGTCTGTTTTGTAGTTCTTTTTTGCCGCCCCCTGCGTGATATTTTCTCCCTCTATTGGTTTTTCCTTTCTCAGCTTCAGCAGAATTTTTTGCGACTCGCATATTAGGTCCATTCAGTGCGCGTCTGGTCTTGTGGCGGGCCCTTCCTCCCTCAGTATTTCGTCCACCCAGCTCCCCCAGCACAGCCTCGCGAAGCGATATTTGGATTCACCAGCCGACCCTGGAAACGGCTGCTCTTTTTGATTCCGAGGTACCTCTCGGAGACGATTTGCCATTTAGAATGCGTGAAGACGGTTGGGTTCGACCGCCCTATGTGCCAGGCGTAACAAGTTTACGTGTGGTGCAGGTTGTACCTGATTTCCTTCCTCCCCGGAGGTTGTTTTCGGCCCCATTCGACTGGTTCTATGTTTGAGTGTTGCTCGATATGGCTTTGTACGCGCCCCTCTTTCCCTTTTAGAGTTGGTCATCCTTCCTGTAGGCACGCTAAAGGCAGCTTGCCGAACTACGTGGTGGTCTTCCCGGCCGTTGAACTAACCTGCGAGACGTTTCCACCCCCCTTTTCTCTTCTCTTTTGTTTCCCCCGTGTCTGCATCGCGCGTTGGCACGAAACAGCATGGTTCCTGCCGTGAGCCGATTTTTTCTCCACCAGTCGATGAGACGCAAACGATGAGGTGGCTCTTCTCTTTCCTCCTTCCTTGTTTTTGAGATCCCACCATTCCTCTTCTCTGTGAAGGAGTTACATGTTTTGCTCTACCTTCATCTTGGCGATTCACGTTCTCCTTTCCCCCCCTTAGGTTTCCCCTCCCTTGGCCGTTAGGGCGAAGAACGCCTGGGACACCTCTCGCGCCATTTTTGAATCTGTGTTAGTGATTTTTTGCGTTTCATACAACCGGAATCTTTTTTTTTTGAGCTCCTTCTTCCAGTTGTTTTTCTCTCTTCAAGCGACCGAACTGCTTGAAGAGTGTCCTGACTCTCTCCCCACCAAGATTTGTTCGCTATCGACTCCGCTTCCCAGCCGCTGTCCGATATTCCAGGTGCCCAAGTTTTCCTCCCTTTTTCTTCTCTTCTAATGAGGGTGTCTCCTACGATCAAAGATCGGAAGTTTGTGTACCCCCAGCGCCTAACTCTTTTGCCTTCTCTCTTGTTCGGCAGTAGTCTCCAGCCGCGCCAGCCCTTTATTCTGTCTAGTAGAGATTCGGCTTTTTACCTTCCATGCTCGTCGCGCGTTTTTGAGCTTTGTTACGAAGCCGGCCAAATACATCCCTCCCCCCTCTTCCAGGGAACTCCCTCCGCCCCCTCGGAAGAGTGGCCTTCCCCCAAGTCTCGATCTTTCCCAGCCTTTTTCCCGAGACAACTGGACCAAGACTTGTTCACATTGTCTTGTCGTGCGTCATCATTTGTTCTGCTTGGCTGGGCTTGCCTCTACGTCTGAACCTTGTCTGGCGCCCTCTCCCCGACACCCCCCATGAGCTTCTACTTGTTTTTTTTGCGAGACGCCTGGATTGCTTCACGATACCATTTTGGCTGCCTTCCAGCTTTCCAGTGCTTTCCGCTGCCCTTGTTTTTGCGCAAATGAATATCTCCTCCTGTTCGTACAGTGCTGATCTTTCCTCCGATTTCAGTTCCCGCCGCCTGTTTTTCGTGCCTCGACCTGCCTTTTGGGGCGATGATTGCTCCCCTTCTTGTTCTCTTATTCCGGTTGTCTATGATGAGAAGGGCACACGGTATTGGATTCTTCCTTCTTTCCGTGCTCCAGCCGGTTGCCCTTCCTTTTACCCCACGCAGCCCTAGCCCCCCCTTTTCCACTTGAAGTGAGTTCTTCCAAACAGATTGACTGCTGCAGTACTTTTTATTTTTTTTGACTTGTCCCCTTCGTGACTTTCCCGTCTAGCGAGCTTTGGGTTCCGTGCTCCCGGGAGTACCCGTGTCCTTGACGGCTTTCTAATCCTTTTCGTCGACCGACCCTTTGCAAGTGATACAGGAAACCGTGCGAACGTCAGGCTGCTATTTAGCAATCGTTCCCTCTCGTTTCTTTCTTCGGAGACGACTGCACGAGTTCTTCGGGGGTTCCCCTTTTCCGATTGGGTTTCAGCGGGTTGTCATTCATCCTCGCCAGGACCTTCGGATTTGTAGAAGTAGCTCGTCTTGCTCTCTCTTTCGTCCTGTCTTCTTTCCCCCTCGTCACTTGCTCGGCACTGCTGCGCCTCTGTAGCCTTTTTTTCTCATTTCCTTATTTTGCTGGTTTTTTTTTTCTTGATTCAGATCGTCAGCAGGCCTTTTCTGCTAGTTTCCATCGATTGCTGTCAGTCCTCTAATCTGGCGGTCATGATCTTAACTCACTCGGTGCGGTTCTTCTTCCTCCCCAATTTCTCCTTCCCCAATTCGAAAAGACCGTCCTCTCCAAGTTCTTTGTGCTCCCTTTTTCCCTCTGATGATTTTGAGGTTGTTGTTGCGCTTCTGATAACAAAGAGGTCGATCGGCCATGTGTTGTCCCCTTTGCCTCGTCCCTCACCCAGGTGCCTTGCCCCGCCTTCCTCTTTTCTGACAAAAGAATGACGGTTATCCTTATCCCCTCTTGATCTTGCCGCTGCGTATTTTACTTCTCCCTAGTAGTGACTGCAGACAATACCGTATGACCTTCGTGAGGTTTCGCGTGTTCCCTGTGTGCCTGCCTTTTGTTGAATGACGAGATTCGTCTTCAGCCCCATCCTTAGAATGGTACACTGCCGCCCTTTTCTATCATAGTATTTCTTTACTTTGGCTCTCGGCTGTTTTTCGCCCCCCCTCGCGGTAGTCACTTTTCTCCTTGGTGACCCGAGTCGAACCTCCCAGCTTGAATTCTCGTCAGTTAGGCGTTCCCCATCATTAACGTGCTTTAAGTCCTTTTCACGTAGCAGGCGCCTGACTTTTCATGCCCACCATTTCTTTTTCCAGATAGGTGTTCGTGAAAGGTCGGGTCGACGTTTCTCCTCTCTTGTTTCTTCTATTTTTTGGGTTTCCCTCCCCCCCCCGTGTCTGATCCCCCCTCGCTTAATTTCCTTTATGTTTCGCCGTTGACCGCGGTCCCCCTTTTGATGCCTTTCCTTTTTTTCTTTTTGAGCCCTTCTTACGATCGGTGCACCTTTACCTCGTGTTTTGATGATTGTCGTAGGTCCCGTTCATTGGGCCCGCCCCCCCCCACCACAGTGCCCGTTTCTCTGTCCCTCTTCCCTTTTTGAACGATCCACCTCCCTCCGTGACGGGTCGTTCCGGGTTTGCCGTTTCCAATCAAACTTCCTACCGATTTTTTCCCTACTTTCCGCGTACCCAGTTCATCCCCTTTTTTCGATATTTCTTCTTTCTCAAGGGCAGGGTGGTCAGGCCCACTTTCCTCGTTCTGGCACGTTACTTCCCACCCCTTATCACGCCCCCATGCTGGCCGTCAACCTTCGCAGGCCGTACAAAGCGCCTTACCCCACAATTTCCCGCCTGTCGGTTCTCTTCCTTTCCTCCCTCCCCTCGGCGAGGTCGGCTTAACGAGACCCACCATCATACGATTCTCCATCTGGTGACCATATTTCTCAATACCCTCCTTGTGGCCGTGAAGATATCTCGCGCTTTACAATCAGGTTCCGCTCCCTCAGCCTTCTTCTCATTTTTGATTCCTTTCCGCTTCTTCTCGTGCAATGCGCAGAACGGGTGATCTATCATCTGGCTCTTTCCTCGCCTTCTCGATGCCGCCCCTTTCCCTTCTTTTCCTCCGTTAACTTTTTCTTCGCGGAGGGTTGTCGGAGTCGCGATCGCGCATTCTTTTGGATCAAGAGGAAACTGACCGCTCTTCTCTTCACGTTCTTCCCCCCTCTTTATCTCCGTTCTTTCTAATGTCCCTTTCGGACGTGGATGATGGCTTCCCATTCTTCACCGGCTTATATTTCCGTTTCTGGACCACTACCCCTTGCATTCGCTATGAACTCAGTCTTGACAGCCTCATGCATGTGACGCCGTCCGCATTGCCCTACCCCCCCTCCCCTCAGCCATTACCTCCCTCCCTTCCAAAGAGCAGCTTGCCTGACTTCGCCCAGCACCCAATCGGTGTTTTTCCCGAAGTCAGGACATCGAACAGGCCGCTTTCTTTTTTGTTTGCTTTTTTTCCAAGGTCTTGATGGCGTCTTAGAAATAAACAGTTGACCTGTCTCTTTCCCCCTTCCTTTCGGACGTTGTCACTCCTCTGCTCTTGAGTCAAAGGACCCCCCCCTCATTGCCCCTCATTGTCTTCTTTTCATTCTCCGCCGATCCCCCCTCTCCCCCTTAACTGCGCCATACATCAGCGATTCTGGACATGAAACTGGTTTCTCTAAGTCTGCAGCTTCTTTTCCCTTCTTCCCCCCTTTCCTCTGCCTTCTCCCCTCGCCGAAGCGCGGCTTTCTGACGTTTTTTCTTTATGGACCTTCACATCCATCCCTGACTACGCGGCTGCGCAGGTGGAGACAGTTAACCTACGTTCGCGTGTTCTTTCTGCTTCCTGCTCAGGGCTACGGCCCATCCGACCAAGTTGCCCGAAGTTCTATTCTAGGCAATACCGGGATGAACTTTTTCCCACGTGCCGTGAAAGGAGATAGTTTTTAGCGCAAATATTTTTTAAAGGTAGCTGTTGATCCGTCGTGAACTGTCTCCCTGTTCTTGACCTTCCTTCTAACGGGCATCGGTCCTCCCCTGTACGTCTACTTCCTCCACATTTTTGGGCCGTTTTCGGGCCTGTATTGCTCCTCGGATTCTTTCAACTTTAGAGCAAGTTAGTCCCCTGCTCGACTCATCCTTTTCCTTCCTATCTCCTCCTCCTCGCCCCCCCCCTTTTGCAGAAGACTCCTATTCTCGCCTCTTTGCATTTGCGTGATGCTGTTTTTCCCCTGGGGGATTTTTTTTGAAGGCGCTTTTGCCTGGCGGAGTTCCGAACGTGATTTATTCTCATCGATGTGCTTGTTTTTCCCCCTTTCTCAGCTCTTCCCATCCCTAACTCCCTCGCCGCGGATTATCTAGGTCCAGCCTTGCCCTTCTCGTACGAAGGTGTTTCCCCCTTTTTTTTCGGGGTTCCTTCGTCAACAAAGCAATGCCGAAGATTGACTCAGTGCTAAAGTCCACCCCCATTTCCCCTCCTTTCCAAGTTTCGTTCTATTACCCCCCGCGCGAGCAGCAGCCTCCGTGTCCCGATGTCGGGATTGTCACTTTCCTGGAAAGGCGGTCCCCTTGTAGGTCCCGCGAACAACTTAGTTGAGTTTATTGTTCTCCGTGCCCTGTCGTCGTCTTGACGAGATTCGTGCTGCACGAAACGTGCTCTTGCAATGCCGTTGTTTGTTTCCCCTTCCTGGAACTATTCCCCTGGGCTGCCTCCCTATTACAAAACCGCGTGTGTCTTTCTGGTTTTCCCTTTTTGCCTCGTTATTTGTTTTTTGTTTGGCAATAAACTCGTTTATGCATCGCTTGCTCTCCGCGGACCTTGTTCGCCACTAAGAAATGATTCTTCCCCCCTTGCCCGATCCCCTCGCTTTCGGCCGTTCTTCTCCGACCTCTTTTTCCGCCCCCGCCCCCTCGTTTCGTTTTTGGAACGCTTTTTTTACTAGTCTCAATTGCAAAGTTCGGACTTTTACTTTGACGATCTACCTCTTTCCATGTGTTCGGCTTCTTAGCTAGGTTCCTCGTCCCGTCCCTTTGTCCGTTCGCTTCATTTAGGAAGGAGATCGGCCCGCTTTCCCCTTGATTGAACAATGCGGTTTCGTCCCCCAAGATTTTGAGATTTTCTTTTTTCGAGACTGCATTGGTGTTTTGTCCTCCGTTACCTGTCCTCTTTCCTCCCCCACCCCCTGATTCCTGCAAGGCGAGGTCTTTCCCGTCGCTCTTTTCAAGTTCCCCAATTCCAAGGAAATTTCTTTCAGGTATCCGAGTACCCGAAATGCCTCTGTTCTCTTCCTCCTACGGACCTTTCCAGTGACCAGTCCACGTTACGCTCTCGACCCTCATTTTACCTTTTGTTTCCCCTTGCCAGTCCGCATGAGCGAGAGGGTTTTCCTACGATCACCTCTTTTTCGGGGTTCTTTTTTTTTAGGTTTTTTCCCCCTTTCTAGCACGACTTCTTTTTTCTCTTTTAGGTTGCTGGGTTTTTGAATCGCGATCGCGCGCGTCCTACTTTCTGCGGTCTTCGTCTTTTCGTTTATTTAGTCCTCTCCTCGCCCTCCTTTTCTTCTTTTCCCGTAATTTCCCTCCCCTACATAACAGTATAGGGTCGTTAGAACTCCGCACAAATTTTTTGTGGATCCGCATTTCCTTCTTTTCCAGACCTCCCTCCCCTCTCCAACTCCTTAAATATGAGCGTATTTATGGTGTTCTCTCCCTCTAAGCTATTTGCTTTCTTCTTTTTTTTGAGAATATCCCAGTTCGTGGCTTTATCAGCCCCGCACGCATATTTTTGATTCTTGTGCGGGTGCGCGCCTGCGTTGTCTGCCGGACTGTCCCCCCAACCAGGTCTAGCATTAAGTCTCCCTATTGGTGAACCCCTTTCTTTCCCTTCCAAGCTTCTCGACAGTCACGTAACTGATCCGCCCCCCAAGTTACTTTTTCTGCGGTCTCTTTGCCCCTTCTTGTACGGCCTCTATCTGATTTCTGTCTCAGCTGGGATTCCCTCCGGCCCGTCTCCCTAACTGACCACAGTTCTTTTTTTCCCCCTGTAGGATCGTTTCTATGCTCCAGCACGCTGGTCGTCGAGGCTTTCACGAAAACGTTACTGCGTTAAACTTGAATTCTTTCTTCCAGATTTCTCCTCCCTTTCCCTCCGCTTGAGTCGGTGATGATGTGGTCCAACTTTGGATAGACTTGTCCAAATCGAAACGCCATTCCTTTTAGATTTTTTTTCCGGACGTCGTAAATTGTCCTGCAGGGGCTCCCGACACCTGAACGACGTCCTTCGATTTTGGACTTTCTCCTCCTTCGATGATTCTCTTTATCCATTTGTGACGCGCTTGGTCGTGATTTTGAATTAAACCCCTCCGCGAAAGATTTCCCGGGGTTGCCCCTTTTTAACCCCTCTCTTATGATGTCAGCGGGTCCCCGCAATTCAGGGGAATCGCCCCGGATGTTTCGAAGTCTCTCAGTCCGTGCCCCTGCTTCTCTTCCTCTTTCTTCGATGTCCGCTCTTCTTTTCTTTCGTTTCCCCCTGACGTCAATTGATCCTTTTTGATCTTTGTTCCTTTCCTCTTCTTTTTTTGGAGTTCGGTTTCCAATTGCTGAGACTGTTTCAAGACCTCCTTCTGTAGTTTTTTGCTGTTACCTCATTTCCGTTTCCCCCTCCCCCTTTACCCAGCCCTCCTTTCTTCAAAGCCCTACTCGGCCTCTCGATCAAGGCCCCCCACTAAACTGGCACTCCCATATTTTCCCCTCTTTGGACCCTTGAAAGACGTGAGCTGATTTGTGGTGAGGAGAATACTTTTTGATCCTTCGCCGATTTTTGCATGGTAGACCCTTCCCCCTGTCCCTCTCCGCAACACTGTTTTCAGATTTCCTCTCCTGAACATCCTTCGTCCCCTTCTTCTCCCCCTATTTCGATCACGCCGTTCTGTCCTCCTTCGTGGTTTTCTTTTAGTTCGTAGAACCCGTAAGACTTTTTTTCGCGCTGGACCTGCAGCTTTTTGTTCCCCTCGAGGACTATCCTTTTCGTTCTTGATTCCCGTGGGACGGCCCACCTTTGTCTCTTTCCTTTTTTCATGTCTTTCGGCGACCCCCTCGCCGTTTTTAGAAATTTTTGACTCTTGGTCGGTTTTCGCCTTTTTTACCGCCTTTTTCGCTCTTCTGGATAGAGATGTGTCTGCTTTCGGTTTTTGTCGAACTGCAGACTCCCCCCTCCCTTCCCTTTAAGTTTCTTCCCTTTTGGAAGCCCTTGGAGTTTTTTTTGACCCATTCCTTCGACGCCGTCTCTTCCCCAAGGTTTTCTTCCCGTGCTGACCCTTCTCAGTAATTTTTCGGTTCCCCAGTGAGCTCACCCACGCTTACCCGGTGTTTTGAGGTCGCCTTGTGACGCTGCAAACCTTGACATGCCTCGACTGGTGGTTTCTTTTTGGCCCTTTTTCGTCCCCCCCCCTTCCTCTTTCTTTTTTTTTGGTGCGCGTAGATTCTGAACACTTCCCGTCCCCTCCCGCTCAGTTGAGTTGCTATCGTCCCCCCTTTTTTTTCCTTTTCGAAGAACGGCTCAACCTCCCTCAGAACATTGACTTTGAAATGGAGCGGTACAGGGTCCGCACTTCCATGGTTGAAACCCCAAAATCTGTCCGAACCCTCTTCCTCGAGGCTGGACCTTCGTGGCCTTTTCCGCGAGGGGCTTCTCTGCTTTTTGGTGGTAATCCTTTCTGGCGCCGCTTTCACGAATCCCTTTCTTGACCGCTGCGGACGACAACTTTCTCGGGTGATTTTTTTTCTAAGTCTCGCCCGGTCACCCCTTTTTCCTTCCTTCGTACTTTTTTTTTTTGTTTATGAGGTTCGTCTCTACCGAAACACTCCCTCTCCTTCCCTACCTTGCGCTTTGACCGCAATCCCGACCAGTTGACCAGAAGACCATCTCGTTGCCCCGCACATTTTCTGTCCCTGACGTCGTCACTCCTAGGTTTTTCCGTTGTCTCTTTCTCCTCACTCGTCAACTGCCTCTCTTGTCTCTCAGTTCAGTCATCCTCTTTTTCCTCCTCCTCGGTTTTTATTCCCTCCTTTCACCAGCCGCACAACCGGAACCGGTTGCTTTTTTTTTACAGGGCTTTTACAAGTTTAGATCCTCCCTGCTTTTCCTTTCTTCCGCCCCACACCTTTTCCTTCAGCCGGAGTCTTCAAGGTCCTTCACTACCTGTATGAGCCCCGTGCTGTCTGCCCGGTGAAGGCTTTTCCTCTGCTTAATCTCTCTTTTGAAGATATCGTTCTTCATCAAGACGCAACCTTTCATAGTGCTGAACTATCTATTCCACTCGATGCAGACCGAAGTTGATTCTACCCACGACCTTCCCCCAGCCCCAATTGTCCTCAATCCAGACGCCTCTTTTACTGTGTTACCCCAAAGTTATGTTCCGGCGCAGCAGTTGTTTCCTATCCCCCACACCCCACCCTTCCCCCCCAACCCCCTAATCTTCCCTTTTTTTTGAAGTCCAGAATACTTCCCTCCCCTTTCCTCGGCTTCTTCTGTTTTTTTGTGGGGTTTGTTGTTTTTTGGGGGGGGGTGGTGGTTTTTTGTGGGGGTTTTTTGTTGGTGGTTTTGGGGGGGGGTGTGGGGGTTTGTTTTTTTTGTGGGTTTTGGGGTGGGGGGGTGTTGTTTGGCTTGTTTTTTTTTTGGGTTTTGGGGGGGGGTTGTTGTTTTTTGGTGTTTTGGGGTTTTTTTTGGTTTTGGGGGTTTGGGGGGGTTTCCTTTTTGGGGGTGTTTTTTTTTTTTTTGTTTTTTGTTTTTTGGGGGGGGGGGTTTTGTTTGGGTGGGGGGGGTTTTTGTTTTTTGGTTTTTTTTTTTTCTTTTTTTGGTTTTTTGTTTGGGGGGTTGTTTTGGGGGGTTGGTGGGTTGTTTTTTTTTTTTTTTTTTGGGGGGGTTTGGTTTTGGGTGGGGGTTGGGGTGGGTTTGGGTTGTTTTGTGGGTTTTTTTTTTTTTTTGTTTTTTTTTGGGGTTGTTTTTTTGTTTTTTTTTTTTTTTTTTTTGGTTTTTTTTGGGGGTTTGTTTTTTGGTTGTGGGGTTGGGTTGGGTGTTGGGTTGGTTTGGGTAACGCGGACGAGCGGTTGCTGCCTGAAATCAAAGTTTTTTGTGTCTCCTTCTCCTTTTTACTTTCCCCCCTTCCTGTCCCGCGCTTTTCCCCGAGCGGTACATCCTTTTCCTTAGGTGGGTCGCTCCCTCCCCCTCTTCAACTTGCCAATCTAATTCTTCCCTCGACCTCCCCCCATACCCTCATTTCACTTTTTTGGTTAAGCGATGAGATTTCGTCCTCCTCCGTCCCCCCCGTTATCTTCAGGAAGGCCTCCCTGCGGATGTCTTCGGGGAGTTCCCCCCCTTGATCGAAATTGTTCTCAACATCCCTCACCTTCCATACATTCCTGTGACCCCTCTTTGCTTTTCAGTACTTTTTCGAAAGTCTTTTACCGCTTCCTTGGCTTTTTCTGAAGCCTCTGCCTCCCTCTTTTCTCGGAATCCGACCCTCCCCTCCCTTCAGTCTTCTGGTGTCCCGACGTCTCGTTTCAACCGGAGCCTTTTCCCTTCGGATCCAAACCTTTCATGATTATTTAAACATTGTTCGCGCACGAGCCTACCCTTCTTCGGTCCTTTCCCGTCGTGAACGTGTAACTGCGCGGAGGATCTTCAGTTTCGCATCCCCCCTGGCACTTTCCGTACTGCCTTTTTCCCTCATGGGACTTGGGGCGGTCCGGCATTCTCGTGCGGCAAAAGCCCCAGTTTTCTTCCCAGATGTCTGTCGTGCGGTTGATAGTATTCGCCTGCGGTGCAGGTCCCTATCCAGGCTCCTGGCGATACATGCTATCGTCGGGTCCTCTCCCCTTAATAATTGAATCTTGTCCCTCTTTTTTTTCTCCTCGATGGCTTAAGATCCTGTTGGCATGCGTGTGTCTAGCCTCTCTTTTTTTTTTACTTGTCGTTTCTTTCTGGCTTCTTTGCGATATTGCTTTGTGGACGGCTCCGCCCCTCAAGAATAAAGGGCGCCTCCCCTTCCTCTTTTTACCTGATACTGATCTTTTTACGTTTTTTTTCCGTTTAATCTTCTTTCCTTCGGCGTTCCCCTTCTTCCCGCGCCCCCCCCCTCAAGCCGCCTTCGAAAGACATATTATCCAGTCTCCCCCCCTCCACTCCGGATGATCTTCTATTCCAAACCCCGAGTCAGCATTGCTTAACTGTGGTCACGAGTATCTCTCACCTTCTCTTTGTTCAGGCCCTAATTTCTCGATCCGCGCCCCTTTTGCTTTTTTCTCCTCTCTTCCCTGCCGGACATGCTTTCTAGTTTCCTTTTCCTCTGATTCGCAGGAAAACGGGCCGCTTGACCTCCCTGAGGTGGTGGTTCTGAGGGATAAATGAATCCATTTCACCTTTTTAGAGTTTTTCCTCATTCCGAAAGGTTTGCGTCCCCTCTTTGTTCTTGCCCGAGGCCCCGCTTCTGCCGTTCGTCAGAAGACATGATCCGACGCAATGGTTCAACATGTCTCAAGGGCTGTGGGAATCCTCGGTTTATAACCTCTTTGTGTTTTTCGCGATCTCCCCTAATTTCCTGACCTTTTTCCTGTTTTTTCATGTTCTGCTTTCTGACGGACGATAGGAGGACTCCTCGATGTTCCCGAACCCAGAGGTTCTTTCCCCCGCTTTTTGATTCGACTTCCCGACCCCTCCCTGGTGATTTTCTTTCTTACTTTCCTTGATAGTCACTTCCTTTCTCCAAAAAAGTCTGTATAAGCTTTTTTCGTCGAGATCCTTAAGCCCTTCCGACATGTCTACGAAACGTCCTTCCCGGTCCCTTCTTTTTCCCTTTGATTCGTTCCCCCTTCCTCCCCCAAGTGCTCCGTGACCCGATATTTCCCTCGTTCTGAAAACCTTCCTATTTGCTATTTTTTTTCAGGGGTTGTCTCGTCGAGCAAGAGCTTTTGGTTTCGTTTCCGTTCTCTAAATATGGTATCTCCCTTCCCTTTGTTTTTGAATGAAGGCGCTGGAGAAACTTCGATGCCTTTTGATGAAGAGTCTCGTTTTCTGATTTTTTCCCCTATCTGGTATCTTCTTGAGCGCTCCCCCTTGAGAGGCTGAGTACGTCCACCATCTATCGGGTTTTCCCATAACTCTCTCTTTCCTTCCGGGACCTTTCCCAACGCTCTCGCTTAGGCCCTCATTTCCAACTGCCTCCTGCCTCCTTTCCCCTCTCCCCCCAATCTTCAATATTTTGAGTTCGTCTTAGATGCTCCCTCATTCTTTTTCCGGGTTTCTTGCCTTGCGATCGCTCCTCCTCGATCTTTCTTTCTCCGCTCCCCAGCACCTTGCTCGTTTCCTTGGCGGGTGGAGCACGTCTGGATCCCTCCTTCCCGCGGCCCTGCCCCCACCCTAGGTGTTCCAGAGGCATGGTAAAGTTACCATACGTGCTGATTTTTTTGCTGCCCTAATCTTTCTCCGCTCCCTTTTCTAAAGTTCTCTGACCCGCCTTCAACTCGCATATTGGTCTGCTCCTTCCCTCTATATGATGTCCGGCCTCGAAGCTCTTCTTCTAAGGAGTTTCTATATGCCCCGGTTTTCCGAGGGGGGTTTTTTCTTTAAGCAATTTTTGGTTGAGGATGTTCCGTTCCCTCTTTTTTGCCGCCTGGAAAATTCCCTTCCCCCAGACACCTTTCCTTTAACTTTGACGTTTCTGACACTCTTCTTCATCCCTTGCTGTCAGCGCTTGGAGTCTTTTTCTTTTGCGTTGCCTTTCTCGGCTTCTGCCTGGAAAGTCGAACGAGGTCGTTTCCCCCCTCCTTCGGCGCCGCGTAAACCGTGCTCTTTGTGCGTCCCCGCCATGCCCCGCGTCTCCTAAAATTTCCGGACTTCTTTTTATGTTCCCTCTCCTTCCAACGCTGATGACTTTTTTATCGGTGGCCTGTCTTTGCTCGTCTTCTTCCTCCAACGACGCGAATGATATTCCTTTTTTTGAGCAAGCGGCTTGACCCCATAAGGATTCAAGATGACCGTATTTCCTTCCCCAGAATTGGGCCCATATTCTCCCTTCCTTTGGCCGTTTCTTTAGAAGTACATCTCTCCCCCCCCGTTTCTTTATCGCGCGCCCTTTTCTTGTTAGAACTTTTTCTCTTCCTTTGCCCCAAGACGTGAGTTCGTTTACCCCCCCTTTATTTCCTTTTCTGCTAGTTTGCCATTTTCGCTGGGTCTGGAGTTGCTTCATCAGGTCTTTCTCTCTTCGGTCTTCCCTCGTGGCCGCGATGCTGCCTATGCTCTGTTTTCTGGTCCAATGAGACAATCAAACTTCTTTCCTCTTTTAGGTCCTCTTGAAGCCCCCCCCAGCTACGGCCTCATCCGAATTGAAATTTTAAGTACGACAACTTTTTTCTTGTTGAATGGTCCCTCCTGCCGGTCTTTTCTTTTCCTTTGTCCTTTCATTACCTCCTTTTTTTTTTGCTTAGATCCCATGCCTCCCTCCCTTTGAGACCTGCAACCTTCGGTCTGGGCCTTGTCCTAGAATGAGTAGGCGGACAAGCTGATTTTGATAGCACTTAGACAGTTTCCCTTGATCTTTTGACTTGCGAGTGGAGCTCCTTTTGACTAACATCCTTCAGCCAGTAGTGAGTTGCGCTGCCCCCTTTCCTGAATTTTTGTGTACCAAGCGCTCTCTTAGTCCCCCCTCCCCCCATCCTGTTCCTGGTCTTGAGGCGTGGTCTTTTAAATTCTCTCATCTTTTCTGTTGTCTTTAGCTCTCTAAGTTTCTCCTGAACGCGCTTCTTTCCATCCTTGTCCCGAACTCCTTCGGCAAACGGACCTGCGTTCGTCAGGTTGCTCTCAGCGGTGACGTTGCATTTAAGGGCTCTTTTATTGCCTCTCAACTGACGTGGCCTTTCCCCACCCCCTCCCGCTCCTCCTCGAGAGACAAGGTCGTTTCCATCGAGAAGTCCCCTCCCTCTTTTTTTCTTCTCATATGCTTTTTCCTCCAGTGCAGCGTACCTACCCCTTATTCTTTCAGGTTCTTTTTTTTGTTTTCCCCACCCTTCTCTGAACAGCTCCTTTTTTTTTCGTCCATGTCTTTGTGTATAGTTCCCCA
>Ga0179593_1348225_pt1 | contig 16587 bp, 24 predicted proteins | sample CZODoug2_1_08_16_FD_185931 | JGI IMG/M metagenome (GOLD analysis project Ga0179593, IMG submission 185931) | Vadose zone soil fungal communities from Angelo Coast Range Reserve, California, USA - CZODoug2_1_08_16fungal (PacBio error correction) | ecosystem: Environmental > Terrestrial > Soil >... | reverse complement strand
CATTTTGCTAATTTCTTACATTGCGGTTATCCCTCTCTAGTGGTTGTATACATTTCGCGGTTACTGTTTTCTTTCTTCTTTTCTATTTCTTCCCCTTCAGTTGTGAAATTGATCTCTCAGTATCAGGGTCCTGTCCCTTGTCAGCTTTTGCCTCTTTTTTTCGGCTGGAAGATTAGTCCTGATGCTCCTGTGAGTCTTTTCTCCTTCCCCACCTGTATTCCCCTATCGATTCCTAAAAACCCATGTTTCTCTTGAGTTCGTGGTCTCTCAGGGTTCGATTTCCAGCTATTTTCTCTTTCTTTCCTAAGTACCTCATGTGGTGTTCCAGATTCCTCCAGGTTTTCTGTACTGTCTCGTCTCCCTCTCTCCGGCTTCCTTTCTGGTCTGGTCTGGGTGTCAGAGAAGTTATTCTTGTGTGTCTTTCTACCCCCTTGGGGCTCGTCTCCCCCACACCCCCATTTCCTGGGTTAGTTTCCGCTATTGTTTTGCGAAATTTTTCTTCCCCCCTTCTTGACCCTTGCTTTTCTGCTTGATGAACGCGGTGGACTCCTCCTGCTCGTCCACAACAGCTCTCGGGACGGAACAATGTATTCACTTTTTGAGTGGGTCTACCTTCTTCTCCCTCTCTTCCCTCCCCTTCCCTTCTTTCGTGACGTCACTACCCTGTCCTATCCCCTCCTCGGCTTTCTCTTTTTTTCTTCCTCGCCGGCCGGGCCAGTCTTATGGAACCGAACTCTTCTCCCTCGGTTTTTCCTCTGGTCTCGTGTTGCCCTCCTCTTCCCTCTTGCACATTCCATTCGCGTGACCAGTCCCCTTCCGTTCTTCCCTGCTTCCGTCGGGGTGTACCCCCCCTCTTCTTACTTCGGCTTGAAGGACCTCAACGATCCCCCCTTTTCCTTCCTTCCGTTTTTTTTTGAGACTCTCTTTTCCTTTCCTTTCCGGTTGTCTGAAGACCCCATGACCCTGCATGTGTTAAGGGAAGTTCATCTTGAGTTGTTCGGTGAACGTTTTATTACGGCGTGGCATCTTTGGGGCCACCACCTCCCACCCCTCCCCCCCACCCCTCATCCCCTCTTCCCCGCTCCTTCCCCCTCCAAATTCCGCTCCTTTATCCTCTTTCGTACCACCATCGTTTTTTCCACCCCCCCCCCTTCTCCTGATCATTGCTCCGACCTCCCCCTTCCACTCCTGGAGTCATCTTCCTCTTACCTACGCAGATCCCCCTCCCTGCAATGGCAGCGTCTGTCTTCTCTGACCCATTCGCATTGCCTCCAACACCACCCTCTCCACCCCCTATAACAAACATCTTCTATCCCCCCCACCACCTTGTTGCCCAGTACCACACGCCTACCCAACCCCTCGCCCAACCCCCCCCGTGTACTCTACCCGTTAATTCCCTGCCACCTACTCCTCAGTTTTTTCTCGCGTAGAATAAACATGCACCCTTTCCCCCCGCCACACATTCTCCCCATCCCGTCGCTTTCGTCCCACGGCTGGGGACCCTTCCCACCATGCAGGTCGTACAGGAACATCCACAGTCCTTTTACTTTGTTTTCCTCCATACGGTTCCCTGTGGGGTTCAGAGGGTCTGTCCCCCCTAACCACCGCGAGTCAGTGTTCTTCCCCTCCTGCATTCTCGGTCGGCGGCTCCCGCCCGACCCATCTCTCCGTCACTTGTTTTTTTCCTTCTTTGAGGCGCGCAATCCGACAGTGGTTCCCCGAGGGCATCATTCCTGGCCGGGCCCCTCCACCACGCACCTCCATTTTTACCGCCTTACGCTCTTCTCGCTTGATCCCCCCCCTCTCTCTTTCTCCTTGGTTCACTACTTTTTCCGGGGAACGACATTCCTGGGTCCCCCAAACCCCCCCCCGGATGGTGGTTCCCGGGCAGCGCCCCCAAATTTTTCGATGTACCCCCCCCCCCCCTCACTTCCTCCTTTCTTTTGTCACCCCTCCATTAACCCCCCCGCTAACCCCCTCGGTGATAATCTACCGAGAAGGATGCTTTCGTTTCCTCCCTCGCGATGGTACCGGGATTAACGTCTGACACTCCTCCTTCCATCCTCCGGCCCCGTCCCCCCCTCCCCTTAACAGACCCGACATGGTAGTCGATTTGCCTGCGTGGACGACACGCGAACCCCACTGAGGTCTCCCCTGACCCTGCAGGCTGTCCCGAACGCGAACTGGTCGCCCCCCCTCTACACTATCCCTTTTCCCCCCCGACATGAACCCCGTCCGTGACAGCGCCTAGTACCGCGCCCTGGCCCCCCCACAGCCACCTCGCGCGGAACCTCCCTTTCTCACATCTCCCCCCCCCTCTCCTACTTTATCTTTCTTCACCCCCCCCCAACCGCTCCTAGACCTTAAAGTATAAGAAACCATCCCTGGTCGCAACTCCCCACCGTAACTCCTTCCCTTTTCTCGTGAGTCCTCCGTTCCCTCAAGGATTGCTTAATCCTCCTCTCATTCCCCCCTTTTGCTAAAACCCCTTTTCCTCCCCCCCCCGGACATCCATCCCTCTTATCAAAGAAGTCCCATTGCCCGCGTCTGAATCTAAACAACGCTCAGACTCAAATAACCAAAACCACGACCGCCATACCCCCCCCTTCCCGGGCAACCCCCCAGTCCTTCCCCCTCCCCCAATCCCAAGCACACTGGCTTGTGGACTCCTCTCCTCGAATAAGGGCGTTGACGTGAGAAGTATCTCTTCCACCTATATTCTGATTCTTCCCCGATTTTCCGTCTTGGGAACTACAACTCCTCCCTTCATTTTCTGGTTCCGCCACATTCGTGAATGGACCAATAACCGATGGCTATTCCTAGCCCCTCCCTGTTTCCTTTCTTATGTTCTCTTTTGTTCAAAACCTATCTCTCCGCCGTTTTCCCTTCCCAATTTAGCCCGTACGGGGCCTACTTCTTCCCCCCCCGTTACATTTCCCCCCGTTTAAGAAAGCCCTCACCCAATGAGAAACACCGCTGACCTTTTGCACCCCCTTTTTAACGAGTGCAATATGGCACCCCCCCTCAACTCTTGTACCCTCCCCATCTCCTACCCCGATCGCTTCAGAAGCGTCCACCTTCCTGTCTCCCAAGGTTCGATTCCCCCTATCGATAGGGATCGGGTGCTCCCTAAAGTCACACTTGTTGGTAACAAGCGCCCCCCCCCCCCTTCCCATAGAGATAGTCTTTCCTATATCCTTTATCCTTTCCCTTCTTCCGGTATAGGTTTGAGTGAGGATAGCTTTTTTTTTTTCATTTTTCCTCTTCCTGGACAGTGCAAGAGGTGTTTCTCCCATGCCCCCTCCCCCCCTGATCAACTGACCTTGCAAGGGCCCTCAATTCGCTTATGTCCAGTGCCGCTATTTCAACTGTGTTGACCTGCTGTAAGCCTTGGCGAGCGACTTTTTTCTTTCGGTTTTGGCTTGCTAAAGTGGGTTCCGCGCTAGTGTCGAATTTTCCCCCTTTAGTAGCTTTTTCACTTCCTGTTTTTTTTCCTCCTTTTTGACGTAGCAATCTGTCGGTTCCATCTGTATTTCATCCGCAAGGGTTTCCCCCCCCCTCCCTGGTGACCCTGCTTCCTTTTTTTTTGTGGTCTTGGATTTTTTTTATTTAATCCCTCCTGCCGAAAAAGTGCATGCCTTGTTTGTACGTTTTGCATATCCACCCTTTTTTGCGCTCGGCGGGAAATGGAAATACCCCCTAAACAGAAGCCTCCCTCTCTACGAGGTCTCTTTTCCATCTCTTTCCCCCGAGACGAGACAGTTCACCCCACTCGACCCCGTCCCTGTGATACGCGGTATCGTTTTTTCCTCCTTTAGGTCCCTTCTCTTTTTTTCCTGTCTTTTCCCCCGGTCTTTCAGAACAGAGGGATCGGTCCAGAATCGGTATTGTTCGGAAACGGGGCAGTTTGAGTGTCGTTTTTTACTTATCTGCTAGATCCCCCCTATTTCTCTCATCCCCTTAAGTAGGGTTACCTCCATTTTCCTTCTTGTTTTTGAGAAGATTTTTTTTAATGTCTTTCAATTTCCATCTTCTGCTTCAGACAGCCTCCCCCCCCCCTCCTCCCTCGGCCACAAGTGGTTTTTTTTTTTACCATTTCCCCCCCCTAGCTTCGTAAGATTCCCCCCGACTCCGGACCCCCCCCGCCCTTCGACATCCTGAACCTGATTACCCCCTCTATCCCCTCCCCCTAGTCTACCACTTCCCGCGGGACCCTTCCCCGGGCTGTAGACCGTTTCTATCTGAGGTGCTCTCGTTTATCCTCCTTTCTCCTTATCAGAATTTCTTCTCGGGTAACAGATTTCCCAGTTTCCTCCTGGTCTGCCCCACCGCTGTATGTAAGACCACGTGTACTCCTGTCTGGCTCTTTCTTTCCCCCCACAGTATCAACAACTTACATCAGATTTTTCCCCTTCCACCCCCAAATGCCGACTTTCAGGTGAAGCTGCAGGACTCTTTCTTTCAACCCCGGGACCTTCCTTCTTAAAGTTTTTAGCCCGACCCAGCTGTGCGTTAGCCCCCGGTTTCCCGCTTCACCTTCACTCCCCAGAATTGAAACCTTCGCCCCCTTAGAAGTTTCCCTTTTTCCCCCCCTTTGACTACCCCCTTCAAAACAAACGCTCCTCCAAGTCCCTCCCTCCTTTCCATGCTTCGACCCGTTTCGCTCCAGGTTACCAATTTACTTTTTTCCACCTTCCCCTTTCGAGACACTCGGTGCCGAGTGGACTAACATGCCCCCACAAATGATACGTCAAGATATCCCCCGAGCCCAATTCATCTACTCTGACTGTTATCTTCCCCTATTACCCCCGGTTGGAACCCGGTTGCCCTTTTGTCGCAGGTAGAAATTGGAACCCCAATGACTCCGACCTTCATTTCTCCCTGATCCCCGTTACAGACTGAATTGCCTGCCTCTTGAGTCCTCGTATACTGCAAAGTGATGTTTAAAGCGGGTCTTCCGGTTTTTCTCTCTTCCCCCAAATAGCTTAGTGTTCTCAGTCCAGGTCCTTGGTGCGGATTAGTTTAGTCAGCAATTGTTACCAGTCCCCCAGAGTCAGGAATAAGCCTGTCTTTTTTTTAGTGGCACCTTCTTCCTCTTCGATTGCACCTATAGAAGACATTGCCCTTTTTGCAACTTTCTTTTTTTCTTGCCGCACCTTACCTCTGTATGAGACAGTTTTTCCAAGCCCCCTTTTCCTGCTGGCGATTCCTGAGCATGAACAAAATATATGAAATCCTCTCCTCTAACTGCGTTAATCCCTTCCCCTCCAGTCTATATTCCTTCCTTATTCTTTTGAGAAAGTTTTGTTGTTTTCTTTCCCTTTCTTTTTCACGTTCGGTATTATGGTTGTTAGGAGGATGGGGGTGGTTAGTTTAGCGTCGTGTTTTTCCTTCTTGCGGAAGGTGTAGGGTGCCTGCCCCTTTTCTTTTGGACGTGTTCAGGTTTCTCTTGTGATTTTTATTTCGCAGCCAAAATTGCGCAGCGTCTTGTAATGGATTGGCCCGGCTTCCTCATGAAACACCCCGATTTTCCCCACTTTTTTTACAACTAATAAGTGGCTTTTAACGCCTTTTCGGCGTGGAATGTAAAGGTCCCTCCCATTAGTTTTCCGTTTCTGTGTGGGTTGGTTTTCTTTCCCTTCTTTTCAGAGGTCCTCTTAGCTATCTTTGGGGTCTTCGTTTCAATGTCCCTTACGTTTCATCCCAGAAGCGCAATTCTTTTTCTTCCCGTATTCCCTGCATCTTTTTTCTTTGGTTGAATTTTCAGAGTTGATAGAACCCTTTTTTATTGCCTTCTCATACTTCCTAGTGTATTGATAGGTTGAGCCTCGTTTCCCCCTCTTTTTTTCTTATAGGTCAGGCACTTCTCGCAGGGCACTTTTTCTTGCGTTCAGGACAAGTCTTCTGTTTCTAGAACGCATGAGTCTGTTATTGAGTTTTCTTCGAAGATTTCCCCCTTTTGTTTCTCTGCAGTTGTTTCATAAAGTTAACGGTACCATTTTTCCCGCCTTCCCGGTATCCCTCCCCTGGCTGACTTTTATATTTTTGAATAATATCAGGCGTCTCTTGGTTTGCAGGACCCGCCGACTCTGTTCCTTTCGCTTTTTTCTTCCCCTTTGTTTTGAAGTCTCACCCTCCCCCCCCCACTTAATAGTTTGTTGCGATTATGCTGGGCGCTTTTTTCCGCCGCCGGATCCTTGGATCCCTCTTTTTCTCTCCTGAGCTTTTTTCTAAAATGCCTCTTTTGAGGTCCCTTCCCCCCTGGAGACTTTCTTTTTATTTTACCACGTGCGCCCGCCTGCTTTGCAGCCTCGGCCTCTTAGTCTCCCTTTTTTCTCTCCTCCCTCCCTCCTCTTTCTTGTCTTATGATTGCCCTCAAAGGTGCCATTCTTAGCTGAGATGTTCTTTTTTTTTTTTACTCTCGCGGTTGAGTCTTGGACACCGGCAGACGACTTCACAACGATATTTCCCTACCCTTCTTCCTTTCCCGGAAATCCCATTGCTTGGCCCCCAGGCGGAGATGTAGACTTCCTCCTTCCCCTCTTCCCCTGAAGCATCTTCTCCCTACTCCGTTGTGTGCTTTAAGTTCGGAGTACCCTTCCTCATTCCGAACGTAAGTATTCCCAGCTTTTCCCCTGCCGAGTCGTTTTGGCGTCTCTGACCTGGTACGCTTCTCTTGATTTTTTTCCATCTGCGCCTTTCCCATCCTCCCCCTGTCCCCCACGAGAGTTGTCGTACACGTCCTCCTTTCACGGTCCTAGTCTTCCTTCCCTGCCGTCCCAATTCCCTCCCGAGGTTCAGCCCCCAAGTGTTCCGACTTCTTGTCTCTCTTTCTCATCGGTGGCTTCCCCTCTCACCCCATCCCTCCAGGGGCTCCTGGTGTCCACCCCTCCCACTGCATTCTCCCTCCCTCCCCCCCCTGTACTTCCTTCTGCGCTGTTGCAGCCCACTCTTCCCAGCCAGTACAAGTGTTCCCCCCACAATTCCCCTCCCTGGAACGTGTTTTTTACTTCCCCCTCCTCCCCCAACTCGGATCCACACACCCCTTCTGCTTCTTCCTGCGTGTCCCCGGCCCCCCTTCCCTTCCCCCCCTGATATGTCGTATATCTACGATGCGGATGTCCACCCCCCCCCTCCCCCTTGGATTTCGTTACGTTCTTCCATCCCGATACAGGAGACTTTTTTCCCCGCTATAATCCATCCCGAACTCCCGGACCTGAGGATTTTCTTTCTCCTCGCTTTCTCTTGCACGCCCCTACCACTGTGCTTCCAGACCCTTCCTCCCCCTTCCCTGTCCTCTCTCCCCTCACCATCAGTCAATTTTCTCTTTTCGCATAGTCCCTTTAGCCTCCCTACCACCCGGCCTCCTTCCCCCTCCGAAGCAGTACCGCGGGATCGACAACCCTTGCTAACCCCCCTTCTCTCTCTTCAAGAAGGCGACTATTTTCCCCCCTTCTCCCCTTTCCCTTGACCCCCCCCCTCTTCCTGACGACGAGCGCGACCCCAAAACCAGTCCGCTCCGCCAACTCAACTTGCCTCTTCCTTGTTTGAGGGTTCTAGCTCCTTCTTTCCTCCATAATTCTGAATATCCCTGCGCGTCTGTGTCTGCTCACCTTTTTCCTCACATCGTCGAACTCCCTCTTTTCACCAACAAATGGAACCCTGCATCGTAGCAGTAAAAACGCGACCCCCCTCCCCCACCACACCCCCTTCCCTCCCCCCCCCAAAACTAATTTTCAACAAACAAAAATACAAATTCAAAGACGGCCCCCCCAAGAAATCTCCACCCCAACCCATCCTCCTTTTTTTTGTGGACTATTCCGCCCGAGACTTCTCAGCGTTCGATTTCCTGTTCTACATTCACTTGACTTCGCGGACCCAAGGTAGGGGATTTTTTTTGTTTCTCCCTTCCCCTCACCCGTACCGTTAGTGGCGAACTAACACTCTCGATCCCTGACAGAACTTCAACGAGAGGGTTAAGACTCAAGGTTAGGGTCCTTCTGATTTCTGCTTCTGTGTTCCATTTTTCTTCAATGGCCCTTCACTACTCCTTTCGACCCCCCCACACACGTCTTCGTCTCTCGTGTCCTTTCTCCTGAAACGCACCAGGCGAGGCAGCGCACAACTTCTTCACCTTTTTCCGATTCCCCCTCCTCCGAAACGTCTTCCCACCCGCGCGCAAACTTCCCTTCCCCCCGGAGCGCTCTACGCCCCTCCACCAAGCTAGGAGACTTTTAATCACGTCTCTCTTCCTTTGTCCTTTTTTCCCTCTACTGCTTCTAACGAGACCCCCCTTCTGTAATCCCTAATATGTGCTCTATAGAGTGGGCTGTACATAGTTCTCGGCCCCCTCTCGAATCGTGTGTCCCTTTGTCTAGATTCGCTCTCCTGCCGTTTCTTCTCTGCACGTGAACCTCGGTGTTGCTGGCCCGGTTCTCCCCCTGATGGTTGTCCCGAACTTCTTCTTCCCTGCTAGCCCTTTCTTGGCGGTTCATGCTTTCCTCTTTTTTTTTGTCCTAGTTTTGGGCCGGCGCGAGACTTCACTTGGTACCCTTGGACTGGTCGCGTGTCTCCCTCTGTGTCCTTTCCCTCTTTCTTTAGGTCATCCTCCCTTTTGGCCCCACCTTCTTTCCGGAAGGTCTCACACTTCCCCTTCTCGGCCTTTTTGTTTTTTTTTAGGGTATTCGTTGATCTTTGCCTATCGCATCCACGTTTTCCCCTTGCCAGTCGGGGTGCTCTGAAATTTTCCGACCCCACCATGACTCCTTCCTTTTTTCCTCTGGTGTGACGTCGCTCGGCGCCTCTCACCGCCTCAGAGGACCCTCATCTCCCTGGATCTTTGTTTCCCCCCTTTTTCTGTATTATTCTGAGGATATCGGATTGTGGTCAGTCGAATTTCCTCGTTTCTCCCCTTGATCGGCCGATCGATCCTTTTTTCCTGTGCCGCTTTCTTTTTGTCTGAGTTCTTGTCCTTTTTTTCACCTCACTGTACCATCAGCACTTTCCTCCCTTCCCGTCTTTTTTATGAGCATCTGAGGGCTGCTTCCTCTTTTCTGTCTCACCTCCCCCCCTCCACCCCACCTCCCCCCTTCCCCAGTGACGCCCATCACAGCTCCGCGACCTCGGCCCCTCCATTCTCATGCCAATCCGGATGACAGACTATGCCAACCTCGGGCCAAACATCTATCCTCTTTTCTTGCCACCCCCCCCCCCCCCCTCCTGGTTTTCGAGGTGGAGCTTACTTTGTGATCAGTCCCTGAATCCCCTTATGATTCGGCTTATGTTGTTGAACCCCCAGATTTTCCAGTCCCGCCCTTTTACTCTCCTCCCCCCCCGCCCCCGAAAGAATTCTGTTTTCCTGAAATCTCCTCCCTTCCACTACCCCCTTCCCTCCACTACCCCATCTGAAAGGGCGTGATCTTTCCAGTTCTTCTCGGTCCCCTCTTATTTTTTTTCACCCTGGATTCTGTACCTAGATTCCCCCTACCAGTTCCCGGCTCTCTACAGTCAAAGTTGCCATCCACCAGGTACACCCCCATTTTCCCTTCCCCGTTTCCCCTTTCCCCTTCTACTTGCCGGAAAGTCTCAACAGCCTTTTTTTTTTCCAAAGAACCCCCCCCTTCCCTTCCAAGATAGTGGCAGCCCCTTCCCGTTTCGATCACATTTCCCCTCCTTTTTTTTAATACCGTTTCCTCCCCTAGCGTACTCTTCAGTCCCCTTCCCCGATCAACCGGCCCCCCCCCCCCAAAGTCGGCACCAACAATCCGCCCCCCCTAACTCCTCCGACTCCCTTCTCCCCTCCAAGAGACCTTGAGGAGGTTTGCTTCTCGGTGACTCCCAAATTCTTTCGGAAAAGCCATTCGAGAGTATTTCCCCTCTGACTGTTTCCTTTTTTTTTTCCTTTGCGTATCCCTCCCCCCTCATCCTCTTCCCAGGGATGTTTCACCTCTTAGATCTGTTCGGTTTTCTCTTCGTTTGAGGACTCAATTCTTCTTCCGGTTCCTCGGTGTGCCGATCTTCTTCTTCTACCTCCTTCAGGATAATGCCTGAGTCCCCCTTCCCACGCCCCTTCTAGAATATTGCCGCCAGGTCGTAAGTTTTTTGGTGACCGGTTTGGCCCCCCCCATGAGTCCCACCTTGCAATTCCCCTTTCTCTGCTCTTAAGTCTCTCTTTCTTTTTGTTTTTTTCTACCTCAAGCCACGCCGTCCGTTTCGATATGTTTTGCTGACGCTCAGCCTCCCTCTTTCGTTTTCCCTCTCTCTTTCTTTCCTACCTTAACTCTCAAGTCCCCTCTGTCCTTTCCTCCGCTTAGTCGCCCCAGCCCCGTTTCTTTTTTTTTCCTTTGATTCCTGTGGGGTCCCGGTGTTGGTCTTTGGTTTTCTTTGTTTTCTTTCTCCTTCTTGGTCTTTTTCTGATCATGGACTTTTTTTTTGCACCAGACTTGACCTGCTTCTTTCCGATGTCATGGCTCTCTCTTCCCCATTCTTTCCTCAAGTTTCAGATCTTTGGAAACGGTTTCCATCGCATCCCCGTGTAACGATATTCCCCCCTTCTTTCTTTTCGCCGGAGGGGTTTTCTGTTAAGAATTCAGCGATGTCCGTTTCTTCGTTTTTTTTTTTTTTCTCCCTGAGCTTTGGAGCGGCCTGTGTTTCTGTCTGTCCATTTCTTGTCCTCTTCTAGAGGCGCTCTGGATTGTGTTCTTATTTCGATCTCCGGGACTTTATTTTGGTGCAGTCGTTTTTCCCTGAGACCCCCCCCTCTTGATTCTTCCACTTTGGTCTTTGTGTGTCGGATCGGCCGTCCCCCCCCTTCCTTAGCGGGCGTCCGCACCTTTTCCCTTTCCCTTCCCTTTTCCCTCCATTTTTCTCCGAACCCAGTGTGGGGCATGAGTTTCTTGGTGCTTTTTTGATCTCCTCTTTTCGCATGTTAACTACGTCCGGAGTTAAGTTTTGCTCTTCCCCCCATAAAGGTCGATAGGATCCCTGTACATCCCTTAGTTCGGGAGGGTTCTCTCCTGATTTGAAACGTGGAGATTCTCTTTGGTCTATCACCTGTTTGTTTTTTTCTTTCCCGATACTCCCCCACCCCCTTCTTTCCCTTTCTTGTTTTTTTATGATGGAGCTGTTTTTACCACGAATAAGACCTTCTTTCTTAGAAGCCCCTTTCGCTTCTTTCTTCCTGATCCAATTTTTTTGATGATAATTGAGAGGATGGTTTCCTTTCTCCCGATGCGTTCTGCTACCTCTTTCGGCCACGCGCGTGCTCTTCAACTTTCCCTGCGCTCTTTCGTTCTTTTTTTTCTGAGGATTTTCTTCCCGCCCTTCTTCAGTGATGACCCTTATTGTTCCTTCTTTCATTCCCTTCGGTTAATCACTGCAACAACCTTTGAAGTCGCGTTCCCACTTCCCCCACCCCACAAGCCTGGGATTTTGGAGTGGCTTAAAGACATCCTAATTTCAGTTCCCCCTCCTCATAGGACACACCGCTCTCTTCTTCAATTTATATTTTTTTGATGTTTTTGAGCCCCTGTCTGGTCAGCGTATTCCTTTCTCCCTTTCCCCGTCCCATTCTCCTGTTTTTTTCTTCTTTTGTGCTTAAGCTCGGCTGACAAGTATGTTATTTTTTGATATGAGCTGGTTTACACTCTGTTTCCTTTCCCCCCCAGAGAAGCAGTCCCTTTCCCGTTCTGGCAGCTCCCCCCCCTCGCACCTAATCCCTTTCCGTCTGGACATCCGAACCGTGTTCATAGACTATGTGCCCCTTCGTTCAGGCGGGCGCACTCCCTTTTCGGCCCCCCACATCTTTAGGTGGCCATCCCCGTTAAGCCCGTCTTTTGAGAAAAAAACCTAGCTGTCTCCCCCCTGCCTTGACCCCAGCATTTGACCTTGTCCCTCTTCTGACTCCCCCCCGCCAGACGGATCACAACCCTCTCATTGAAAGTTGTTTTGCGTCTCCCTTTCCCCTCGCCCCCCCCCGCGTTTGATACCCCACAATACGTACATTCCTTCTTTTCTCTCGAACACCTTTAAGCGTACCTCCTTATTCTTCCTTTCTTAATTCCCCCCTCCCTTCCCGTGCCTCCTGGCGCGTTTCTTGCGTAAGGATGGGAGTCCCGACTAGCAGTCATCGTCCCCCACCGTTTCCCCCTCCCAAGTTTCCCTCTCCTTTCACCTGTAGCCGAAAGATTTGCCCAAACTCAGCAACAACCTTTCCTGCGTTCCATGCAGTGTTTTCCCCCCCTCCCTTCAGTAACCACGAACTTTTTGCCAATAGAACTAAATGGTCAGGAACCCCGGCCGTCACTCACCCTCCCTCCCCGTGTCCCCGCCTCCCTCTGTCATTACGTCCCAGGGCCACCCTCCCGGTCTTTCTCCAACTCTGCAACTTTCCTAACTCAAATAGAATCTGCCATTTCCCCTGCCTCCCACCCTAGACTTGAAGCCAAAGTCATGTCCCCAGACACCTCCATCCCCTCCGCGTTCCCTCCCACAACGGATATATTCCTCTGATTGTAATGCCACATTCCTTCCCCAGGTTGTCTTTCCCTTGAAAGACTTCCCTTGGCTGATAAACAACACCCCCCTAGGCCCCTGCACCCCCCCGCAGCGGTAACGACAGTTATCGGCCCCTTGTACGCGTTTTGCTCCCCCCACCGCTCTCCCTCATCAAACTACCAAACAACAGCCCCCACACCCCCCCCCCCCACACCATAAAGTTTCAGCAAGACAAGCCCACCCCACCCCCCCCCTACCGTTTCTTTGTGCGTTCTCCCGCCTGTTTCTCCGTTCGCGGACTTTTCCTTTTTTTCGTGTTAGATCTTTCTTCAACTGCGCAGGACCCCCCGTTTCTCTATGCATTCCCCCCCTATCTTGAAACGTATTTTTTCCCCCCACTTGTCTTCTCCAGGCCCTCGGAATGGCTCCCTTTTCAGTTTCCAGGTTGACCTTGCAGGCTGCTTCTTGGTTTCCCCGGTTCCCCTCTCCCCCTGCAAGTCTTTTTCACACTACGCAGCTCTTTTCTCCCAGTCGGCTTACTGGTAGGACGTCCCCTACGCTCGAATCTTCTCACCCTGGTCCTTTGCCCTTGGGACTTTTACCTCCTGTAAACATTCAACCCAGCATCCCGCTGACCCGATCACCCAGACGATTACCGCCTCTCCCAAAGGCATGTTCTCACACATTTGGATCTGTATGGGCCTGTTCCTGTTGGTCCCGACGGATCGTTTAACCTCGCTTTCTTAACCAGTCCCATCGCCCGTGGATCAGTCTCTCGTATTATTCTGGATTTTTTTTTCCTTCCGGGGTTGCAGTTGTTTGTTTAGGTCAGCTTTTGACCGGGCCTTTCATATCCCTCTTCCCGAGTGTTTGGTCTCCCTCTATCGATGTTTGAAATCTTTTACCTGTCCGTCTGAGCTTCGTCGGAACGGTGTTTCTTTCCTTTTGCCCATGATTCCCCTAAGGATTCTCCTGGATCACTTTGCCCTGCGGGTTTGCGCCACCCTCTCCCCTGGTACCTCCCACACTCCCTTTCCTTCCTTTCACAGTGCTCCTGCACTCAGGATCCTCTCCTTTTTTTTTTCTTTCCCAAGTAGAGGCTGACCCGGTCTGAACACCCTTGTTCTGTGGGGGTTTTTTTTTCTGGTTGTTTTTCGGTTCTTTGAAGCATTCCCCTTTGCCCCTTCCCCGTGTCCTTCCACTCTGCTCGTCACTGGTAAACCGCCGCCACCAGCCAGCCTCCCCCTTCTCCGAGTTTGCTCTTCGCAACTTCAACGTTTGAGATTTGACCCCACTCTTCTTACCGATTTTCGTTTTTAAGTCCATGTATTATCCCTGGCCGATGTTACGTTCTTTGTTTTTTTTATCCCTTCTGTACCGTCGAACTTGCGGTCCTTTTTTCCTGACGAATGAATTGATGGGTGTGTCACCGTTTTTTTCTCGGTTTTTTCTTGCCCTTCTTTTTCCGATGCGAACGTGCTCCCTCCCGCGGTTTAATCTTTGTTTTTGACTGATGATGTTCCGTTTTCCCCCCAGTTCTGTGTCCCGGCTCCTCCATCCCCTTCTAACCCCCTCCGCGGAACTGTTTAATTCCCACGAACATCCGAGTCATTCTTCCTTTCGTAGGTTTAACCTTTTTTTCTGAGACTAACCCAAATCCCCCGTGCAGTCCTACTTCTCAGTGCCCAGACATCTACGCGTCTCACCTTGACCCCTATACCTTTTCCGGCCCCTTCCCTTACGGCGGGAGTTTCCTTTTGATAGGCTTGAGATTCGTCGCTGGAGCTTTTTTTTGGGTGCGTTTCCTTTTAATTCCTTCCTTCTCGACTCTGTCGGGGACGCTCAACGTTGTACCTGACTGTCTGCTTTCTTGCTTTTTTCCAAATCTTCCAACGTTCCTCCCCCAAACGGTCACTTACCCCCCCCCCGTCCCTCTTTACGTTTTCGCGCGTAGAGTCTTTGGCTGCGCCTTCTTTTGGGACCCCCTTCGGTAGGCTAGTGGGACACCACGTCCCGTCATTAGTCACCGGATGCCCGACCTGGATCTTCTCCCCTCTTCAAATTTGGCCACCCCCCTTCCCCCCCCCAACATGGTTATCACCGTCAAACTTTTTCCCATCTTCCGCCCGCCCGACCTCCCTCTGGTCTGTTACTCCCCTTCTATTATTTGGTACCAGACCATGTAATCGTTTTCCTTCCAAAATCGGTCCCCCCTTTTTTTTTGTGTCAAACAAAAGAAGCGCAATCAACCACCACTGCCCGTAATTCCCCCCGATAACTTTCCCCACCCATTCTTCCACATATCGGGACTTTCTCGGTTAAGGTAGTATGGACCTTCATTCAGCCGCCCCCAACGTGATCCTTGAGCGGCTTCGAACGCCAGTTTTTATTATTGGTTTTTCCACCCTTAGTTATGTTTTTTTTTTTTTTTCTTTTTTTTTTTTTTTTTTTTTTTTTTTTTTTTTTTTTTTTTTTTTTTTTTTTTTTTTTTTTTTTTATTTTTTTTTTTTTTTTTTTTTTTTTTTTTTTTTTTTTTATTTTTCTTATTTTTTTCCTTCGAATGCGTCTTTTTCGAACTGATAGTTCCGCGCGTTGTTATCCTTGTTCGCGATTGTTCCTACCGTCCCTAGAGGGTGGCTTCAGCTCTCTTCGTAACGCCTCCTTATTGGTACCCCTTTTAGAGTTATCTTTCTTTGAACGCCTACATTGTTGTGCCACGGTTTAGCGCGTCGTTCCTCCATAGCTAATGACCTTGCATATTTTCCTTTCTGTGATGCCCTGCTTTTTGTTTGATCCTTCAAGACACGTTTTTTCCTTTGATTTCATTTGATCTCTTGCTTCTCCTCCCTGTGCTTGGTCCTTTCCTCTCCTCTAGACAGCGAAATCTTAGATCAAGACTCTTGAGCTCCCCCCCCCGCCCCTTTTCGACTTTTCTTGGCCCCATCAGTTTTTTTTTTTTTGACTCGATTGCCATTCTTTGTGTGTGTCCTGTGCTTTTTTATTGACGTCGGCTGGTTTTCCGGCAGGTTATTGCCGAATCCACTGTTCGTGTTGTTTCCGTTTCGTAGCCCGCTTTTTTCTCCTGTGGATGCCCCTGATCTTTTTACTAGGTATGCTTTTTCCCTTGAACTTAATGGAGCCCCCGGTTTTTTTTACGAACTTCACGTTCGGGGAGGGACGCGGTTTTTTTTTCTTTAAGGCTGTGCCTCCAGTTCGTCGTGTTCCTTTTTTGGTGAGCTAGTCCCCTGGTCTTGAGCTTCGTTACCTTTTCTTTCGGTGACCTCCCCTCTGGGCCAGAGCGTTTTTTCCCTCAGGGCTTATTTATTGATGGTCATTTCTGCTGATTTTCCTCCTTCGGACTTCCCAGAGTGGGCCTTGAGAGCTTCGCTAGGGCCCGATCCCTGTTCGGATCCCCCTTCTTTAACTGACTTTTTTTTTCGACGACGTTGTACAGTGGTAGAGTTCGGCACTGCTTCTGGCTTCCCTCCATACCCAGGTCTGCGTTTTTCTAGTCGTTTCTCTTTTTCTTACCCGATGGCTTTGTATCACTTACTCGGGTTGTTCTTTTGATATTTTATTTTATACTTTGTGTAATTTCGGCATATGGAATCATTATCGGGCGGTAGGTGCTCTTTGTGCCCTTGTTTTCCATTTCCGCTTTTGCTGTTTTTTTTTTCCGGTTGGTTTTTTACTATTGACACCTCACAAAAATTTACGGTCGTTCTTTTTCTCTTTCGCTGATCGGTTTTTCTTCCGCCCTACCGTGTGCGCCGTCTTTGGGAGGTGTTTTTCGTGCTGTTTTTCTAAACCCTTGATGTCCCTGTACGGGTTGGGTCTTGTTTATGCTTAATGCCCAGCCAGCTGAGGCTTCATTCTTTTACCTTTGTTGCTCATTCATCCCGCGGGGGAGCTTTTTTTTTGCTTTTCGGAGCCCACTTTGTTCTGTACCGCTTCGCCTGCTGGTGCACGGGGTCCTGGCTTGCAACGCCCTAAGTTTCAACGGCCAGCCCGCATGCGGTTTTTCCGCATCCTTGATTTCCCCCCCAGCAGTTTCTGCTCTTTGCCTTTTGAATTTGCCCTTTGGCGACATGG
>Ga0179593_1473248_pt1 | contig 16588 bp, 26 predicted proteins | sample CZODoug2_1_08_16_FD_185931 | JGI IMG/M metagenome (GOLD analysis project Ga0179593, IMG submission 185931) | Vadose zone soil fungal communities from Angelo Coast Range Reserve, California, USA - CZODoug2_1_08_16fungal (PacBio error correction) | ecosystem: Environmental > Terrestrial > Soil >... | reverse complement strand
TAAACACGAGCAGTACGCAGGGTCTGACTCCGTTTTGAGCCGTGGAAATCTGCGAGAGTAGATCAGATATTACGCTTCCCGCCGGTCCCCCCTTTGGCTTTTTCTTACTTGCCCCCGCTAATTTCTAGAGGTTTTTACTCAAGTTGACTCCAGCCGGTCCATGCATTGATCCCTTGATACCAAGTTGGGACCCCCTCCCCCCTCCCGCACGTCACCCAATTTCGGACCCTCAGGCCCAGTCCCGCTTCCCCCCCCCTTTTCCTTCCTTACCCCTTTTTCGTTTTCATGCGGTGGGAACTCCCCTCACTGGGTGTCCCCCCCGGAAACGCGTTTCTTCCCACTGTGGACCCCACCTCGTTCAACGCTCCTCGCCCTCTTGGTGCACCTTATTCTTTTGGCTTCCCCTCCCTATTCCCTCTCTTTTTCCTCAGTTGGCCACCAGACTTTGAATTTTCGGCGGCTGGCATCTTTTTAAGAGGAGTACGCCCCCATCGGTATCGAAGACGCTACTTCCTCGAAAACTCTTTTTCCCTAAATTGAACTCTTCCCCCCCTGTTTCTGGTCTTTTTCTGGGAGTTCCTATTCCTTCTTCGATGATGGTTATTCTCTTTTTTCTTCAAATTAGGATAATAAAACAACCAAATGTTCGGTATTTCTTTTCCTCCCTTTTTTCTCCTTTCGGAGTTTGATGTGGAAGGCCTTCGCCCATTTTTTCTTTTCCCTCCCCCCCCTTTCCTCATTGGCTTATTACTCTTCAATTCCCCCGACGTATTGTCCTCTGCGGCACTCACCTCCTTTTTTTTTCCAACCTCTAGGCGTCCAGCACTTCTTCAGGACGCAGTGACGATCCATCTAGGACTGGCCTTTATGGGAAGCCCGTGTTCTACGGTCAGTCTAGCTTCCTTCCCCCTTCCCCCCACCTCTATTTGGACTCCTCCTTTTTGTGGAGAGACTTCCCCTCTCAGACAATCTTCTCCCCTTTCTCGGAGGTGACCCTTGTGGAGATCGCATCCTCTTTTTCTAGGGCGCCGATTACTTCAGCGTGTTTTTCCCCCCCTCTCTTCTCCGCTAGGTTGATTACACTCCCCCTGATCCAAATGGAATCGACCGTATACGGGTACTTCTATTCTCCAATTCAAACAAAATTTAAAAAGTAATTCCCCTACTTTTTCTCATATTCCTCTTCTGCGAGTAATGTGGCTTCCCTTTTTTCTTGTCCTTTCCTTTCCACTCCTTTACATAAATTCCCCTGATTTTTACCCACCCACCTTTTTCCCAACTTCTCGGAAGGCCTGTGGCAGTTTAAGACCTCCTGGTATCTCGTGCGGACGATCCAATGGACCAGTCCCCTTTCCTCCTTTTTTCGTTTTTTCTTGTTCCCATGCTTAGCGACCTCCTTGAACTGCCCTTTCAGGTTGGCTTCGCTTGCTTATGAAAAGAAACGTTTTCAACATGTCATACCCCCTTTCCCCACTATAGTCCTTCGGTTCTTTCAACCCCCCCGTGATTTCCTGGTCCCCCCATCAAAGAGAGAGGATCCCAACAACCTTTCGCAGTACCCTCACTTCCCTTCGGTGAAGGCCACCCTAGGCTAATCCCCCGCCGCTCCTTCCTCCCCCACGCCTCCCGCTCCTTTCACAGGTCCCCTTCGGGACAGGATTGAACCCCGTCCACCTTCCCGTGAATTGCCGATTGAGTTAGTTCGTTTTTTTTTTATTTTCCCTATTTCTAGTCATGGTCCTCCCCCCCCTTTTCTGTCCTCTAGCACCCACCTCTCTCATCAGAGATTTTAAACGACAGTCCTCCCCTTCTTTTTCCCCTTCTCAGGCCGTGTACTTGCTCCCCCCAACCCATTTGTTCTTGGACGGACAGACGATAAACTGCCACCCTCTCCCCCTTTTTTTTTTTTTGTTTTTTTTGGTTTTGTTTGGTTTTTTTTTGGTGTGTTTGTGTTTTTTTTCTCTGTTTTGCGCGAATCTTCCACTTTCTCATTTCCTTTATTCAGGCATTCCCATGAGTACCTTTTCCCCCTCCTTCTTACCCCTTTTCTGACCCTCCATTTCGTTGAAGAAATAAGATGTTAGTACCTTTAGGGAACCCATCCCGTCCAGGGTCCCCCCCCCCAGTTCCCGACCCCTTCTCCTTGGGTCCCTCCAAAAGATGTGAAAGCCCAACTATACAAGCGAGCCGTCCCTCCCCCTTCCTTTTTTTTTTTTTTTTTTTTTTTTTTAGGTGTAACTTCCAGTTGTCTTTCCTTTTTTTTTTGTTCGGATTCCCTTCTCGCCTGTTCCTTAATCAAACAAGAAGCTTTCCCTTTGTAGTTTGTTGATTTTCCTTCACAAGAGGCTGTTGGTCTACGTTGAAGTTGCTCAATTGACTCTTCCACAGGCACCGCGCGCTTCCAAACCTTCTCCCCCCCAACCCCTGTACCCCGATTTGGAGTTTTCCCCTTACGCAAACGGACAATCTTTCTCCTCGGGAACTGGAGTACGTCGGCCCTAGTCCGTTCCAGTAGATTCAGTTTTCAATTTGACGTCTTTGCGCGCTGGGGTCATGTAGTTTTTTAATCAGATTTTTTCCTTCCTTCCCTCCTTTTCCCCGTATTGTTTCTCTTGTTGTTGCGGTCGCCTTTATACGAACCCCCAACCTACCGGATTCCAAGTCGTTTGCAGTTCTCACTTTTTCCCCGAAGTTTGACCCCTTATTTCTCTCCTAAGCCTATCGTTTCAAGCCTTCCGTCCCTTTGTGTCATGTTCCCGCCTTGAAGCATGCCGGATCCTATAATCCTCCCCTACTTTTGGGTTTTTGAGCGCTATAGTGGATCTCCCCGTCACCTGATCCCCACTCCCCTTCCCGTCTTAGACGGTCCTAGCGCGATATCACCCTTGTCACTTCGTAATTTTCCCTTGGATCCCTGCTCGAGACTCTCTCTTTATTTTTTGTCTTACACCACGAGACACCTCTTGAGAAGACTCTCGCTTTTTCTCAACTCCCCCTTCATGACCATCTCTTCATCAGGTAATTATCCATTTACCTGTCCTTCAATCTTCCTCTTTCAAGGTTTCTTCCGTCCTGTCAAATCGGTCGTTTTATTTACAATTTCCCCCCTCCCCCAATCCCTTTTTTCCTTTGTTTTTTCTTACTTGAATACGAGAAAGGTTGTTAAGTATTTTTTTTCATCACCCTTGGTCCCCTATTACAGTCTAGTCCCCCAACAAGAATTACGTGCTCCCCCACACTCTTGCGGGGCGCCCCAACGATTAACCACTGGTCTTTCCCTGTGAAGGTTTGAGTCCCCACTCCCCGGCCAGTCACGGCGACGAATCCACCCAGTTTTACTACCTTTTTGCTTCTTCCTGGCTTGCTATGTCTCTCTCTCCGTTTGAACCCTTTTCTCATCAGTTCCATTTCTTTCGCCCTTGAAGAATGAAAGTGATTGGTTTCCCCAATATTTTTTCCCACTCGTTTGATGACGTGGTATTGCCCCCCTTCTTTTCCTTTCCTTTAGTGGATTATCCCTGACAGGTACAAGTGAACTTTCCCTCCCCCGGTTTTTTTTTCATTACTTTAGACCTCCTCCGCCCCAACAGCCCCCCCCCGGTTGTGTTTTGCATGATCCCCTTGATTAGTCTCCCCCTGGTGTGTTGGCGGGGCGTTTGGGGATGGACCTGCGGGCAACTTGGTACCTGCCACTCAGTATTCTTCTTCCCCCCTCCGTGAAGCTTCTCTTTTTCCTCCGCCCGCCCTTTTTTCTTTTTTTATGTTTTTTTTTCTCTTCCATCCCCCCCCACTTGTTTTCTCAGTACGATCTATGTGGAGTTTATACGATTCTTTTTTAATGTCCGTGTCATCACTTTGTCAGTTCCTTTTTGTCACCGCATTTTTCCCTCTTTTCTCTCTTTATATCGTTGTTGGAGTGTTTTATTTATCCTCCCGGATTATTAGCGATTAGGGGCCATTCTTCCGGTTTTTCCTGCGCGTCAGGGTCTTCTCTAGATCTGTTCTCCCCTCTGTTTTATCTGCCCTTTTCCCCCTCTTATTCTTTTCTTTTTCTTCTTACATCTTTTGTTTTAATGCAGCAGTCATGTCTTTCACGCCCAGCCCTCTCCGTTCGTTGTCCAGGCTTGCCTTTTTTTCCCCTCCCCCTTCGCCCACAAGCTTTCGTTTTTTGATGTTGGGGTGCAACACGGTACTTGCCCAGGAGTCTGAACGGAACGCAAGTCTGCTCCTTTCCTTCCATTTTGCACTTTGTTTTCACCCTCTTGAGGATTTACATTTTGACCCCTTTCCGACCACCCCAGGCACTGTCCCCCCGAAAATTCTTCATTCATTTCCCGCCAGAGTAATTTTCCCCTTTTTGACTTCCTTAGTCCTACTTTAATCCTTCCTCGATCTTTTTTTTCCCTTTTTGCTTTTCCCCTTAAATTGAGCTCTTTTTCCTCACCCGGTGTCTTCCTCCTCAACTCGATTTCGTCTTCCCACCTTAACACCCTGAAAAACAATACTTTTCCCCTCCCGTTTTTTCCCGCTTGCCCCGCATTTCCTAGCTTTCTTCTTTTTGGGCGCCCTTTCCCGGGAAGCTTTCCTTTGTGAGAGCGCCAAAGTCTTTTCGTAGTGAGACCCCCCACACCTTCTTCCCAATTCAATCCCGGTTTCCCCTTCCTCCCTTCTCTTTTTTCTGCTGGCCTCTATCTAGTAAAACTTGTATGTGAGTACTCCAGGGTCAGACGTTTCCTCTTCTCCATGGATATTTATGCCTCCCCAACTTGGTCCGTTTTCGTTCTTTCGAAAGTCCAGTCTTTCCTACTGTTTTTGACATGCCTAACACAATCCTCCACTTCCTCCCCCCTATTCCCCATCCTTAACCTCCCTTTGTCCTAGTCTTCGTATAAGAAGGTTTCTCCCCTTCCCGATCATCGGAATTAGCCTCGATCTGACTAATAACGTTTTCTTTTTTTTCCCTCTTTTTCATTCTTTACTTTTTCACTGAGATTGTTCGGGCGTCTTCGATCCTCCCTTGCTTGGAGTACTCCGCGTTCCCCCTCTTCCTCCGCCTCCGGCCCACCCCTGGCCTGAACAACTTCCCATTCTCTTCTCTTTCCGTGTTTTTTTGCTCCAACCTACGAGCCCCGTGCCTTTCAGCCCCCCCCTTCTCTTAATAGGTGAAGATGGGTCACCACGTGTCAGACTCTCTCCCCCAGTCTTTCCTCCACCCATATCAGCCTCCCCCCCCCCTCTTACCCACATCGCCTTTTGGAGTCCTCATTTTTTCTCGCGTCAAATATCGTTTCGGTCTTCGTGCGGCATTGGCTTTCCCCCGTGGTGATCACTGTGGATCCCAGCCGTTCATCCACTCGGCATGCACGGATCGCGATCGCTTTTTTTCCCTCTCCCAGCGCTTTTAAAGACTTTTCCGTAGCCTTCTTTTCCTAAAGCTTGTTCTCATCCCTTATCGCAGTATTTACGCTGTGAGGAAGACAAGGTGTTACTTTTTCGCCACTTATCTCACCCTCCTTCCTCGTTGTTTTTGTTTGGCTTCTCTCCCTTTTCTACCCTCTTTCGCAGGATCACTGGTTTTATACTTTTCCTCACTCATCAGGCTGAGATTCCCCTTTGTTCTTGTAAGATCAGACCCCTCCCGGAACCTTCCCAGGCTCCTTTTTTACCCCGCGCATCCAGCTTTTTGCTACCATTTTTTTCCTCCTCTTTCTCCTTTCCTTACCTTTAGTCCCCCCTTTTTCCAGATCCCCCAACGTTTGACCCTGAACAGCCCTCCTCACCCCGCCCCCGCTCTTGACGCGAGCCGTCAAAGGAGCTTGAGTCCAAATTGGGTTTGCTGCTTCTTGTAATCCGTTTGTGTTGCGGAACGCCCTTCTTTCCCTTGGACCCCCATAGGTCACCTTCATAGCATTGAGCGCAGTGTGGTCAATTTCTCGATGTTTGTGCCACTCTAAAACGAAGATTGGCCTCATTTTTTCCCCGAGGCATGTAGCTGTCAGTTTTCCCTCTGCTTAAGGCCCATCATTTTCCCCAGTAAGAGACTTCCCTGGTTTTCCGTACTAATCAAATTTTCTTTTCACCATTAATCATGCCGATAAAAAAACCTTCGATGGTTAATATGATTCCAGCTTTCCCTTTTCCCTTACCTTTCTCCCCCTTCTGTCTTCCTTAATATGAACAAAATGTTCTCTCAGCTTATTAATAGTCATAATGTAGGTGAGGTTTGATTTTCCCCTTGCATTCGACTATATTTCGCGCCAACCCTTTCCCCTCCTTCGGCATTCCAAGATCCAATTCTCCCTACCATCTGGAACGTCTTACCATTTTTCGCAGGTCTCCAGACGGCTGCACAAAGATATCTTAGCCTTTCCGCCACTATCCTTGAGTACGACGGGGACCCCCCCCCCCACCTTGTAATTTTTCTTTCTGGACCGCCTTGTCTCAAGGACGGAATGATTGCCGTTTTTTCTCGAGCCACACCTCTACTTTCCTCTTTTTTCCCCCTTTCTCCTTTTCGACCCTTAGACAAGATATTCCCCTCGGGTAACGTTCGTTCCCCGCGTGGCGAGCTCAGATTTTTTAGGGGGCTAATCCATGATCTATCACAATCTTCCCCTCCCTCCTCCTTTTTTCTTACCCCCTCTCTCAACTTGCCCATTTTTCATCGTTTCTGGGTCCTCTCCAAGTACTCCCCACTAAAAAGTAATGTCCCCCACCGTTTCTTCCATCTTTCTGCTTTTGCTTTCATGTTGTTGATTGCGGATTTTCCCACCCTTCCCCTTTCCTTCATCCTGCAAAGACCCTCTTTTTTCCCCCCCAACCCCTTTTTTATTATAGTCAGGCTCTTGTGGTCTTTAATAAATCCTGGCCCTTTTTTCCTGAGATCCCCCCTCCCAATGGGACAGGTCAACTAATTCTGTTGTGCTGTCCCCTTTCCTTCCGTTTTCAGCAGTCCCTTGACTTTAACGGAGGACTGTTGCTTGTCTGAAAAGCCCTTCCCCTCTTAGTCAAAACCAAGAAACGTTCCAAAACGCTAGTCAGGATACCGTATCTCCAGCTTTTTTAAACCCTGCTTTGTCAAAGAACTCTTTCTCTCCCCCCCCCTTATCCGAGCCGCCTCCCCAGCACCTTCTTCAGTGTGAACATAGCGTACACTACCCCCTGATCTCCTCAATAACCCCCCTCCGACCTCTGCAAACCCTTACCTGTTCCCCCCTCTTCCCCCGTCTTCCCCCCTACGTACAAAGGTTGTAACCCCCTCCCTTTCTCCCCCTTGCAGAGTATAAAATCCCCCCGTGACGGGCGAAAACCCCCCACTGCTGTTTTTTCACAAACCTGCACTCACTCTCCTCTTACCAACATTCTCCTCCCTTTTTTCCTTTTTTTTGTTTCCCTATATCCACTTGCTTAATTGTAACTTTCCCCCGCACAAGCTTGATCGCCTTTTCCTTTTGGATCCCTTTTGCTCGCACAGAAAATGATCAAACTTCGTTTTCGGCTATTCGACCCCGCTTAGAACTCTCCCTTCTCCGAGTTTCGCTTTCCCCCCGCTGAATATAAACTATGAGGACCCAAGTCATCCATGTAATATGTGTGCATGATTAAAAGTGTCATTAATTTGTTTGCACATCCTTTGTCACGGGCCTAGTCCCCTCCCTTTTTCCACCTGTATTCGCAACTCTCTCAGACCCTCTGAGTCGATTTCCCCCTTCCCGCAGCCTGCCGAAAAGTATTGTATTAGGTGAGACGTCTTCTGTCCTTTTTTTTTTTTCTGGACTCCTCTTAGCTTCCCTGCCATTTGTTCACACCCCCCCAGTTGGGAACTCTTTTCCAGCTTTTTTTTTGATGGCCGTAATCGGATTTTTGGGTCCTTTTTTAAGATTGCAAGTGCGTCTGTCAAGACTCCTTTCCCTTTCCTCGTCTTTTTTTCCCCCCCCTTTTCCCTCCCCCCTGTCCCCCCCTGATTTTTCTTTTTGAACAATTGAAAGTTGAAACGGGACACTCCTTTTTCGGATGGAGACCGTCGGTGCACGTCACTTTCCGCAGCTGTAAGTGATAATGAAAGTTTTTTGGTTTTTCGTCATGAGTTATGGAAGCAGGCCTTTATTTTCTTATCCCCCCTCTGTCTGTTTCTCTTGTTTCCCCCTTCTCCTTATACTCACAAAAAAGAAAGCTTCTTGAAGTCCTCTCTCCATTTCTACCGTTCTTCGCGTGGACACAGTTAGTAGTTTCCTTGATATCTGCCGAGGGGCGGGAGGCATTGACCATTTAGATTTATCTCTCCTTCCTTCCCCCTTTTTTTTTTTTAATACCTCCTCAGGGTTTGTGTGAGTTTGATCTCTTTTCGGTTTCCGCTTGTCTCCCTCCCTAACTTGATCTTCCTCCTCTCTCTCCCCTTCCCCCTGTCATTCTCCTCCCCGGATCCAATTTTCTTTTCTCGTCCCAGTGATTTTGAAGTATCGAAAAACAAAGTCTTTTTCATTCGTGAGCCGTCTGCCCCGTTTTTTTTTTCCCCCCGCCCCTACCTCCCATTCGGACCGACTGTCCTTACACTGTCTTCTACTTCACGAGGGTCTCTTCCTTCCTTTCCGTTCCTCTTGTCGAAATTAGTTTTATTTGACAATGGCACCCCCCCAAATCCAACATTTTCCTTTTTCTCTTTTTTGTCCTATAACCCCGAGAAATTTTTCTTCTGGTCAGAACCATCCAATATTTCCCACGTCGTACGACCAACCAGAACCCCCCCTCCCTCACCCCCCCACTCTCTCCTCACCTCCTCCCTCACGTTCTCCACAACCCTGTCTCCCCTCTCGCCCCCCCAGTCCCCTTCCACATCTTCATCCCCTCCCCATAACAAAACCCTGACCCCCCTTGCGGCTGCACTCCGTTGGTTAACTTTTTCCCTGATCAGCAGTTGATTCATTTTTTTCTTCAGCGTCCACTTCCACCACTCCCTTTTGAGAACGAAAAAAATTCAGTCTTGTGCTGACTTCTTATAGCCCGTCCTTGCACCCCCCCCCCCCTTTTGGTAGATCCTCCAAGGAGTCGGAGTTTCTTCCTGGTCTAGAGCCCGTTTTTTACTTTTCCCCCCCCCTCCTGACCCCTCTTTTTTGAGAGAGTCCTGAGTTTTGGTCATCCTGATGTGAGCTTCCGTCCCTTTTCCGTGTGTGACCCCTTTAGATTTACGCTTTCGCAGCTTTTTTTAATCTCCTTCATCGGTCCACCCCCTCCATGCTTTTGCTTTTTGCATAGAGAAAGTCCGGGTCCAGTCCCTTCGGTCTCCCTTTCTAATTTTTCGGGGAATTGCCTCCGTTATATTTCTGCCCCCCCTCCGTGTCCTTCTTTCCCTTTTTCCTTCATTTTGCTTTGAGTGTTGCTCTGGACATTCCCCTTTTTTTCCAGTCGATCCCGTGGGAGCTTCTTTGGCTTTTTTGCAATTCCCTTTTGACTGAGTGTTCATTTCCCCCTTTTCCCTCTTTTTTCTTCTGGTGACTCGGTCGGACCGTGTTTTTTTCTTTCTTAGGGACTGTATCTCCAGTGGAGTCTAGTGGTCCAATAGTAAAGGTTACCGGTTATTCCTGCCTGTCACTTTTGGTTAGGATTTGATTTGATGCCCATTCCTTTGTGCTCTCAGATTCCCCTCCTCAATCTCCTCTTGTTAACCACGTGTTTCAATCAGTCGGCATTTCTTTAGACAGACATCCACCCCTTTTAAGTGCAGTTCTGCCCCCGGCCACTGTGTCACCCTCACCCGAACCCAGCTTGCCATACTTTCTTCCAATTCTGGTTATTCTTGTCAACCCGGAATCCTCCCCCAGTCGTTCCCTTTTCCCCGGCCCCTCCCATTCGCATAAGTTGGCCCTTTTTTTTTGGCCAACGCGGCTTGCGCTTATGATTCCTTTTCCCGTTTGCTGACCCTCCCTTTCTTATCAGATTCCATCACCATTTCCTTCTTAAGAACGCCGAGTCGAAAAGATATTAATTCTTTTACTTTTATTCCTTTTGCTAGTACACGGAGGCTCTTCAAATTTGATATGCTTCCTCCAACCCCGGCGGCCATCCCCCCCTCACGAGATTTTAGAGACAGCTAATTATTAGACATCTGACCATCCTTTTCCACGCGTTTCTAGTCAGTCTTTTCTCTTTTTTTCCCTATATTTCCTCTAAACTTTCTCCCCTGTAAGCTCCCATCTTTGTGTCGCTTTCCCTAACCCGATAATTCAGTTTAGTTTTGATACCAACCGCTTACCATCAACCTACTATCTCAACCCCTTTCGGCCTCAGGATGCCTTTCTTTCTTCCTATATGATCTTTTTTCCGCCCTTCTGTGAGTATTTCGCTTCTTTTTTGTGAGAAGTTAAGATGGATTCCCATTTCTTCCTCAACTTCTCCCTTTCGATAGCGACGGACCTTCCCTTTTCCCCTTCCAACCTCCCCTCCTCTGCCACCCTACGGAAGAAGAACTTCCCCAGTGTTCATGTATTGAGGATCCTTGAAGGTTATACTAACGTACCTCCCCCCCTTTCCCTTCTTTCATTATGATATCTTAATCGAAACGACGTCACGTTTTTTGCTTTCTTATTAATTTGAATCCATTGTTTCTAGTATCTTTTCCGATACACCATGCTTTTCCGTTTTCCTCCTCCTTCAACCACTCTGTCCCCGTCCCTTCAGGGTCCCCGGTGCCCAACAAAGGCGTCACTGGTTTCCGCTAAGGTTTCCACCCTTCGAATCCCTTCCAGTCCTTCTGCCGCCCGCGCTTTCTTCCGCGGTGACGTTTTTTACCCCCTTTCCTTACGCTCTTCGCCACCCAAGTTTCTTATTGCTTTTTTTCCCCCCCCCCCCTCCCCATATCGCAATCCCCCCTGTAATAACTCCCTTTTTTTTTTAATGTCTTCCTTCCGCTTAAATATAGTTTCGTGACGTGCGGAGTGGGCCCGTCCCACCAGTGGTTGTTTATCAAGCATTCCCCTTCCCTTACCCCCTTTCCTAAAAGTTGATCCCAACGAAGATTTTTGTGTTTGTTTTTTTGTTTTTTTTTTGGGTGGGGCTGCTTTCATCAGATCCTTTCGGCGCGTGGAGAACCCCCCCCCTTATACTTCTCAGCTTTCCCCCCTCTTTCTGTTACTTATCTGCTACCTCAGAAACGGTTCTTCTTCCTCCCGGTCTCCCTATACTCTTTTGTCCAACATCGTTTGAGCTAGAATTTTTGGACGTCGAGCAAGCTTCCTCTCGGCCCAGTCTTTCTCCTATTCCTCCCTGACTTTCGAGCCTTAGATTTTTTCTCGTCAGAGTCCCCATTCCCCCCACTCCGCCGGACACACTTCTTCTACTTCCCGCAATGCAACAGCGCCTGTCGCCTTTTTCCCATTTTTGCGGCTGGGGCCCTGTCACTGCCCATTTCTTCCCCCCACTTTGGACCAGCCCCCTTCAACAACGAAACTTGTGCAGCCTCGCCGTCCCTCCCAAAGGCGCTTTGCTAGTTTTGCTTCGCTCCGTGGGTAATCGAAGACTGGTGTCGGAAAGCGGTCTTTCCCCGTGGACCAACCTTAGCTTATTCCTTCGTCTTGGCGCCGCCGTTTTCCCATTTGATTCGATGTTTTTTTATCACCCCCTTCTCAGCGGACATGCTTTGGCGCATGGTTGGCCAGTGTACTTCGTTTTCTTTCTCTTGCCTTACCTCTCTCGCAAAGCAGTTACGTTGGCTGAGACGCCCGACCTTTGTCTAAGAAAGGTTCCCATTACTTGAATTCGTTTCACCCCCTTTTTTTCCCTCTTTCCGATGGATTCCCTCTTCATGATAAGATGTATCTTTACCTTATTTTTCTTACAACCTGCCCCCTTTACAACCATATCCCCCCTTTCGTATTTTCCCCCTATGTTTTGTCTCCTTTCGGTTTTTTGGTGTTCAAGGTGTCCCCCGACGACTCCTTTCCTTCGCCCTCAAAACGGGCAATCCTTGTATTCAAATCCATTAACCATCGGCAATGACAGCTGTTTCCCCTCTTTTTGGCCCCCCCTCTTCTCTTCGTCCTCAGAGTCCTGAGGAAGCCCCCGGATCTTCCTCTCTTCCTTGTAATTTGCTGGGTCAGGTGTTTTCTATGGAATGATCGCTTTCGCCCTTTAAGATAAGGAATCCTTTTATCATTTTTCCCTCTTCCTCCCCCCCGATCCAGTCTCTTCCCCTGGGCATCGGCCACCCTCGTTGTCTCTCTCCGTTTTCGAGGCGCTTTTACGGGGGATTAAGCGCCCTCCCAAATCTTGTTTTCGTCTCCTCCGTTGATTACCCCTTTGTATTCCATGAAGATTGCCAAGCCTACGGTTATTCCGAATACTTTCACAATTACTCAATGCCAAAACTACGCTCTATTCTTCTTGCTTGTTTTTCCTTCCTTTCTGCGTCTCTGTTCTTTTTCCCCCTTCCATAACATCCCTCCAAAGCCCTTTTTTTCACACAATTGAAAAACCTTGAAGCTTCGTTTCCTTTTTGATAAACTTAGCCGACGTTCCCCCTCCCCCTGTTGTCATTGCCAGAAAGGGTTTTTCTTCTTTTTTGGAGGACGGCTAGAACCTCCGGTCAGTTTTGTGACCATTGCGTGCAGTTTCCCCCCCCCCACACTGCCTACCAAGATTGACAACGATAGGAAGGCTCCCCCGTATACCACCCCCCCCCCCCCCCCCCACCTGATGGCGGTTGAAGCACCAGCCTTTCTCTCCACACCTCCGTATTCCCCCTCCCCAACAGTCCCTTCCTTCTCCCTTCTGCAACGCTATCATGCGAATACTTTCTTCCCCCCCCCCCTTACAGAGAATCCGGAACATCGGTTCCAATGGGGTTCTGGGAACACCTGCCCGCCCAGTGAATTGTCTCCTTGAAAAATGTCTCTTTTTTCCCCCCACCTTCCCCCCTCAGGGATCGTTTTTTACCCACCACTTTTCCGATATTGCAACACCACAGAGAGAACAACGCGATTCTGATCCAACCTCGAAGCTTCCACGTTGTCAGAGGATTTCTGCCAGTTTCCCCCCTGTTCCCGCAAACCTAGGAGCGCTTCGACGAATCCGGCTGGTCCCGCTTTTACCTGCACGAGCACACTGTTTTTATCTTCTCCCTAAACCTTCGAGTTTCTTACTCTTCCTTTCTTCCTCCGTTGTCAAATGAGTTCCCTCTTGCCCCCATTCAGTCCCCCCGCAGAACTTATTCCATAAACCGAGGAGTCAGCCTTTTCCCCCTTTTCCCCCTTTTTGGCTACCCCTCTCCTTCCTTATCGAACTTTCCACGGCCCTCGTCCAGAGAGGATGCCCTCCCCCAAGTAGTTTGAGTCTTTGCCTTCGGATGTCCTTGTATGGTCTTTCCTCCCCCTTTTTGCGACCTCATTTTAACCACAGAAGGATGACGCAGTTGGCGCGTGTGTGATAGTTATATTGTTTTTTTTTTCGACTTTCCGGCTTTTTGGTTTTTTTCCACCGCCATCGACTTCCTGCAACGGGCCGCGATCCCCCCCAAAATGCGAAAAAATTTTAAAAAATCTTGCTGGAGTTTTGTACGAAATCCCCTTCCCCCTTTTTACCTTTATACCTTTTCTTCAATTTTAATCGCGTAGACTCCCCTTTTCCCTGTCGGCCGCTATTTCCCTGAGTTGGAATCAAGACGAGTGCTCATCTCCTCTCAAGAATGTCGTGTCTCCTTTTGGCGTCGGGTCTGGGTTGCGATTCACGCACCCAACTCATCTTCCATTCCCTTCCCCCCTTTCCGTCCTTTGATAACTTGTCTTGAAGGTTTGACCCCCCTGACTTTTGACTTTCTCAGCGAGTTATTCTTCGAAAGTTTCCTGGCTGGGCGGCATGGTTCCTCAGCTTTTAAGCATGGCGATAATTCTTTACTCCTCCTTGTTGTTTTTGTGATTCTTTTTGCTATATATCTTTCTTCTCATGCTTCGTCACCCTTCCCCCCGGCCCGGGACTTCGTACTTTTTTTCTTGCCCGCTGACGTAGAGCTCTTTCCAAATTCTGTTGACCTTCAACGGAATGCCATGACCTGACCTCCTTCCCCCCAGTTCTTTTTAGTTTCGTAGATTTATTTCCTCCCCCAAGATACATCCCCATTTCTTTTTTCGCGAAGGCAGTCTGCCATTCATCCCTTCTGCGGCAGGTACTTTATAACTTGTCCCCTTTTACCTTCCCTCTGGCTTTTCCCTGACGTTTTTTCGCTTCTCCTCTTTTTTTTCGGTGAACAATTGCACCACCAATAAATAAAATCAGTTTTAACTTTTTTGGAGCGGTTTTGAATAACTCTCCAAGTCGTAGGACTCCAAAACAGTATCCCTCCCCTTTTCCTGTCAAAACTAGCCTAATAAAACACATTTCAACCAGTTTTCCAATCCTTTTATGTGAACCCCCTGTCATTCCCTTCGATCTGCAGTCTCCATTTAACCGTTCGACGGTCCGCCGATCCTCCACATCGTCCCGCCTTTTCTTCTATTTGATAGTCGCTCTTGAGGACGGCACCCTCTTTCAGATCGGGAGGAATTTTTTCCCCTTTTTCCTTTCCTTGCTTTCAAAACTGTCCTTCTAGTATTATTTGCGCACTGCCTTTTCTTGTCGGTGGTTCCTTTGGAGAAGATAATTGTGGAATAATATCCCATTCCTCGAGCCTATCAGCGGTTTCGAACTTACGCCAAACCCCCTCCTGTTCTCTTTGCCCTTGAAGCAGCAGGGATTCTTCTTCCAAAAGTTGGGGTGAGCAGGCGGGTACGGGTATCTAGTCTCCCTCTTCTTTCTTCCCTTATTCTTTTTGTCCTTCCCCATCTCAATAGAGTGTTCTTTCCTTTCTTTTTTTTGCTATCGTCTACCTTTTTTTCGACAGTACTCCTGTCTGGGATTGATACGCTTCTGTTGGTCCCCAATCGTGAAGTGAAGTGGAATCCCCCGGGACATGTCTTGGTTTATCCTTCGTTTTTTTTTTTTATTCGCGGACCCGGTCGGATCTTTAGTTCGCTCCTCTTTTCTCCGGAAGTTTACTCGGTGGTAATTGAGCGTTGTGGTGGCTCTCCGCTATTGTTTCTCCATTCACGTTGGGACAACTTCTTCCCTTCTTTTTTCCCGTGTCCCTCTTTTTTTTTTTTACTTGCCGGGCATGGCTTTTCCCATTGGAAGAAAAACCAGAGTTTCGTTCGATTCTGCAGTCCCTGATGGGTACCTCCCCTATCCAATCCTTTCGGTGTCAGTTCCTGATGGTTTCTGTCCCCCCCGCCACAACCGTTAAGTGATTTCCCGGATGTAAACGGCATCCACCCCCCCCCCCCGGATTCTCCGTATTGAAGTGTGTGTTTTTTCCCCCCCCTTTCTTTTTTGCTGCTCTATACCGTGCCCTTCCGAACCCCCAGCAGCGTTTAAAGTCCCCACTTCTCTCACCTTTTCAAGGAAAAAATCTGTAGTTTTCCTTCTTTTCTGTGAATTTCGAGCTCTTACTTCTTCCTTTTCTTCACTTTGACATTTGATGTAAACGGGGCTCTTTTTTGCCCTTTCCGAGATTTTCTGAACGCCCACCTCTTACGCCAAAAAATCGATCGCTCACCCGCGTTGGACTCAGTTTGAAGAGCTCTGTGGAGGTTTTCCTTCCCACCCCGGTCTTATTTAATTGTTTTTTATTTCCTTTATTATTTTTGTGCGCATTGTTTTACCTAATTAATGTCTCTTGAGCACCCCCGGGCTTCCCCTTTAAGATTCCCGTTTGTCACTCCATTTTTTTCCTTGCTGGGACGGTATCGCTTGAGCAGTATGTTCTGTATTCCGATTTTCTTGCGTCAAGGACTTACCCGCTTCATTATTTATGCATCCCCAACTGTACAATTTTTTTTCGTTTTCTTCCCTTGTCTGAAGGATGCCCAATCCCCCCTTCCCCCTCCCGGAGTCCCAAATGCCTCAAAACCCCCCCAGGGGGGGGTCATAGTAGTGTAGTATGATTTTATAAGTAAACCGATCTTCCTCGGATGCCGAAGATTCATTTCACTCTTTTAAAAGCGAAACGTTTTGGTCCTAATGTTCTTCCCCCCTTCTTTGAGACTGCCCTCTTCTTCGTCCTCTCCACTGAAGCTTGGCGTAATATTTTCCCCCCTTTCCTTCCTCCTCAACATTCATCTTGGGTGTCACAATGTTTCCCCCCAATCGGCTTTCGAGAAGGTGACCCAAACCCATCGAGCAAAATTTCTCGGATATTGGCACTTGACGCCTGTTCCCCCCTTTTATGTTGTTCCACGTCACCCCGTCCCGACACACCAGTCTTCGAGTTAAACAAAATCTCCTCCAAGCACTTTCTTCAATCGCCTGAGCTTTCTCTTGCTTCCTTTTCCTTTTTTTTTTCCGGTGAATTGTGGTGCCAACCGTTGGGAGCTTCAGTTCTCCCGGTGCAAGGCTAAAATACCCCATGGAAGACCCTCTCGCAGGAGTCGTCAGGAGCGGACTTTAGGAGTTGCGTCCCCCCTTTCCTTCTTCCTTCTTCCTCCAGTGGTCCACTTCTTCTCCTTTTTCTATGCCTCTTTCTTCCCTTGACCCCTGTTCGTTATTTCTTCGCAAATGTCGCCCAACT
>Ga0179593_1374617_pt1 | contig 16588 bp, 20 predicted proteins | sample CZODoug2_1_08_16_FD_185931 | JGI IMG/M metagenome (GOLD analysis project Ga0179593, IMG submission 185931) | Vadose zone soil fungal communities from Angelo Coast Range Reserve, California, USA - CZODoug2_1_08_16fungal (PacBio error correction) | ecosystem: Environmental > Terrestrial > Soil >... | reverse complement strand
TTGGATGACCTCCCTCTTCTATCAGAAGGCAACATACGTTTTTTGCCGTTTCTGGGCTGCATCTCTGACCCCAGGAATTCGACCCCCCCCCCTACCACCTTAGCTGCATCTCTTCCCGGTTTTTGACGTAGACTCTCTTGCTCTGAGACTTTCTTCCCCTTTTTTGCCACATTTTGCCCCGCCGTCCCCTTTCCAAGACGGCGGTGCCCCGCTTCAAAAGAAACCTTCCAAAAAAAAACTCATCGAGTCCGGTTTCCCCTTGTTTCTTGCCTGGCTTTGGAGGCAGGTCCATGAGATCCGTCCCAATGAGACCTTCATTGCGAGACCCTTCCTGACACTGTTGGGACCAAATCATATACCCGCGGCTTTTGGTGCTGAATTCTCTCCCTTATGGTAGCTTGGCCTTTCTCCCTCAGTGCGCGAGTTCTAACAGTCAGTTGAACGTCGTCCGTAACACTTGTGCCATGATTACACCACCTGCTTTTTTCACATCTCGTAGACCCACTTTTTGGTCAGGCCTTTTTTCGAGGTTCTTTTTCCCTGCTCTGAAATCCCCCCATGACATTCTCTGCGGCTGCAACCCTGCCGTGATCGTCCATACGACGTGACCGCGACGGGACTCTTCCTCCTTTTTCGCCCCGATATATGGGTGAAACCAATTCCCGCATTTTGCGTTTCTCTTCAACATCCTCGTTCTTTGATTTGGGAGTTTGGACTTTTTGTTTTTTCCCCCGGATTTGAGCTAGCTCGGCGATGACCATTTATGCATTCGCTGTTTCTAGACCTCTTTCGCGCGTTACACCTCTTTTGTGGGTTTGCCCTAACTTGCAGGCGCGAGGTCACGCCCGCTTTATCCTTACTCCCGCTTCTTTCTCCCAGACTCAAGTTGAGAGCTTGTTTCAGAGGGTGCTCTCGGAAGTATCCGGGTGCCCTAAATTGGACTACCACGGTATATTTTTTTGTCTTCCTTCCCCCTGCCCCCCCAGTAGCCCATCGACCTTCCTCCTTTCTTTAGACTCTTACTACCAGTCAAGCAGCGTTAATGGGTTTTGGGAAACTTTCGTGAATTTCCCCCCTCCTTTTCGTGACCCCAGGCAGGGGTGCGATTTTCCATATAATTATCCGATCCTCCCGTCTCCAACCGCCTCCCTTTTTCGTGCCTTCCCGGCGAAGTTCGTCATTTCCTCTGCGTCCCGGTTCCAGAGATGGTTCCCTTTTCCTGCCACTTGGATCACACTGAAACTGAGAGCAACTTTTTTGAACCATTGATAGTGCTTCCGCTTTCCTTGTGTAGTCCTCGTCTTCTTTTTTATCAAGGCTTCACCAATATTGCTCAACCGTTCGGCTACCATGCCTTTTTCCTTTTCACCTTTTATTTTTTCCATTGTTCTGGAGGAACCCCCATCGGGTATCTTTTTGGGGTTCTGGTTCTTAACTTTCCCGGCCCAAGTTTGGGACAAGGTGTGATTTCGTCGTCCGTTTTTTTTCCTTCCAGGTAAGTAGCGCTCCGCGCTCTACTGCAAGCGCGGAAGGCACCTCCTCTGACCCTGTCGTGGCATTAAACGAGGCTTTTCTCCCGATGTCGGTTCTTCATTGTTACACCGCTGGTTGATTCGATGAATTTCTCGCATTCCGGAAGGGGCCTCGCCAGCTCCCCCCCCGATGCACTTCTGTTGCGCCCTTTTCCGTAGTTTTTCCCGATTTTGCCCACTGCCCATCTCTTCCCTGGCTTATCGCTTTCTCGTTGCGTTTTTGAAGGCCCGTCCCTGGTTCTTGTCTGTCTCGACTCTTACTCTTCGGGGCCCTAGGGATTTACCCGAGCCTTGGTTATCTCTGGCCCGGTACTTTCGTACCATCGTCTCCTTTTGTCGTACCTGCCGCGCTTTGGTTTCTGATGCCTTTTTTCCTTTTTTTTTTGCGGGTGGGGTTGTGCTCTCTGCCCCTTCGAAAGCGACAATGCATTGCCCTCCCTCCTCTCGGCTATTGCCGAGGGGATGCGGACAGACCTTCTTGACCTTTTTTTCTACATCTGTTAACCGGGTGGCGGACTTTTCTTTGTTCCCCCCATAGGGTTGTGGAGAATCCTGAACCGAGCTGCGCCTCCTTTATTTTGAAAGGTCAGATAGCCCACCCCCCCCCCTCTTTTTTCCACGGTTCACCTGAATTGGTTCTCGACTTAGACCGTATAGTTTATCGAAGTCCCCCCCTTGAATCGCGCTCTTGCGTCAGTTAGTGTTTCCGCCCAAGGCTCGGCGATACAGTAGATTATCGAAATACACACTCCTGGGCATATGGCATTCGCTAGTGCCCTAACTTCCTTGCCCGCTTCGTTTCGGACCCACTCAATTGTGAGCTTTGTACCTCCTCCCTCCTTTTCCCCCTCCCTCCGTTTTTTTTTTATCCTTCTAAACACTCGCGTCCTGAGTGGTCCCCCGGCTCTAGTAGAGTTTGCGCTCGTTTTTCTGACTCTGCCATGAGTGTTATTTCGAAGTCTTCACTTGGCTTTTTTATTTTTTCCGTGGCTCCCCCTAAAATGAGCCTCCCTCTCCCCCGGCAAGGGCTTTTCCTATACCTCTTCCTTTAATTCCCCGATGATTAACTTGGCCAAGGACCTCTAGCAGGGGGTTTAACACTCCCTGCTGGATCTTCCGGTTCGGTCTTGAAACACCCCCCTTATGTTGGCCAACAAGAACTCTTTAGGAAGAAACCTGTTATAACCAAGTCTGCCCCTTTTCCCACGACGGTTTGTAGCATGTGATATTTCTCCCTCGGCAATTTTTGTTCGCGGAGACAAAGTTTCGTTCTTTCTCTGCTCGGTTTTCCCAGATCTTTTTCGTTCCCAACCCTCGACCTTCCTACCTGATATTTCAAAGACGGCTTTTTTCTTTGTCCTCTCCCCTTGGAGCCGATGTGGACTGTACCGTTTACAGATATACGCAGGGTCTTTGCAGCACATACAGCCCATATCATCTCCCGCCTCCATGACCGAAACGGTCCTGGCAACCGTCAAGAGGCGTTAACACTTTCCTAGCTTAAAGTCCGGACTGGCTGTTTACCTCTTTCCTCCATTTTTAAATTTACCGCCATTGGCCCGCGGATTGAGCTTGGACTATGTCAACTCGCATGGGTCTCTCTTCATCTAACTCCGGTTGTACCAGTTCTTTTCACCATTCGCCCTCTGTCGATAGAATTTTCTCTTCGGTGTTCCGACCTCGAGCGCCCTTGTTCTTCCGCGCTGGCTTAAGCTCTTTGAGCCCTTCTAGTTCGTTGTTGTCTGTTTCGTACGAGACGTTTAAACTGGGATCTCCGTTTGGCCGCAGATTCCCAGACGCCAGGCCAGATAAAGAGTTCCTCCCTCCCCCCATCCCGGTTTTCCTTACCCTTCTTGGCTCCTTTTGCTAACGTTTTCCCCAACCATGTGCCACCCCCTTTGACAACCCCCATCCGAAATGTCCATAAAAGGACGAGTCACTATCAATGTCCTCATGAGCGGTTTTGCTATCCGGTGTACGTGATGCTCTCCGTGGTCGAAGCCCGGCAAGTGAGTTTTGGCCGAAGATCTCATTCCTTGCTCGTCTTCGTCATACGGGCCCATAGACGCGGGGAGACTCTTTATTTGAAGCAATTCTATTGATCTCAACCCGCGCCGTTAGACTCCCCTGAGGCAAGTCCCTACGTTTCCCTAAAAGATAGCAAACTTTTTACGGGGGTATGTTTTTGTTTTTTTGTTTTTTTTTTGTTTTCCTAGGCGTCAGAAGCGGCATGTGCGAGTTCTATACCTGTCTTTCCCCCGTAGAAATTAAGCCTACGTGGTTCGCACGAATAGTTGGAAATAGCGCATGTTTCTCTGACACCCGATAACCCCTTTTTTCTTGTTTGCTTCTGGTCAGCAATCCCCAGGATTTTTATCTTCTTTACGGCTTCGTAAACCCTCGCTGCGGAGGGCCCCCCCCCCCCCCCTCCCAGTCCCTCTTTTTCTCGCGAGTTTCGAGTTTCCACGGCATCCTACCTTCTCTTGATATTCTCGCGAGAGGGGGCACCCCCAAATCCTCCATAAATGCAAATCACCAAAGTTCCGCGCCTGCTTAAGATTCCTTCCCCCTCGGGCGGCCCTAGCTGGTTTTTTTCATCTGCGGCCCCCAAAATGTATATATTCACTTCGACAGGTTCGTTTCGTTCCTGGACTTTATCAGCAGTCTTCCTGGCCCTACTTTAAGCCGGGGACTTTGTTTATACTGCTGTTTCCCATAGTTTCCTGTGACTCCTAGCTAGATGTTGGAAGATGTTTTTGTCCTTACGAATGGTTCGCCCTTTTTCGTATTTTAAAATTTTCTTGAATATCCCTCCACTCGCGACGTCGTTCCAGCCAATACAGCCTTTCATCCCACTCATTCGCCGCGGAGCCCCGTCTGTCCCCATTGTCCTCCTTTAGAAATGATCGTTTGTCTCCTTTCTCTCTCTGCCCGCTCCGCCCCCCCCACGCTCCTCCCAACCACAAAGCCCCGGGCTTACACCTGACCCATCTTCTGTTTTTTCCTGTTTTTTCCCTTGCAGCTTTTCTTTCAACCTCTGGCCTTTTTGAAGCTTTAATAACTAGAGAATCTACCGTCTCTTGTCGGGTCCAGACCCCGCTCGAGCCTTGAGCGGCTGTTAAGGGTAGTCTCCTCTTAGCGATGCCTCTACCTTCTCCGGTCTTCCGTTCTTTCTGCTAGAGAGGCGACCTATCCCCCTCTCTTGGTTTTTTGTTGATGATGATCGTTTTAATCTCCCTTCCCTTCCAGCAGTTAATGACCTTGGAGAATTTCGGTCTTTCCATCAGAACGAGTCCCCGCCCCTGCCCAGTCTTGGCCCCTTTTCAGTGTTCTGGCAGACCAGATGTTACGGATATTTATTTTCACTTTCTTTGAGGTGCCACCCTTGCCCCACAGAAAGGAGTTTTTTCAAACATCCCGGGATTGGCTTTACTTTCGTCTAACCCACCAGTCCCCCTTAAACAACTTGCTCTTTCAGGTCAGAAGTTTGATTTTTTTTTTCGGGCGTCCTTTGTTTTCGTCCGTTCCCTAGGATCATGAACCACGGTCTCCCCGATCATTGTTCTCTTTTTACCTGGGACAACTCCTATTAAAGCGTCCGTTCTTGATTTTGAATTTACTTCCCTGCGCAAGGAGTGTTATCTTTGCTGGCGCCTTCATGTCTCGTGATCCTATTTCCCCATGGGTACAAGTGGCAGAAAGTCGGGAGTCTCACTTTCTTCAACCCCTGCCTCGCTATGACCACTAAATTCGAGTCCTTCATGCTCTTAAATCAAAAACCTGTCTGATTTTCTTTTTCCCCACGCTCCTAGGGTCTCGTACACAAGACGAGTCAGTCTGACGGTTTCATCTCTCCTCGTCTCGGTCTGATTGTCCAAACAGTTTCTCTCCTGGGTACCCCCTTTCTTTTGCTATACTCCCGAGCGTTCTTTTTATTCCTTTTTTTTGAGGTACTTTTGTTGTCCCCCGGCTGCTGAGAGTCGGCGTTTTACCCTTTTTCTTATGGTCCCGTTTTATGAATTTCCAGCTTTTTTATAGCGCTTTTTTTTTGGCTGCTCTTTCGCATTTTCCGATGGGTCATATGCTTCCTTCAATCCTTCGCCTTATGTTCACCCGCAGCCCCCAATGCTCAGATGTGGTATTCGCGGCGTTAGCTCGCAAGGTGTTTTTTTGGGCTATTTTGCGTTCAGTTCCGATGCCTGTGCTAACAAACTCTCGCTCTCGATTTTAGACTTCCCACTGCACTTTTCTCACCACAGACCTTTTATGACCTCCTTCTTTCCCCCTTCCGCGATTGTTACTTTCTTTACACTACCGCCATTCTCCAGTGAGGACACTTCTCTTTGTTTTTCGATAGTTTCTTTTTCCCGTCCTCTGCCTTTATTTGGATGCCCTCTCCCCCCCCCTCCGCAATGGGCTGTCCGACTGACTCTTCATTACTGAGAGCGTCGTGCCGCCCTCCATCAGCCGTTTCCCCCCTTGACTCCTTAAACCCAGAGCTCACGCGCATCTTTGCCCCCCTTTGCAGGGCCCATAAGTTTTTCCACTTTGGTAGGGACTCGTGATGTTTTTATCAAGCGGCCCACTTCCCAATGTTTATAGAAACCATTCTTTTCTCCCTACCTCCAGGACCAGCTCCTGTTCTTTTCTGAACAATTCTGTAATCTTCCTTGCTGTTTCGCTTAAGTTTTTGCCCCTCCCCCCATTTCTGGAGCCCCAGGTGATTGGTCTCAGGACTTCCCTCCAGCACTGCCAACTTTTTTGGTAAATCAGATGATCATAAAGAGTAACCCGTGCCATCTCGGACAATGACACGCGCCTCTTTTTTCCCCAGTTTATCCTCCACCCTCCGAGTCCTTTCTTCGACTTCTTGTCTGTACTACTTGTCATATATTCAACCGCTTTTTGATAGATTGATCGCGATATTTCACAATGTTCCGAATTTGGATTGAAAGCTCCCAGTCCATATTAGTACTTGAGATTTGGTTCCCTTCGTTAATGGCTTCCCCGTATTTGAGTCCGACCCGTCAGGGCTTGCTCTAGTTTCCAGTCTGCTGGGTCCTAACTTCCATTTACTTTTGCTTGTTCTGCTGAGTTATAGGGGAGTAGAGTTGAGGATTGACACGAGCCCTTTCCTTTTAGTAGCTGTCCCCCTAGAGTCACCACTGTCCTGTCTTTTTTTCAAGGCCTGCTTTCTCTCCTTCTTCGCGAGGGTGTAATATTTCGAAGCTCATTACGCCTAACTTTGGGGCATTTTCTCCTACTCGCCCACCTGCCGAGGGCTTCCATAGGTGTCTGCAATCCCTTCTTTCCTTCCCCCTCACTCTGTGATTAAGGGGCGGCCTCCTTTTCGGGTTCCCCCACCCTCTGAGACCGAAACGTTTTCTTCGTCCCTTCCTTCTGAAAGAGAAAGGTTCTCCCCACACCTTTCCGCTTTCGTGGTTAATTCCTTTTTTCTAAGTGGTAGACCTTACCGAGATCCCTCTTGAAAATCTTTGCCCGATCCGCGCGTCGTCAGTTTTTCTTGGTCTCAAGGCCTAATGCGATCCCCCCCAACGTTCTCTCCTCCTTCAAACATGGCATTTCTCTTTTTACGAGTGCAATTCCTTTTTCCTTTTCCCCTGTAAGTGACCAATTCCGCGATGTGTTCTCTCCCTTTCCCCCCGTCCTCCTTTTTTTTTTTTAGAGATACACTCGCGTCCCCTGAGTTTTTTCCCCCTTCTTGGCCCTTCTGAGTATCCGAACGAGAGCCCCTTCATATTTTGCCTGTCTTTGGTGTCTTTCCCGATATACTTGGTAGCGACTTCGCTTTTAACGCCCTAAAATGAAGAAGTCTACTATCGCACTTGAGGTTCCTGTCTAAGGTTCTGTTCCCCCCTTCTATCCCGACAATTTTGGCCGTTCACGGCCATTAGTCAATTTTTGTTGTTAACCCCTTTTTCCCCTTTCCCTAACATTTGCTTCCCGGTTTTTCCGGCCCACAGATGTGTTTGAACCAACCGAGGAGGCCTCCCACCGTCGATCACCCTGCATGGCCGAAGTTGGTCGCATCAGGTATGAGGAGCCCTTTCAAATCATAGCTTCTTCTAACTGGCACCACAGGTAGGATTTCGAGCTGGCCCATCCTAGAGATGAACACGAACCCTCCTTAAGTTTCCGCCCCAACCTGGCTTCTTCTTGACCTCCGCCGGGAAATGTGATTACCGGTTTGCCTCTTCCCGCCCTTATCGTTCATCCACTTCCGCCGCCTACACTCCCCCCGCGCACTACCTCAAGTCTTTTCCTCCCCCGAAATAGTATTGTTCAAAAGATCTTCCATTGCCGTCAGTCCCTTCCCCCCGGTGCCCCCATCGTGCGCCATGTCCTGCGCCCCAATTATCTCGGACTTTAAGACATTTCCTTTCTCTTGCGATGAACTTCCCGGGCCGTGATCTCTCCCCGCGCATAAACCCCTTTGTAGACGAGCTTTTCAAGAGGCCCCTCCGCGTGGAATAAAGCCTCTGATGTATTTTTGCTTCGCCCCTTACCCGCGCGTTTCCTTAAGTATGGTCTTCCTACCATATGAGGAGCCCGCTTGAACCGTCTTCGTCGCTGTGGGTGACCCCCTAGACCCGCACCTTGGCGTGACTTTCTGACCCTGCCCGCTTTTCCAGGCGCCAGTCCCTCTAAATCTTTTCACCCACGCCACTGATCGTGTCCTTTCACCCGTCAATGATTTTCTTTCAAACCTTGGTCTCATTTTCCATTTTTCCAAAGCCTGAACAAACCTGCATACTCGTCATTCTTACCCAAGATTTATCTTTCCCCTCAATTTAGACCTTGAGCTGTTGTCTAAGGTGTCAGGTGGATGATATCCGTGCTCTACCACCTTTTTTTTGGCGGGCCATCACTGCCAGGCCTGAGAATTCCTTAGTGGGAATCGCTCTGTTGGCTCCCTCTTCTCCTGAATAAGGTCATCAGATATCAACCGAGCCGTAAGTCCTCCTGAAAGGCCCCTCCCTGGTTTTCCCACGCAAGTCTTTTCTGCAAACCCCCTGCTGATTTTTGTTTTCTTCCTCATTCGGCAAAGAATCTGCGTCTTCCTCTCTCTTAGGGCAGTATTCCCGCTCAATCTCGCTCCTTTTTCGCCCGTTTTCTTGCCCACTTTTTCGACTGACAGTCACGCTCAACCCCCGCTCTCCCAGCTTATCTTTTTCTTCTTTTCAGACCAATAATCTATGGGATGTTGTCGTCGGCAGGTTGACCTTTTTCTCGTACGCTCGGGGCCCCAGCCCCCCCAACGCAGCGCTGCACTTCCCTAGCTGACACTCCCGTTCTTCACAAGACCCGAATAATACCCCTGTGCACTTCTTACTGACTCTCTCTCGCAGCCTCTGTGGACCCACCAAAGTCATCCCCCCAATACATTCTAAACACTCCCCGCTGCTTTTCTTCGAGTACCTCCCTCTTTCTGGCCATCATCTTTTCTTTTAAGGCGACAACACTTCTTCCGCTTCTCTCTCCCCTGTGTGCTTATTGACCCGACATAGTGACGTTTGAAGATTCTGAAGCCGGGCAGTTTTTCTTCCTATTTAGGGCCTGGACGTTATAGAGTCTTTCCTCTTTTCTGTGGTAGGTTAATGAACATGGTCTTCAGGTTTCCCTTTTTTTATTGCCCCCCCTATTATCCCCCTTCGCTAAGGAGGCGCCCTCCACTTTCACATCTTTCTCCCCTCCTTTTTCATCATCCTGCCTCTTGTCCTAGGAATCTTCGCTTGCTCCCTTCCTCGTGTTTCATCTGCACTCTCGGATAGTCCTCCCTTGGGGAGGATATCTTTTTATGCCCCCACCTCCCTCTGAACCCCCCCCACCACGCAAGGGCAGGACGACCTGTCGTTTGCGTTAAGTTTCTTGTCACGCGTCTCCTTTCTTTCAACGCGGCTGTTTTTTTCCGGAGGACTTTCCCTCAGATGCCTTTTCTTAATGGCCCTGTAAAGACACCCGCTCAGCGCCCTTTTCGGACTGTTCAGGTTCTGAATTCATGTGATCCGACCTACTGCTCACCCTGTATTTGACTGATTCTTCTTCTCTCTCTCGAATATTACCCTAGTTTTTGTTGTTGGCAGGTTCAGAATGTCCCCCGTCCTTCTCCTTCTTCCTCTGAAGAAGAACGTGGTGCCAGTTATTCCTTAGAGGACCATAGGAATTAGAGAGCACCTGAACAATTTCTGCTGCACCGTGTGCTAGAGCGGTTTTCCTTCCCTTTCACCTCTCCCTATATGCTCTGAGACTTTCTTCCCCGCCCCCCGGAACAGGACCCAGCGTAGTTGTGTAACCCTCCCGGCTCCTCCGTTCCCCCCTACCACTTCAAAAACGCCTTTCCGTGTTTCCCTCCCCAAACCCAGTGCGTTGTTTCCGGCCAGGCCTTTTTTTTCCCTATCGTCCTCCGACTCACCCTTGACTCTCCCCTCCTCTTCCTCTGAACTGCTCCTTACATGGGACCAACTTTCCGACTTAGCGTCCCCTCCCTTCTATAGGTTAATGAATTCTAGGCCCCTTTTGTATCTTTTCTTCCGCATTCAGCCAGAGGTCATAATACTGGTCTTCCCTTTTCGTGAACTGATCGTCCCCCCCATTTGATAATGAACAGCCTACCGCTCTCCTGCCAATGTTCCGGAAGAGTTTTTTTCCTTCCTGCTCTGCCCACCCCACCCTCTGGCTTCTGGCCATGCTTACAACGGAGAACGGGATGTCAATCACTACTCGGTCGACGTTCATTCGACCTGACGTTTTTTCCTCCCTATGAAATCCCCCCCCTCCTGAGTCCGCCCCCTTATTAGGTCGCGAACGCCAGGCTTCTTTTTTTTTTTTCTCTTTTTATGCGGTTCCCTTTTTGTGTTTCCTTCCCTTCGATCGCTCCTTCTCTCAGGTATGATTTCGCTGTTTGTCTTCCTCTTTTTCGCGAGTAAGCGAAGTGGGGGTTTCCGACTAGCATCCGTCGGTCCAACGCCGGGCCTATATCCTCCTATATTTTCCACTATCACCAATTCTCTCGGGGTATAGCTTTTTTGTATGCTTGAATCGATGGTGCCTTCCCTTGCTGTCCCAACTGTCTTCTATTGAGTGTGGAGGCCCCTCCCCCTGTAGTCCACCCGACCGTCCCCCCTTTTATGCCTTATAACCCCCTTCCCTGCCTTTTTTTTTGCTCCGCGTGGAAACATCGTGCATTCACCGTGAGGGACTTTTGGGTTGCTATCGATATCTTATGCCGCTCTCGCTTTCCCCCCCAGCGCTTACGTCTGCTGACTCCTTGACGGTCCTTGTTGTCGGGGAAAGAGAATTTTTCCCTTTTTCGACCACGGCTCTCATCACCTGAAACCGTCTTCCCAATTGCATCTGACCTGCCAGTTTCATCTTATGGACTTTCTCGTTTTATACTTCTTGGCCCAATTCAACTTCTCCTAGCCAAGGAGGACATGAATTGGACGCAAACTCTCCTTTTTCTGTTTTCTTCGGCCTGGCGTTTCTTGGAAGCTGCCCGGCCTTCTTCCCAGGTGCTGGTCTTGTCCAGCCTACGTCCTGCCCCCTTTTCTCTCTACCCCCCTTCGCCTTAATGCCATCTCTGATCCTTTTACAAGACTCGACTGTCTGATCGCCACCGTCGTGCTCTTTTTTCTCTGTTCGGGAATTTGCCCCTCTGTCCCACCCTTTTTGTCGTTTCGCTTGACTGCTCTAACTTCCTTACTTTGACATCTTTGTTCTTCCCCGAATTCGTATCTGCGCATTGTTTGCGTTTTTCTCCTTGCGTTAGGGGGTCGCACGCCAATCATTGACGTTCCCTTCTTGCTATTGTTCCCATCCCGTTGGGGGGCAAGGCCAGGACCTCGTCTTCTGGCCCTTCAGAGTCCTCTGGGGCGATTGGGGGGCGGACACGATTTGGAGGTAGAGTTGGTTCCTTTACGCGTCCACCCTTCTTTCGTCGTTCCAGACGCCGCTTTTTTGCGTGTTTCTCTGCGGTTAGTCGCGGTTGGTAGCTTCCGAAGCTTTTTCTCCTTTACTACATGATGTGGTCATGTATAAGACTTTCCGTTACTCAAGGGATACTCCTGCTTCTCCCTACCTTTTGAACGGCCCCCCAGTTCTTTTTTTGATCGCCGGTTTACCCTTGATGGTTTGTGAACCCCAACATCGGGTTTTTGGCGACAGTCAAACTTCTTTCTCCCCATTGCATGTCCTCCTGGTTCTCCCCCCTTCAGCGCTGTCTTAACGTGCCACGTTAAATGATCCTTTGTAGTACCTAACGAGCTTATCCGAACTTGTTTTTTCACCTCCATTGCGCTTAGATAGGCTCGTTGTAGTCGGGCGCCACCTTCCTTTTTATTCCCCAGTCCGTTTCTCTAGAAATACCTCTGGCACTGGCAGTTTGATATAGCGGCAAACTCTAATTGTCCCCCTTTCTGGCTGGAAATTTTGACCTCCTTGTTTCTTATCTCTCCTTTTTCCTCCTTTTTTTGGTGTTGTTTCTCTGCTCCCACAGTGCGTAAATGTCTTTTTTCTTTTCTGAGGTCCCTTATGTAGTATTCCCTCTCGCCGAGATTGTCCCCTTTCTCGTGTTAGTTCTCTCTCGACTTGGTAGCGGCCTTAGTCATGTTACACCGAAGACTCTGCTCTATAGGAAAGTGGTTTTTTCCACCCTTCGATAAGTTGCCGAAGTTTTACCCTTTACTATATCTAATTTTTTCCGGACTTGTCGTCCGGTGTTGTACCCCCCTTCCATTTACGAAATTAGGCGAAGCTCTGTCTTCAGGACCAACGTGCTGTTTGTGACAACACCCTACCTTCTTCTTCGTACCATTCTCCACAGATTCTTTATTTTTCAATTTAAGGTCGTCTCCTCATGTATAGTTTTCTCACACTGTCAATTCATTGCTCGTACCCTTATAATGAACACACGTATTCTGTCGAGCTAGGAAGACTTAGTCTCCCTTCCGCGCTTCTCCTCAATCAGGCGTCCCTGAAGAGGTGGAGACCGATTTTATTTCCCTTGACCAGCTCTACTCCCCGGCTGCAGCCAAATGAAACGCTTGTCATATATCGCCTTCTCATTTTTCCCTGTCCTTCTTTCCCCTGCAAGCCAGGATGTTTAACGATTCTGCCCGCCCTTCACTTATTGTGTTCCCCCCCCTGTTGCGACCATGAACGCGCACAACCACACACCCTTTGGCTTCCTCCGGATCTGTTGACGTTCTTTTTTGCTTGTCCCCTTAAGCAATTTGTTCTAGTTTATCTTCAGCGTGCTCCCCGTGTGTAGACGCTTGTGTCCCAAGATTTTTCCCTGACCAGCGAGAAGACCTATCCGTTCCCCCTTTTGCGCTCAGGTAGTAGGGATTCCCTTCGCGCTGGCCGACTTATCGTGATCCAGGTCTCGACTTGGCCCCTTGCGTAGGGAAGTTTTACCCTCCCCGTTGTAATCAGTTGAACCTTTATTCGTCCATGCCGATTCCTTCCACGCCACCCCTGATCCTTCTGTCCTTAGTTACGTAGTATTTTGCGAAAGGCCTCCTTAATTGCCGACTTCCCAATCTAAGCGTACACACCCTTTCTGTTTACTCGGACCAATATCCATGCTTATGTCGCGTTGCTCTCCGGGGTATTTTGACTGATCAGAATTGGTCGAAGTCGGCACCTTTTTGGGAGTTCAGACCGATCTCGCCCTTTCCCCTAGGATTTCTCAGCGGTGCCATTCGCGCGTTTGCCTTCCTTCTTCTCCTGGATAAGGCTATCACCTCAAACCCCCAACGCGCGGAGTCAGCACTTTCTTCATTGCTTTTCCCACGCCCATTGCTTTATGCGGGTGTAGGATATGGCTACTGGGCCGTTGTCTGTTTTGTACTTGTTGGCCGTATCAAGCTCCAAGTTTTTGTTCTCCTGCTCGTCTGACCCCTGCCTGATCTTACAACCACAGCCGAAAAATTTTTGCTCTCTTGGATCCTTCCTTTGTCCGCGCTCTTTTCTATATGATTCGGCGGTTTGACCTATCGAGGCCGCTTCTTTGGCCTACCACACATCTCCGCTTCCTCCTCCCCGAAAGCTTCTAAACGCGCACGATTTTTTCCCCACTAGCTACTTCCTTAGCGGTGACACCAGTCAACTTTCAATTAATAGTCCCCCCCTCCCCTTCCCGTTATTTTTTTCCTCGACCCTGCCCCTACGTTTTTCCCCTGCCCTTCCGTGGCGTTGTGTCTTGGACCAAACTGTCTGTTTGTCGGAGGGCTTCGTCGGGTAGTGACCTTGCCCTGGTCGTTGTCAGCTTCGTACGCCGGGCAGGGTACCGAGTGAACCGGCCTGGCCATGTATTTCGAGCGGAACTATTTTGAAGGTCATGCACGATTTTTTGATCGCGTTTCCCCTTGTCTCCTCCTCGCGGTAAGGCCGCAGTCCCATTGAGCCCTTTCCCATTCCCCAGATTCATTTCCCCCTTCAGGATATACTTTCTGATTTAATTGTCTTTTTTTAATTGATCGGACGGTCCCGTGGTCGTATTTCCGCAAATCGGCCGAACACCACTTTGGTTCGTTGCCAACCGGACCGATTTTTCTTTTTTAAGTTTATTTTTTAACGAGTCCCCAGAAGTTATTTTCAATTCGTTCTTCCCCCCCCTTTTGCGCGGTTTTGGAAGAACTGTTCCCTGGCCTATAACTGCAGCTGGTCTCCAGACCATTATCGAAGCCTTTCAGACTGGTTTAGGGGGCCTTCATTTCTTTTCGCGATTTCCTTAGATGAATCCACGGTTACGTGATTCTTAATATGCGTCGCATCTCTAGCTTTGCCTTCCTCATTTTTTTCGTCTCGACGCTCTAGAAGAAGAGTCACGACCGTGGAGCAGTCGGTCCCATTCCCTCTTTCATTCGGACCCCCCCCTCCCGCCTGCCACCTGTCTCGATCGGTTCTGGACCCTCCCAGATACCGGTATAGTCTATGAGACTTTCTTCCAGACCCATGCACCACAAACCCCCGGCCAAGCCGCTGTGTCCCCAGACGGCGCTCTTTTTAAAACCGTCCCCCCAACGGCCTCCGTCAGGTTCCTTCCCCTTTTCGTTTTTTGTTTTGGATTTGTCGGAGCGTCCGGATCGACAACCGTTGGAACTAGCTCATTCCCGCTGTCTTTGCCCATGGTCAATCCCTTATCTTCCCCCGCTTCGATGTGACGTACTCCCTCGAACGGCTTTAGCTGTCCTTTCTGTGCCTTTTCTATGATAGGGATTATAGGGGTACCCAAGTGGTTCCACAGTATTTCCCCCTTTTTTCCGGACATGAAAGCTCCCCCCTCTCTCGAGCGGCATGCCGAGTTTCGAAGCTCGCATAACCCCTCCCTTTTTCTTTTCTCCAAGTGTGCCAACTCGTGGATCCATCACGACGCCCGCACCGAACGTTCATCCTAAACCACGCTTTCCCGATCTCCCTCACATGCGGTAAGGGCCTATCACAATTTTTTTTTCCTGGTCTATTTTACCTCCAGTGTCCTTCCTTGTCGATGTAGTCAGGGAAGTTTTTGTTCCACTAGCTGATTTTTTCTCCCCCCGGGCTGCCTGAAAGGTCTTGCTAGAACTTTCGCGAATTCTTTCGCCAGACCTCAATTTGTGGTGGCGGAAAGAAGTCCTCGAGGGCAACCAGCATCGTCAAATACTTTTCTAGCCCTTATTGCCCAGACCTTAAAAGGCTGGGGATAGCGTTGGAAGCTCAGTGTCCGTCGCCGTCTCCAGACCCGCGGTTCGGCACCACTGATCGAGATTGAAGTTTTTTCCCTTCCCCGAACGTAGCACCGTTTCGCCATTCCGCTTTCTTCTCGCCTTTACAACCGTCGCAGTTTTGTCTACAGTGCGTGACAACGTGTCCCTTTCCCTCAGTGCGGACGTGGTGGTTCGATCGATTAATATCATTATTGTGACCGTCTTTCCCCCGCAGAGAGGGCCCGTTGATGAAGAAGGCTTGGCATTGACGAGTCTGAGTGGCTCCCCTCCTAAGGTTCCGGAACCCGGATCTATCACCACTAAATTCGTCTGCCACCTCAGACTCGAAAGATCTGTTATCCTCTGTAAATTTGTATTGTACTGTGATGCGTTTGAAAATGGCACCCAGGAACTGATTTCGCAAAAGTCGTGTCTCCCCTTCTCTTTTCCGGACCCCTTTTTAATTGTTTGGTTCACATTGTATTTTTTTTTTTGTTCGCTGGGACTTTGCTTCCCTGACCTTCGTCCATTTATTTTTAACGCTAAGAGCATGTTTAGGGCCCTCTGAGACACTCTTTGATTCCCCTCGTTCGATCTGTCGAGTAGCCCCGCCCTCTAGGAGTCTCTCGTCTTCCCCCCCTCTGAGTTGGCGCGCTGAAGATCGAATGGCGGTTGACCATTCGAAGGAATACTTTTTCTTTTCTTTTCCTCTATGTTGTTCGTCATTGTCGCAGATGGGTTTCGGCCAGCTCATTACGGGATCGTTTACCAACTCCAAGTCGTGCGTTTGTGCAGTTTCTTCTTGTATCGGCTCTTTTTCGGGTATTTATTTTCTGACACGATTCTTGAGGCTGTCACCTGAGAGTCAACCATCGTCCATTTCCTTCGCCTCCTCCTCTTTTGTCTAGATGTTGGAGTTTTTAGAGGTTTCTTCCTTCGCAGAGTTTTACCTTGGGGGGAAGGTAGCACTTTTTAAGTCCTATTGGAGAAAGCCTGATGCGACTCCTCTACACGGCCATCAGATGTTGAGAGAAGGGTTTTTATTTATCGGTCTTATTTACACCCAACATCGTCTTTTTTCTCCCCACCGTAGCTTCGCTCATTTCGGCCCAATGTCATGGGGCCCACCCTCCTCGATGTAGTGAACCCAACTTTTCTCGAAGTTGGTATACCCCTTCCCGTGCTTATCTAGGGACCCAAAATCCCCCCTCTATATCTCCCTTCTATTGTTTATCTTACGCCATGCATAAGGGACGCTGAAGTCTCCCTCGAATGCTTATTTCCCGATCGATTAGATCTTTTGCAATTCCCTTCGCTTCCCGGGTGTCCACTCCCTTCCGCTATGTG
>Ga0179593_1480647_pt1 | contig 16589 bp, 13 predicted proteins | sample CZODoug2_1_08_16_FD_185931 | JGI IMG/M metagenome (GOLD analysis project Ga0179593, IMG submission 185931) | Vadose zone soil fungal communities from Angelo Coast Range Reserve, California, USA - CZODoug2_1_08_16fungal (PacBio error correction) | ecosystem: Environmental > Terrestrial > Soil >... | reverse complement strand
GGCTCTGTTCCGCACTTTCCACCGTACCTATTATTGCCCCGAACACACTTCCCTTTGACCTCACAACTCAGTAGAAGGATGGTAACTCGCTTCCACCTGCTCACTTTCCGTTGGATGGGGGTTGTGGACCCTCTTCCACTGCACCTTTTTTTCATAACGCCTTGATCCTCTTATTGATAGCGTGTGAGAGATTTCTTGTACTTTCCGCGGGCATCTGTTCTCACTTAAATGAGCAAATAACTGCGTCCTCTTCCAGAAGCCATGGACTGCTTTTCTTGCCGAGTCCCTGGCGCGCTCCCCCGATATGCGTCCTGCGGATGCAAGTTTACCCAGGTGTCCCCTTATCCTCGTTTTCTCCCCGATTCAGTTATTACTCGACCGTGGCTATTTGAGCCTTTTCCTGTTCCGGTGTCTGGGATTTTTTTTCCCCCGCATCCTGTCTCACAGATCATCCTCGCCCCTCTAGTAGAGTACTTTTTCTTTTGGTAAGCCACACGACCTGTATTGGCGCTGGCGTCTAGATTCCTTTTCCTTCGTTTTCTTTCCATAGGACCCATTGAGAAGCTTTGTAAATCCCTCCCCCCCCACCCCCCCCTGGTCTTGTTGTTAAAGCTGTCTTTTTGCTGCAGTCTTTTCCCGCCGCTTCTGAGAGTCTTGGCCTCGAGACCTCTTTTGATTTTCTTTGAGTGCCTGTCATACTTCTTTCAGATTCCCACCTAAAACGAAGGATCATCCTTGAGGTGTTCGAGTAGGCCATTTCTATCTGGCGTTGTCTAGCCCATTCTGAGTTTCCTTTTTTCCCCCTGGCCAGGTCTACCCTTCCCTTTTGTTTTCGGGATTGATTTTCCTCCCTTTCCTGTTTCTGAGGCTTCCCGTCAGATCTGGGGCATTCCCCCTTACGTGTAAAGACTAATTGATGCTTTTCTTTTCCCCCTTTTTAATTGAGGGCTTTTCCACACTCCTGAGTTCTTGATGAAGTTTTCTTCTTGATATAGAGATACCAGTCTTCTCTTTCCCCTTAACTGCCACCCTCATATCTGTACCGATTTGAATAACCTTTGGATTTCCACTTAGGGCTTCCTTCTTCTTCTTTAAGGCAGTTAATCTTCTTATTCAGGAAGTGGATCCCCGGGGCGGTTTTCTGTAAGTTGATTTTCATCTCGAACATGCCTGGAACAGCTTACGGATGCCCTTGCTTCGCCCGTCAGTCCTCTTATATACAGGATGAAGTACCTTTCCTGATACTTCTTATTTTCCTCCCCCTAGGTTTTTTTCCTGGTTTTGTTTCCCGCTAGGAGATTTGGTTTTATTACTTGCCTCCTGTCACCCCCTCCAATGGATATCTCCCCTCCCTCTCATCAAGTGGTTGAATTGAGAACCCTTCCCTGCACGTGTAGCCACCTTTAATTAATTTTCCTTTTCTCCCCTTGGTTCTTCCGGTTAGCGACCAAGTCCCCGGGGCCTCATTAATGCTGTACAGGCTTTAGGACCTTGATGCTTATCCTTCGTAGAATCACGGCCTCTTCTTTTCACCTCCCCTAACTAAGTCCCCTTTTATAATCTCCCTTTTTGATGAGGGCGTATGCGGCCTTTCTTTTTTCCCTTTCCTTCTTAAATTTAGGATGGGTTCAGGGGATTCTTCTTTGTTGATATATTTGAGGACTTTCTCCAGTTTTTTCTCGGATCTCGTTGTGGAGGTTTCCCAGCCATCTCTGTTTGTCTGGATGAACTCCCCCCCTTCTTTGGGCAAATGCTTTTCTTGTTACCAGAGTTACCCCTTCCAACTTCGCCAAGAGAAAAAATTATTTTCTTTGTAAACTTTCCAATCTTCGATCGGTATTGTGAAGGCTGTTCTAGTGTGTTGTCTACCGAATTGTTTTGCCTTTCTTTTTTAATTTTCCCAGGATGCGTTGGGAGACTCGGCGCTTTTGATCTGCCTCATACGTTTTCTTTTCTCTGAGTCTCCCCTTCTTGCGCTTGCATAGGATATTTGCAATGTCTCAATTACCGTCTTTCTTAGGGAGGTCCACCAACGCTACGCCTCGAAAGAGTTAAAAATAGTTTTGAGAGGTTTTTTCGAAGGTTCTCCGGTTCAATCGGTCACGTTCGCTTGCATATTTTTTTTGTCTTTATTTCCATTGCGCCTTGACCCCTGACCGGCCCATAACCTGTCTTTTCTCAGTCAACTCGGTCGCTATGGCCATACAAGAATTCTATCCGTACGCGTCAGGGACCTGCGCGGGAACCCTAACTGCCACCATCTTCTCCAGCCGGCCCAGGACCAATTCCTAGGGGTCAGTCTCCCCCCCCCTACAGCGTCAGAACGACCTAGCCCGCTGTAGACCCTGTCTCCATTTATGGCCCCGGTTTTTACGTAGGTTCCCAAATTCTTATTCGCTTCGAGCCGTACATTCTCTGTGCATCTTCGCCAGAATTCGCCCCGTTCTTTTCCCTACCCCGGCGTTCCTCTTATGAATCCTTTTTCGCTTCTGTAGCCGACAAAATTTTTAAAAGGCGCTCTTGCTGGTACGCCTTTTTCTTTTTATTGATAGAATCTCCCCGACTTGCAACCGTTAGGTTTGCTATTATTTTAGCACCTTAGATCCCTACCCCCATTTGCGATACGTTAACCCCCCCCAAGCCCCTAACATTTTTCTAGTTTTTTCCTCGACAATCTTACTTCTTTCTTATCTTCCATCGCGCCTCCTTAAGCAGAAGCAGAAGCTGTTTTTTCTCCCTCCCCTGATCTCTGGCCTTCTTCCAAAGAATCCTGACGCCCCTGCTGAGGTGTACAGTGTTTAATGATGTCTACCTGCAAAATTCTCGCTGACCGTCTCTGCGAGCCGACTGGTAACTTAGTTGCCGTCATAACTTCCCTTTCCCCTCAACCCCCTACACCCCCCTCTCGCTGATTAGGGCGACCCTTTCCTTTTTAATCGGCCGTTTTCTACTGATCGTCCGGAGACATACTTAGAAGGGTGGTATGATACTGCCTCCTTACGGAGACGCATCCACCCTGTTTGATTTTATACGTATATCCCATTAGAGTAGCGTTTCCAATCTCTAAGACATTCGAAAGAGACATTCCCCTTTCCCGCCCAAAACAATTTGTCCTGGTGTAAGAACAAAGTGAGTTTTGATAAATACATTCTCCTGGAGTGGTTTTTTTTTTGGTTTTTTTTTTGTTGGTTTCTTGTTCCGTTTTCTTTGGTTTTTGTTGGTGTTTTGTTTGTTGGGTGGTGGTTTGTGATCAGGGTGGTTTTATACTTACACCCCGACCCCCTTTTTTCGACGGCGTGTTCTACGGTTTTGTGTAACTTGCTTCGTAGACAGATATTTGCTCCATCACCGTCTGCCCCCCCCTTTTATCGCCCTCTGATTCAGATCCTTCCCTTTAACGAGCCTCCTTACGATTTCGGCAAGGTTTTTCGTTTACCACGCGTAGGGAGTGCTTAGATGGAAGACCCTGACCTCTTATGCCAGAATTCTATCGTCACCCGTGATTTGCTTGTTCTTGGATATCCACCTCGGACCCCCTTCTAATCATCGAGATACTGGAGGTCATGTTCTCTTGAGCTGTTCAACTGGCTTCCCCTAACCTCCAAAGAAGTTAATCTTGGGACCCCCATCTATCCACATAGCCAATCATTTCGAGTAAATTCATGCCCGCTCCTCACCCCCTTCCCTGGTGCCCTTCCCAGATCTTCACCACGTCACGTTAAAGAGACGTATTCTCCCACTCTTCGGATCTAGCTTCCATCCCTGCTCCTTAAGTTTTTACCTGTCTTTTGATGCAGGTTGCTCTGTACTCATATTTCAGCGCCTTCGCCTTTCATGAACCGAGCCGCTCTTAGTTCCTAATTGTCCGGCTTCAATAACGTTTTTTTTTTTTGTCGATCACCCCCCCTTATAATGCCCCTGTCCCTGTAATCATGTTTCACGTAGGACCTCCCCCTCCTCAGTATGTTCTTACTTTGGAATTTCTTATCCCCTTTTTCTTTAGTAGAGTTTGTGTTTTTTTTACCTGACCCCCCAAAAGGAATTTCTTTTCCCGTTCACCGACATGCAGAGAGTACGCTCTTTCTTTCCCCGGGTTTGAATGGTCCCTGAGTAATACCGCAGACCCCACCCCCCCTCCCTTTTAACCATCATGAACTTGAAGTGTCCCGGATACCGGTTTCCCCCATTGTTTGTTCCAAACTTCTTTCGCCATTTAGTGCAGAAATAGTTTCTTAATTCCTTGTGTGACTGAGACTCGAAGGTCCTTTTTTGCCACAATATCTGACCCTATTTCCTCCCTTTTTTAGCCACTCATCGGCCCGACCTTTTTCACAACTTTTTTCGGACACACCACGTTCAGTGGAGTCTCTCCTTTTCGTCCTACTAATCGGTACCCTACCCTTCGTCGTGTCCTCCCGTTCCTCGGACGAATCAGCTACGCTTTTTTGCTTTTTCCCACTCCTTGTAAGCCATTTTAGCATTCCAACATTCCCCTCCAGTCTTTTGCGGATCTATCTATTTTCCCCCCTACCAGGTTTTTGAGATCCCGCCCACAGATATGTTCTTTTTTAACTGGCATCGATGCATCCGTTAGCCTCTTATCCTTCCCGGTTCGTACCTGAAAGCCCCCGCAAGGAACTCTTTCCCATTTCCCTCAACTTTCACCCCCCCTGCTTCAGAACCTGAACTTTTTTTTTTACCCCCTTTCGACTTTCCCCCCCCCCCCCCCGGTGCAAAGTTCGTGATCCCTGGTAAGAAAGAACTGTTCCTAAAGCTCACCCCCACTGCTTCTTTTTTGCCCAGCCTGAAAGCTTGGGCTAGTCCCCCTCTTAAGATCACGGATGGCTTGCCCCCCCGCGTTCTTAACATGAACAATGAAGTTGTCCGCCTTCCACTAAACTGCCGTTGCTGTGCTGGCCCTGGCTGCTATGGGTTGTGTTTCTTTCCGTCTCCTTTCAGGCCACCTAGGCCCGGCCTTGCGAGAAAGAGGTTCCTCTTCTGTGAATCAGACTTTTGGAAGTATGGGGGACCCTACTCTTGCTGCCCCTTACACCTACTACTTCCTTATTTCCATCCTTTGATACAACCTCAGGCTTCCCTTGTCTACGTCGTTTTTTCATTTTTTTCGACAGTTTTACTTTGAGTGGGCTAATTTCTCCCCTAGCGACGACCCCATTCCAATTTTTTTTTGAGCTTTGGAGCGGGATGCGTTAATGGAAAAGGGCCCTTTGCCCTTACGGCTATTTCACTTCAATCCACCCTCGTCACAGACGCATAACCTCCTCCAATTCTTCTGGAATGGTGTCCCGTTAAGCTTGCCTTTGTAGCGCCCGACTTCTTTCCTTTCCCGTCTTTTTTATCTCGTTTCCCGGGCCTCGGAAATATGTCTTAAGGCTTTTTTTATCTGACATCTTCTTTATATTTGCGCAGTTGAACAAGGTTAGATTTTGTTATTTTTTTAGGTGTTCTTTGACCATAAGATACAGTGACGATCCAGTCAGGAACCCCCTAGTCCTCGCTTCAGGAAGTTTTCGCTTGAGCAAAGCCCCCACACTTCCGGAGCGGCTAGATTTTATATCTTTTTTTTTCCTTTTATTACCTACAATTTCACTTTTCCACCGAAATTCAGTTTATATGCTTGTTCTATCTGTCTCCCAGCGGTCCGTAGTCGTTCCTCAATGATCGATTAGTTTAAGGATTTTTATGGAGGGCTACACGAGATTAATACCTAACTTCCACCAGTCTCTCAAAGCCGTTCTGGTCTTGTGAGGTTTGTCCTGAGTACTCAGCACGGATTTCCTCTGCTTTCTGCCAGCCCGGTTTATTCCGTTCCTTCCATGGACGGAACGACAATTTTTTTTTTTTTTTTGAGGGACTCTTTTTTTACTTTCCCATATGTCGTTGGGCGATGCCGTCCCGCCGGGAAATAGATAAGGACCATCAAGGCCAATTTTTTTATTGGATTGATTCCCTCAATTTTTTAATGCGGCGGCTAATCACCCGTTTTTTCTTAAGTTTTTTCTCTTATTTGATTCGGTATCACGCGTTAATTTCATTCCTCTCACACGACAATCTTTCCCTTTCTTTGAATTCTCCCAAATGGACCTCTTTTTCCCCCTACAGTAGGCTATCGTATTCCTCTGGTTCCATTCAAGTCCAAGTTTCATTAGTTGACCTTTCTTTCTTAAGTCCTTCGGCCATGGGCGGGTTTTTCCGAGGCATTTTGCCCTATCAATGCGGGTTGCTTTTTTTTTCTGCGGCCGTCTCTTTCCTTGGTCAATGACTCAGGCCTTGCCGTAATCACTTTTGCCTTCGTCATACTTCTTTTTCACCCTTCCACTTTTGGGTCGGTCCTTTGATACGTATTCGGGATTTAGTTGTACTGCCTTACTGTCCTAGTTTCCCACCACTCATCTGCGTCGTTTATCCAGGTGCTTTTCGATAACAGGCTTTTCCTTTCTCCCCCTTGCCCGTTGAAATCTCTGGACTGAACTTGATTTTTGTCTTTTTTATTTCTGACACAAATATTCAAGGAGAGACGTGCGAGATTCGTTAGGCATTTCCCAACCCCTGTCGTTTCTTTAATTGCATTCTCCTTTCGATCTCTGATGCTACCCTGGTCCCCCGCGTATTTCAACGGGGGTCGATGTAGCACGTTATTCTTTTTCTTCCGTTGTCTGCTTGTGCGTTTTCTTTTTCTTGGAGGTGACCCTCGGCCTTTTTTTGAGTGTGGTTCAGGGTTTTTAATTGACTTGAGGTTTTTGAACGTCTACCTTCATACATGCTTCCCTTTCTCTGTTTCTCCACTTACGATGGTGTAGGCCCCCCTGATTTTTCTTTGTTTTCCGTGCATTTATGTCGCCCAGGCGCATGTTTCCTCGTTGCCACTAACGCCCCTGCCCTTCGTTTGAAAAGGAGTAGATGACTCAAACCGATTCAAACTTCAAGAGAGAGTGTAGCGCTGGAATTTAAGGAGGGCCGTGTGTTTTTTTCATACAGGCCGTCCTTTTTTTTACTTGGGCAACTAGCCTCTTTGAGCATCGTCGCGTAATCTCCTTTAACCGTTGTTGTTTGTTTCTGGGGGGGCTTGTTCCCGCCTCGCTATCGTCAACCTGACCAAGGGCCCCTTTCTTCGCGGCCCCACCCGGCGCTCCATTCCACCGGTTTTGACAAGGTAATTTTATTTTCGGATTCATAGGACTCCTTTTTTAGGTGTCTTTATTTCCTCTTCGTTACTCGCTGGGAGATTGCACCCAGGGCCTGTATTCACTTTGGTCCTCCCCCTCGAAGGCGACCTTCATGATCAGGCTCGGTTAGACTTCACCTCTCCCACAGCTCCTTCTGAAAAAATCCGAAGACCTTGATTATCCTGGAAAAAGAGACGCGCACCCTCCCAGCTTTTTCCCCAACGCCCATCGTAGCCCCGGTTGCTGATCCTAGGGCCAAAAACTCTCTTTGATTTTGCGCAGCCGACAGTAATGCATTCAACTCAGGCAACTCCAGTGTAGCCCCTTTTTAGCAGCACCGGCTTTTGATACTTTGCCGTGTGTGGTGTTGTCCCACCTACCCTGGCCGACAAAATCCTGACTCTGTCCCCCCTATGGATTTCCTCCCGTCCCTGGGACCTAGTGATGTATCTCCTGCACCTGGATAAGATAGGAGTTTTCTCACTTTTTTTGTCGCAATTAGGCCTCAAAGCCTCATCATACGTTTCCCCAACGACTCCCAGCCCCCTATTTTCGGAATGTTCCCTCAGATTATCGACCATGACACCGCGAGCCGATTTCCATGTCCCCCCTTTTTACCCACTGATCTTCGGGAAGATGTTCCTTGCACTGCTGACGTCCCCCTGGTTAACCCCTCCTTTCGCCGGTCTCCTAGTGCCTTTTGCTGAACCTTCCCCAGGTCCCCACCATAAGCATTATCTTTCCTTCCGTTGCTCGGCCCTGGTTCTTTGACGCACCTCTTTCCGATTTTGGTTGGTTCGACTTTTAATTTTTTCCGCTGAGCAGCCTCGACAACTGGTCCCACATCTTGCTTTTCGCCCCTCAAGTGAGGACTTGAAGAAAGCTTAGTGATTCTCTCGTATCGATCCCCCCCGTTTTTTAGATGCATCCCCTCAGACGACCTCTTCCCTCCCTCCTGCTAAGTCCCCCCCAACGAAAACGGTGTCCCCCCAGCCCGCCCCCACCGCATCAGATGTTTTGGATTTTTCTCCCTTGCCTCCTATCCCGTCTTAAACAACCCTCCCTTACCGTGTTTTTTTCTCCTTCTCTTCATGTATGACCGTTATCCGGTGGCAATCCCCTCCCATCCCCTCCTTCGGCTCAGAAGAGTCTCGATTCCGACTCTTTTCTCACGACGCCCGTGTACCGGTCCGGACTTAAATTGTCTTTTTCCAAATGACTTTTTCTTTTGTACCTCTCTGGACTGCGGATTGAACGTCCGTCCCACGCTCTCCCAGTTCGCGTTTTTGGCTGGGGCTCGTTTTTCCGCAAGAATCAAGTCTCTTAGCGCTTGTCCTCCCCTTGACCTGGATGTGTCATGCTTCGTTGCCAATCACACCCTGCCCTACCGAATCTATCTGTAAACATATCCACCTCAGGCCCTCGTTCTGCGTTCCCTTACCTTTCCGCTACTGTCCCTGGCCTTTTGCTCTTGCAAATCCTTTCATCCGATCCCGGCGCGCCAATCATAAAGGGCCTTGTCCCCTTCTTTAGACATTCGGGTTTCCGTCTTTGCGATGAATTAAATAGGCTCTGGGTGCGGTATTTTTTTCCAGGATCAGTACTCCATCTCCCCCTCAAATGCTTAATGACTTTCTTCGGACTAACGGCTTCGTTTCCTATTGGGCGATCTCGCCCTGGTCCCGCTGGCAGGGGCAGTAAACGTTTACCCCTGCCTTAGTTTGGATCTTTATTTCACATTCTTAAAGGTTTTTTCCTTAGCGTATGTCCCCAAGGAACGTCCTATATGTATTCGAACCTCTGTTCCTTTACGTCTCTCTTTCGGGCTTTCTCTGAAAACGTTTGCGCCCATATCTACAGGAAATACGCCCAAGGGTTGCCCTACCACTTTTTACTTTGAGTGGGACGTCGACACTTCTCTTCTAGTCCGGGTCATTTCGGTACTCCTAATCGTCTTGGTTTTTCCCTCTCATCCTCGCGGTTTCCTCTGAACAAGCGTCCCTCCCTGCCCCTTTCTTTTCTCCCCATCTTACTAGCTTCAAACGTCTTTTTTCGATCAGGACAACCTTTTAACGGTTTGCAGACTTTTTCGGCAAATCATGGAATTATCGGTTTTTGCTTTCCTGTCAACCTGCCTCTATCTCGCCTTCACCGTTTCCTTTAAGAATTAGATGCTTCTCAACCGGAACCGCGCTGTTGCTTGATCTCCTTAGTTTTACATACTACTCGTTTGATTCCCTACACACATCTTGGGGCTTTGGCTCTCTTTGGACTATGCTCCTACCTCGGATCATAGCGAAGCTCCTTAAGTACCTTGACCCTACACCAGTCTCTCTTCCTCCAGGTAGTTTTTACCATGATTTTGCCAGCCAAAATTTCCTTCTACCAATTCAACGTGTTGTCCTCCGCTTCCACAAGACCGTTGTACCCGTTGCACTCGGAGTACGCCTTCGCCCCCTTTGGCTCCCAGGAAATCTGTTTTTTCGTTCCTTCTGTTGAAATCCTTTCTTTTACACCCCCCCCCCTAATTAACAGTCCACAAATGTGCTTGTATACTTTTGCAGTTGTCGCCCCCCCTCCCATTGCGGCTATACGTTTCGGTTTGTTCTGATTGCCCCAGGGGTTTCCATTCTTGCACAGAAAGCCGGATCAAGACCCTCTTCTTTTTCATAGCGCATTTTCGGTCCATAATGTTTTCCCTCCCCCTGGTAAAAGAAGAGACCCCTCCTTTATACTCTTCTTCCCTCCCATTTCGATACACGACCGTTTTTCGCAGATGTTACAGAAGTTTCACCTGTTGCGCGGACCGTGGTTGTGTTTGATCCTCTTCCCCACTCCGTTTCCTTTCCATCCCAAACCTCAATTAGCTTTGCTATTGAGCGGTGCGTCAGTGACCGGGAACAGACCTGCTGCTCTTTTCAATCAAATCTCAAATGCTCCTCCCCCCTACGCCCTTCCTATCGGCCCTTTTCTGTCCTCGAGGCTTCAGATATGCTTATGGATTTTTTCCCCCCGAGCGTGTTTAAATTGCCGGCCCTTTCGCTTTCCCAGGATTCCACAAATCTTCTTCAGAGGTTTATCTGGTGTGACCAGGAGAGAGTCTGTTTCTTCTTTTCCCCCTTTTTTTTCCAGCTTCCCTGGCCATCTCCAGTTCCTTTCCGTCCTGCCTTTTTTCTAACTCCGTTTGATGGGTACGATCCTTCCCCTCCCTTGCTTCCGGGGCGTCGAGGATCGACTTTTCATCCTGTTTTTTCCCACTATCCAGTTCCGGACAACACATTTGTACTCCAACTTGTTTCCTTTCCCTCCAGGCGCTTGTTCCTGACTTCCTTTATATGGTCCTTATTCGAATCATGGCGTTCCTTCCCGGTCGAGGATTTGTGCCCCCTATCTGTACATTTGATTCCGACCCCCCCTTCCTTAGAAAGGCCTATGGGGCCTTTTTAATTTTGTTCTCGCGTCCCCAGCACTGGATCGCCTTTTTTTTCTGACCATAGACAAAAGGGCTGCTTGTACATTTGGATACTTCGCCGGTCTTTCTTCTTTCCTTTTGTTGTTGATTGCTCATGTTTTTCTATGCCTTCTCCGCCTGGGTTCGATATTAGAATTTTTCACCTCCTGATTGTCCTCCCTTTCTTCCCTTCTTTTTCCTCCCCCCCCAGAGGTGAGGTTGTGAGTTCTTTCCTTCCCGGGCTATCCTTCCGTACTTTCTCCTCGCCACCCTCGTATTTCTGATTTGCTTTCAACTCATTGGACTCGGCTTCGTAGGTTTTTTATTGTCTTTTTTTTTACAGGCAGTGCATCTTTGGTTCGCCCGTCCATACGACCTTTTGTCTCCTTTCTTGTTTGTAGTCCAGGGCTTTTCCTTCGAGGCAATGCTTGCGAACATTTCCGTCTGCTCTCGGTTTTTTTTTCCCTTTTGATGTATGAATAGTTGCCGTAAGTGTCAGATATGATTCATTACATAATGGCTTGATGCGTTTTTGTTTTTCCTTACTGGAGTACTTTTTACCCTGCCCTTGCTCCTTCACTCTCTACCCCTCTCCTCCAGGGTGACTTTTGATCCCCCCTGATAGGAGTCACTTTTTTCCTTTTCCCTTCTTTTTGGATCCTTAGATTTTACCCTGGAGATCTACACCACAAGCCTCCTTCTCTCCTTTGTCCTTTCTTTCCGTCCTTTTTTAAAGCCTTTGAATGTACATGGCCCTTCTCTCGCTCCCTTAATGGCCAAGACTATCCGCCAGCCCCTGGGCTTATTATCAGGTTTCTTTCTTGGCTTCTTTTCGGAGAATCGCGGTCCTTTTGGTAAGTGGTGATTGAGGGTTGACTCTCCCCGTTATCCTACTTGGTTTCGCCTTGAGGTTGAGGAAATGTCTTGATTTGCGGATGAATCTTTCCCCGGTTTTCGCCACGCTCTATGATTTTCTCTGGAACACAGCGCTCCATTGCAGCTTTAAGGTTTGTCCCCTCTCTCCTTGACACTCGAGGTGATACCTCTCATTTCTTACATTGTAGGAGGCGGTTTTTTTTTCGCCGCAGTTTTTGTTGGACCAACGAGTCCTTTCTCTTGCGAGGCTTTCTTCTTCCTCCCTCTCCGTGTGTTGGGAGTTCGCTTCCGCTCCGAGGCGCGCTAGGCTTCTGCAACTTCCGTCAAGCCTTCCCTTTTTTTTTCCCCACAAAGAATTCCATTTCCGATAAAATTATATGTCAGTCTTTTCATAATTGTTTTTGCTAGGACGAATTTAGATGTTGTTGGTCGTTTTCTCCTTGGCTCAGTCCGACTTCTTTCCCTCCTTCTACCAACTTGTATTGGCCCAACAAGGCTTGTTTTTTCCAAGCGAGGATGAACCCCCTTTTTTTAACGGCGAACCTATAACTCCCTTTTTTGCCCCACGCCTGAAGTGTGTCCAGATTCTCCCCCCCGACAGACGCCGACGCCCTCCAGCGATCCTTCTCCCCTTTCTCTGCCCCCCCCCCCCCCATAGGATGCGCCCTCTTTGTTAATCTCGTATTTCCCTTCCCCCCCCTCCTTGCAAAAAGTGTATGCAAATCTCCAGCTCTTGAGATAATGAAATTTTGTCCCATAGCGACCCCCCCCCCTCAATTTGGATAAAGTCTTTTTCTGGACGCAAAGGGTCACTTCACCTTCTGATGTTCCCCCCCCTAGGCAAATGGATATACGGCGTTTAGCTGATTCTCTTATCAAGCCCATCTGCTCAAGATCCCACATACCGCTCTCATTCAGATTCTAGACCTTACTTTTTCCTGCCCCCCCCCGTTACGTCCCCTCTAGCCGGAAGATGTTAGCGTTGGCTTCTTGGCCATCGATCGCTAAACCCCGCGGACGGCCAGGTCTTTATCGGGGTTCCCTTTTTCCACTCTTTCCCCTCTGGCCTGAAAGGAAACTCCTCGAGAACGAGCCTACCCTCTCCTATTCCTTATTTGAAGTTCCATCATCCTTTTCCCCCGCTTTCTTGTGAGACGGTTTTTTGATATACTAGTGTCTCCCCCGGTTTTTTCCGCATACAGTCCCCTCGCCCCTCCCGTTTTTCTGCCTAAGATTCCCCACTGTGAGGACAAGAAGCTTCAGCGGCCGCGTTCCCAGCGTCCTCCTTTTCCCCTCGAAGAATATACATTGACCCCCGCCTCTCCTCAGCCCACGTGTACCCATAAACGGTCCTTTCCGTACACCATATTGTTTGTCTTTTTTCATCGCAGTGAACTCCCACGCGAGGCCTTTTTATCTCCCCCCCCCCAATACCCCTTCTTCGGGCGTTACTGTTCCGGTATTTGACTTCTCCTACTGAACAATACCCCCCCCCACCTCCTCTAGCCACTTGCCCTCGATTTTCCTCCCTGCAACGCTCAACGTAACTCTCTTTCCCACGATCTTGCTTCGTTCCCCCTCCGTGTCGGACGTGTATCCTCTCTGGCAGGTAATTTCCCCAAGTATTCTACGGTCCTAGCTCTAGCCCCGTTTGGGATGTCTCAATACAGACTTTAATCGCGAGATAGGCTCTCTTTCCTTTCGCTGTCTTCTTTTCCCCCCTTTATCTTTCCGATCAGCAAACCCCTAAGGTATCCTGCGTCAATCCACTCCAAAGTAAAGTTTCTATTTACCTCATGGTTTGTGTGCAGCTATAATCTAACTTTTTTTTTCCTCTTATTAAACATCCTTTAAACGCCTCAGCTCGGAGAGCCTCGGTGTCAACCGGTCATCTCATTTAGGAGTTATTGCGTTTTCTCTTTGAAGTATGGAGGTGTGTCCGGTCCATGTACAGGACCAATACCCTGAAAAGCCTCCTGCTTTCCGAATTACTCCCTTTTTTCTTTGGCCCGACCCCTCTTTAATGCCACTTGTATCTTTCCCTCAGAACTTCAACGTTTTACCCCCTCCTTTTCCCTCTTCCTTTCATCGACAACCTTCTGGTCAGCTTTTCTTCCTTTCGGTTCCGTAGCCCTTTGGACCCCTTGGCGTCCCCCACTCCTCTTCTTTACATTCGGCCCTTTACTAGTCTTTTTCCTTTCTTGCTGAAAAAGAGGGATCCAATCCTAGACTCCCCCCAGCCTCTCGTCCACCCGCCCCCCTCCACCGCGCCCCTTTTGCGTTGGGTTCGACAATTATTGTTAGTATCGTAGGTTTAGGTTCAAGTCCCCCTATAAGTTCATACCTCGCCCTTTTTAAATTACCAGTTCTTTAGAAATCGTTCTTCTTGCCATAGAAGCCGACCCTCCCAGTAGGTTTTTTTTTCTTTTTTAATGGAAAAACATTGATATACAAGGTGGGACCCCTTCAACTTGATGTTTCATAGCGTTGGAGCGGCCAACCCCCACGAGGGCCCCAACCACCCACCCGCCCCCCCCCCCCCCCCCCCCCCCCCCCCCGCCCCCCCCCCCCAATCCCCTTCTTTTAAGGTCCTTTCTTGCTTTCCCTATCGCCCAACTGCGGCTAATGGAATATCTTTGGTTTCCCCACCTTTAAGTTTGATTGTACTTTCTCCGGCTATTAGTGTGTTGTTGAGTCTTCTGACGAAACAAAGATTGGTGTTTGTTTGCATGACCTTCGTATTCGACCAGTAGCTACTATTTTCGCGTCTAAGTCAGGCCTTGGACGTCCCCGAGTTGTTCCATTGATGGCCCAGTTCCGCTGCAACGGTTAGACTCTCCAGCATTACTCTCCCAGACGGTTTCTATCGGCTGTCCTTTTTAGACTTTCTCGAAACGTTGGCAGTTAACTGTCTATTGTGTCCCCTTGTAACCCGGTTCGGATTTATGCTCGCGCCCCCCCCTGACCAAAAGTACGGGTCCCTATAATTCATACTCGTCCCCTCTGTCGCGACACCCCTTAACCAATTGCCCCCGGTATGTTTTTTCTGGCCCTTCTTTCCTTGAGTGGGGTTGTTTCCCGCTTTTTCCCAGGCAACGCCTAAATGATAATCTTCCCGTGGACGTGAATCATCTGAAGTTTTGTGACTATCTTTTGAAGCTTTCCAACGACCTGATCGTTTCAAGCCCTTTTTTTTGTTACTGATTTAACGATTTATCGTAGAAGGAGGGGTTAATACCTTTCCCTTCCTTGAGAAGTGACACGCCTGATGGTGGGGATCTACTCAAAAACGACGTCGGCTCTATGAGACAAAGTAAATTTCTTACTTTCTTTTTTGGAGCGGGATGCCGTTTGGGACAACTCAACGCCTGTGAAGATCTTCCCCCTTCCTCAAACGTACCCCAGTCCTCCCCTAACTATTTCGAGAGCTCAATTGTCAGTTATGACTGTCTCTAGCCTATCTTTCTCATTGCTGTGACGTGGTTAGGTTCAGTTCCCCCTCGTAGCCGAGTCTTTTTCGTCACGAACAGCTTTTTCTTTTGTTTTTTCTTGAAGGTTCCTGTGTTGGTGGAGGGTGAATGGGCCCAAGCTCTACAACCCCCGTTTCCATAAAGTACCTACCTCCCGTTTCTCCCTGGATTGCTTGATCCCAGCCACGCGCCATGTTTTCCTATCCCTTTTCCTTCAATTATTGCTTTCGTCCCTCCTAACGTGCTCCCCTCCAAGCCTTTGTAAGGATTAATTTCGTCCGGTCTTTTTCTTGTACTCTTTGAGCGTTTATCGGACTTATTGTCGAGTAGGGTGCCCATAGAGAGATTGTTTCTTGAGGCATTTCTTACGCTCTCCTGTCCGGTCCGAGATTTCGGCCTTCTATGAGACGTTTCTGTTTTGTTCGAGTAGAGGACTTTCCCCGGATTTCCTGTCATGGCGATTGAAACCTCTTCCCAAGAGTTTTCCGGTTGCGGTACATGGCCAAATTCTGGTTGATGATGTAATGTTTCGGTTTTTTTGAATTGTTGGTCTTCTTCTGCAGATTGATGCCAGTTTTCACTTCTTACGGAATTAATGTCATCCCCCTTGATTAGTCCATCCGCCAAATTTCTTTGTGCTTGGATCCACCACCGATTTTTTCTTGCCCTTTTTTTCTTGTTGTCTATAGGACCGTACCCCTCTTTAATTTCCCCCAGCCCAACACCCCCCAATCTACCTTTATGACTTTCTCCAAGCCGTGGCCTTTCTTCGCCAGTGGGCTTATTGTTTTTGTTTTCTTTTAAAGGAAGTCCTGTTGACCCTTGTAGCCCTATTTGCGTTAGGGCGGGTGTTGTCAGTCGGATGTTCCATTCCTCTTCCTCGAGCAAAGTCTTTCCGCCCTCTTGTTCGACTTCTGGCGGCTCAGGCCCGTCTTTCCACTTGAATAGATGGCTTCTCCGTCATCTTTTTTATCTCGTTGATGACTCCCTATCTGTTTGGGCTGTGCTTTTTTTTTGTGACGCATCTTTTTTTTTCTTCCTTATTTCTGCACTGTGTCAAAACTACCTTCCTCAACTCCCGAGCCTTCTCTCTGGTGCTTTTCCCTTCATCGCTTAGGACCAACTCTCAGGAGCCCTCTCGAGCCATGTAGATTTTTTCTGGCCCCCCCCTTGTTAAGCGACCTATTCTTCATTCGGGGGCTTCGAAGTAGAATACACTCTTTGGCCCCCTTTCTTGAATTGCATTAGTCGTCGCGGCCCGCTAATAGAGTTTTGCCCTCTCATACCGCTCCTTCCCCACTGGGTATAGATGATAACGTTTTTGCTTTTATTGGAGGCGGCTTTTTCGGTTTCAGGTATAGGTCGTGGTTCAGGGGAATCTTGGAGTAGGTTCTTTTTTGTTTGATACGTAGTCCTCTCCTCAGTCCTAGGTCAGCCTGGTACCCCAGCCTTCGAGTTTTCTTTTCAAAGAGCGGTCGTTTGCTGAGATATCCGTTTTCCCGGGTTCGCTGATGATGCGAGTTTTATCCCAATAACGCCAAATCCCCCCCTGACAAAGGCCTCGCCCCCATCTTCTAAACTTTCCAGACGGATTGTATCGTTTTT
>Ga0179593_1478232_pt1 | contig 16589 bp, 26 predicted proteins | sample CZODoug2_1_08_16_FD_185931 | JGI IMG/M metagenome (GOLD analysis project Ga0179593, IMG submission 185931) | Vadose zone soil fungal communities from Angelo Coast Range Reserve, California, USA - CZODoug2_1_08_16fungal (PacBio error correction) | ecosystem: Environmental > Terrestrial > Soil >... | reverse complement strand
CTAAAGAGCCAAGTCCGGCGCAGGAGACGATAGTAGTGAACCACCCGGCCACTTCTCTTTTTCTTTTCATTCCGAGATAGACCAACCCTTTCCCCCCCGCCACCCCACGGCGTGCTCCCCCCGTGTTTTTTTATGTTGGTTTTCCAATTCCCCCCTGAGGCCGCTCATCAGAGTGTCAAAGTGTTTTGTACAGTCCTACTTTCTCCAACCGTAGGCCCCCACGCCCTATTCAGATGGTTTGACTCCAGAGTTTATACGTGTCCGGTCATTTTCACCCTTAACTTAAGCCCTCCCTTTAAAAACTCCGTCCCCCGGCTTTTGCTTTTCCGCGTTTTGAGAAATCCCTTTTACGTCACTCCGCCCTCTCCTCATTTCGCTTCGTTTGGGTTGGTCGTAAATAAATTTTCCCCTCCCTTGTCCAAAGCTCCTGCACCTTTTATATTCCCAGGTCATTTCGCCCTTTTTTCTGTTGCCGTCTTGCAATTTTGCTTTTTCCCGAAATGTCGTTGTATTTCTGAACGCGTCGGAGTTTTTGTTGACTGACCGCTCCTTTTCCCTCACCATCCCGACGGGTTCGCCTTGCTTCTTAGTCACAGGCTGATGCCCTCCAACGTCGAATACTTAACCTTATTGTTTGGTTTCCACCATCCCACCCTGAACGTTCTGAAACTGATTTTTTTTTCCCTCGTCCGGCAGCGCCCTTTACTGTGGAGTTTTCCACAGATTTCCCTCATCCTTCTGGCCATTGTGTTGGGGTTTCTCGTGGTTTACTTCCACATGGGCCATTATGGAGCCACTTAGCGGGTTTTGTCTCTGTGACCCGCTTTCCAGTTTCAACTCCATTCAATCCCGTTTGCACTTTTTTTATTCTAAGGATGCTTGCTGCACCTGTTTCCGAGTGTCTTAGTCCTTTCCCAGCACTTTTTTTTCCTGTTTTTTTTTTGTGGGTTTGTCTGGGCCTTATCAATCCGAAGAAGAACCTCCGCAGCACACCTGCCCCTGGTTCCGCCCTTATCGCGACCCGCACATAAATTACTCGAATATTGTCTCAACAAGCGGCCTCGTCCTGCTTTTTTTCCCCCTTGCCCGCTCTGAGCGCCTCGTACCTCGCTCTCCCCCTGCCCCTGCTTTTCCCCCTGCATTTTTCATTAGCCGCTACGATCCATCTATCTGGCCGGCCCGGGCGTCGTTTCTTCCGCGCACCCTTTCACAAAGTTACCTTTCGATCTATTATTCTCAACACCATCGTCACGATTTCCTTCCCACAATTTGATCCTGCACCTCTGCAAGCGCGTGCACTGTTTGTTTCCCTATGTTTTTCATGTATACTTCCTATAGAGTCTTTTCTGCCCAAACGCCACGACCCCGCTTCTTGCAAACTTCTGTGACCCCCTTTGCAACGTTTTTGTTTATTTGATTCGCACTTGTTTCTTCTTCCGACTAGAAGTTTCTTCCGCCTGTCCGACGTGCATATTGGGTCATTACTTCCAACTTTTCACTTTTTTCCTCTCACTTTCCTAGCCTTTGAATTTCACATCCCCTTTCCGACTTTTGCGAGTTTGCCTCCTTTCTACTTGCTTTGTTCTGTTTTCCTGACTGTTCTGCATTTTCATCCATTCCTTCACTTATCGCCTTCTTCTTGGCTTCTGGAACTTCAATTGCCTCCCATTTTGCGCGCCTTTTAATACCTTTTCGGCCCTCAGGCCCTACAACTTCTGTTTTTTTTTTTCTCTCTACTTTTTTTTTTACCGCACAGAATGGTTCCCTCTTTTCTTGCTCTAATTTACTCGTTTTCTCGTGGCGACCCCCCCCTCGGGCCAACACCTATTTCTCCCGCGCTCTCTGCTCGCGGGGTTTGGGTTTGCCTTTCGTGAGTTTCTTCCTTCTCCGCCCCTTTGGACCTTCCCCGTTGGGCGCCGGTCAATCTCCACCCTCCAACCGATTAGCGCCTCTCTGACTTCCTATGAGGACAATGTCAACATATGCGCCTACAGGGGGTAAGATGGGTTAGTCTCCTTCTCCCCCGCTCTTTTTTTCCTTCATTGCTCTCTCTAACCGCTTCCCCGGCATAGTCGGCCCAGCTTCTTCTCCTTTTTAGCCTTTCCCCTGAACCTTGCATTACCCCTGGGCTTCCTTTCGCAGCCGTGCCCCAGCTCCACCACCTCCCCCTGCCTCCATTGGTTTTGATTCTCCCTCCCCGTCCTGACCCCTCTCAGACCGGTGCGTTTTCTGTTCCCCACTTACTCCGAGGCGTCCGCTCAACCCCCTCTCCGCCCCATGACGATGTGGATTTTTTCTGCGCCTTTACGAGGGGTTCTAACTTATTTTGCGCCCCTGTGTTTCAGGAGCGGTTTCAGATTCCGAGTAGGTCCCTGCAGTTCCCCTTTTCCCCCCTCGGCCGTTCCCCCCCCCCCCCTCATGGGTCCTTAACGACTCCTTTAGAGGTTCTTTTTGGTTTTTTTTTCCAGCCGACCCCCCCCCTGGTCATTGACGTTTTCCTTCCCCTTCCTGCTCCCCCTTTCTTACCTCAAGCAACCTCAGAACATTCTTTCCTCGAGCCAGCGAACCCCCTTTCCCCATTTTCGGCATGCCACTTCGTCTCTATCGGCACGTTGTGCAGACTTCCCATCCTCATTGATCACCCGTTCCTGGCGTGCCGGCAGACCTGGGGACGCTTTGGGTTGCAGTTTTATTAGATTTGAGGTCTGATGTTTTGACGCGCTACCTTCCTGAGCTTTCCGATGCGTATTTTTTCATTTCCTTCCATTTGGTTCCCCCCTCCCCAGACGCATACTTTTCCTCCTGCGTTTCCGTTTTGTTGAAGGTGCCCCCACATTTTTGCGGATTTTTTCACCGACTGAAACTTCCGTTGTTTAAATTTTGGTAATTTCCGTCTTGTTCTGCAACAACTCCCCCCCAACTTTGTTTGTACTCCCCACCGAGTAAGCCCCCCCCGTAAACCATTCGCCAGCATCCGCCCCCAGTCATCCGCTTCCCTTATTGTCCACTTCCGTCCCTGGTGGGTCTCTCTACGCCCGATGAATTCACCACCAGCCTCTACATACCTTGCCTTCTCCCAGACTTTTTTTCTGAAGTTTTGTTGGCCGCCCCTCCCCCCCGTCTTCTGTGCTTGGTTGTCTGATCCCCACTCCCGAATTGACCAACCCCGATCCCATTTTTCCGAACGCCCCCCCCCTTTTGAAGTCTCTCTTTGATTTAACCCCTTTTTCCGCCAACGCGCTCTTCCCTTTCTTCCACGAAACAGGAGCCCTACCCCCCTTCTTTAATTCTTGTTCCTTACCGTCTCCCACATTGTCTTGCTCGCCTTCGGCTCCCTTCCCGAATATCTGGTTGCCACGCACTTCTGTTATTCCTCATCCGTTTTGCTGTCTTTCTTTCTGCCTTTTTTTTCACAAGTCTTTTGTATGGCTTAGGGTTCAGCGAATACTCATCTTCCTTCCCTGAATCAAAAAGATGTCTCCCCTCTCCCCCCTTTGCCTGTCGACGGACTTAGCCGCCGATGGTTTCGTTTCCCTGATAGACGTCGTTGTGGTCGTTTCGAGGAAGCCTTGTTCTCTATTTTCCTTTTTCTTCGTCGTTGGTACTTCTGACAAGCCTGGCCCCTTTCCCTATCGTTAGTCGTTGTTTTATTCCAGTGATCCCTTATGTGACTTCCTTCACGATTTATTGAGGCCCCCCCTTATGGTTTTTTCGGGCTCGGCGGGCTCGATGGAAGCCCCCCTTTCGACCGGTTTAATTTACGCTCACTCAGGCTTTTTTGTTTTTCGGGTGGCCGTTCTTACCTTCGTGTTATTTTCGTCATGTTGGGTTTTTTTAGACACTTTCTTATTACCCCCCCCCAGGACTTGGGTCCCACACTATTCTGGCACCTCTGGCCCACCGCATGGCCTTCTTGACCAGTAACTCGGTCATTCAATCCTTCTTCGTCATGGGTTTTTTTTGACCCCCCTTATGCCTTTTGACACAACCCATCGCACGTTTCTCCAGATCTTTTCACGCAGATACATTGCCGGCGGAAGGCCCACTTTCCCCCCGCGGTCCCTACCGGAGGAAGCACTTTATTTTGCTTTCCCCTTTCGGTTTGCTCCTTTTTGGCGATATCCCTCCTTGGCCGCCTCTGTGTTGAGCGTATGATCGCTAGATCTATTTGTACCCCATTTTACTTCAATGTTTTTATTACTGTCTTTTCCCGGGCATTCCCCTTCCATGGTGTGTTCCTTCTTCACGACGCCCGTCGGCTTATATCGTATGCCGGGCCCCCCATGAGGGTTCTAGACCTTTGACCTGAGGTTAAAATGTTCCAAGGCGCCCTTTTCGGTAGCCCACTTGACGCTTTTTTCCCTGGCGTGCGGCGTTCCCCTTCGACATGTTTTCTCAGTTTGCGTCTAAGACCATTTCCTGTAGAGGTTTTTTAGCGCCGCATGCGGCTGCACCTTGGAGGCACTCCCGTTGTGTGATCGTGGGGAATTTTTCCCCGTAGAATCAACACGTTCGTTTAGGTTTTCGGAACCCTTCGACTGGATCTTCCCTTTTTTTGGTCAGGTCGTTTTATTCTTCCAGTCATTTTGGAACCTTATTGTTTCTAAGGTTCCTGACTCAGTTATTCTCGACGGCCCGTCTTCGTTGTTTTTTTTTCCGGATACCCGAGGACTTCTTTCCCCCCCCCGGAGTTCGCTTTGGGATTTTCTAACGATTCCCGGGCCCCATCCATCTGGTTTCTTCTTCCGATTTGTTTTTTTTTGATGAGGGATTTGTCCCCCCCACGAAGTGGATCCTTGGCTTCGTAGAGTGAGGAAATTTCTTTCATCCTTTAAACCGCCGCGCGTTTCTCTTGTCGTAAGTTTTTCTTCCCTGTTGTGAACTCCTCCACCCGTTTCGTATCAAGACAGTTTGCTACCCTGTTCCCTTTTTTCCCTGAAAAGTGAGCTCGTGCAGGCCCAGTTGTCTTCTTCTGCGCGCATTGTGCCTCGCCTTTTTCCAGTGACGTTTTTTATAGCCCCCTTACACTTCATTCCTCCGTTCTGCATCAGTTGCCCGTGTTTTAGGCCTGTCTCCTCCCTGAAAGACCCAACTGGAGATTCTTTTCCAGCAGTTTCTTTGGCTTTGGTACGGTATTGCATGTCTCGGCTGGATTTTTTTTGGCACCCGACTTAGGAGGGTCTGCTTTTTTTGGTCCAAGTTCTCGGACTTCCTAAGTTCTTTTCCCCCCCTCCCCCTTCTTCCTTCTTTTTTTATAGGAAAGGGCCTTTTCCCACAGTCCACCGCATTGAGCAATCGTGGCTGGTTCAATCAAGCTCATACAGCGAGGCCGTAAAATTTTTTTTTTACACTTTGGATGACCTACCTTTTCCCCCCTTCTCGAACGGTGTTTGCCTTCTCGTTTTCCACGTGCCATTTTCGCTGTTGTGATGTCAGAATTCATTGCGATCGACGGTTTCCGGTGAAGTCTTTTTCAGTTAGCTGACGTTTCGGGACACCGCTTACTTTTTGATTTGAGTTTTTGATTACAAGCTGACTTGACCCCAAGTGCCCCCCCCCACCCCCGTGAGTTCTTTGGAGATCCGTTCGGAGAATGTTTGCTTATGTTCCCCGTATTTGAAGTGTCCCTTTCTCCTGGGGCAGAACGTTCTTGCTGTTTTTATTTTTCCCGGTGGTTCTTTCCCTCTAAGATCTTTCCCTTTTAGGTTTTTCTCTTTTGCTGTCGTCTAGGTGTTTGGTTATTTTTTTTTTCCATTTTGCGTCAAATTCAGGCGTATGCTACCTTGACTTTTATTGTGACCTGGGCTCGCGTTCTCAGTGGCTTTCCCCCCTTAGTTTCTCCTCCTCCCCCTTCTTTCACTTTCTTTACTGGTGACATCTTCCGGTCTCTCTAGGCTATCCTTCCCAATTTCTTAAGGTTTTTGATCTTTTTCCATGAGGTGCATTTTCCCTAACTTATTATCAACAATTGTTGCCCGAATATATTATAGTGTTCTACGGCAATGGTCCTCTTTTCCTCTTTTCCTGCTTTTTTAGCTTTTCCGAATCACCTGGGCGTTTTTTTTCCCCTTTTCTCCCCCCATCAGCGGTGGTTGTGGAGATTCTTTTTCTTCAATTTCAATGTCCTTTAAGTCTCAATGCGAGATTCTGTTTTTTGTTGTCTTTCCCAATTGTCTCCTTCGCAGATGATGGCGAGTTAGTACTCCCTTTCCCCTGGCCCGTCCCGGCGGGTTCTGCCCAGAATGGCCCTGCGATGGGTTTTCGTTAATTTTTCCCGATAACGATTTACCCGAGCTTCTTCAACCGTTTCCCTTCCCCCCCGAGTTTGCCTCTACCCCCCCCCCCAACTCCCGCCCCTTTCTAGTTTTTTCTTTTTTCGCGGACCCCTGGGGCGGTTTCAGCCGGTGAGCATTTTTCCCCAGATTCCCCCTCTCGGTTTTCCGGCGTTCCTGTTTCGTTTCTTACTGTTTGCGGTTCATACTGCCCTGAAAGGATCCTCCTCTCAACTTTCCCCTTTTCTGTGATAGTGTGGCGCTGCGGGATAAGGTGGGCCGACCTTTCTAATTCCATTCGTTCTGCGTCGTTAAGGCTTTTTGTGCCCCCCCTCTGCAAAAAACAGGACTTCCACCCTTTTTCGGATTTTGGAGTCTTTCTTTTTTTGTTTTTTCAACGATGTCAGTTGTGTTCCGCCGAGTTTTCGCTGAGAACTGCGCCGTACCCCCGATATTGTCGAGTTGATTCCCTCTCTTTTAATCCCTACCGTTTTTTTTTTTTTTAGATAGAATTCACTATTTCGACGTTTTTCTCCCTCGCTCTCGTTAACACCTGCCCCCTACCCCTGTTTTCCCCCTCAGTCCAGCGGATGATCTCCACCCTAAGACCAGATTTTTCTTTTTGCTTTGTTTTTTTTGTCATTAAAGAATTTGAGCTCTAGACCGCTCCCCCGCGTCTCCCACTTGTCTTTCCGCTTTTCTACCCGCCCAGGCCCTAATACCCTCCTTCTGTTTCCCTCTTTTGTTTTGTGATGGTCCCATTACACCGGCCGGCCGCATACCGTCACTGCACCTGCCCTTTAGTTTTTCTCCCTCCGCCTCCAGGTTTCCCCTCCCACGCTATTCGATCGTAGTCTCGGGATTGTTTTTGCGTGTGTTTTTCTTTTGTGAACCAGTCCAACTAGGGTTTGCTTCACTGTTTCAGAGCCAGTCTTTTTTTTTCCGCCCCAAAACCCCTCTTTTTCCCCCTCCTTCGCCCTCTTGGCCTTCTTATCAGTACCCCTCTACGGTCCCCCTGCATTTCTTTCTCCCGAGCCTCTGTTCTTTCTCTGGATGAACGTTTCCAAACTTGAACCAGTCGCCTATCCCGGCCCTTTCCCCCATGTCGGTTCCCCCTCCTTCCCCATCCATCTCCCTTCTTTCGGTTGTCGCAATGACCCACATGACCCCTTTTCTCCAGAGCTGAACCCCTTTTTTTTCACCCGCCTTGCATTTTTCAGGTCCACGATCAGCCTCCTTTCCCCTCTATGGCCCTTCTTTGTTCCGGTAATTCCCTTTTGTCCCCCTGAATGCCCCCCATGTGCCCCCTTCCCCTCGCCAAATGGCTGGTCCTTCTACCTTTGAGCTAAATCTTCGTCCAAGATCAATCACTTCCGTTCTTTGGTAAGTTTGTCCCACGGCTTTTTCCCTTTTGCACCTTGGCTGATTATACCCCTGCATTTCTTTCTTTCCCTCTTTCGGGCCTCCCTATTCGGCACCATCCATAATCCCCCCCCCCCCCCATGTGCCAAGACAGCGCATCCCACTTAAGGTTCAGTATCGAGGCCTTTACAACAAAAGTTCCCTCTAAACCGACCCCACTTTCACTTCTTCCCTCCCCTGTATCCCTTTCATTTGCGTGTGACCCCTCCGTCCCAGACGAACATGATAATAAGTGATTCTACTTTAAGCCCTCCTTTCTTTTTTCCCTTTTTCAGTTTTGTACTTATCCCCGTTCGCTTTTTTCCCCTCCTTCCTAGGGCATCCTGGGTGCGTCTTTCTCTCCGCCCGCGAAACACCCACCATGCGTTCGAAAGCCCCCCAAGATCGATTTTTTCCGGACCCCCTCCTTTAGCCTTGCAACCCGCCAAATCATCCGTTTTACTTGTCTGTCGTCCATGCCCCCCCCATGGGTTACCTTTTCTTTTAAGTACCGATGATATGCTATGCTTGCGGGGCTTTCCCCCTTTGAGTCAATTTTTCAAGTTGGCTTTGGCTCTTTTTGGCTTTGGATGTTTGGTTCATCCTGAGACTTTTTTCCCCGCCCCGAGTAAAAATTTTTTTGAACTTTTCGCCTGAGCACCCCGCCGACGTTTTGCCGACTTCCCTTGAATTCTTCCCTCCCCTGTTCCCCTGGCCACGACTGGAAGACGGATTGCGCCCTACCTCCGACTGGTGGTTTAATTTTTCCTTTCCCTTCCAAGCTCTTAATTCTTTTTGAGTCTCTACGTGCTTGAGTTTGGTCCGAATATTCTCCCTTCCTCGCTTTTCCCCCTGGAGTATACATTCAGAAAGCCAGACGACCCACCGTGGGACCTTGCCGAGCTATGATCCCTTTACGCAGGTTCGTAAGTTTTTTTTCTCTTTTCTCGTTGATGTTCTACACCCCCCTCTTCGCAAACCTTTCCTATTGAAGTGTCCGGGTTTGCGTCTTCAAGTCTTTTTTTCCCCTTCCTTGGGAGTCCACACTTCATTTTTGCGTATTGACCCCCCTCTCTCCCCACCTGCACCTCTCGTGCTCTGACGCACAGCATCGTCTTCATCGGCGGCTGCACGTGAGAACCTTTTTTTCTTTTGGGCCTGACGCGCCACGACCTCTTTTTCCCGCTTTCGCCTCTAACGGTAAGAATTTTCCGTCCCGTTTTGTGGTTTTTTTCTCCCCCCCATTTGTTCGCCGCAGTCTTTCCCCTCCTCCCCCTGGATTTCCCTCCCCACCACGGCTTTCTTTTTTGAAGCTTTTTGGTTCAAGGCCCAAAATCCCCTAGCCCCCCCCTATTGGGATTCTTTTCCATCTTCCCCCCCCCCCTGTCAACTCCCCTTTTTCGGCCTTTCCCTTGAAGAACCTGGGTTCTCTCAAACTATCGATACTTTTTCTGCGGCAATTTTTTTCGACTGATTTTGATGCTGCGCCTGCCCGCGTGGGTCTTTTTGGTCTTCCTTGATTTTTTCGAGGCGGTAGATTTTTTCCCTCTCAGTCTTCGGCGTTTCTAAAACCTTTCTTCGGGCTCGTTTTACTTTTCTCGGACGGTGCGTTTGCCTGTCCTTCCCCCCCCACAATTTATTTTTTCCCTTTTCCCCCTCATGGGAAACCCCATGATTACCTTGACAGATCTGATTCCCCAATTCTATCTCCCCCCTCTTCATCTCCTCCCCGCTTTTCTCCCGCACCATGCAGGCTCTAGTCGAGCGACGCTCTTCGATTTTTCGAGGCCAGTGTGGCGTCTTTTTCAGCATTGACCCCCCGCTTTTCATGGGCCTTAGTGTCCCGGTATCTTTTTTCCTCCCTACCATTACGAAGCGGTTGCGCGTGTCTTTGTGAAAGACTTGATTTCTTCCCCCAGTTTCTTTCCGTCTTTTTTTGTGGTGCCGGTGTTTTTACTATTTTTACAAGTTGCCGTCTTTCTAATGAAAGTACGTGTTTTTTCCCCCTTTCTTTTGCGCCCCTCCTTTTCCGTGCCCCAATTGGTGAGCCAATCCCCCCCCCTGAGGTCAGCTTTAACCTTAGCATAACTTTTTTCAAAGTCATATCCGATGTTTGTTTTCCAACTGGTTGTTCCTTGCGTTTGACTCCTGCTCCCTCCAACCCCTTCGCCTCGAAAGAAATTTCGTCCACAGTCCCAGGTTTGAGATCAGTGTTTCGCGCCTCCCATCGTTCCAGCTTTTTTAGACGACCCACGAATAACGTTTTTCCTGAGAATATCTCACAACGTTTTCTTTTTGACGCCCCCCACCTAAGTTCGATCTGTGACTGTACCCTCACTTGCCTTCTTCCCGTCACGTTGTCTTACAAGCCCTGCGTTGCCTGGGGGTAACTCCCTCTGGATTGATGGTTATTTTTTCGAAGCCTATTGGGTCCCCCCCCCCTCCTCTCTTCTCTCCCTTTGCTCCTTTTTTGTTGTTGCTGCTATGCGTCGGGTTCCCCCTGCTGCGTATTCGTCTTGGGCGTCCTGATGCCATGTCTCGTTCCCTGCTAAAGAGCCCCCGCTTTTTTTTTTAACTTTTTTTTGATTTTTCATGCGGGTACCTTTCCCTCTCTCCCTTTTTTGGTGTTTTTTTCTCCCCTCCGTTGTGCCTTCTTCCTTTCTCGTCTTTTTGCCGCATTCTGCTCCTGGCCCCCGATGTCCGCTATGTTTTGGCCCTGAACACTTCGCTTATCTGAGCTTTTTTTGAGAGCCGTTTTTTTTTGTTTGATCGGCCGGTCTCGCATTCATCCCACCTTTTCCTTTTGGACTCGCTAGGATTACTTTTTCTTTCCATTTCTTTTTCGGTGTGGCGTGGCTTGTGGTTGTTGGTTGATGCCACCCCATGTTGTTTTTTCCCCTTATTTCCGACCCCGAAATGTTGACCCCCTTTTCATTCTTGTCCCGCCCGCATTTCCACTTTCTTTTCCCCCCTTTCCCGCATTCTGAACGCTTCTTGCGGCATTTGAAGCAATGCTTTCTTCACATTCCGTTTGTATTACGAGTCAAGTTGTATACCCCTCGTTGATTACGGACCCCCCCCTTTCCCCTCTTTTTCCCCATGTCGTTTTTTTTCCGCCCTTCCCGGAGCTCCCCAATTCGAGTGGCTCTCCTTTTTTTCCTGAATAGCTCATGTTGTTTGATTCGTTTGAGCGTCTTATCCGTAGATTCTTTTAATCCTCTTTCTTCGGGATCTTTTTGTTCTCCTGAGTAGTGAGGCTTCCCCTTTACCCAATGGTTTTGGCCTGCAAACCTGCCGCCCGTTTTTTTGCCCCCTCTGGCCCACCCAGGCGGGCGTTCTCCTCTCGATTTCTTTGTCAGGTTCCTTCTTACACCGACTCCTTACATACATCGGCCAGCCCTTAATTTTTTTTTTTGCTGCGTCAAAGCTCTTCTCCACTCTGGACTTTGACTCGCAATGTAGTGTAGCTTTCCTTTTTTTTCGCTCCGCCATCTCCTGTCCAGGGAAGTCCGCAAGGGCTGTGATCGTTGTGTCCTCTGGCTGATTTTTTTTCAATAAACCGTATTAGTGTTTTTCTTTAGGTCTTTGCAGTGTGATTTACCAGGGGGTTATTTCATTCCCCAGTTTTCTATTAACGACTCTTGTCCCCTGCGACGCCGGTGTCCGCCTATTTCCGTGTTTACTTTTATGAGTTTCCTCAGAGGAGGGTTTCGATGTCCTGAAGCCAAAATTCCTCCAGTCTTCCGGCTCCCGATGTTCATTCAGCCCTGCTGCCGGCGTATCTGGCTCCCTCTCACGATTGAGTGCGGTCTTTTGGTAACGGTTCCCTCCCCCCCCCTTCTTTCCTCCCCACTTTCGGAGCTGAGGGTTGTAAACTCTTTACTGACTTTTCAACGTCGAGCTTCCCATTTTGACGTCGTTTTGTTTGCGATTTTTCCGACCCTTCCCACCGAGGTTCTTATCACTCCCCCACTCGTGCTCCCTTTCTTTGCTTTTTCGCAAAGTTTCTGCCCCTTCCCAGGCGTTTTTCTTTGATCATGATTTCACTTCCAGACCTTGACCGCGGCGGCCTTGCCTTTCATAAGACCAGTTAGGATCTTAATTTTGAGGCGTTTTCCCTTTTCCCATCCCCACCTTCTTTTTTTTTCTCAGCCGCTTTTTCTTTTTGGCCGGGCCCTTTTATTTCTTCAATGCTGGCTTTAAGATTTTTGACGTTTAGTTGGCGCGTTGCGGGTCACAGCTTTCAACTTTCTTCTTCCCGGCTCATTTGTTTTCCCCCTATCACTGCTCCCCATAGCTAAAATTTTTTTGTTGCCGCACCGGTTTTTTTTAGGCCGTGTACCATTCTTTGATGTCCTTCAGCTCACAGTTGCTCCTTCTTCCCGTCCAATTCCCCCCTTTATTGACCCCGACCGGTTCCTCTGCTTTTTTTCGACCGTGCAGGATCCGAGTTGTTCGGTACATCGTGAGTGTTGGATGTTTTTTCCTCAGTTGGAGCTCTTTTTTTCACTTTGTGCCTGTTATTCGTCCTCTTTCGAAGTCTTTCCCCCGCTGCGTTTTTTTAGTCGCGCCTCCTTTCCCAGACTGCATGAACCTTCCTTGGCGTTTCTTTTGGGACTTTATTTTGACTTCTGCTTTGGTTCGTTTTTGGAACCCTTGTCTCACTTGTTCGCAGCTTTACCGACCGTTGATTGCGGTGGGAGGCTGAAGTTTTGTCCGGGACCCCTCGACCGAACGCGCTCAAACATGTTGGAGTTTTTTCTGCTTTTGACTAGGGGGGCTATGTTACTTTGCGACTTTACGGGACCCGCTCATGCCAGACTCTGTTTGGTTGTGCATTTTCTGTCGCCGCGGTGCTCGGCCGCCGGATCCTTCGTCATTTCCCTTGCTTTTTTTTATGCGTGTCTCTGGGTATTGCCTTCCCCCAAATATCCCCCTGGAGAGGTTGCCCTTTTTCCCTTCAAGTCCAATGCTTTCTCCCCCCCTATTGGACGAATTGATTATTCGGATCGTGGACTTCCATTTGGCTTTAGATGTGCCGTTTCCCGCTTTCCTTTTGAAGATCCTTTTTTTTTACCTTTGAACAAGTCCTCCCCCCTTTTTTTTTGTGCTGGATTGCCTTTTTTTCCTCGCCTGTTCCTGACGCTCACAATGGCCGATTCTTGGGTGTTTGAGAAGTGTTTCTTCGCGATTTCGAGTCCGTATATGCGGTTTATGATCAAGACGGACAAGAGACTGTGGCCTCTTGTGGCGATCCCGCTTGTTCAACCGAGTTCGCGTACCCAGGGCCTTCAACCCTTTCCCTTCCTGAAACACACCCCTTCGAGATACCCCGAGTGACTTTTGAGCACCTTGCTTTCCCTAGGTGCGCAAGCGTCACCTTCCCAGTCCGGATGGGCCGGATTGTTTTCCACTAGTGGTCCTTGAAGGGTTAGGTTGCAGCTTCCTTCTCCTTAACCGTTCCTTTCCAAAAGCGGGTTGCTCTGGGTGCGCTTTTTTTCCCGGAGGCTCCTCCCCCTGGACGCCCGGAGCTTCTGTCCTTCTGTTTCGGAAACAGATGCCTTCCAAACTATGTTCGGCGTTGTCGTCGAAGTTTTTTGTTGCAAACCCACGTCTCTCCCCCCCCGGGGTTTCCGCGAGCCTCCTCGGATCCGGCGCCGTACAAGATCTGGCGTCAGTTTGATTTTCATTTCCTGCGGTGTTGTGTTTATGATATCCCAACCGACCCGGATGGAGCCGGCTCCGCCCTCTCTCGTGGAACACCGGCCAGTCGGTTTCCTTGCTCAGCGCGAGCTAACTTCCAATGGTGAGCCGTGTTTGAGATGGGTTGTTCAATCTTGTAGATCCTGACTTTTATTCCATTTGTTGTCTCCCCGGGATTCCACCCGCTCCCGACTATTCCACCGCTCCGGTTTTGTACTCATAGTCTTATATGATTAACCCTGTTCCGTATGATCTCCCCGGTTCCACCCCTCACGTTTCAACTCCGGCCCTCGGCTGCATGTCCGCTCTTGCTCCCATCGCCCGCCTTTTCGTCACTAACTTCTTTTCTTTCTCGCTTGTTTTTGTTTGGTCGTGACCTTCCAACGTTTTTAATTGTACAATGTTTGCCTCTCTCAGCTGGTGGACCATTTTCCCCCCCAATGGAAGGCTACCCGCCCCTTAGTTCTGGGCCGGGATAGTCATAAGCGGCAAGGAACTTTCTTGCTCTTCCCCCCCCCTTTTCGATAATGACCTTCTCCTTCTTCACCAGCCCCCCAAGATCGGCTATGACTCTTCATTTGATTGCGAAGAATCCTGTAATCCTCTGAGACTTTTTGGTTAGAAAATTACCCCCTCTGTTCCGGCCCTTTGCAAAGGTCAAACAGGACAGCCCCTTCATGAGGGGGCGTTCACAACTCTCATCCAATGAGGTCCCCCCCCTTCCTGTGTTATCTATTTTTTTTGCACTGCCCCCTTTCGCTACCACCTAGGGCTTTTTTTGATGACTTCGAACTATCGTCACCGAAACTTCCGTACGTTGATCGGCAATGCTCCGGATTACCTCTACTTTTTTGCGCTTTTTGACCTTCCCAAAATCTTTTTTGACTTTATGGTTTATTTAAATACTTGGGGTGGCCCCCCCCCCCCAACCATCATCAGACCACCTCTGCGCTAATCCCCGAAAGCAAAAAGCCCTGGTAATTTGATTTTCCCGCTTCCCTACCCCCCACCCCCCCCCCCCCCTTTCCGCTCCCACCGCCCTCCCGTTCTTTTACTTGGGCAGCACCTTACCTGGCTTGGTCTGACCCCCTTTAACGTACCCTTCCTCCCAGTCAATTTCCTCTTTTCCCACCCGCTCCGCACCGCCTTTGTCAATTTCAGCTTGTCACGTCCGCGCTTTCCTTTCATCCTTTTCAGCCCTTTAGTCGTAAGATAGATTCTAAACCTTACCCCTCATCATGATTCGAATATTTTCAACCATCCCCATCTTCCTCTTTTTTTTTTTCCCTTCACCCACGCGAGGATCCTGCACCGTTCGCCCAACGCAGCGGTCCCTGGTCGTTGTCCATTTTTAATGAGGTTTCCCTTTACCGGATCTCTCTTTATGCGAGATTCGGCCGGCCATTAAACGCCCCACTTTCCGCCATTTTTGCGTGTGGAAACGGGCAGGTGATTGTTTTGCAAGGTTTTTTTCACTCACTCAAGTCCGGACGCTATCTTTTCTATTGACCATAGCTCCCCTCCCCGCCGACGTCTATGTCCCCGCTCACGTCCGAGCATGGACTCCCTACTGTCCGGCCCCCCCCGAATTTTCTTGCTTGTAGCCCGCCCCTCTCTTTTGTTTTTTTTTTGTGTCTTCTCAAAGCTGATTCCCCCAGGATGGCCGCTGCGCTACTTGATGAGTTCCTGGGCACTCCAGGCTCAAGTTTTTTTTTCATACCTTTGGTCGTGTACATTCTTAGACACTCTATAATTGCTGTTTTTTTCCAGATATCTGGCGCCCCCTCCCAAAGCAGTTTTTTTTTGTTCGTTGATCTCCGACTCGTTTGGATCAGTTACGAAACTCTCGCCCAACTCTTTCCTCCAGATTTTTTTGCATTGGGTGTATAGTGTTTTTTTCTCATCAATTGGATACCTTATTTTTTTTCCGTGATTAACCCGATACTACAAACCCTCGTGCCGAAGCTCTCAGCCCCCCCTTCCTCGGTGGCTGAAGATCGTAGATGAATAAGGCCAGGATTTTTTCGTTTACCATTTCTCACGATATTTTTCTCCTTGGAGGCTTCCCCCTGGTAAGCACGTCGGCCCGCGTAGCTTTTCCGCGGTCGTTAAGTCTAAACCTTGTTCATCAACCCTCGGTCCCGCATCCTCTTTTTCGAGTCCTCCTCCACCACGTGACGCCCTGTAGTTGGGTTATTCTTCCCTGCGTCCCCCCCCCCTCTCCCCAGCAAGTTGCGGACATTCCCCTTTTCTCCCCTTTCGGCGCCCCAAGACTTTGCATGAAGCTTTCTTCTTTCTCGCCGGATCATTTTTTTTTCGACCTCTTTTCCCGAGCAGCCGCCTTTTCCTTTCGATTACGTTTTGTACCGCGTCGGGGCTCCGTTCCCCTTGTCCCTCGGCTCCCGCCCGTTCTACGAACCCCTCATGTTCCCCCCGTCATCGAATTTACGCGCGACGTTTTCTTTTGGTCTGGAATGCCCAAAACCCTTTTAATTCTTTCCCTCCTTTCTCCTGGTCATCCACTTTACCTGTCAGAATCGATCCCACTGCTGCTTTCTCCGCTTTTCGTTCTCACGGCATTCTGTCCGCACCCACTCGGCTCTCCGAGGTCCTTTCTTTTTGAGAGTTAACTGCGCGAATTGATCAGGTCTTTTTTCGAAATGGTCTTTCTTGGCAGTGGGCCTCAGCTTTCCTTTCTTTTTTGACCTCCCCTACCTTTCCGATTTGAGATTTTTTTTTTTCCAGGTCCCATGATGGTTTGCCTTTATCTTGCGGTGATTTGGGTTCCCCGTTGTTAAGAGTGCGGAGTTGCCAGACCTGCCTTCTTTTTGTTCCCCCCTTCTTTGCTGCCTTTTTTTCCGCCCCCCTTTTTTGGCTATCCGTTGGTTAAGCACCTTCCCCTCCGCTTTTTTTTTTCCCTACTTAAAGTCATCTCGGATGGCTATGTCATTCCTTCGTCTTCCTTTTTTCCTTTTCCCGCCGATCCGCCAACCCCTTTTCTTTCGAATCTTGTGGTCTCACGAAGTGTCAGTCATTTTTAGCCCGCCCCACGATTCTTCAATGTGGGCAATCGGTCGAATTCGTCCCTCGTTTCTCTCCCGCACAACGTATTTCCTCGACCGCCCCCCCACCTCCTTTTTTCTCTGGGCATTCCCCGCCCCGTCCCTTTTTCGCTCCCCGTCCTTTCGACCCAAGCCCGTTTTTTTCTTATTG
>Ga0179593_1464523_pt1 | contig 16589 bp, 17 predicted proteins | sample CZODoug2_1_08_16_FD_185931 | JGI IMG/M metagenome (GOLD analysis project Ga0179593, IMG submission 185931) | Vadose zone soil fungal communities from Angelo Coast Range Reserve, California, USA - CZODoug2_1_08_16fungal (PacBio error correction) | ecosystem: Environmental > Terrestrial > Soil >... | reverse complement strand
GCGCCTTTTTGAAAGTGCAGCGCATCTCGCTTCTTCTTCCATCCCATCCCCTGACTCAAAAGAATTGAGACTGTTGACCAACGCGTACCCCTCTTCCTATGCTTCCATTTTCCTCCGGCATGAGTGTGTTCTAAATTTCTTCGACGTCCATGCTGGAAGAATTTGCCTGCTCGATACCTTATTTTTTGCCCCCCACGTAAAGGAAGGCCTTCGAATTCCAATTTGCCCAAGTATTGATTGTCGAACTCCTCCCTTGTAGCCCTTGGTAACCTCTTAACTTAAATCTCACCTGTTTGCCTACGTGCTCCCCGGTTTATCCCTGTGCGAGAGAGCCTTTTTAAGGAATATTTTTAGACAGTGAAGAAGTTCTCCGCCGTTTCCCCAGACCAATCGTAGGTTTAATGCTGCCCCCTTCGTGTTTCGACTTTCTGTCTGTCTACTCTCCGAGTGTTTTTGCTTACGATCGCGTCCGATATTTTTCGGGGTAGAGCTCTGGTCGAAATTAGTGAGTTTCCCTTGGTCGGGGCTCTATTCACCACTCCAGCAGCCTCTGATAAGCATAGGCTCCGACTTTGGCTGTTCTCCATTGGACGATTTTTTGTTGTCCGCCCCTGTGTTCCGGCGGCTTTCGACCTTTCTAGGGTTTGTTTTTTCGCTTTCCTCTCATCTCTTAGCCGTTGGACTTGGTCCCCGACGCGTGTGACTTGCGGAAGGTTCGTATACGCGTCGTCCTACTCCTCGTTCAAATCTCTTTTCCATGAGCCGTCGCTAGATGGAATACTTTTGGGGGGGCTCTTCCAGAGGAGCTGTTGCACTTTAGTCGCTTCCACTGTCCGTTTTTTGTTTTTTTTACCTTAGGACCTGTTTCCATTTTGGAGTACCGTCCCTCAAGGTGGGCATGGTGTTTTTCGGCCCTGTCCGCCTTTTGGGACATGATCGAGAAACCAGTTAGTCCTGACCTTCTCCAACCCGGGCCTTTTTCTTCTAGACTGCCTTTCGCCCCCTCTTTTCCCCCGAGCGGATGAAGTCTTTTGTCCCCCTCGTAGGGTAGCTTCCAAAATATCCGAACACCGAAAAGTTCAGATTTTCCTGCCTCTCTCCAAAAACTTAAGTCTTCTCGACTTCGATGTCCGAGGTTTATACCCTGAATTTTTTTCTGCTTCATAGTCCGTCGCTTTTTTTGTCGCGCCCCGCTCTGTCCGACGCTCCGCTCATTTTGGCCTCTCTTACTAGATATTTCAACTTCTCTGGTCCGGTCGGTTTTATGAATAAAAAGGTCGTTTCATCAATGCTGAATTTTTTTAACTGACTTCTTAACAGCCGCCTGCGTTCTCTCCCTTTTTTGCGTTCCCCCTTCCGTGGCACTGCCGACACGCCGCCCCGTGATCCGCTCAAAATCTTGTGGACCTTTAATGCCTTAGACAGGGATGGAGACTTCCCCACATTGCAACGACCGACCTTTTTTTTTCCGAAATCCACCCTTATGTATCGGTCCTGCAATTTTGACAACCCCTTTGTTCCTTTCTCAGGGGACTTCGGATTCTTGAATTCCCTTTTTCCTCAAACACGTTTCGCCACCATCTTCCCCCCCCCCCCTTGGCCTTAAGGATTGCCCTGTGAGGCAAAAATTGGGACCTTTCCCAGGAAGCTCGGAGTCTGCGGACAGAAGAGATTTCTCCGTTTCTTCCCAACGAAACCTTGAGCCCTCACCTTTTTGCTCGGCGCCATATTGGTGTCCGTTCAGGGGTTTTAACCAGTCCAGACGGGCCTTCTTAGGCTTGTTAGGAGCGCTCGCTGAAGAGGAGATTTTTTGCACGTTTCCACATCAAATCACTTCCGGCTCCCCCCGATGGTATGACCGCGGATAGTCACTCCGTTTGTCCACCAATTTGTTCCTTAACGCTTTTATGTTTTTTTTTTTCTTCCAGAAGCTAGTTCCAAGGCGATCGTTTTTTTACCTGACCCCTGGTGTTTTTTTTTATCTAGATTCCTTTCTCTCGTATGTCGACAGCGTACATGGGCATCGGGGGCTATGATAGATCACCCTAATATCTTTTCGACCTGTTTTTTCCCCAACGCTTTTGACCCTATCCTTGCGGGTTCGTCCGTCAGCTTTTTTTTTCTGGTGAAAAGTTTTCAGCGCCATTCTGATCCTCGACGTGATCTTAAGAACCTCCCGAGTGAGGTTTTCTTTCGGTCTGGTGTCCCAAGCTCCATTCCCTTCCCCCCATGGCTTTTCTTCCGCCTGTAGGTTCTCAAGTTTCGTTGGCCCCCTAATCGCTTTTTTTTTTTTCTTCCTAAGATTAAGTGAAGGAGTTTTGTCTGGACCTGGAATGCGGGCGGAAGACAAGATGATTGGCGAATGTTTTTTTTCTTTCCTCCCCCAGTCGTTTTTAGACCGTCTCAGTATCGCTTCCTTTCCCTTTTGCACAAAAAGCTTGACTAGTTTTTCCTTTACTTCTCACATGTATATTGCTACCGCCAGTTTCGGTGGGTTTTCCCTGTTCCATCGTACCCTTTTCTCCCCCTTCCATTGACGTCAATTCTTCCCACAAGCCTTTTTTGATCGGCAATGGTTGGCGGAGTGTTCGACATTTGAAGAGGCCGCCTTTCAGTTTCGGACGAAAAGGTGAGTTTCTTTTCCCTCCATGACAACTTCCCCCCCTTTCCCGCATTCTATGCGGCGTTCCGAAGCTGCCTGGTTTCGGCATGGAACAAAGTCCGACGGGTTTGGTCGTTGAAATCCTCGCCCTTTTTCCCTCTTGGCTTTCTTTCGGACAGATTCGTTCCTTCGCCGATTCAGGTCTGCGCGGTGCTCATTGGTTTTCATCGTCGCTTTTCTACAGGGAAAATGATACTGATTTTTCGACGCGCGTACAATCGCAATTACGCTTGAAAGAATAATGGTGTGTCTCCCTGCTGGAAGGGCCAAGCTGCTGCCTTTTTTCATTGACCCCTTTTTTCGGTTTTTTTAGTTTTCCATCTACCGACGCTTTTTTCTGAATCCTTTCCTCACTCTTTTTCGGATTGTCGATGCCTTGGCCAACCCAACTTCTCATTAAGGACTTCTCGTGGATTCTTTTCCCCCTTTTGTTCCACACTCACAGTCTTGGAGTTAAGGATTCCCCTTCACTTAGGGAGTCCCGTTTTTTACTCCTTATTTCCCTTTCCTCTTCTCTCCAAGAATCCTTTCAGAATCGGCTTTGCAAGAGAATTACCCCCCGTTTCCACAATAGCCGACAGATTGCCACTTTTAGCCCTCCCGTGTGAACCCCATCCAGCTCTCTCCTCATTCTTCACGATGTGCTTTTCGTTTTCTTCTCCGCACCACCTTCAGCCCTGTCCCCCTCGTCGTGACTCAATTCCACCCTGATCGGCGCTGATGTTTTTTTTTTCAGTCCCCCTCAAGAACCTATCTCCATGTCTCAGACCTCGAACCTTTTAAGCCTCTCGTATGGATCACCGCCCACATCCGATCCCATCTCTTATTCGCCAGATTCTTTGGCTGGTGAAGATTTTCTTACCGGTTTTCTTACTGAACAAGACCGTTTCTACCCAAACTTTTTTAGCCTCTCGTGCCACGCCATCTCTCCTTTCTCCCGATCGACTCCACTGACCGTAGATTCTCCCGATCTTCCACCCGACTCATTAAGACGGATTGGTTGGCCTTAGCTAAGGAGGACTTTTCTCCTCTCTTCGCGCCCCCAGTCCTCCTTATCGACGCTTCTCTTGGGCCTCCGGTGAGGCAAGTAACTACCCGGGCGGCTATCCGTAGGTGCCGCTGAGCGCTTTTTTCGTGATTTTAGGACAGTCTGCCGATTTTGCCTGTTTCCTTCTGGACTTCGGGACTTCCTTGCGTCCCCCCTATTTTCACGGTTATCGAGTCCTATGCCAGTCACCCTTCCGAATTCTTTACGTAGTAGAAAACCATTTTGGACCAGAGTAATGCTTCGGTGTGGACAGTTGGGTCACTTTTTGCACCGTTATCCCTTCGTTGTTGCTTCTCTTTCCGGGATTTTCTGAGCTTCTTTCCCCACTTCGACTCACTCTCTGATAAATAGTGTTGTGGAAAACCACTTCTCTCCTCTTTCTAATCCGTTGTTTTTGATAGAGATTGGTTTTTCACCCTCTTTGAGCATTCTCTTTCTTGGAGGCAGTTTCTTCTCGGACCGAGCTTCAACTTAAACCTCTCCTCCCACGACTTTTTGCCCAAAGCGGGACGGCCACATTTCTGTTAATAGAAGGGATCATCGTGGTTGTCTCCCTTGATGACTCCCATTCCTTTAGAAGAAGATGCTTCTGTCTCTTCTCGATCCCGTTCCTTTCTTCTCCCTTTCCTCTTGCATTGAGATTTCCCGGTTAAAGCCGTGCCTTCTGGCGTGAAACGAATCCCGCTCGGGCGCGGCTGAACCGAGTAAATACCCCCTGGTGTTTAGGCTACGGCGCTCCCAATCTCGCGTCGGCGATCCGCTCCCTGCAGCTTCTCTCCCCTGTCCGACCGGCCCCCTTTTTCTCTCCTTTTCCCCTTTGACCCTCAGTCGGAAATTCCTGCGCTGGTGACGATCGTTAGGGACGTACGAGGTTCTTTAGTCGATCGCTGCTCTGGAGGTTGTCCGCAGCGCGCGTATTTTTGTCGCAATTTTTTCTTTATCCCGCTTCCTGATCTTCCCTCCAAGCAAATCGAATGACCTTTATATGGCTCCTTGGCTTTTTTAAGGAAGTTTTTCCAGGGTTCGAGTCTTCTGCATCCCTCAGGTTTTCAGTCCCTCCCCGCCGCTCATTTAATTTTCTTCCGGTTCTTGTGACTTTTTCTTTTTTCCGACGACTCCCGACTGCCGCGTTTCCATTTTATTTTCTTTATTTCCGCTCCCGAGATGATTCACATTTGGTTTCTGATTAGCAAATCGCTGGAACTACCGGAGTCGCGCCTTCTGATTTATCCTCTCTGGGAGCTAATAGAATGGTCTTCCAATTTCTTTGAGTTACACGGCCCTCCCCCTCCTTTTAGGGTTCTCTTTTCCCTTTGCCTCTTCTTTGTTCAATTTCGTCATGTGTGAGCAATTATCTTCTAAGTCTTTCCATTAGATCCAGTCGCCTTGTGCGTTTGTCACGAACGTCATTAGACCGGTTTCCCCGCGCGCTGCCTTCCCTTGCCCCGGAACCTTTTTCTTTTGGTGCCCCCCAATATCCCCCTAAACCACCGTCAATAGTTCGATTTCATGCAAGCTTCTTCAAATGAGTTTCGTCACTCAGAGCTACGACTTTTAAATCGTCGACGTCTTTCTTCTTCCCTCTCCGCAATGACCCTCGCGGTCTTTTGCAGTTCCTACTCTGTCCGGACGATCCCATTTTTGTCGGTTGGAATCTGAATGTCATATGAGATTGCCGTGCCCCTCGGGTCCTCTTTTTTTCATTGTCCTCCCCCGAGTCAAGGTGATATAGTTTTGATTTTTGTCTGCACTTTGGACAAGACTCCTTGCTTGACGAGTCCCCCCCTTATGCTGCGTGATCCCACGACTCGTCACATGTCTACTCCCTTCCAGTGGCTCCCCCAAACCGGCGCTGGTCATTTGACAAGTATCCCCAAATTTTTTCTCCAATTGGAAGATGTCACCCCTCCCGGGACTCTGGGGTTGTCTCAAACTCTGTATAGAGTACTGAACTTTTGACCAATCTTTTCTTTTCCCTGTTAGCCTTTACCATGGCTGCTGTCCCGGTTAGAAACCTTTCTTCTCCACCCATCTCTCTTTTTTGTCCGAAGTTTCCACTTTCTCACATCAGGAGACCCCAAATGTTGACCAATCCCAGGATTTTGACTTCAAAGCATTAGTCGAGTCCCTTTCCCCCCCTCAATTGAGCCCTACCTTCCTTTGCTCCTTGAGCTGTAACGAATCTTTGTCCCCTGAACTACGGGACTTCCACCCGTCCTTTCTTCGTTAGAGCTTCCCGCTTAAGATCGATTGTGCTCTGAACCTGTTTCCAAGCTACCACCCAGTGGGGGTTTTTTTGCACTTCGGCCCGTCCCCTCACTTTCCTCCTTTTTCTTCCGAAGTTTTCAACCCTGTATCCCTTTCATAGTTTCATCTATCCACACACCCTCCCCCTTCCAGCAGATATTCTCCTGATCACTCTCTCTCTTTTCCCCACCCAGTTGTTGGTGTTTCCTGCCTCGATCCTTATCTCTTCTTCTGCTGTCTCCTCTATTTATTTGCCCTTGGCTAAGGACTCTTTCCCAAAGATTTTCTTTTTCCCAGTTCAGTTTGTGGTTGAACGTTGCGTTACTCATAAAGAGTATTCCGTGTTTTTTCGTCCCCCGATTTTTGTGCTTTTCCCCTTCTCTCCTTCAGTTGATTCTAGCGAAGCTTTCTCCGCCCAGACGCAAGGCTTTCAGCCGTCTTCATTCACAGCAGAGGTAACGCTCCCCCCATATGTTTCTGAAGCTTTTTCGTTTCTCCCTGTGTTTTCCTTTTGATCCCTCTTCTTTCTGGTCGCATCCCCGCTTTTAAACAGAATGTTGGTCCCTTTTTGCCCATGATTTAACTTTGAAGTCCCCGCTTTGGCGATGGTGCTGGACGCCATTCTTTTTCTCCTTTTCAGTCCCCGAATTCCCTGCTAACCCTTGTGATGCATCACCCTTTCTTTTTTCAAATTTCCTTGACCTGTTTATAAATAGGGTTAGCTAACCTCCATCTCCCCGGTTCGGGTCGTTGTCAAACGTTCCCCTTGAGGATACACCGCAATTTCTACTGCATTTTTTTTTACCCCTTCCGGTTTGATCGGCTCACTGTTTTTTGGAGTCTTTTCTACCCTGTTAGTGGATCCCTTAACATTCCCTTCCTAAAAGGAGTATGTCCCTCCCATTCACAATCTCTACTCCGACCAATTGATGCTAGAAGAGACTGGAGGAGTCATGGACCCCACCAGGCGAGGGACCCGAGTGGTCTGTGTTAATTTTTCTTCTCTTCTCTTCCCTCTCTTGATTTTTGCGTACTTTTGGAAAGAGTCGTTTCCCTTCGCAGAGGAAGTGATTTTTCGACTGAGCCCTTCCCGGAAATTTTTCCGAGTGAGGGAGCCGCCTCCCCCGTGCTCTTGTCCTCTTCCTCCCCTTCTAGGGTGTCCCTAATCTTGAAGGCACAGCGCTGCACATTGTCAGTTGAGGTATGGTTTTTCCATTCCCCCGACGCCTGTCTCACTTTCCTCCCAGAGATTTGAACGCTTTTTACGCCTGGCCCCACTTTCTTCCCCCACTCGCCCCCTTCACCTGTAGAATTTTTCATTCCCTTCTCGATGGTCTTCCTTCCTCCTCGTTGCCCCAATCGTTACGTTCCTATGTACCACAATGAACAAATTTGAGTTAGTGTACTCATCCTTCTTCATTTTCCTCTTAGCTCCCCCGAACTTGCAGCCCAAGCGTCCCCCTTGCCGCGACTTCCTTTTCCTTTCCCCCAAATTCCACCTTCGCTTGGCCTCCCCTTTTGAAACACAGAAATTCCCTCCACGGTTATGGAGATCTTAAATCGACTTTACCGAGGCTTTCTCCTTATCCTCCGATTCCTCCCCTTCCCCCACCCACTAGTGGTTCCACTCCTCAATCTCCTCGATGCTTGGTCCTTCCTTGAGACCCTGAACACTGAAACCTGCGTACTTCTCCAAGGAAATAGCGGGCAAGCATCTCCTTAGTCTCAGGAAACCGCCCCAAGTCTGATCCCGCTATGTTAGTTCTCTTCTCGTTTCTGGTTTCAGATCCCAGACCGGTTGCGTCGTCATCCACGACTTTTCCCTCAACACCGCCTCTCCGCGGAGAAATATTTCCGATAGACGCCAGTATTTGCCGGCCCGAGTCCAAAATCCAGACTGCGCTTCCCGCCGGCTTTCTGGTTCCCCTTCGACTTTTCCCTTTTTATTCGATCTGCGACTGACTCTATGAAGAGAGGAGATTTCTCGACGTGAGCACGTACCCCAGAAAAGGGTTCTTTCGTGTAAAGTTACTCGTAGAGTGAGACCGAGTACCCGAGGATTTCTAACCCCGACTTTGCCCCTCTTTTTCCCCCTTTTCTTTCTTTCCTTTCTTCTGGAAGGCTAGCACTATACACGATTTCCTGAGACAGCCCCGATCTTTTTCATGTTAATGATCTCCTTCGTCACACCCTTATGTCCTGCGATCTCTTCAACCGTCTCTGAGTACTTAACTAGCGGCCCTTCGGTCTTGTTTCCCTTCTACTTTTCTTTTTCGGTTCTGATTTCTCTCCTTCTCTGTAACCCCTTGAACCGTATTCATGCTCTCTTTGGTCACAACATCTATATATTCCTTGTTTTTTCTCTAGATTGGTACCAAAGATTTTCTTTAGAAGTCTCTAGAAATTTTTTCCGTTCCGTCTTTACTAGCTTTTCCCAACCTCTTCTCTGACTTAGAAGTTTCCCCCAGCGGACATCTTTTCCAACTCTGCCTTTTCCTAGACAAATTTCATACGCCCTCCGGCCTGATTGTTTGCCTGAGAGACTCACTTCATTCGGTCCGATGCTTGTGATATGCGACACGATCTCCTTTTTTTTTGGCAGGTCCTTCCCCGCATTCCGACTTCCCGGTTTCCCATGTCATCTGGCGTCCTCAAGAGGCGTTTAAACGGATTACCCTTTACTCGAAAGCCCTGTGTGGCTTTGCTCACCCTTTCTCCCCCTCGCTCTTTCTTCCGCCTGCCTTCGTCCATATCAGAGAAGGACCCCTTGCCCTGATGTTTCCCCACCACTTCCGTCGAATGAGAGAGTGGAGACAGCTTGGGCACCCGGCCTAATTCTACTCTCCGGTTCGTCCTCGCGCAGACTTCGGGTTGCCGCGTCTTTCCTTTGTTTTCTCCCCCCTTTAGTGTTATTACTCCCGTCCCGGAGGCAATTCGGAAATAAGTCTTCTCTCCCGCCCTTTCTGCTTCATCCCTTGTCGATTTTTCGAATGTCCTATTGTTTCGTTAGTTTCTTCCAGTCCTTAGCCGAGCAGTTTCAGGTGTCCGTCTTTGGTGAATTCAGGTAATGGAGTGAGGATATCTCGAAATCCGCGTCCTCCCGCTCCTCTTTTTCCCGAGGCGGCCCTCTGGATGGATTCCACCCTTTGCATTTTGTTCCCTCCTCTTCTTATCTCTGTCGGATATTGGCCTTTCACCTTAATTTAGCGGAACGTAGATTTGCCCGCTTTAGTCACTACGGTCATGATAATATGTGCTCCCTCACGTGGGGCATTTTTTAGCTTCCCTTTCTCTTTCTTGGTGTCACTTCTATCTGCAAATCCTCCCTCTATCCTTATTTTTTTCCCCTTCCCTCCCTTGCCTTGGCTCTTTTTATGATATCCTCCAGGTTAAAAGAGACGAGTTACTTTGCGGATGCGTCGGTGTAGAGGCAATATCCCGCCAACCGTCCAAGTTCAATAGTTCTTCCTGGCCTTTCCCTCTTCCCGTTTCACACCCTTCTCTTTTTGGTCTAGTCCTTACTGTTGTACGCTTGCCCTTTTATACACTAGTTAGAATGTTCATTTCTCCATACTCCTCCCCTAGCACTTCTCGGTCACCTCCTCTGTTTCCTCCGTTCCATCCCTGCCTGCCTTTTAATCCCTCTTGATATTCATTTTCCCCCTCCATAGGTTTTTCTCGGCCTGGTTGTTCATGCCTCCCCCTTCTTTTTAGTAGCCAATGACTTCGGAGTGTCAATGCTTGACGTTTGTATTGAAGGAACAGCGTTGATCTTGACTCCACTTAGTGCTTGCGTGATCCAGACTCTTCCCCCTTTCTACCTCCTCCAACCCTTTTAGCCTCTACCGGCAGATTGTGGAAGCCGCCCATTTTTTATCATCATTTCCCCCTCTGTTCCCCCTCACTCCTTTTCCCCGTAGAGCTCACCCCTTATTTTCCCTTTTTTTACCTTGAACCCCCTCCCGTTATTTTGTCTTTTGTAATTAGGATGCTGATTTCGGAAACGACTTCGTCCCTCCAACATCGCCAATCGTTGTTTTCCCCCCCCCATTTCCAACTTTCTGTTACATCCCCCAACAATGGGAACCCATGTTTCAAGGACTCTTTTTTTATTTGTCCCCTCTCTCGGAGTTCTTTTCCCAAAGACCATTGCGCACCCCTCCTATCCCGCGCCATTTAGCTCCAGCTAACTACTTGATTCACTTCCTTGCGTTGTCTTCTCGAGGCCGCTTTTACTCTGTCCTCTCTCTCTTTCTGATACACCTTTTTTCCTCCTCCAAACTGACTTCGGACGACCATCCCCGCGATAAAGGATCGCGAACGTTTGTCCCTGGTTCCACGTTTACGGTGACTCCTCCATTAGCCCTATGCCCTTTATCTCCTCCTCCTAAGAGAGATTCAATTCTTCCTATTTTCTTTTCCTCCCCCCCCCCTTTTTTTGTTCTAGAGATTAATTGACTCTAGGATTTCGAATGACTTCTTCCCTCGTGGATAGATCCCACGCCTAATCGAAAGTTCCACCCCGTTCGTCCTCTCAAGCTTTAAGACCATTTTTTTCGTTTCCCCCCCCCCCCCCCTTTATTTTTTTTCTTTGTCCACCTTTTTCCTCGCCAACCTCTTTTCTTCCTCTCACTCTTTCCTTTCTTCGACCCCCTCTCAAGTTGAGTAAGAGGTTGGTGAAAGATAGGAGACCCTCACCCCATATTTTCTCATCTTTTTTTGATCAGGTTTCTTTTTCCTCACTTCGACGACTTCCTTCTGTTCGTCACAACCCCCCCGCTTTCCCTTTGTACAGCCTTTGGTGTCCCCTTTTGTCTGTGAACTGAAGTTGCAGTTATAAAGCCCCCGTTTTTGTTTCGGACCGAAGCTTTTTCGTCCCCTTTTCCTCATTCCTCTTCCTTGACCGTGAACCCCACAGGGGTTTTTATCCTTGTGGAATCTTCATAGGGTTTTATCCTCAAACGCAGATCGTTCGGGGTCTTGTTCCCCTTTCACACTTTGCGAGACACTACCTTGATACTGCAATCTTCCAAACCATCCCGGTTTGATATTTCTGTTTGTTCGGAGGACGCTTTTGTTTCGACCCTTGCCTCTTTGATCACCCTTAAGTTTCTTAAGCCCCTCGGTTCAGTCACCCCCCCTTCCCAAAGCTCCCCTTTTGTCCTTCCTCCTTCTTCTACGCCTCTAATTTTCTTCATGAACCCACCCCTACGCTTTCCCCTCTTTCCCTTTTTCCACTCTTATTCAGTCTCATCCTTTTATTATTTGTCGGACCAGCAGTCTGTTACTTGCGCGAGGAATTTCTGCTCGGATTGGTATTGCTTCCTCCCCATGACCCCCTTTCCGGTTTGAGACGCCCCCCCTGTCCCCCCCCGCGCATTTCCCTCGTGCCTCCTAAGGGTGTCTTGATTTCTGCCCACTTGACCTCTTTCGGGCGTTAGGTGGAGTGTCCCCTCTCCCCTACGCTTCCGCAAAGTCCTTTCCTCCTCTCTGGGCCACGAGATTTCGATCTTTCCTTTCCCCCCCTCCTCCCCTTCCTTTTCGTCCTTTTTAATTCTTCGATGGGCTAGATCTCTCTGTTCCACTTTCAAGTTCTGGACTTTCTTCCATTCCACCTGGAGTTTCCGTTTCTGTTCCTCCTTTTCACTTTTCCCTCTAGCTCAAGACTCTCCATGACCCCTCTTCCTTTGCCGCGACTTCTGTGAATATGACAGCGATTGCCACTTTCTGAACCCAGAACATGTTGAATCCCTCCGCTCGCGCTTTTCTCTTTTCCCCTCCGGCCTTTTCTTTTCTTCTCTTCTCCGGACGACCATTGCGAAAGTCACCCCCCCTTTTAGTTCTTGTACCTACCTTCACTCTCTGGCGATGAGACTGGTGATCTCCCTACCAGACGGACTTTTCTTCCTCCTCTAACTTCGTAGTTCCCAGCGTTGGTCCCCCTCCCCACCGTCGAGCTCCTCTTTCTTCGCGTGCGTTTGTATTTTTCCGCTTTTTTCCTTTTCCGCCCCTGTTAAAACACCCTAAGGTTGCGAAACCCACGCTGCGCGAACATAATACGCGAGATCGAAAAAGAGAGTTTAGTCTCCCTCACCTCATCGTTTTTCCACCCCTCTCTTCTCTTTCCTTCGTGTTTTCCTTTTGGTCTTAAAAATTCGATATCGTCACTTTGCTCTAATGAGAATGTGGGATCGGAGAGCGATTTGTTTCTTCGCGGTGAACAGCCCCCTTTCTTCTCTTTTTTTCCTGGTTACCTCCTTTTCCCTGCCCCCCGCGCGTTTTCAGTCTTTAGACCCTCTTTCTTTTGGTCCCCGGTCGTCAATGAGAGAATTGACTAACCCCTTTCGAGCAGCTCTTTGATGCTCTGCGTACGAATGATTTCCCGTTTTTCCTCTCCCCTTTCGTCCCCCCCACTATCGGAAGAGTGTCCAAATGTTCTGCCTCCTTCCTTCGTTACTTTGTCTCTTGTCAACCCTTTTCCCTTTTCTTTGTGATGCTTTTTTTGCTTTGTCTTAGAGGACCTGATATCGTCTGAGAACATGCTATTCTCCCATCGGGTTCACTCTCTTTTCTTCCTTCCCTTTTTGCTCTATCTTGGTTGGTCCACCCTCTGTGAGCCATGAGCATGTTCTCGACCTTTTTCCCTCTTGCTCCTGAATCCCCTAACATTCACAACTACTTTCTCCGGTACCACCCAGAGGCCACTCGGGACAACTGCCGTCTACATTGAGGACGCTTCCGTCAGTGCGAAGGTCATTCTGATGCCGATGCTCTGCTTTTCTCCTGATACCGTTGATAGGTTCTTTCTCCAGTTTTCCTGTCTCTCGTCCCGACCTTAACCTTGCAACGCGGCATTGGTAGAATAATCGATCACGGCGAGAGAGGAAAGTTTTAAAGCAGCCTTGTACTCACATCCCTTCGTCCCACCGCTCTCGCTCGGCTCTCCTGCCTATTTGCATTTCCTATTCCCTTTATTCCTTCCTCCCTTTCTAGCCGTTTCCCAGACAATAAGTTTGGTCTTCTCTAGAGGGGGCTCCTTATGGACTGTAGTTTACGGTGTGGTCGATTCGAAGAATGTCGTGTAGCTTCGCTTCTTTTGTGTCTCCACTTCGTGTTATTAGACCTGCCCCTTTCTTATTATCTTAAACTCCCCTCATCGCAGAATATCCTGGCTCTCTTTTGATGTTTTATGCTTCTTTTTCACATTATCGTATTTCGAATGTACCTTTTTTTCTTTTTTCTTGCGCTTCAGCCATATTCTGCTCTTTCTTCATTCTTTCCTACTCTTTTTTTCCTTTCTGAATTTTTTCGTCGCGATACGAAGAAGTCCGATGCCGCAGGTTTTCACCATTCCGATTTCATAAGTGAGAGAATAGTTATGGAGAAACCTTGGATGGTTGATTTAGGACATTTGGCTCTTTTCCCTTCCGGCTTCTCGTTCCCCTTCCTTCTTACGATTTTTTTAGTTAGCTTCCATTCCCCTTATGCTTACACTTGCCTCCTCAATTGGAATTTTTGAAGAAGGCCTTTTTTTCTAATTTCTCTTGTGACTGGAGCACTTTATCAGCCTTTCATACCTTGCCCTGCATTCTTTTGTCCTAACTATTCTACATCTTTTTCAACTCTCTCTTCCTTAATTTTTTCTTAACTCTTCTTGTAGCGGGACAATCCACCACCTCAAAGTTCCTGCCAGCTCCTTTACCCCCCCTTATATTTTCTTAATCGTCCACTTAGTTTTTTTTCTCTTTTTTTCTCACTCTCTCTGAAGTCATGTAGGATCATCTTTCCGATGGACCTTGCATCTTCCTTTCTGGTTAACGACTCTACGTTCCACGACCAGCCTCATTGAGACCCCCCCCCCCCCCCCCCCCCCCCCCCACCCCCCCCTTTTTCCTCTTTTCCTTCTCTATTCAAACTACCTCGTGAACTAGGCCTGGGTAACTTTATCCCAGCGTTAGTTCTGATTCGGTAGTTAGATTTTGACGTTTTTCTAATTTCCCTACGACTTTGAGTGACCTCTTCTTCCTAATTTCCATTTCGCCCACGCCGCCCCCAAACCTTGATCCGATCCCCTTTTTGTTTGAAGATGATATTCCCTTATTTCTCCCGGACGATTGTGCAAGACCCGGATCTTTCGGGAGAGCCCCATTGTATTACGGTCTGAATCACCAACTACTTTTCTTTTTTTTCTCCTTTAATTGGTTGTGAGACCGGTTCGAACAATCTCGTAAGCAACCCCCTCAATTCTTTTGGCTTCAGTCACTTACTCCAATTTTTCCGAAAAAACTTTTGAACAATTTTTTAGTTTCCGTTGGGAGCCAGAGAGCTCAGCTTTCGTTTACCTTGCTTTTTCCCTCTCCCATATGGTGTCTCTTTACGCAATAGCTTTCACCCTAACTCCTTTCTTTAAATTCTTGCGTCGTCGTAGAGGCGAATTAGATTTCCCTCAGAATCTGCGCTGAAAGTTTACTCCCCCCCTCTGACCTCACCTGGCTATCGTGATCTCGAAAGTTGCGACCCCTTTCCTCTCATCTGTGATCCTCCATTAGCCCATATGCCCCTTACCTTTCTCTCTCCCTTCTGAGTCCCGGTACTCTTACCCCCATTCGTTGTGTTGTTGTCGAGCACTTGATATCTCGGATTGCTAGATGAATGGCTAGGGGCTACCAGCCGTCTACCAAGCTCATTTCCCTGTTTACAAACTTCGTCTACTCCCGCGTCGGCATTGAGTTTTCTTCCCCCTCGTCTTGTCTGCTGAAACGTTAGAGACCCTTCCCGATTATTACGAATGATGTTATACGGACGAAGCAAGTGTAAGAAGTCACGTCTTTCCTCGGTACGGTCACCATATTGTCTGCGACAGCCCTGGTCGGGTCTAAATTTTTTGTTCCCTAACACTCGTCCCTATCTCTTCTGGTATCCTAACCCTCCCTGCAGCTGGCAATTCTTTTGTCTGTGACTTTATCCCTTCTGCAGCAACACGCGCTTGGACTATGTGTTCTTCATCCCTTCCTTTTTTGACCGCTCAGTCACCATACTAAAGTTTATTTCAACTTCCCTTGTGAGTAAATTCAGAGACTCAATAAGGGTCCGCTCCACTCATTTCTCGAGTGGGCGTTGCAACCCTCCCCCCCTCTGAGTTTTACCTAAATGTACTGCATTATTTCACCGTTGTTTGATCGGCTCATTTTTGTTCGGCGTGTCGAACATTTCCTCTTGTCATCCTCCCTACGGGCTCTCCTCCCACGGCGTCTGCTTTTCCCTGTTCTCCCTCTTTCCCCCCAGCTCTCTATAACCCCTTGAGGGACGAAGAGCAGTCGAGGAATGGAAACCCGGTTCCGGGACGAGGTCGTTAATCTATCAGAGATTTTTTTTGCAAAGCATGACTCTGTAATCGTCGACAGTTAATTTACCTTCTCCTCTGATGTCTTTCGCCGTATCTCCTGAGATCCTAAACGGTCCATCGAAGTTTCTTCACCCCAATCGCTTTCCTTACCTACCATCTTGTTCCCCTGAAGCTTGTCGGAAGATGATTTTCCCCTTTGCCCGTTGCGGTTGGATTTTTTATTTTGGAAAACTCCCCTATTTTTTCCGAAAAAAGTCCCATCTCTGTAAACGAGTGTCTGTCGATTTCTTCGGCCAACGCGCCATGAACCTTGGTATCGACTTGTCCAGAGTTCCTTCTCGCTTATGAATCTATACAATGTTAACACTTCCTTTTTTCCCGTTCCGCACCCATGTCCACCATTGTTCGGATTGTTACGCATAAATCTTCTTCCGTCTTAGGCTCCGCATCTTCCTGAACCTCCCAGAGACTGTGGCGGCTAATAGGGAGTGAAACGCGACGATTGCCTAGTGACCCCCAGCCAATGTGAACATTGCGGCGCGCGGCCCCCCTTTCCCCCCTCCCCGCTTGCCCGCGGCTTCTTCGTCTTGTCTCCGCCCTCCGTCCCTCCCCAAACCGTCGGGACCGAAACTGCTCGGCCGTGGTCCTGATTTCATCACCTGGCTGACATTGCTACGACTAGAAACCCTGCGGGACCCCTTTTTCTTCTTCGCTGGGTGACGAGACAGCCCCAATAGAGAAGATAGGTAGTAATGCTTGCGTGGTGTGAAGATCATTTACGACAGGTGGTCGAAGTCAAACAGTTTCTCCACTCTCGCTTTTTCTTCCCCGCCATATTGGCGAGTCGTGGAAGAAAAACTGCCTTCTCTTCCCGCGTCAGTCAGTACCCGCGCTGCGCATCCATGGTTATGGGGGACTCTGGCCGGTCTGAGCAGCAGACGCAAGGGTTTTATCTGCCTCTGCTCTTGGCTCTTTTTTAGCAACTCCCCTCCCCCGGGCTGCGATTAATTTTACTTCTGGCGCATTCTCTCAGTTCCCTTCTGATGTTCCCAATTCCGTTTGGACAATTATTCCCTCATTGATTGAGAGCTATCCGGTATCCGATTGATTCTCCGCAGTCTTCCGATAGACGAGTCCGTCCACTTCCCCCCCTCAAAGGAATCTTTATCTTGCTATGATCTAAGTGGAAAGTGGGTCTCTTTGGGTCCTTTCACGTTGGGCTTTTTTGATGCTTTCTTCTTCCTTCTTTGCTTCCCTCATAACATTTTTCAACAATTGGTTCCCCA
>Ga0179593_1380333_pt1 | contig 16589 bp, 13 predicted proteins | sample CZODoug2_1_08_16_FD_185931 | JGI IMG/M metagenome (GOLD analysis project Ga0179593, IMG submission 185931) | Vadose zone soil fungal communities from Angelo Coast Range Reserve, California, USA - CZODoug2_1_08_16fungal (PacBio error correction) | ecosystem: Environmental > Terrestrial > Soil >... | reverse complement strand
TGCGGAATTTCCACTGTTCCCCTATTCTCCTGTATAAAAGATCGGGGATGTGAGTGCTTTTTGGAAAATTCCTAACTTCCTTTCCTTTACCTTCTGTTGTTTTTTCCTACCCACTCCACTTCCTTTTCTTACTTTTGAAACTTTGATTTTTGTAGTACCCCGGTGTGGTCGTCTCAAAAACCGCGCCGAGGAGACTTGATACAATCTACAATTTTGGCCTGCAACGCCCGCACTGACAAATCCTTTCTATACCTTCCTTCCCTGTACTCATTCATGCTTCCTTTTTGGAGCTGGTCGTATGTTATTTCTTTCCGGTATTGATTTTTTTCTGGCGAAGTCGGAGAGATAGACCGCTAACCCTCGCGCACCTCGACCTACGGTTATGCTTTCCCCCTCCTTTCCTTCCACACCTCCTTCTTTACCCGCCAGCTTTGTTCCCCTAGGCTCGTCAAGAATAGTGAGTGAAAACCTCCCTTCCATCTCTTCGCCCGTCCCCGCTTTTTTTCACGCCGTGGTCTTCCCCCCCCCCCTGTTCATCGGGCTCGAACTTGAGTAAAGGAACGCGTTCCTGGGTCGGCCATGTACTACCGCATGTTTTTCCCCCCTCTTCTGTTACCGATCCCTTCTTTAGTCCTTTTTTGCCATTTCTCCCTCCTCGTCGTCTTTTTTTCAAGAGCATGACTAAATAAAACCCCTAAATTTTAAGTGTTTTTTCGAGGTGTAGGAACCGAGCATGTCCCTCCAGACCCATTTCTCTCTTGATTAAACTTCTCCCTTCCTGTTACTTTTGCTTTTCTCAAGGTTGACGCACTGATCTTGGTCGGCGTGTTTTCTATGCCGTTGTTCCTCATCTTCCAAAATACGTTTAACCTAGTTCTATTGATTCGACCTCTCATCTACCTCCGCTGATGGCTCCCTTTGCCACGCTTTGTTACTTTTAATCTATTTTTGCCCGAGGAGTGCGCAGGAGAAAGCGCAATTCATTTCTTCCCGAAAGAGTCAATATAAAGAGGTACCGCCCCTTCTGTTCCCCTCCTTGGAACACGGGGCTCGGTATCCGATTGCTTCCCCGACTTGATGACCCTTCCTGGAATTCCCCGAGTAATGTTCCGAAGCAACGTACCCCCAGTTAAGTACGCGGATTTTACGTCTTACTTTCTTTAGCTCCAATATGTGTCGTCCTTAACCTTCTTCTTCCCCTGACGCGAGTCTGGCTAAATTCAATGAAGAAGGTAATGGGGGATTTTTGCTTCACCCTCCACGCCCTTGTGACCGAATATTCCTACATAACTTTTTCAATTCCCGGTCGTTGACTGATGTCAGTTATGGAGTGATACGGCGTTACAATCTATTGCTTACGGCCCTCATTAAATTGATGAGCAACAGTTCCCCTGTAAATATTGTATGGGGGGGGTTTTGTTTTTGATTTGGAGTTGGGCTTCTCTCTTGCTTTCTCCACCTCTATTTCGATTCTGCCCTAGACTCAATCATTCTGAGAATTCCCGCTATACATGTGATGCCATTTAGATTTAGTTGCGGTCTGACCTTGAACGGCTCCTATTCTCCTGCGTGCATCCCTTTGCCGCCCTGCAAGTCGACCACAGATCTGTTTTTTTGATCCCAGACCAAGAGGTTTTCTTTTGTCGGAGGTTTATTGTTGCGACTGGCTTCGGACTCCTGCTCTTTCCCCTTCGTGTTCCGCGATTACCCCCCCCCCCTGGTAAAGGATGATGCGACCATCTCCCTTTCCCCTGAGTCTTCCACTGTTGACAATCCACTTGGTTGCGCGCTACAGTCTTGTCACGCACCCCCTCCGCGTCCTTCCACTTCAGAGTCTGAGGGATCGAAAATCACTGAAGGAGATCGCTGTGGTTTCGGCGGGCATTCTTCCCTCCTTCTTACTTTTTTTTAAGACTCCTCCATAGATTTCTTTTAGATCTTGTTATCACGGCGCGCGTGATAGTTATTCCCAGAGAATGAGGAATAGAAGGCAGAGTTGTCTATACCCTCTCCTTGAAAGCTTGCTCTCCTGCATCTTCTCATTCTTTTCCGCTAGCTTTACCAGAGCGTATTTTCCCCCCCCAAACCTTAATCTTCCCCTTCGTCAGAGTGTCGGTCACTTAACGCGGTGAGAGATGAAGCGCCTAGTGATAAAACAACCAGTTTCAGAACTCTCCTACACCTCTCTTTTATTGGTGACACCTTCTCTTCGCGGTTTGTTCAGGCCGATGTAGGGGGCGATTTTGTGGTTCTCTTCTAATTTTCTTCCTCCAACGCTTACAAGGACTTTTCCAAACCTAACTGGCTTTGAGATATATTAAGTGATGAGGCGTGACCCCACCCCCCAACACACTACTGCGTGTATTGCGGCAGTACATAAGAGATTTAACGCGCACTAACCCCCCCCCATGTACCATTCTGCGTTTCTCATATTTTCTGATCTTCTGCGGCTTTTTCTTCTACCTGGCGACCCTCTCCCTACCGTTTTTTTTTGCTTTCGAAAGGGATTTCAGAAGCATAAGTAGACAGTTCTTTATTCTCCTATGTCTCCTCTGTTCAAAATGGAATTGTGGCTTTTCCCCCGACTCTCCTCCCCTCTCATTTTTCGCTCATAGATTCAATCCACTAGAGCGTACTTTCCTTACCCTGTTTCCGCGGTGTTCTTTCCTCTCTTTTCAGTAACTTACTTGTTGGTTTAGAAACCGGTCGGTCCCTTTTGAGTCCAGCGTACGATTTTCCCTGCATCCCCCTCTCTCCGACATTGACGAGCTTTCTCTTTTGGCCCCGTTATTTTTTCTTACTTTCAGGGTAATGGTAGCGAAAAACGGAAGTCAGGAATCGTCTCCCTTTTCCCGAAGATCTCCTGAACCCCCTTTTCCTCCACCGCTCCATTGTGAGGTCCTGCTTATGGTCTCACGAGATAGGAAGAATCATAATAAGACATTATCAGCCGACTTAATAGCTTTTCCCAGGGAGTTGCAGCTTTTTCTTCCCTCTCTTACCTACTTCTTCGAATCTCCTGGGTTTCCTCCCCGATTTTCTTGAAGTCCACCAGCCCGGCCCCTCCCCTCCTTCCTTTGAAAGCACCCTTCGGCCTTTGCTTATCCAATAGATATACCACAGGGCTAAACGAAATTTCCCTTTTCCGCCATTTGCTGTTCCTCATCACTCTCTCTCCCCCCTTTTCTTTTTCTTTCCGTTTCACTAAATTGTTTGGCCCGGCCTTCGACCATGACCCCCGATCAAAGTCGTCAAGAAAAAAAACGGACAGGATCCTTCATATTGGTTCCCCCTTGACGCTGGCAGCTGTACTGACCTCCCCTTACCTTCCCTCTGAACTTCTACAGTTTTCTTAGGCCTTTTGTTTTCCCTGCCTCACTCTGATGCAGCGAATTAGATGGCGCAATTTATACTAACTTGCGACGACCCGAGTTTTTGCCACTCCCCCCACCTCTTATACCAATCGCCGAGCCTTACATGACGTCCCTCCCTTCCCAACGCATTATGCAGACTACACCCCGTGCAAAAAACCCTCCCCTAGTTCCCCCTCTCTGCGTGCACAGTTATTTCCCTCCCGCGTTTTCCTCATTTTCGCTTTGTTTTGAGCTTAAAACTGATTGTGCTGACCTCGCCCAAGGTCTTTCCCCCTTTCTCCCTCCTTCCACTCTCTTGGTCCATCAGCTTTTCCATCATTCGATTCGTCACGATGCTTTTTTCTGTGGGAGCGAGTAAGAAGACAGTCCACGAACTCCCTTCTTACCACCAAACCTTCCCTATTGGACCTCACTGCGTCCCGTCAGAATTTTCTATCGAGGCTCTCTTCCTGTACCTCACTTTTCCCTCCTTCGGTCCACGCGGCCCAGCCGCCCCCAACTGTTGACCGAAGGTGATCCCCAGTCGTTCACACACTTCATGATATATAATTTTTCTCTCTCTTTGTCTCGGCCGAACTCCCTTTTTTTTTTTCTTCAGCCCAAAATATTTAACTTTTCACGCCCTCGATGCCCCCCGGAATTCCGCCTCTGCGACCTCTTCTCTCGGCCACCGACGAGGCACGCGGTAGAAAAAGAAGAGATCTCTGATCACGCGTTTTTTTAGAGCCAGTGATAATTCGTTTTACTTAGCCCCTACTCTCTTCCAACGTTTAAGCCTTCCCCCCCCATCGTTTTCAGCTCCCAGAAGATAATTACGGTTCGTGCCTTCTTCCCGAACTTATTTTTTCCGGAAATCATTTTTTCCTCCCTTATGATTCTTAAGCAATTTGTACAGGATATTCCCCCCGTCGTTAGAAAAACCCGTCCTTTAAGAAACAGTTTTCCGCGGCCCGACCTTTTCTTTTTTTTCTTGCTATTTTTCCCGCCGTATTCCCTTGGGAGTTCGCGTCGCGGTTTTCCCCAATACTTTACTCGATCTTTCCTTTCCCCCGCGTTCAAACACTTAGGTTTTTCCCAGATCCGATTAATCGAGACTGAAACCTGAATACCGATTGTGCTCATTAGTACCCCTTCTGGTTTAATTACACAACCCTTCGGTGGAAGAGAGTTCACTTTTTCCTGACCCCTCCTCTCCTGAACTGAGTTTCCCTTTTCTTCCCCCGGTGTCCCTTACTTCATGCTCATTGATGTCTATCTTGGGTGGATGACCTCGAAACAACTTAATTTATTTGACTGGATTTGAGGGTTAATTATTCCCTCCTACGTTCTTTGACTTTCAAGATCCCACGGCCATGACGAATGGGGCTTTTTTCCCTCTCGTTTTGTAAACGTGTTTTGTACCACTTGCAAAAGAAAAAGCCGGTTTGAATTTCAGGTACCTTCCTAGTTGCGTTCTCCCCAGTTAGAGGAACTGCTTTCTCGCGTCCTCGTCCAGCGGAACCGTCCAGCACGGATCCATGCGATTTTCTTTGTATTCCATCAAGATTCTTTTCCGACAAACATGTTTCGCCCCCTAGGTATTATTTTTCCGAGCCTTGGTTCAGAGACCCCCACATCAACCTCGTCGGTGCGGTGCTTTACCTCCTTTTTCCAGCTGGAACATAGCAGCGAAGACGCGATTTGCCTTTGACTGCTTGATCCCCCGAAGGGAGTTTGTCCTGTTTTTTCCCCTTCCCCCTGTTTTCGATTTTGCCTGTAAAGTTTTTTTTTGGTGCCTTTTGACTCAAAAAACCTGGCTTCAAATTACAGTAAGAAAAAAGGGTGTGCGTTCTGAAACCCCAAAGAGATTAAGGAAAAGTGATCTTCTTGTCTATCCTCTTCCCCCCCAACTACTAGAAACTGTGTGATTCGGGAGACAGGGATTTGATTCTTGGTTTGGTCGCCCATCTTGCCGCCCAATCTCTCCTTTTATAATCAGTTGTTGTTTTGTGTGAACATGTCCTGACCACATTTCGTTTCAGTTCACCTCTCCCCACGATTTTTCGTGCCTTTTTTCCCTTTCCCTCTATTCCATGTTCTGGGCCGGCCCTCCGGTGGTGTTCTTTTTTTTTCACGCCCTGCCTGCAGTGTCTTCGGTTATGAAACCCGGCCTTCTCGTCTTATACTTCCGTTGACAAAAAAGCGAAGCTACGCCCTGTGCCATGCCCCCCCCCCCCCTCCCCACCTGGTGCCTATGCCCACGCCCTTACAAACGACTTGCGGCGATCTCCAGTTTTAACACGTCTTCACGTCCCCTCGAATGCAGCGGGATGGAGCATTTGGGCTAGCCTTTTTTTAGCATCCGGAGATGACCAAGCAGATTCCCTTGCATTCCTCCCCCTTGGTATGGCTGCACAAAAACCTCCTTCCCCCCCCATTGAAATCTGTCCCTCTGCAGGAAGATGTGTTTCGTGACCTACCGTGATATGCACCCCCTTCCTGTCTAGGAGCGGACGGCGCTTTCCTTCCTGCCTCTGTACGATTTCCCCTCGTTAAGACCTTCTAGTGAAGTACATGAATCCGTCTCTTTTGTTTTTTCGCGCCCCCTGTACTCCTGGGCATCGTTTTTTTTTCCTTTCGGCGGGTAATATCATATTCAATGACTGGCCACCTGCTCTAAGCGCTGATGCCCCCAGAAAAAGACAATCGAATGCTCAACCTTACTTTGGACTCTTGGGTTTTCCGGCCCGCTCATGCTACCATACCCTGATCTGATGATTTCAGTTAAAGTCCCCCCTCCTTCCCTGGATTCCCCCCCTCCGTTTCGAAGGCTTTTTTCTATGTCCCGCCTTTCTTACGTATATTTTTACAAGCCAGAGTCTTTTGCTTATTGTTAGGCCCCATCCTTGTCTTTACCTCTGGCCTCCTTTTTTTTCACCCTGGGCTTCTTCCTTTGTTTTATTTTAGTTGGACTGAGCTTTATTTGCTTCAATGCCCCCCGTAAGGACGGCTCTCCAATTTACCACCTACCCTGAGGTCCCCCCGGCGCTTGCCATTTTTTCAACAAGGGTTTCATGAGACCGTCCTGACTCCAGAAGCACCCCCAACACCCACCCCCCACACACACCTTCTGAAGAACCGAGGTCCTCCCTTTATTAGTCACGGCCTTCTTTTTCCGAGTCCCTGTTAAGGAATGAGCAGACTTAGTGTCTCGAAACTCTGGTTTCAGTTGCCCCGGCTCTGGCCGCGCGCGTCTCTTTTTTAGAAGCATTCTCCCCCCGCATTTTGATTAGAGTGATCTTATCTCCTCCTCTTTTGGAATCCCAAGCGTGCTCTTCTCTCCCGTTCTTCCCTTTGAAACGGCTGTTAACGACCTCCTTCGTCCGGATCTTTTTTGCTCGCCCGCTCCAATGAAATTTGGCTCTATCCTATCTTCCCCCTCCCGCCCCTCACTGCTTTTGTTAGTTTGGGGTGGTTTTGTGTTTGTGGGCGTTGGTTGGTTGTGGAGAGAGGAACTGAGCATCGGTGGTACCCCGACTTGCGTTTCCTTTTCAAACCCTTTTCTCCCCCCGGGATCCTTGTCGGATGAACTGCAATTTACGATCATTCCCTCCATTCCTACGAACAAGATCAGTAGAACAAGGCTTCTTTTTTGCCTAATCCACTTGTGGTTTCGGCGGATGCCCTTTTGTTCCCCTTTATTGGATGTTTCTGGCAGGCTTTTACGGTGCCATACCCCAAGGGGGATTTTTTTCATAGGTGTAGCTGCCTTTATTATTTTGTGGTACCGCCCCTATAGCTTTTCCCTTCGTCCCTGTGAAAGGTGAAAAACTTTTTTTCCCCTAGCTCACGGGCTCCGTTTTCTTCTTCCAAACTTTTTTGACCCCATTCGATCTCCACTTTCGTCTATGAGAATGCTAAGAGTTACGAAGTAGATGCCGCGGTGTCTCGCTTGAACCCCCTTGAGCCTTTTCTCGCGTTTTCCCTTACGGACGCTGGCCATTCCCCGTCATCCTTCTCGTGGTGACATGAGTTTCCAAACCCCTACGTACTCTAGACGCTAGGCACGAATTGCAGAGCATCCTCCTTCTTTCCTCTAAGGCGGTTTTCTAATGCTCTATTTTTTGCACTGCTTTTGGCGCTGCACTCGCGTAGTAATATACAGCCCCGGCCTGTGTTGTCCCAACAATCTTCCCAAGTTCTCCTCCGTCATCGGTTTTATTCGGGCCTGTGTGCTCGTTTGTTCTATCCCGAAGACCACCTACAACCCGATAGAAATGCCCTTACAAGACGCTTGTGATTATTTCTTTAGCTGATCAGTCCCTCGTTTGCTGGATCAGGGATCCTCGGTATCCTCGATCAGGGCCGCGTCCTTTTCACATTTTTAAAAGCATGATTGAGTAAGTTTTCCTCTGAAATCTTAAGAGGAGTCCTAGTACCAGTATGAGTTTATATCTGAGCGATCCCGCTATGCGGACAAGATTTCCCTTCTGCATTAGGATGAGGCAATTGTGCACGACTCCGGAGGCGTTTTCCTGTTGAGTCGGAGATCTCTTTACGCTTCCACCTCTATCCCGCCAATTTCGGCGTCTGTATTTCCCCGGTTCGTAGAGCGGATGAAACTATTCTGACAACATCGTGCTCCGCTGCAGCCCATTTCCCAACTGAAAGGGTGGAAATGGCTGCCACTCTTCCTCATTTTCGCGAATAGCACATCTATTTTTTTCGCCCGGCCCCTTGGGATTTTTCCCTCCCCCAATCCTTTGTTTTTAAGAAGATAAGCAACTCGCGGTCCTTCCTTCCCGCGATCTACTGTTCTTTGACCTCATGCGGTCGTATCCATTGATTTTTCTTTAAGGCCCGTTCCATTGTTTCCTGACTGCCGAGGATTCTCTTATATCTCCCTTCTGTCCGTCGTTTCTGCCGTCCCTTTCTGCCGACAAGTTCAGAAAAAGTTCAGAAATTGGGATTGATTATATGCCCTAGGTTCTCTCCCACATTTCCGCCTCCGGTCACACATCCCCCTCCCGCGGCTGAAGTGACAGTTCGTGAGATGGCGATCACTACTTTGGATCGAATCATTCGAACTCCACTCATCGGAGTCCCTCTCCTCTCCCCTCGGAAGCGCAGAAGAGCGAACCATCCTGCGTAGACATCCGTGAGATAGGATAAGTGCTTATCCTTTCCTATCCCAACAGCTCATCCCCCTCCCCCCTCGCAAGTACCACACCTTCTTTTTATAAGACAGTACCCCATATAAGCTTGGATTTAATGACTCTTCTTTTATCCAAGATGGATTAGAATCATCGTGGAGTATCACTCCCCCAACAGATGAATTTTCTTGCATTAAGATGGTGCAACCTCGCTGCGCTGTATTCATCAGAGCAATAAATTTCTCTCTTACCCCCCTTCTCCTAAAGGTTAATGATAGTTTCGCCTCCCACTCCCATCGTAAGCACCAGATCCCTTCTCCCTTTCTCCTTCGAAGAGCGCCTGAAGATAACTTTCCGGCGTTTAAGAAAACGTCGCCCCCGATGCCGGTTCTTTTTCCTCTGAAATTTGATCCACCCGCGATTTCTGACAGGATTCCCCGTACGAACCCCACCTCCCTTACCTTCCTCCCGTTCGTCCCGCTTCGGAAAGTTTTAGAGCTGGATGTTTTTTTTACGAAACCGGTGTTGGCGTTACTAATACCCCTCTTACGTGAGCTCGGGGGATTTCCCCCGTTCGCCTCCATCACCCTGGAGGTCAATATGAAGCGTACAGATCTTCACCTATGAGCCCCTCCCCTGGTCGACGTCGTACGCCCTCACTCCCCTTCAATCCGATGCAGCACCACTTGGGTCTCGCCTCTGTCTACGGAGGCTCCTGTTCGGCATTCCAGGTATGCCAAGCCCCTTTCTCCCTGCCGGTCAAGTTAGCCGCCACGGATAGCTGGTTTGACTGCACCAGTTTTTGAAAACACCCGACAATTCTAGAGCTTCTTTTCGTTAGCTGGTTTCGGCCCCTCACCCTTCGGTGCGACGTCAAAAAATATTTGGTGACGACGAGTCACACGAAGAAGGATTCTCTTCTTATCCGTGCAGACGCCTTTCTCTCCCGCCCGACGACAGTCAAGGTCTTCTGGACCTCCCTCTTCTCGTAGAGTCAGGATTCTTCTTGAAGTTCTACCCCTATTTCCCTTTTCTTTCCAGACCGCGGCTACCTCACCTGTTGCCGTTTTGACGACAACAGCAGGTTGATGTATCCTTCCTGCCCAAAGTTGCCTCGTGAAGAACAGCTGTCAAGTCCCTTCCCCCCTCTCAAGGCACTTCAGCCACTCCCCCCATCGTCCAGTAACGTTAACCTACCAATTCCCCCGTTGTCCGACCTGGGATCTTTGCTTGTTTCTCCCCGAAGTCTTGACGTTTTGTTAGAAAATGTCGCTCTCCGCCCTCCCCCCTGACTCGTCTCATTAGCCAGGCCGTCAAAACATCCAGTCAGCTTCTTGTCGTCATTTATCTTTTCCAACTCGTTCCTGCACCGATGTGCTACTTTTCCCTACCCTGCACGAAGTAATTAGAAAACCCCTCTCCCTTTTTGAGATCGGTCCCTGGCGGAAAATTATCCCCTTAAGGTTTTAAGGTTCTGTGTCATCATAAGGTTTTTCTCCCAAGTTCGAACTTAATCCAACTTAAAAACTTTTTTTCATCCCTTCTCTTTTGAAAGTCTTCTCGCGCTCTTTCTTTCGCTTTTCCCCGTCGCGAACGGTGTTCCTGGCACGACTAAACTTTGACTTTTTTTTCCCCCACTAAACAGGAAGAAGGCCCGGTCCTCCGGTTTGGGTAGACTTTCGCGCCGCTTGCGCGGTCTTTCCAGGCTGCCCCTTTCCACCTCAGGATCCGCGCGTTGTGTTTTAAACGGCTGGTTCCTGAATTTTCTTCTGGCAATCGTGTGATAGTTTGTTGCAGTTGTTCCTCGCCCCCCACGAGTCTGCACGTTTTTGCCTCTCGTTTCAGACGCGTGTCTGAAAGTCAATATCAGAATACTTTTTTCGTCCTTCCTTTAGCTTTCCTCCTCCGTCTTCTAATGGCCTCTCTACTCAGCCGAGGCCTTGTCCTTGTTTTTCGGCACAGGTGGAGAATGTGATGGTGTAGTCGTGGGGTTTCTCTGAACACAAAACATGGAGCCCGACATTTCATCGACAGTCAGACCTCCGCAGTTGTCTGAAACCACCCCCCTCCGTTTTTCTTCCGGCGAATTCCCCTTCGCGCTTTTCCCCCAGTCACCGCATTCCATAGGATGAGAACGTTCTTGTTCTGCCTTTCTCTTCTCTACTTCTCGTTTAACAAGGGTTTTTGAGGGGAGGATTGGCCCTTTGCTCAACATTTTTTTCCTGCACTTGTACCCCCTCTTCCCCCCGAGGGGTGGGCTTTTTTCCCCTTCTGAGTACACTTCGCCGGGGCAAGTCTTTGTTTTCATAACTTTCCACCACACCCCCCCCGCCCCCCCCCTTTTGACTCTCAAAACCGGCTCGGTTTTGACTTCTTCGTCTCCACCACACTTTTTCCCCTCGGATGGAAAATTTCACCAACTTCTCAACCTTTTTTTTTGAGTGGCCCCCCTCCCATTACACTCCCCGTCGGTCTTCCTTCTTTCAGCAGTTGTCTGTCTCGTTTCTTAAGGCCTTGATGACAGGTTTTTGATCGACGAGACCAGCTTCCATGAAGGACTCTTATTTTTTTTTTTTTTCGCATTCATCGGAAACAACTTTGATGACAGCACGCCGTCAGACCGCTTTTTTTACAACCGTGAAACCCTAGACCGAGATGATCTCCCCGCTCTTGATTTTTCTTGCAGCTTGGCAGTCCCTCCCTCTCCCTTTCAGGTACTAAAGGACACCCTTCATTCCAGGCTGAAGGGGCTTGAATCACAGAAAGTTTGAATCGGTTCGTATTACAGGCGTCGCACCTTATCCCAGAAGATTTCCTTTTCATTTTTTTTCCCAGCGTCAGCAGATTTTTGCTAATGCCCCACAATGAATTCTCGAAAGAAACAAAAACCCCACCCCACCCCACCCCCCCCACCACACCAAACAAACAACACAACCCCAAAACCCCACCCCCCCCACCAATTTTATGCGCCTGTTCCTTCCCGCCGCTTTCTACCGTCCCCTTCTTTGATTAGACACGGATCAAAGTCACACTCGTAGTCTCTTTTGTCCAGGTTCCGTCAGATAGCGTCCCCCGAACTGGAGGTGTTTTATGCCGCATTTTAGAAGACGAAACCTTTTTTTTTCAGCCGATTTTTCTTCTTCCTCCCGAGCATGAGACAATGACGTCCGCTGGTCCTACGTTGTGAACTTCTTTATAATTATACCCAGTCGCTTTGATGTCTTCCTTGCGAGCTCCCTTGTCTCCCCCCGACACGTCCTCCCGGACTTTTTCTTATAAAGAGATCGATTCGTCCTACTGACTTTTTTTCACGCTTTTTGAAAAGGTGTCGTATGAAGACACAATGTCAAAGCGCCCCGCTGCTTTTCCCCCCCGCTTTTTTCCTGCCTTTCCCTGATTTCCGAAGACATACGGTCGGTTCCTGCTTCTCAAGGGCATACGTCGATGGTAGCTGCGCTGCACAACGGTATCGCTCGTCTTGTCCCGATAAATGGACGTTTCCCCGTAGAAATGACCCCCCTTCCGCTTGCTCGTTCAATCCTTTGATGGCCCTCACCTCTTTTTTCCTTCGATAGTGCTGGCGGCGAAACGGTGTTTTACATATCAGCTCAGGCCTGTTTTTGAGAGACCTACACCGTCCCATTGGTTTCGTCCTGCAAGCTCCCCCGATGTCCCAGATCCGCGAACAATGAGAGAGAGCATCGGGTTTTTTTACAGCCCGAGTTGATTGACACGTCTCTCTTCCCCCTTAGAATGAGTCCATTCTCTCCTGACGGCGTGAACCTCCCGACGACGCGATGCATTGGCCGATCGGCCACTCAGAACAGGTTGGGTGGTTCGTCTTTTACTTGGGACTGCAAGGCTACGTCCTCCCCCTCGGCTTTTCACGGCACGCGACTGTCTGTCAGTTCTGTTCAATCTCCCTATGGACCGTCGTCGTCACTTGTTTTGAAATCCATGTCGAGCTCCGGTATCCAGTATCTTCAGACACACCCGATGAATCCATGAGAGACCACCCCTTATCTTGTTCCGAAAATTTCTCGTACTCCTCTTCCCCCGATGCATGGTGTTTCGCTTTGGCATTTTTTCCTTGGTTTTCAATAGGTACGCCGGCACTCCCGTCCACTCCTCGTGCCCTCCTTTTCCCATATTGTCTGACTGATATCTTGTGGCTGTCCTCACTGCGCAGAGTATTGCCATCTGGTAAGTCTTTCCTTCCTACGAGACTTTCAAGGGTTTCTCGGCCTCTTCGCCTTTGAGTAAGCGGCCCTCCTTTCGCGTCGTTTTTCCACCCCTTACCCTGTCTAACTCTTAGCTTTTTCCCCGGTAGGGTTAGAATTGGCGCGTCATAATCAACCCCCCCCCCCCTCTCTGTCCCGAGTCATTTTGCACTTCCCCCTACAAAAGAAGCTGGATCCAACTTGATCGGCTGCTGGTCGGAGATGTTTTCTTTGTTTTTCCCATAGTCCTGAATACCCGGGGCCCCTATCCTCCCTTACTTCCCGAAACCCTGATTTTCTTCTTTCGCCGTACTTTTTTTAAGAGAATTCCGTCTGATTGATCGACTTATGTCTCCCCTGCGAAAGTACCCGTGAAGAGTAGGATATTTTGCCTCCCTTCAGGCTTTTTTGTTCGGATTCTCGGTATTTCAGCTCCCCAATTGGAGGCTGTGCCACGGTCTTTTATGGCGAATAGTCCGCCTTTCTTTGATAAGATGAAAGTTTACCCTTTAAAGTTTATGACTTGAGCCCGACGCTTTTGCTCGTTTTTCTGGTGTACCCTTTTTCTCAAGCACATTTGTAGAGCGTTACAGACGCCGTTGTATACTATCTACCCCTAACCCTCAGTTTGTTGAAGATTCTCTTCCCAAGCTGAAGAGGACCAAGTAGAGGAGACTATGTTGCATAAGCGATTCTCTCCATTTCTTCGAGATTTTCCATCCGCCCATTTCACCTTGCTGAAGACTTTTTCCTCTGTATGCAACCTGGTTTTTTCGACGAGCCCCAACCTTCTAGCACCTCCCTGTCCCCCCTAAAATGGCGGACGCGCGGGATAGTAACGCTGCGGCCCAAACCGCCGCCCCCGGTTTATCCAATTCTGACTTCAACGCTCGCCCTTCTTTCCCTGTTTCGTGTCCTGTGAGCGTTCCAGAGCGTGTCTCGCTGGCCCCATCATTCGACCGCTCCCCTCATCGGCCACTCCAGTTTGCATTATCGACACCCCGACCCTCACTGCTTTTTTTTCCCCGACTCCTGCGATCATCCGTGTTCCAATCGCTCGCATCCCTGAAACTCCCCTACCACAACGCGCCGACATCCTTACACCCCCGATATCCCCCCCATGCTTCCTTCTTTCGTGCCTGAATCGTTTTTCCCACACCCTGTCCCATGAAGCTCCGAACCCCGCTGTCGCTTCTACCCTTTTTCATCTTTTTTTTCAACGAGCTGCCGCGTACAGCGTACTTTTCAGCGAGCGACCAAGTCTTTGCTGTTCGTATTTAGCAGTGTTCGACATGCAGAAGATCCTGATAGAGCCGCAAGAGAGCAGATATCCGTAGGCTTCCTACACTATATAAAAATCCGATTGACTTGTACTTCCCCGGCGTCCCCCCTTATCCCTCCTATATTGCCGGTTTAGTGCCGTCGTAAAAGAATTCAGACTACTTTCCTTAGAGACAGTTCTGATACCCTAAGGTTTCTCGCGAGGCGCTGAGTTTTCAATCCGAAACCTTAGTCAATTGCTCCTCTCTCCTTTCTTCAACAGTTTATCTGCCGGCCATCTCTTTTCGGCCCCCTCAGCACGACAAGGCCCCTTCCCACGATGACCAGAATGTTTCCCAGTAACTCCCCTCCTCCTTTTTCCACTCCCCCCCACAAGCCAGCCCTCCCCCCCCCCCAACAAGTTCTTATGGGCGAGTGCGTAAGCGCACTTCTTCTGTCGCTTGACTTTATGTCAAGTCCCCCCCCCTTTCCAGAATCTTACGTCCACGTTCCCTCAGTGAAACCCCTTCCATAGCATCTCACCTTCTCTTGTTGCAAACCTTGTCTCTCATTACGTATTTATTGTAGCACCATACTATTCGTGCACTTTCGAAGAAAAAATATTAACTTTGACGCCGCGGTCGCTCACCCGTCCTTTCATTCTCTATCGTGTGACGAGTCCGCCTTCCAAGACAGATGACCATAATTCACGCGGTTAATTTACTCACTCGAGGCTCGTGGGGCGATTCCTTACCCTTAGTGTTCAATGTCCTTTTCTTCTCCCCGACTCCCTCGGCGCGCCCATATTCCCTCCGAAACCAGCGTTTTAATAACTTACTGCAGGTTATCCCGCCCGTCGATCTTTCCCCCTGAAGAAGACCCGAAGTATCCTCTTTTCGGTCTTCAGAAACTTTCCCCGTTCGTCCAGCTTCTCCTATCCCTCGAGTACCCCAGCAAGGTCCGAACTCTTTATCTGATCTTTTCCGTAGCCTGACGTTTTTAGTCCGTTCTCCCAATGCTCTCGCGCCCTGACACCAATTCATAGCTTCCCTTTCCCGTTCCGTATCCAGTCATCTGCTTCACTTTTTTTTACATATAAGCTTTTTCCCCTCTATTTCACGCATTCGGTCTACTTCACAACAGGCCTTCCCGACACAACACACGAAGCCGGTACTATGAACCTTTGGAAAGACATAAATGAACCAGATCGGATAAGGAATCATCATGCCCCCCTTTCTTCGCCCCCTGCGCGGGCCTTAACGCGCGATCCATCTTAGTTATTCATCATTGGAGAGACCCCTTATCCCCGTTCCCCCAAAAGGGTCCCCCATTTGACCCGGGATTTATTTAAGCCCAGTCATCATCCCCTAAACTCCCTTCGGAATTAAAAAGAGCATTGGTAAACTCATGGTGTGCATTTTTCTCTTTTGGATGAGGATCCATCCTTCCCTTCCAGCCCCCTTTCATCGACCCGCGCGCTCGGCTTGTTCATCTCTTTTTCTGCGGCCAACTCATGTCCACGCGTTTTCTACCTCAATGGTGTTGTTTCTGTGTGCCCCGCTCCCTTTCCCTAGTCCTGGTGCCCGCTTTGTGCGCGGAGCCCGAGCGACGCCTTGAAATCGTCCTTGAAGACATACCCAACTCCCCCTAGACCCCCGCGAGATTTGACGCGCTGCTTCATTGTTTGTTTTTCAGCCGGTGCAGCGTTGTCCTTGGCTTTGTGCACTCCCCAGTTTTGAATTGGCATGGTTTTTTCGTTTTCCTTCGCTTGTTTGCTCGACGCAACCCCACACCTTTTTTCTCCTTTTTTTAGCCGCAGTTCATTAGACCGTCACAGCCCCGCAGCAGGTACCGAGATTCGGCCCCTTGACTTCGCGTCCCCCCCCCACCCAAACCAAAAGAACGTCCCCATTTGGTTCCTGGTTTCCCCCCTGCCCTACGTGTTTGAGCAAAGGTGGCCTTTGCCTTCAATATCCTTCCTATCCCGTTGTTGGTTGTCGATTGTCCACTGGGTTCCCCATACGGTGCACGGTTTCCCCCGCCCCACCTCGCTTGCTTTTGGAAAATTATCCCTCAGTTTCACCCCTCCCTCTTCGGTCCCTCGCGGTTTTGTTTCAGAACCCGCTCTGTTTTCTTTTCTCTTCATGAAAACGTGGGACTTAGACTTTTTTCCTCACCCAAGTCTCCTGAACGCGAGAAATGCGATCACACTCAACCTTTTTTAGATGTTGCCCAGTCCGTACAAATTCCCTTTGCTCATACCGGAGATAACTCTAGCTGAGGCTTTAAACGAAGGTATTTCTGTAATGGCCTCTAGGATTTCGGACCTCCATTGACCCGCTCCTAACAATGCCTGGACTCTTATTTTCACGAGCTCTTCCTCCACATCCTTCTTACTTACCATTCTATGATCACTTTTTCACATGTCAACTAGGACGTGCGTTGTCCTTCCCTCCTTCCTTTCTTGATGACCCAACGGCACTTTTTCGCGCTCTTCTCTTCGATTGAATGTGCGTCAGCCGGCAATACCTACCTCTCTTGTCGACCAAAGCTTTACCTTTTCCTTCCTGGCCTGTTTTGCTGGGCCTTATTTTTCCAAATGC
>Ga0179593_1466787_pt1 | contig 16591 bp, 21 predicted proteins | sample CZODoug2_1_08_16_FD_185931 | JGI IMG/M metagenome (GOLD analysis project Ga0179593, IMG submission 185931) | Vadose zone soil fungal communities from Angelo Coast Range Reserve, California, USA - CZODoug2_1_08_16fungal (PacBio error correction) | ecosystem: Environmental > Terrestrial > Soil >... | reverse complement strand
GGTTCTTCCACCTTCTCAGTTTTACCTCCCGCTCGCCGGCGTTGGATCGGCTCGCGTTGGTGTTAATCCTGCAAGAGTCCCACCCCCCTTTCCTTCTCTTCCGAAAGCAGGTTTCGAAGCTTTGTTTTTTGGTTACTCCACCGTATGCCCGCTTTGTTTTGCTTCGTAGCGAGACACAATTCACAGTGCTGCGTTTCCCTCAATGATTGACTGTTTCCTTTCCCCCCTTCGCTTCCCTGGATTTAGCCAGAATCGTCGTCGTCGAGTTCTTCGTTTGTTATTGCCTTCGCGTAGGCCATTGCGTTAACTCTTAGTCCCACGTAATCCAATTTCTGCTGAGACCCCCGGCAGGCTCGCTTTCTCTCGTGTTTTTTCGTCAGCATTTCTACATTCCTTGAGCGTTCGATACCCTGTCGGTTCTCCCCTTCGCAGCCCATAAAAGGATGGCAAGAAGTCATTCTCACTGATGATTACCCCCCGCGTTTGATGGAAGCCTTCACCGTCCCTCGCCCCCTCCCCTGGAATCCTCTGCATTTCCCCATTGTTTCCCTCGTTCTGATCTAGCCCATTGACACTCTATGTCCGTACCCTGCCTTCCTGTTCGGTTATGCAAGTTTCTCACACCAACTTGGCCCGAATTCCCCGCCGGTTAATTTTCCTCTCACTTTCGTCCCTTGTTTGGCGCACTCTTTCTCTCACCTCTCCACTATTTCGAGCCATGACCAAAGAATAACGGCCCTTTTACTGACTTCCTTTACTGGGCGATCCCCCTGACCCTCCACCTAGGACAATCATTCTCTCCCTTTAGTTTTTCCGCGCTCTTCATGGTTTCCTGCTGGCTCCTCCAGATTTCCCTCTTGCGTCGGCTCACAGACTGTTTCCCGTCTTTTATCCCGCCTCTGTTGAAGCTTTCTTCTCGGTTGATACGGTGGCTGGCGGAATCTCCCACTCTTCAATATATGCCCCCTGTTGCCTTCTGACCATCAACGTGAGCCTAATTGCGCGAGTTCAACATCCCCCCTCCTAATCGCTGAGTGGTTTGGAAGCCAGTCGCCTTCTTTGGTGCCCCCGGACTGCTTTTTCATTGCTTCAAAGGCGTCGCACCACTTTCGTGCCCGCGTGTATTCAGATGATCTCCTCCCTTCAGGAGACGCAAAAGTGAGTGGCTGACTCAATGGGCCGGCAGACTGATTCCGTCCATTAGTCTCCTTTATGTCAGTTGAATTCCATATTTTTCTAAGGGCGTGGTTCTCGCTGCCCCCTCTATTTCCCCTCCAAGCCTACCTCCTGATATTGGCATTTCGTCGGCTTTCTTCAGCTTAGACTTAATTTTCCTGTCTTTCTTTACCCTTCCGCCCGGAGTGTGCCCTTCCGAAGAAGCCCATCCTGCTTCCCTCAACTCACCATCCGAAGCCTTATCGTCTCCCTTCGGCTGCCGGCGTTCCAAGTCCCCCCCATTTCGTGTTCTCTGAAATTTTTCTCTTCTTCCACTTTCCGTGGTCCTTTTTCCCCCAGAATTTTGTTCTCTTTTTCCCTATTCCCGCTAATATTAACCCACTTTAAAGCTTCTCCTGCGTCCTCGTGCAGGGTGAACGCCTGATGGCGCAGTACATTGTCTATTCCCATCTCACTCCTTCTTACTCGCATTTGAGTGATGTCAACTATTTGCTTTGCACGGAAACGTCCGTGTCGCTTAGCTCCTCCGCCCATCCGGTTGTCCTTTCCCAGGAGTTCGTCCCGCTGCACCTTCTCAATTCTTCCGGCTTTCACCCTCTCTAAATTTTTTTCTCCGCTGTTAGTGCCCCAAAAGATTTCGGCTGTTACAATTCTTCTTTTTAGGTTAGTCCAAGCATGTCACGGTCCCTGAAGTAGAGCTTCCTATTTCGCCCCCCCTTTTCTGTCCCCCCTTCGTTTTTTTTCTCTTTCGACATTTGTCTGACGAAGGCAACTTTTCGTGACGTTATGTCCGGACCTTCACGACGTTGACCTTTTCACAGTTTTCTTTCCGCAGCTCTCCATCTTTTATCGGCAACACCAAACCGATCTGGAAGATTAAATCTGTTGGCGACTACTTTAACTACCCCCACCGTACGTTTTCCTCGCCCCCAATTCCGTCCCTGCTTCATTTTTCCTGGCTATTTCCCGAGTACGGCGCTTCCTGAGTGATTTTTTCACTCTATTCCAAACTTTTTTTCTGTTGATTCTGTCCTTTCACGCGGTACCATTTACGCCATCTTTTCCCCAGCTCGCTTGGTCATTTTTCCTCTCCCCACCCTCGACATCCCAGGGACCTTTCCCCGTGCAAACATTAGCCCAATCCCCGTCTTGTCCCCGTACTTGACTTTTGTGCCTTCCTCCTTGTTCCGGAGCAGATGCGAGGACCTGTGTATTTCTTTCCGGCGCGTCTTCTTCCCCTACTGCCAAGCACTTGGAAGGCCTGGCGATGACGGGGGCCCGGTAAGTGCTGCTTTTCCGGTGCTAACCTTTGAGCCCTCTCTTGGCGCGTTCAATGCTTTGCGCGCGTCAAACGCCCCGGCGTTAAATTAGTTAGTTTTTCACAGTCTATAAGCGTACCTTTTCCTAATCGCCCGCTTTATCAACACTTCCGTCGCCGGCTGCGTAGACTAAGTCACTCGTTACAAGTACATGACTTTCCATCAATTAGAGGACGCGTGCGCGCTTGCGCGGCCCCTTCCCCCAGTCTAATTCCCCTATTAGTTTCGTTTTGTGAAGAGACTCTCGTCTAAGCTTCTGGATTGCTTCTTGCCTTCCTCAGCAAGGAATTGCCCCTCTCTTTCACTCTTGGGAGTATCTCCCTACCCTTACAAAAACCCCGCTCCCTCCGCCTCTGCCTCTTCCTCCCTTTGCGTGATCCGAATTTTACGCTATTCTTTTTCGCGCATTTTCCGCTGCAACCGTGCGCACCCCTGCATTCTTCTATTGAACCCCAGTTTTATCCACTTAATCTTTTTCTAGGTGCGGGTCAGTCCCTGAAGAGTTTCGAAACTCCATCGCCTTATTCCCACCGCTCGTTCTTTGTTTTCTTCTCTGTTCCAGCAGTCCCTAGCCTTACCCCTGGTACACACCTTATGAATCAGGAAAGTGTCTGAGAGTCAATTTACTTCGTGCCCCCTTTGTTCATTTTGGCCGTCCTTTCTCAAACTCGTTACCTGTTCTCGCACCCCCTCTCCTCCACTTAAAACTGCCTATTCAGATTTTTTCTGGCAGTTCGGTTAACTGCACCACCGCTCTATGTAATATGTTTACCCTTCATGTCCAATCCGCTTCTTCTTCTACATTCTCCCCAGACATCCCTCTTCCAATTGCAATTTCCTCACCTGTTATTCCGGCTCACTGCTTTCCTGGAATTCTCAAGACCTCATCTTTTGGCGAAGTTTTTCTCTAGCTATGTAATTCTTACTACACCCGTGATCTCCCTCGACTCCGATGCTCGAATCCGACGGAGACCGCTTCAGTTTCACCCTTCCTTCAATATTTTTTCAAATAAGCTGTGTTTCTCTATGAATTACACGCTGCTCCTGTTAGGCAACGCCCCGACACGCCTCGCCGCACTTTCGCTGAGTCCGAGTGTTTTCTCTTTCCTGGCTCCACAACTCGAGCGCAAGGCCGAGCTCTGCGTCACCTCCCGCGAAGATTTCCCAGCCCCAGGGTGCTTTCGTCTCATGCACCGCACATCCTAAAACCCCCAAATTGTTTCTCGGAGATAGAGATTCTCAGTACTTTTCTCCTCTTCCTCCGTCCTCATCGTTTTCCTGAACCCTCTTTCTGAACTTCCCTCTTTCCTCAGGGGAACCGACCGGCGATGCGCGGCACTTGCTTCCCCCCCACGCACAGACAAGATCGAAAAGTGGCCCCGGTTCTGCCTTCTCCTCCTTCTCACCCGAAACCCTCCCTTTTTTGGTTTTTGATCTCTCTTTCTTTTTATTCATATGTATGCGGATGACCAGCTGGCCTTAGAAATTTATTGGTGGGTCCCCCTCGACATGCAGACACGTCCCTTATTTGCCGTTTTCTACCTGACACCGTGAAGTTTCCCCTTTATGTCTATTCTTGAATCTGGATAACCCCAGTTGCGATCTTCTTCTTTGGCCTCTCAACAGATTTTGCTGCCGCTCTGCTCTTTGCCTGTGAATTGTCTGTACGAGAAGTCAGGTCTCCCCTACGCGATTCTTTGCGGACAAACCCCTTTTTGCTTTCCCGCTCTCGCTTATGTGCCGCTCGGCCCTTTGTGGGCCTACGGAAAGCTCGAACCCCCCCTTCCCCTTGCCGTACTCTTCGAAACCTTTTGCCGGTCGAGAGAGGTAGGGGTCTTCCTCCATTTAAGTCACCGTGCAGCACAACCAGTTCGGTCCCTTGCGCTTTCTTAGCTCCTTCACCCCCTTTTCCCCAGGCTGTGCCCTTCTGTTATATGGTTTCAACCTGAGTTTTTCTTCTTGTGTATTTTTTCGCTCCTCTCGGTCTTCGTTGAGCTGGTAGCTTATCCTAGCTATATGCCTCGTCCGGTGCCCCTTGGAACCCCTCCAATTCCGAGCCCTTCCGTCTGCGTCAGCTATGCCTCGTATGTTCTTCGATTCGAGCCTCTGTTTTATGACAATCGTCCTCCCCCTTATTCGGGGGTAAGTTTTCACGACGATCTGCCTAGCCACTTCTTCCGCAGTATACCTCACTATCCCACCTCGTAATACATCATGCAGGTTTCCTAGAATCCTTGACGCTCGCACAGGTCCCCCGTTTGTCTAGACCGCCTGCTTCCACTTTCTCACAAAGGCACGAGGCGAATGTCTCCTCTCCCTCTTTCCGTTACTTGGTGTCCTTCGGTCGTACCCCGGCTATCAACTTATGATACCGATTTGCCGACTCCTTCACCTCCGTTGACCGATGATGCCTAAGGCGCGTTTGCGATCGCCCTCCGTCCCCTCTGACACGATCAAGTTTGCTTTGCGTATGAGTGCAGCTGGCTTCCCGCAAGTGCCTCTTCTCCCAACGTTCAGGTGTACCGCTTCCTGTCGTGAGCGCGTGTTTCATTGACGTTTTTTCCCTTGAAGCTTTCGTCTAGAGCAGTTGGGTTTTGTCTGTTCCTACCTCCCTCCCCCATCTTTCCAGATATCGTCTTTTTTATCCCTTTTCGGACCAGAAAGATCGATTAGAGTAGCCACATCTCTTATGATGTGGATTTCGCCGCGTCATCCCTTTATCGACATCGTCTCATTTGTGGTAACTTCTCGTCACTAATTTCGCGAGTTCTAGGATGGATCGCAGCCAGTCCTTAGCCCGTTTTAATGGTTTACTTAAATGGTCTTTGACTCTGATTCGATGCCAGCCTTCTTCCTTTATGCTCGGACTATATTTTTTTTTTTTAGGATTTTTTTTTGTCCTTCATTACCCAAGCATCTCCCCCCTGGCTAGTTTCCTTTGAACAAGTAAGATTTCCTTTCCCCCCTGAAAAAATGATGAACCTCTCATAATCCCCCGCATTTCCCCCCCCGTCCCCCAAAGCCCTTCGTCCCCTTCTTAATTCAGTATCAAGGTCTTGCCAATATCCCCCATTTTCTGCTTAATGTGGCCTACCTCACCGCAGTTCCGCGTTTGTGCTAGTTTTTGTTTCTCTTCACTGAACATTTCTCTTGGTCAAAGATTCTTCAAGGTAGTCCCGCGTGGCTTCCAGAAAGCCTTTGGTCGCCGTAACGGCTGGCTCTCCCCAGTTGTCCCTCCTATTCCGTTTAAAGCCTCTTAGTTTTCCCCCCAAACGTCAAGATGTCGGATTGCGAGAGACTGTGTTTAGTCGCAAAGCGCAACACTTTCTAAAGTCTCGATGTTTCCCAGAGATAAGTTGTTTTGTTTGCCCCATTTCTTGCTGCTTGCGTCTCCAACTTTTCTGACCTTCCCCCCCTTTTTTTTTTCCGGTCGTCCTAAGTACGACAGCCAGTATTCTTTGCGCTGTGTACACCCCCTTCTTTGCATCTCTTTTCTCCGCCGTTGGGTTAGACTTAAGCAAAGGTGTTGCGAGTAAAGACTCCATCTATTCTGTGACCTGTGATGATCCTTCTCTGCACCATCAGTAAACTCTTCACAGGTTTCTCCATCCGCCTTTTTCCTAGCGTGGGAAACCCCTTTATCTCTGACAGGTTCTCTCCTGACTTTTCAACGGAACTTAACACTTTCTCCACCGCGCCAGTTTCTTATCCCTACCCCTCTCTTTTCCCTGGCGTGTCTTGGGCCTCGATTCCAGCCCGTTACTAGACCCAAGGCTCCGGTTTCTACTCCCACTTGACGCGGCGAATCTCCATTGGGCTTTTTTGAATCGGCCTCCCCCGCGCACCTACCCGCTGTAACTTCCGTGGCCCAGTGAGAAAAGGCCCTTCTTTTCAGACTTTTTACCTTTCCTGCGATTGTTACGTTTCCCCCTGCCCCGTTTTTTTAGTGGCTGATTTCGCGAAGCATCTGGGGTGTTCTTTTATCTTATTAAACGTGCCTCCTCATGATGAATGGCCCTTAAGGAGTGAGCGGTTCCCGCGACCCCGCTTCCTCGAGATGTGTCGCTGAAATGCGCTTTTGGACGCGCCCCCAGACCTTCCTCAACTAATCTTTTCCTCCTCGAAATCAGCATTTCACTCTCCTGAAGGAGCCTTCCATCCTCCGGTCGCCGGATTTCTTCCGATCCTTGCCCAGGTGGGGTCCGAGCTACCCCATTTTGCATCGCGGCCTCTACCCCTTCTCTTGGCGGCGGCCCCCACTCCTCGATTTTTTCTTCCGGGTTTAACCCGAATCCTTACCTCATCCAGCTGGCTGGTCTCGGTTAATGGATTCCCCTCTCCCTTTCTGGCCCTCTGTAGGATTAAAGACAACCCGTTCTCCGCACGCAATTCCCCTCCCCTGCTCACTACGTCCGCACTTTCCTAGGCGCTAGACACGTAGCCTCACCCAGCTTTAAACCATGCCGAAAAGCTCGCTGCATCAGTTGTAGCCCAGTCCACCTGATCTGTCAATGTGCGTTCAGTTCCTCCGTTCACTTCACCACTCGCGTCCAGTCTCGTCTTTTTGTTTTTTCGCTTCCAGTGATAATAGTTTTTCCTTTTTTTTACCCCCGAAGTAAATCCTGTCATTGAGAGCTTAACCTCTGTTTTTTCCCTTTTTTTTAGACCACCTAGATTTGGCTAGGTCTAATTCCCCCTCGGTTCCCCCTGGATAGAAAATAGTGCCCACTGTCCAACCAACTTCATTGGGTCCTGCTTACCTGCATGTGAATCCTCTTTGGCCTCTTCCTAATTCGTATCTGGATGCTTCCCTCAGCATTTGCTGCGGGCGTATACATTGTCCGACATCGCTCTGTCTCTTAAAATCGCTTTGCTCTCTCACGGACCGGATCACATCGTTTATATTTTGTCTTCCTTAATGTAATTTCGTCTGTCCAGAGCCTGTCCTTCGTCTCTGGTCTAGCTCTCCCCCGCTCGGCTTTTTTTTCTCCAGCCTTAGAACGCTAAAGGTTGGACAACGTTTTCAGGTCAACTCCCATTTTGTAATTGTTTGTCTCTTTCCCTCAAAAACGCTCGGCGTGTGTGTCTTCCCTTCTTCAAGCCACCCCTCCGCTCCCTTTTCTCCCTTTACCTGGCAAGGAGGGGGTTTGGACTCTTGCTGACCAACCCCCTTCGTCTCAAGGACTCGTGGCAGTGGGCCCCCAGTTTTGCGTTCCCCTCCTGAAGTCTCCACCATTCCTTTTTTTTTCATTTATCTCGTCCTACTGCCCTCGACTCCTTACCCTTCCCCCCCTTTCTCTCCTCTCCTTTGACTACATCATTTGACCTCCTGAAGACGTGTTTTCCCCCTTCTTCCTTTCAGTGCTTCTCCATCCCTTTTTCCCTTTCCCCCTTTCGCGAGTCCGTATCAGCTAGGGCGCCGAGTCGGCGCTGTCGCGTGGTTGTGATCCCGCCCTATCGACACGTGGACCTTCTGTCCTCTCTCCATTCTGGCCCAGCCCTCATCTTTCTTTTTACCTTTTTTTTCTTCTAGCTTCCTTGCACTGGTCGCGGATTTACCCTCACACTTTCCTCCCCCTTCTGTCTTTCTTTTTGTTATCCACTTTAGCCCGCTTTTCCCCGCGGGCCCTCTTTGTATCCTCTTGCCGCTGATAAGGTCCACTCGAATTAATTTCACGGGTTACTTTCCTTCCCCCGACTTCTCCCCCTGTCTCGGCTATGAGTTGGAGGGTTCTCCTGCGCGTGAGTCCAACTCTGCTCCGTTGGCCCTTTCCATGTTACGAGTCCTTTGCTTCCTTTAGGTAATAGAAGGAAAGACCCAATTGAAGAGGTCTCCCCCCCTTTTTCTAATTTCTGTGTCAAGATAGATTTATCTCCTTCTACTTTTTTTGACCATGCAAATATCCCGCCCCCCCCCTTGATACTCTTTACCCTTCGGTAGCCCATCTAGTTCGTGGGCGTTTGATCTTTTACCTCCTTCACCAGGTATTCCCAACGCCTGTTTTTTTTGACGAGCGTACACCACACAAGGTGTGTAAGGCGAATGCGTGAAGTGTCCCCCCACACCTTTCCTTTTCCCTGTCGGATAGACGAAGCTTCGGCTTCTCTTTAGGAGTGGTGTTGTCTATCTTCTCACTCTTAGGACCCTCTTCGCCCCTAACTTAACATTTCGTTTTAGCTTCCATTCCTATCTCCAAGTCCTGATATTTGAAGTGCAGTCAGCACTCTGCCCCCGCACCTTATTTTTAGCCGACTTCCCTGGGGGACTGAAATGGTCGCAGTCAAACCCGGCTTCGTGTCCATATGACGGCGCGTCAAACTACTCATGATTTCTTTTCGGCAAACTGCTGTTTAGCATCCTTAACTTCAAACGTCCCCCCCTCGGAATAATCTTCAGTTCCAGTGTGGCATTCTCACTCCACGGGTCACCGGCCGGTCTTCTAAATGTCCCCCAGTGTGTTTTGTTGACAATGACAGTCTTCAACCACAAATGTCCCGAGTCCCCTACCTCTTCCTTTGTCTTGTCCCCCGGGTGAATCTTTTTTTTCTCATTTGTCCCCTAGTCAGACGCTCCCCCAAACCTCCCCGACCGTGGTTTTCCTTGTGCGACTCGCGTCGTTCTCCACCTCCCCTTTTCTGTCACAAGATCCCCTTTTTCTCATTGTTAATTATCCCTCTCTCCTTCACTGTCTCTTGGCTAACAGGGCGTTCCCGGCTGTCTCCGCGTATGGGTACTGTGTTTGGCTGGGAGTCATGGCGCTTTGGCCGGAGGAATCCTTTTTTTTTTTGGGTGGACTCACCAGTTGCTATCCTTTCCTTCTTTCTTCCCCTTCGGTACCATCCAGACCTCGACCTTGGTACTGATTCAGAGTCCCCCCCTTTTCCCCGAACGCCTCGCTGAGCTTGGTTCCCTACTCCAGGTTGTCGACAATCGGAGCGAATTCTAAAAGGCCTTCTCCGTTAATTTCTTTCCCGCTACCCACGGTCATTCCCTCAGGTTCCTCTGTGTTCCTTTTTTGCCTGATTCAGTCTTCACTCTTGCTATCGAAGCCGCCTGCTTCACATTTATTTAGTGGTGTTTCTGCGGTTCCCTCTAATCCTCCCCACTCTAAGCTTTCTAATTCCTTTGTCTTGTCACTGCCGCTCCCCTCTCTTATCCCTCCTTTCGACTTTCCGATATCCCAGCGTCACCTCCTTTTTTCTGCAGTCACAATACCCCGTGTCCCTTCTAAATCCCTCAATCGTCAAGCGGCCGCTGTCCCCTATTTTTTTTCCAATTATCATGCTGTTCTCAAGGAGTTTCCCTTACCACCTACGGAGTGGTTTTTTCTGCCATTACCCCAATTGAAAGTATTTCTCCCTCGCATATGAGTTTTCGTTCTGGTGCGTCCTCCTCCTTGTTCCGCTCAGGCTGGAATCGTTTTTGTCTCCTCCTCTCCTGAGCTGGGCCCGATGTTTTTCTGCCTTGACCCAACTGAACCCTCTGTGTATCCTCAGACGTCTCGTTTTCACGTGTCGTTTCTTCACTCGACCCAACCATACCCCGTCTCACCGAGAGACCTTTGTTGCCAGACAAGATGTGTTAAAGATTGAGGCGCGTCCCCGTCCCCTCGTTTTTCTTCGTGTGCCCGGTTTGCAGAATTATGACAAACCGAGCATGCCTTTCCCCGCGCGACCCCAAAAAATGTCTATATCCTCTCCCTTCCTTTTTTTTGCTCTCGATGGCACATTTGTTGTTTGTTCATGACTCACTCTACTTGTGGACGTGATGTCTTTTCCCTCGAGGACTTCCCCCTACTTCCCGATCACTGCAAAGTTTTTCTCGGGTTGCCATCGTGGCCTCATTCTTTCCCAACAACCCTTTCTCTTATGCTTCGCTCTGTCTTTCCCGATGAACTCCAGGACTTCCCAATATCTTTTTTCACTCCGCGCCAGTTTCAGTTTCTTCAGCCCTAGTAGATCCATGCGTTTCGGCGGTGTTCTTCACTCACGACTCTCGGCAAGGGTCCCCGCCCTATCCTTCCCGACATATAGCCTTTGACTCTTTCCCTTGCGAGCTTTGGTTTCTACTTCCTTTTCCCCAGCGAACAAACCGAGCCCCTTCGTTCCATTTATGTGCCCTTTTCCCTCCCCCCTTAGCAAATGGAACAGTTATATTTTGCAGTACGCAATTCCGTTCTTGTTCAATTGTGTTTGGTTTTTTTGTTGGTTTTTGGGGGGTTTTTTTTTTGTTTTTTGGTCTGGTGGTTGTGTTTTTGTTTTTTGGGTGGGGGTTTACGCTTTCTTCTATTCCGTTTTTTTTTCTTTCTTTTCTTATCATCTATCTCTTTTCACTCGAGTCCCCTTACAAGGTTATTGAAGTCTACTTTAGATGAGTCGTTTCCCCTCTCCCGGCCCTGCTCGCGCTCTGGCTTACCCGAGAGTCCGCGATTGCGCCCTGACGACTAATATTTGCGAGCCCCGCCTCCTAGTTGCAATCGTTTTTAGGCCTCCATCCACTCCTGCTGGCGGCGATCCGTCTCACGTTTTTCCTTACTACTTCCTTAAGCCATTCTCTTTCGACCCCTTTCTCTCTGGGCAATCCCAATTCCTCGTCTTTTCTTTCTTCTTTTTTCCCCCGAATCCGTAAATCTCTCAGTGCCCTATGTTTTTCCTGTCAACCTGAATGCCAGATGGTATTCTTCCCGCCATAACAAACCGTTTCACTGACCCTCCACCCTCTCCCGTACTTGCCCCTACCGCCCCCATCGTCGGGCTTCGACAGTTCTTTTTCCCTCCTTCAACTTCTCCAGCGTGCCCCGTGCGCACCACTTTCAGATCCTCAGAAGCTACAATTTTTTTTCCCCCCCTATTGTCCTAGGTGGGTCAGGCCGACTTCGCCCCTTTTTTTCACGCCGTCGATCCCCTGTTTTTGTTTTCCTCTGCTACTTTCAAGTCTCCTCGCTTTCCCCTTCCAAGAGGCCATCCGATGAAAGCTTGCTCACCCTCTTGTACCTTCGAAACCTTTTTTTTGGTCCGCTACTCCCCTCTCTTTCCTCCGTTCTTCCCTAAGTTTTAGCCTCATTATGAGAATGACAAGTCCCTTCCATATTATTCCTCTGGTGTCAGTTCGAGTTCGGTTGTATCTTCATCCGCTTTTGCGACACATAATGCTTTGAAGTAATGAGTTACCGAGTTGCTGTGGCGTCGACTTTCGTACCCGACATTTTTCCTATGTCGATCATGTGGCTTTCATCGTGTCCGCACCTCCACCCCTCATACACCATAGGTTGTTGTATATCAGTCTGCACTGTCATCGGTTTTCTCCTTTAATGCCCCCTCTAGGCATAAGAGTCGAACCCCAGCTCGACGACTCCGTCTTCGCCTACCCCCTTCCTTATAATTTTTTTTTTTGGACCCATTACCAATCCTTTGCCATCCCTTTAACTACTTTTTCTCGTCGATTAACCCCGCATAGTGAGTGTTTACATAAATTCCCCCTTCCCTGTCGATACACCGCCTCCAAGCTTTTTCGCTCCCGGTTCGTCAGTCTTCTTGACCCGGAGGGTTGTTATGGGCGCTCTTGGGTCCCCCCCCCTCTCTCGCAAGGGATACAAGAGTTATCTCTTCTTACCCCCGCCGTTCGAATATTTCCCGCACCCTTTTTTCCTTTCTGTCGTCCCTCTAACTTAGGAGCCCTTTTCACCAAATCCTGTTCCTTCCTCTACTGAACACTCCTCAGACTCCTTGTTATATCCATTCTTCGTTGATCCCCTCTCGGCCCTCCCCCCCTTCGCGCTCTAACTACCTTCGCATGGCGAACTACCCCCCCTTCTTTTGGCCTTTGATAAGTCACGCGAACGGATACCGTTTTCATCGGTCCAGTCAGCTCTTTCCCTTTTTTGTTCGCCCCCGTTGCCCGTTTCTTGCTCTTACATCCCTCCGGTACCTTTCCTTTTTTTTTTGTTTTCTTCCCCCCCCTCCCTCTCCATCCGCCTCATCGGTTCTACTTCGGTCCTCTTCTGATCCTGTAACATACTCCGGCCGCCCTTTTTCACCCGGTTATGTACTCATGCCTCTGTCTGTATAACCATCTTTTTTTTTGTTCTGGATATCAAACAGATTCGCCGTTTTCCCTTGACAGTTCTACGTCCTTTCTGCGGTTCATGAGTAACGAGAAGAAGGAAATCCCGTCCTCGCTTTCTTTCAAACCCCTTCTAGAAATTTGTTCGGTCTTGTAGACAATAGCTACTGCTTTTTCTCTGCACTCTCTCCAAAACAAATTGCAGTCCCCTTTCACCGTCTTCGTTCTCCGATTTTTTTTTGGTTTTTTTTTCCCTCCCTAGTACCTGCACCACGCGACTTTTTTAGAGCACACCAAGTTACCTTCCAATTACTTTTCCTTGTCCAAAATGCTAGTTTATTGGTATGTTACTCTCTCCCTTAGTCTTCTCTTTCTCTGGTGTTTTAGCGTCTTCTCCTAGCTTCTAGGCAGGGTCCATCCTTTTTGAACTCCCTTCCTTTCCTTTCCTCTACCATCCCCCTTCCTTTAGCCAGATGGATTCTGGCCTGAATTCTGTCCCTATTTTTGCCGCGCCAATTGTCCTTTTCTATGCTAGGACTTTGGCCGACTTCCTCCTCCCGTAAATCTGCTTCGCGGGCTCCTGGCTTCCACGACTATTCTTTCCCTCCCCCCTCTTATTCCTTCCTACCGAACTCGCCATCCCCCCAAGTTCCCATTCAGTTTTTCCAGTTGGCTCGCATCTGATTTCACCGGCGATTTGCGTCTCTTCTCCCCGCTTGGTGTATTACCCTGACAGGTGGTTAGCAACCCCTGGCACGACTAGAAGCATATCTCATCCCCCCTTATCACTTTGTGTCTTTTTTTTAGGAACCGGTGCCCAAACCCTCTCTCCTATGGCCCTTGAGCCAACACTCCTAACGATAAAGCCCAGTTCTTCTTGAACGGCGTGCTTTTTGTTGCTTCTCGACCCGCACCCTCCCCCTCTCAAGGTTCTCCTTTCTTTCTGTCGAGAGCGGTGAGAAAGGGCCGCTTTCTCAGGCGTGCAAGCTGACCTGTGAGTCTGTTTTGCTGATCCTCGGCTTTTCCCTGGCGGGCTTTTGATGGCTCCTTTTTTGACGGACCCCCCCTCCCCCCCGGGCGATCTCCCATTAATTCTGCCTTGAAGCTGAGCCTTCTTCGGATTGATCCCCACACCTACGACTTCAATCGCTTGCTCTTGGTTGCGCTCCCAGCGCCTTTTGGTAGTGGTTCATCTTCTGGAAAGGAAAAGGTTATACTACTTCGTGCACTCGATCCCTTATCTCCTCCAGTTTTTTCTCCGTAGTCCTTTTCTTTTTGCTTTTTCCTCTTTTGCAAGCTCGTCTTTCTCTTTCCCGTGCCCCTTATGTTCTTTTGGCTTTCCCCTTCGCACTTTCCGCGCCAGCATCTCGAGATCGCTCTTTTTTCCCCAATTCTTTGCTTCATCTTTTCCCTCCCCCTTTTTCCCCCTTCGCGAGTCACAAGCCCTAAGGCATCGGCATCCTCCCCAATACCCCGTTCCCTCGCCCCCCTCACGTCCTCTCTACGCCTTGTAAACTGTGCGTCTTTATATGGACTTCCACCTTCCTATGACTTACCTTCCAGCCTCCTTCCCCCCTGTTCGCTTTCCCCCTTTCCAGCGACCCCCTTTGCTGACAGTTTCCTCTTTCATATTCTTGCCCTATCGCTGTTGTGCCAACTCCTGGGACTTGCGGGAATTGTTACTCCGAAGCGCCTTCTCTGACTCCTTTTCTTCCCTACCCTTTCGTATTGCGAGTCCGCTCCCCCCTGTTTTTTCGTCCTCTTCGTTTTGCATCGAAATCTGAACCCACTATGGCTGTCCCTTACTTCCAGTTTTTTTTTCTCCCAAAGATTCTTTTTGAGTGAACATCTTCCCCCTTCTTGTCCTCTTTCCTTACGCTCCAGTGACCCATCTAGCCCAGTACTGCTTAGCTTTTCACAACCATTGTGATGGATATATCTATTCCCCGTTGTTGTTTTTTGTTCTTCTGACCGCCCATTTTTTTTCTTCTTTCACTCAGGCAACTTCTCCTTTCTTTCCTTTGATGTTGCAATACTGCGTCGACCTGACCACGTTCCCCTGCCCAGGGGGGGTTTGTTATCTGCGACTTTTCACCGCCCTTTTCTGTCACAACCACCTTTATCGTGGCAAAGCTCTCGCGTTTCTGCCGATTCCTCCTTTCACCACACCTAGTCTGCACCACTCCCTTCCATTTCTTGGAAGAAAAAAACCCACCCTTTTTCTTCAATTCTCTCCTGGCTTTTTTTCAATCGCTCCAGAAGTAAGTATCCAAGTGCCCGTCCTTTCCGATCGTCTCCCTCTAAGAATCTCTCTTTTTAGTTTCCCTTGGAAGAGAAATTTCCCCTCTTATTCTTTGTACTTCCCCCCCCTTGAACATCATTCTTTCCGCTTCCCGACTGTACGTCTGATTCCTTCGGCGCCCTTCTTCTATGGACCTTTTTCGTTTTTGCGCGATTTTTTTCCCCTTTCCGCTTTTTCTTCCAGGGCCAAGGCTAGATGCCGGACTCTTGTTAGCCCCGCGAGACACGCTTTCCTGCACTCCTCTTGTGGCCCCCTTTCCCCCCTCCGCTCAATCATCCCATCGCTCCCTAGTGTCTGCCACTGGACTTTCCCCCCTTTCTTAAAAACTTGGAGCCTTTAATCGGATTTTTGGCACTGAAATTACTGACTTCCATTCCATCCTTCGCCGATTCTCCCCCCTTTTTTCGGAACTCCAGTCTTTCGGCGTCATTTTCCAACTCGAATTCCAATCAGTCCTTTCCCTTTTATTTTCCTGCTTTACGGCTCTGATTTCTGCATATGGTGGATCTACGTTCAATCACCCCCCCCTTCCCCCGCTCCTCCAGCTTCATCCCGCCTTGTGATACCCTCTCCTCCATCCCGCTACTTTTGTGTGTACATAATGAGAAAGATGCCCCCGTGCCTCTCTGTCTCCCTTGAAGCGCCCCTGACCGATCTTTATAGGTGTGTTTTCAGTCAGCCCCGCGGATCCCCCTTCCACTCCTCTGCCCCCCACGATTTTCGTTCTTTTTTTTTCCCCTCGGTGTCCTTCCTTATCCGCCTACCCCTCCGTAACAAGCTTACCCCGACCGGAGTTGAGCGTTATTACCCTAGTTGACCTTCCTTTGCCCTTTGTTGTCCTCCCTCACCGACGTTGCTCAGGTCTTCCCTCCAGTTCTGATAGAATCCCTTCTCCACTTTACAAAATGCACTGGGTTGGATTTCCCGTTTCCCTTTATGCACTTTTTGTCCCCCTCTTTGGAGATTTTCAACCCTTCGTTCCCCTCCTATCCCCTCAGCTGAGTTCTTTTGACAGTTCCAAGAATTTATTCCTCTGTCCCTTCTTTCACGTTGTGCGCAGTCCTGGCTTTTACGCACGGCCACCTCATCTCATCCGGCGCTCTTTCCTTTTGATTTCCTTCCGAATTCCCCGTATGGTCTCCCTTACATTGCCTTCATCTAGCCCCTTACGAACCCCCACCTTCTCGACTCTGGCGCTAACTCAGCCCTTCATCACGCTTCCTTTTTGCCCATCATTTCTTTCCAGGTACCGCCCAGCCTTTTTGTTCTATTCCCCCGTTGTGGTGCTGAACGTTCCCGGTCTCCTCAAACTGCCCCTACACCCTCCTTCCTACATTCAAAGGCTGGCCTTCAGGGTTTTCTTTCGATTCCCCTGACCCCACCAACTTCGATGCAAAGGGTTAATCCTATCCCTGAGTGCGGTCCACCTCAAGTTCTCAGACTTTTTTTTTTCCCCCAGTTGTAGTTACCTTTTTTCCCCTTTCCCTCCCCCGTCAAGCTGTCACCGTTCGACCTGCACGTAGCACTTCCGAATTTTTCAGCTCCCTGTCGACACTATTCTTCCCCTCCGACCTGGTTTCTCCCATATTCTCGAATGCCATCACAGGTTTTGAAGACCCGCGTTCTACAGCTTCCTAAGGGAGAAGTCGGAGTCTTTGGCATTGGCCCCACAGCACCCTTAACCAAGGGCTCTCCCCTGTCCGTTTCTTTATCTCTTCCTCCGTGTCGTCA
>Ga0179593_1628266_pt1 | contig 16592 bp, 20 predicted proteins | sample CZODoug2_1_08_16_FD_185931 | JGI IMG/M metagenome (GOLD analysis project Ga0179593, IMG submission 185931) | Vadose zone soil fungal communities from Angelo Coast Range Reserve, California, USA - CZODoug2_1_08_16fungal (PacBio error correction) | ecosystem: Environmental > Terrestrial > Soil >... | reverse complement strand
CACGCTTCCTGGCCGGGGCATGGCCCCAGTTTTCCTGGCACCTTTTTTCTATTTTCGAACCCATCGAACTGCTTGTTCGAGTCCGGTCACATCGCCCCCACATCTATGGCGGCCTCGTCTGGTTTTTCAGCGCCCCCCCCCAAACGTGTCAAGGGATCCCCTTCTTCGTCTCCAGCGCTTGCATTTTGTGTTTTTTTTCCTTGGGGTGGTTTCCCCTAACACACCTCTTGGATTGCTGGCTTCCCCTTTTCTGACGCCTGCGGCGTTTGCGGCGCCTTTATCGGGCCTTCCCTTCGTGAGGAGTTTGAGGTTTGCTCGACCTTTTGGGGTCCATCCGGCTTGATCCTTTTTGTTTTTCTTTCATTTATTGAAATTGCTTTTTCACGGAGATTTGTGTTTCCCCTATTCCAAGTTTTGTTAGTTTCGCGCCAAAGGAGACTCCTTTTTTCCTTGGTTTACCAGATCTGGCTTGACCAGCTGTAGGTGGCTACATGAGATTCCTCCCCCCCCCTTTGTTTTTTTTTTTTTTTTTTTTTTTTTTTTTTTTTTTTTGTTTTTTTTTTTTGTTTTTTTTTTTGTTTTTTTGGGTTGCAGGTGTATACCAGGCTTTGCCCCCCTGATCAGAGTCCTCCCCCCTTCATTTGGCCCCCGATCCTTCTCCTCCTCTATCCTTTCCCAACCTTCCTTCCAGTTGGGTTGCCAATGCGAAGCCCCCCCTGACCAAAGGCGTTTAAGATTTTTCCGCATGAACCCCTTGCTGCCCTTCGGAAGTTTTACTCCTCCATTTCCACCCTCTTTTTTAGTGTCCTACCAACCCTCCGATAGAACTTGTCTTACAGCCGTGCCGATCTTTTTTTTTTTTCGTAACTACCTTGTGATCTATGGCCCCGCCCCCCCCCCTCGTGGGACAGGCGCCTTTTCCCCCCACGACACTTCTTGCTGATCTCCCTCCCTTTCCCTCAATTTTGTTAAACCTTCCCCCTTGCGTAGTTCCCTATTCTGTCAACGAAATCTTCCTCAAATGAGGTGTGATTTTCCTTTTAGTTGGTTTCGGTTTCATATCGCCATATCAAGCGCATTTCCGGATTTCCGCGAGGCTCGAGCTTATACGATTCCCCTTGCAACATCGTCGATGAGAATCTCCATCGTTTTCCTCCGTCGCTTGCGGACATTTTTTTCTGCCCGGGTCCCTGTGAATTCCTTTCCCCCCCCCGAAGAATTGTCCGTTTAGGGCGGCCTGCGCGAGGCGGTCAGATTTTCCCTAGTGTTTTTTTTTTCTTTTTCCCGAGGAAGCCCCCCTCCCCTATTATCCCTCAAGGACTTTTCTCCGTGACCCTTGCTCGCCGACCTCTACCTTGAGTTTGTCCGTTTCTTGCCCGCGTTCCCCAGCACTTACCAAGCCCAACAGAACTCGCGGTTTTTAGATGAAATGGATAGATTTTTCCCCCCCCAGGATTTCTATATAGGTTTCCAGATCCTGACGACGTGCGTTCTTCTCTTTATTACTTTTTGTCCTTCGTCATTTCTTTGGTTTTTTAACTACAAAAATCCCCCTGGCCTGGCGGCGGCCATAAGGCATGTCCCCGAGTCCTTTCTCACATTTTCTCCCTCCCTTTTGGATGCCCCCCTTTTTCCGTTTTTTTTTTTTTCATCAAAGACTTCGCTTTTTTGTGGTGGCATCCGATAATTCCCTTCCCCCCGATCACAAATTTCGTCGACCCATACCCCGGAGGCCCACAGTTTTCTGTCAAGGGTCCCCCTCTCAGACCTCTTTGCTTTTTTTCTCCACTGGATGGCTTTTCTTTCCTTCCGATTTCCGGTCTAGGACCTTTGAGAGGACCTGCTCCGTAAAGTCTCATGGATCCCCCTTCCTCGCGTTTCCGATCGGCCAGGTCTGCGTATAGGGTTTCATCGCATTTCTACTTAATACTTTTCTTTTCTGGGTCTCCATTCTTTTGACACCGGGGATGAGCAGCCGGATCTTCCCCCCCGGTTTTTTCCTTTTTGATTTTTTTTCTTTTTTCTTTTTTTTTTTTTTGGAACCCCCTTCCGGCCCCTGATCGGCCGCAACCTTCCCGACAGAGAGGTCCCCTGCGGGCCTTTCCTTTCCCCCCGGGCCCAAAGCGCTTTTCCCGTGCGTCTCCTGACGAAAATTGCTGTTTCGGCAAAGCCTATGCCTACGCCCCCCCCAACCTTTGATCCTGTCCTTCTCGGTCACGCAGTTTTTACTTCGGACGCCGTTTGTATTTTTCCTCGGCAGCCCTCAGCACTCCTCCTCATTAGTCCCCGCGGCTATCCTGCCCGCCGCATGACACAGCGATCCATCATTTTTCTTTTTTGACGTTCGCCTTTTCTTGAAGGTGCGCTTTTTCTTCATTGGGGTGACAAGACCTTTTTCTTGCCTTCCTGCTTAGAAGCAGGGCTTTCTGCCGCGAGCGAACCCTTTTCGGCAATTCGAAGTCCCCACCCCCCCCCCTTTTTTTGGTGAGCTCTTTTACTCTTTTTTGCGGATTGAGGGCATTCTCACCACCCGTGGTTGTCCCCTCCCTTCGCAAGACGCCGTTTTCTCGAGGCATCGGGCAAGCCACTTCGTTCCTCTTCCTTCCCCCCTTCTCGTTCCTCCAGGCCTTCTCTTGCACCCTTCAGAACCTGTACCTTTCATCAAATCGTTCTTCCGCTTGGGTCAGTTTCTGTTTGCGGATTGCTTTTTCTCGCACCGGCCCTTTTCTTGCCCTGGAATTTTTCCTTTTGAGGCTGAGGCTCCGTTCCGCAACTGGTTTTTTACGCGTTACCCCTGCGGCAACGCACTTTGACCCCTTACGTGCCCGCCATCAAAGTTTGGCCCTCTCGGGAAGTGCACAGTTGTCTCTGGAAACCCCTTATCCGTCATTGCGGGAGATTTTGGAAGAGTGAAGACCTTCCGCTGTGCTTCTCCTTTCGAAGTTGCTGAACTCCTTTTGGATTTTCGCCCCCTTTGAGATCATGACGATAATCTCCTCATTTCCCCCTGCCGTCCCGAATTCATGACTCTCCCCAGGCTCGAGGAATCCCTCCCCCTCTGATGACGTTTGACCACGCGTTCCTTTTTTCGTGAAGACTTCTTCCCCCGCCGAATTCACCCGATGCTTCAGGCTTAGTTGCTGCAGTTCGACATGGCCTTCTTTCCCGAGTTCTATGCAGCTTCCACCCCTCTTGTTCCCAGGCGGGGTTCCCGGAGGACCTGAAAGGTTTTTTTCTAGGGATGTTTTTTTTTCCTTTTTTTTTTGATAGAGACTCCGTGAGTTTTGTTTTTACCTGACCTCTGCATGTAGGCTGACGGAACCGAACCACTTTGCGCTATCAGCCTTCCCACCCCATCCTCCACTTGACCTTTGTGCCTTTTGGAGGTCTTCTAAAGGACGCCGAAGTTTTTCTTTTTTTCTTGAAACCCTTCCCTGACGCACTCTACGGCATCCCCCTCTGCCGACGCTTTTTCTCTTTTTTTTTTGGTCCTTTATCGGCACCCCCGCCAAGGGCGACGGGACTACCTTTCTCCCCTCGACCAGAGTTTTATTCGTATTGAGAGCGTTCGTTCCCCCACCCGCCGGGTCTTCCCCCTTCAAACGTCCCCTCCCCAAGGTATCTTTCGAGTTTTTTTTCTCTATCTTGCGTTCTCCTGAATCGGACTGGGAGATTTTCTCGTTTCTCACTACGCGTTCCCCCGAGACGTTCCCCCCCCCCCCGCTGCGGTTTTCAAGGCCTTTCTTCATTCCGTGTCCTTCCGTCGATGCCAACGGGTTCTGCGACGCGAGTCTCTGGACAGGTTTGCATAGATCCTTCTTTTTTCAAGTTCTTTCCTAATCTCGTCTCTCCCTTGCGCGGCCCCCTCTGAAGGCTTTCTCTTCTAATGCGTTCGCCCTGGAGCAATCTTTCTTTCATAATTTTTCGTTTTTTACGTGATCTTACCACTTATTTTCCTTGTCTTCTTGTTTACAAACTTTTTGATGTGTTTAATGCTCAAAGCATTGTTTCCCCTGATTAACCTCTCCGCAATAATTTAGTTTTAAAGATCTGAATTGACAGTTCTCTCGATCGCTGTGCTTTTTTGCGTTTCTTCTGCTTGTGGCTTTTTTAACCTTTTTTCGTGAGTTCTGTTCTTCGGCATTGTTTTCCCCGAATTTTTCCCCCCGACAGAAAGTTTTTTACTTCCTGATTATCGCGTTGCTTCTGCGGAAGGTTTTTTTTTTTTCCCCGCTGGCTTTCTCTCCAGCCCCCCACCCCTCCAGTGTCTCCCTTACCAGGCTCTTTCCCTTTTCACGAGCGAAATCCTCACAACCGCCCCTTCCCTGTTTTTCGTGAGCCTTTTTCTCGTCCTTTTCAGTGACGGCTGCAACAATTATGGCAGCCCCCCCGCCCGCGCGAGCAGGCTTCCCCCCAAAGTCGATCCCCCCCCCACTTCCCCTTTGTACTTCCACCCCCCTTCGCAGTTCCCCTGACGCTGCGACGGCCAAGTCTCCAGCAAAAGCCCCAACGCGTTTTTTAGGTGTTCCCCCCCCCCCCTCCTCGATGTTTTTTTTTTTTTTTCTTTTTGTTTTTTTTTTCTGCCCCGTTCCACCTGCATGCGGCCCGCGAGATCAGGTGCCCCCTTTTTCCGGGGGGAGTTTTTTGGAGGCCAAGCTTTTTCCTCCCCCCATGATGTTTACGTCTGCTCTCTTCTCTGACTCGAAAATTTTTTTTCATGGCGCCGCATTTCTTCCCTTCTTTTAGACAAGGGCCGCATGAACTCTTTCTCTTTTTCTTTCTCTTTAATTCATTTTGTTGCTCCCCCCCTTTTCATTGCTTCCCGTCCTTTTCAAGCAGTTTTTCTCGTCGCGCGCCATTGTCCCCCTACGAGTCAACTGGGTTGGTCCTCGACATCTTCCTTTTTGCTTTAGAGGAGGTCGTTTTTCCATAGAATCCACTTTCCGGATCCCGAGGATTGCCCCCCCTTTTGCGGGCGTCGGTTACCAAGCATCCTTGCGCCATTCCTTTTGGATGTTGCTGTCCTCTGCCCGGCGCAGCTCGCTTTCCAGGCCCCCTTTTGCTCGCGGTCCTCCAACGTGATGAGTTTTGATCATCGACTTTGGAAATAGGCTTCCCTGATTTTTCTCTTGCGGATTCTCTTTCTGAATGTCCCTTATTTCGGAGGACCCTTTCGGCTCGACCATGCATGCGGTTTTGAGTTCTTTCACGTTCTGATCCTGGAATGCTTTGTAAGTGTTTCTCTGGGATTTTTGCAGGCTTTTCCCCCGGTCCCTCTCAGCTCTGTGTCGGCCTTTGCCTCAGGATCCCTTTCCCCTTCCTATCCTGATATCCTTTCGTCTCTAGCCGCCCCCTTTCCCAAGGCCGACCGACGCCGGAACCTTTTTTCCTCCCGCCCTTCTCCTTGTTATCTCAACAAGCTTCACGCAACGCAAAAACCACCCAACACGCTGCTTTCCCTTCTCTCGTGCAATTTCGATCTTTTTTTTTTGGTCCCCTTTATGGGTGCTTTGTTCAGTGGCAGGCGCTCCCCCGCAATGATTGCTCTTGCCGATTTCACTTTTCCCCAACTTTGTTTCTCAATATATTCTGGTCTTTGGGTCAACGCAATTCCTGACAAGCAATTCCTTTTTTTTTACATTTGTTTTGTCAGGGCCATTTAGCCCATTACCCCTTCATCCCAGGTTTGCGTCGCTTCTATTATATGATGTGCAATTGTAACCAGTTTTTCCCCCCTTTCTCGGAAGAAATTTCCTTCACGCGCTCCTCCGCGGTCAAATTCTCCCTGGTTCCACGTGGGACTTTTTAAGTGGCTAACGACGGCCTTTGATGATTGCTTTTCGCCGCAAGCGTTCTTCTTTCCGATCGGTTTTCTGTTTCGGGGTTTTCATTCAGTACTCCTCATATTTTTTCATGGTTACCACGGAGCCTGATACTGCAAGCCATTCCCCCTCCGCAAATACTTTTCCGGTCCCTGCGTGTTCACCTGAATACACTCGCCAACGTTTTGTCGCTTGTAGCTTGAGATGAAAGTTTTATCGATCTCCTTTTGCTTTGGGACTCCTTTTTTTTGAATCCCCCTCCCGCTTTACCTCCGGGCTGACGTAGGGTGCAGTTTCGTCAGTTTTTGTTTTTTCCCCCCCGAGAAAATTGGGTTTCCATTTTTCCTCCCTGGAAATCCCCCCACGCAAGCGGTCAGTGATCGGTGCTTAGTGCTCAATTTGTTTTCCTTTCCTTCGAAACTCTGAGAGTGTTGGAATCGATTAAGTCTTGGACTTCGACAATTTCCACCTCACGGACCTTGATTTACTGCTCACCCTGTGCCCCCAAACTCCAACTCTTGAGGTCCGCTTCCACCGCTCGACCGCGGGATTCTTCCCAAAAAATGTGCTCCTGCTCTTCTCGGCTCGAGTATTAAAATGGCGAGCCCTGCCTCCCTCCCGCAACCCGAGCTTCTCTCTGAAGTCGTTTTTTTATAGCTTTGCACCCGAGCGGCCAGCGTTGGATCGTGTTCTCTTTTCCTCCTCCTCCATCTCGGCCTGGGGTTCCTGCGGACAGGCCGTGCATTGGCGGATCTCCTCGTATCGTCACCGGTCTTTGATCCTTCCGTGAAAATTTGCACCCGCTGCATCGGTTTTTTGCCCTCCAAACTTCGACCTTGTCTGGCACGGCTCCTATGTTGCCCAAGATCATCTGCCCATTTCTTATCCGGGTTTCCCATCCCCCATTATGACTTGGCGGCCCCCCCCCGATGCCCATTTTTCCCACTGATGGCCCCTAAGGCTTTCCTTTTTTTTAACGCTTGTCGGTGAGTTTTAGGACGTTTCCCCCGGTCCCAGCCATACTTTGCAGAATCCCCCTCCCAATCGGATAGTTCCCTCCGAACTCCACATCCCCCCGATGGTTGGTAGATGGACGAGACGTTTTCTTCTTGTGCGCTGGTCTTCTTTTCCCATGTTGGACCTCCTTACGAGATTTTTGAAGTCTCTCCAGAGGGATTATTTGAAGCGCGCGACCCACCGGTCTTTTTGTGCGAAGTCATTCGGTGTGAGCTCCCCCCTCTTTTTTTTCCTCTCTTTATCTTCCTTGTGTTGTTATTTTTTTTTTTTCCTCTCACCCCCCCCGGTTTGTTTCATGACTTCGCACTCCGTCTTTTTTTGCTGAGCGAATGGTCCCATCCCTGTCCCCCCTTCCGTGCAACATCCCCTTTTTTTCTACCGGCCTTTTCCTCGGCCCCCCCCCAGCCGGCTTCCTCTCACCTTCATGGATCGCTGGGGTTCCTTTCTTCCTTGGAGGGGGGCTTATCCCGCTTATCGAGCTCCCCTTTTTTTTCGGGAGCTTTTTGATTGGGCTGATTTTTCACAACTATCTCGGCGTTAACGCTGACACGCTCGCGGACCGAACGGATCCCTCAGTTTGGAGTTTCTCTCTCGGCATCGGGCTTTCCCAGTTTTTTTATGAACCCCTCACGGTGTGCTTCGAGACCCGAGACGAACCCGAGAAGTTCCAGAGTTTCCCGAAGTCCTCTTGGGACTTCTCTCCCCTCCCTTTTCGTTTTTGTGGCTGCTTTTCTAGATTCCCTCGGCTGCACGAATTCCTTTCCCTATTCCACATTCGAGACGAGATCGCCCGTGTTCGAGGTGCCCCTATCCGAAGGTTTTCCCTCCCGTGCCTCTTTCCGATTCAATTGTCTTGTCCCTTTCGCGGCTGATGCGTCTATTGCTATAACAGAGCCATCGCCGATCTGCAGTCGCCATTTTTTCCCCCTCTCGGTCGTCTGGCGCTTCCCCCGGCAAGGCTGTTTGTCCACGTAGGTGCTGTGCCTGTGATCGCCGAAGGCCTGAAGGGGGCTTTTTTCAAGTTTTTCGATTTCGTTGATTCCGGACCCAACCCGGAAACCACTTGCGCTAGGCAGGCCCTTTCACCATGATCGCTTCCAAGATCTGGTGTTTCTTTTTGATGGCCTTTTCCGTCTGCAAGGTGCTTTTTCTCGTTCGGCACCCCCCCGACATTGACGTTCAGACTCCCTTCATACCTTCCCCCCCTCCTACGACGATTCCCTATGATCGCCTGGTGCCTGCGAGATTCGATCCTTTCTCGGTCGAAAGACTTTTTGGCGATTTTTCGCCTTGAAACTTGTGCACCTCCCGTTAAACCTCACGGTCGGTGTATTTGCGGGAAGCATTCGGCGATTCCCCCGACCTTTTTTTTCTTGAAATCTGATTACCCCCCCTACCGAGTGGCCGATTCTGCCCGCCCTTGCGGTGCGCAGGCCCCAGCCCTCCTGCAAGGCCAGTCGTTCCCCAGTTTCCATTCCCCCGTGCTCCCCCTTGTCCGCGCGTTCGCTTGCTGCCCGATGAAATTCTTGTCATCGATATACAGAGTGCAACTCCACCCAGCGTAGTTATCTAGATCTTCTAGCTCTTGTCCCATTTATTATTGCGTTCGCCCCGCACATGGGACCCCCCTTTGGACCACTAACTTTTCTTCCTTCATTTTCGTTGTACGCTCTTTACAAACCCCTAGGAGGCCCGTTTGTGCCTTCTCCAAGATAAGAACCTCATGGGGTTTTTTTTCTCTGCCTGCCCACGACGAACCTCCTCGCAACCTAAATCGTCCTTAACAACTTTTTTTCTGCATTGAAACTCCGTTTTTTTCTTTTCGTGACGTGGATGTTACAGTGCGTACTTCCGAAGGGAGAGAGTTGCTTTGGACATGGGTTGCTTAGACTGTCGTCCCTATTTCTCTCGTCGTCTGCGCGGCAGACGGCGTGAGCCCCGCTGTTTCCACTCCTGGTCTCTCGAAGGCAACACCCCCCAGCTTCGGCCCTCGATGCGAACGTTCGCCCCTCCCCCCTGCAAGCTTTTTTTTTTTGGCGCTTCACCCCGGTTTCTCGACCTTCAATTTTTTTTCAATTATTTTCGATGTTTTCCGCGCTATTTCCTTTCCGATTTAACAACCCCTTTTTTTTTTTTCTCGAGCTCGCTCCCGCTCCCTTTTGAGGCACGTTTACCCTCACCTTCCCTTCAAAGTTTCTGACAGAACATCCAACTCTGGGTTTAGGGATCCCCGCTGATGTTTTTCCAACATGGCCTGTTGACCTAAATTTCTTGTAGGCGCTGATTCCGTGCACGCCGCAACCTTTGAGTTTTTCCTCTGTTCTTCTGACCCCCCCCTTTAGAGCCTGAAATTGGTTTTCCTGATCTTTTATTTGGCCATCGGCCTACTACGGGATATCTCCCTTTTTCCTCCACTCCTTTTTTTTTTTTTTTAGAAAGATATAATTTACCCCTTCAGGTTCAGACTTTCCTCGAAAATTTTTCTTTGGGGAGTCCTAGTCCGGTTTGGGCTTACTTTTCCTTTTTTTTCGAACACCCCTCAATACAATATTTTTCCTTTCGGGATTTTCCGTCGTAGTTTTCTGCGATCCGCACTTTTTATCTGTGAGAGGGCCCCCTGTTTTCCCTCTCGGAAGTTTTCGCCATTTAATTGGAAGAAACCACCCCAGCAGTGGATTTTTTTTCCCTACGTGGACCAATTGGCGTACAGATGATGATTATGTTACTACGGCTCGGGCGAACCCACTCGTGAGTCTCCCGAACTGCGATCTCTTGGTTAAATCGGCGCAGGATAGAGATTTTCGTTCTTTTTTCCCCTTGTAATGTCTTTGATGTTTGTCCGAGGTTCGCAACAGGCGCAGGCTGCTTTTTTTTTTGCAGAAACGTTCGTTTTTCTCGGTTCCCCCTCGTTTTTCGTACCTGGATGTTTGTCTTCGGAGGAATACCTTCGCCCACGCTAAGTTTTTCCCGGCTTCCCGCTTATGCGATTCTTCTATCAACTTTTCGCCAATGCGTCCTCAGAAAAGAACAATTCTAGTCAACTCCTTTTGATTTTCCCCCTCGGTTCTTGTCCCCCGTAAAATGCAACATTAAACCCGCAAAAACCACTCCCCCCCCCCCTCCCTTTTTTTTCCTCCGTTGCAATATTATTCTTTTGGTATAGTACTCCTGGGTGCGAGGAGCTTCCCTTCGTTTTTCCTTGCGAAACTTTATTTTTTCCACATTTTCAACCCGTGTGTACACTGCTCGTCCTCCTTTAACTATCGACGTCCCCACCTTGATTTGAAGAACCCCAATAGTTTTAGGTTGGCCCCCCCCCAACATTTTTCCCATTTGTGAGGTGCTAGACCCCGGCCGTCCAGACCTTCTTCGCTTTTAATCCCCGTTTTTCTTTTTTCCTTATCCCTTTTAAATGGCAACATTCTCCTATGCTCCCCCTTGTCATTGTGAAGCGTTTTTTTTCCCCCCCTCCCAATGACAACGGGAATTTCATTCCTTCACGAATTGTCCCTTTCCGATTTTTTTCCTTCGCCAGCGACAGGCTTCGGATCCTCCTTAGTGGGTGAGCACTCTTTTAATCCCTTTAAGATATCATTTTTTTCCCCACGGACTGTGTATCCCTCTTTCTTTTCTCCCGAACTGTTTCTTCTTTTTTCTTGAGATACGTGTCACGACGATCCTTCCCCGTAGAAAAAAGCCCTTTCTCTTGCGACCCCTTTTTTCCAATTGAATTTTCTTTTCTGAGGCAACCAGAAGCGTCATCTCGGTGATGGATTCCGTAGTCTTTCCCCTATTAGTTTCTTTTCCGAATGACCCTTCAAGGTGAACGTAGCAGGCCATCCATGCCTTCACGCGTCAGTTCTTTTTCATGGTTTTTCCTCCCCTCTGGTTTTCCGGTTTTTTCCACTTAGCGTGAATCTATCCTTTTCCTGACATATCCCGCATCCTTCTTAGCCTCCCCGGAACCCCCCTCGCCTTTTTTTCAAGTTCTCCCCCCCGACTCAGTTTGCCTTCGCTTAGTAACCGTCAAGCAGAGCCCTCGGGCCCTCTCTCTTTATCTTATGATGCCTTCCTGAAAGCCGATTTGGATTGAATTCCTTGCCCCCTGCTGATTTTTCCTTGCACGGTTCTCCAGCCGCGCGGATACGGTTGTTTCCCATTCTTTTGGTTATGCGTCCTTTCTCGGTCATGGTGATTTTTCCCTTGAAGTTTTGATAAGCGGCGGATCGGTCAGCTTTGATGTCAGTCCGGCAGCCCCTCATGTCTCCGGACCCAGGTTAGCTCACTGACAGTTTATCCTTCCCTACCCCCGAGCACGGCGGGGGACATGTTTTTCCTTTCTTTTTTCCTCTCTCAATTTTTCGGATCAGTTTTTCTCCGTCGTGAATCCTTGTCGGTGCTGGCCCCTATGCCCTTTTTTTTTCCCCCCAAAATTTTTTTGAGATTTTTAGTCCGCTTTTTAAAGGCTTTCTTGAAGCCGAGTTGCAGGACTCCTGGCCCCTCCCATTCATGCCCCCGTGCAATTATACAAATTGCGGCTCTGATTTTCCCTTTCCCTCAGAAAAGCTGACCCGAGATACCCCTTTTTTGATTTTTTTCCTCTCAAGTTCTTGATGTCCTTCTTTGGTTTCTCGTCCCGCATCCCCTGATGGTTCTTTCGATACTTCTCGAGATCAGTGACCTTTCTTCCGTGCTGACACCTTCTTCCTTTTTCCCCAAAACGGCCGCCTTAATTCTTACTAATCCCCCTCTCCGAGATGAAGGCATTCTCCCCCCGTTTTTTTGCATGACTTCTCACCCCCCTCCCTTGTTCTCGAGAGGCCTGTGGCAAGTCATTTCTTCTTTTGATGCCCTTGATACCATGATTCTTTCCAAGACTTTTCCTAAGTCATAACCCCCTCTTATCCTCTTGTTGTTAAGGTGATGTCGGATCTTCCGCTTCTCCATTGTAGGTCTTTTTGTCACTGCTGATGGTCCCCGCAACCCCGCGTTACCTTCCAGATGAGTTAACTTCCAGACCTAATTTGTCTGCCTCGGTAAATCTTTTATCTCCTCCTCTCGTTATTCGATTCCCAGCCTTCTTCTCTTGCCTTGGAAAGTTACGCTTCCTCGATGTCACTTTGCTGCCTTATTCCATCTGAGGCGGCTAACTTTTTTCTGATTCCCTCAGGCTGGCATTTTAGGCTGCAAGAATTCCTTTGTCTCATTACCCATTCCGAGATCAGGACCTGTGGACTTTCTCTGAACTCGGAGGTTGACCGTTGAATTCAATCGGTTTTGTGGCTTTCGAGGCTTGCCCTTTGCCCTTTGCATATACCGCTCTTCGCCGCTATGCAGGCCTCTCTATTTCGCACAGCCGAACTTGCGGGTTTCAAGATGTTTTTGGGGTTGTGTTGTTGATTTTTCCCCTTTTCGGAGGAGTTTTTTGGTCAAGGCCCTTCTAGTGCAACATTTTGATGAAGTCTCCCAAAGTTCCCCTTCACCCATGATACCTTTTACTGCCTTTCTTGAAGATGTTCGCCAGGTCCTCGTTCTTGAGTTTCTCGTTCGGCACACCTTTTCCCAGCATGAAGACCTACTCCCGCGACGACTCTTTTGATTTCCTTTTTTTTTTTTTTTTTTTTCTTTTTTTCCAATTTTTTGGCACCGATATGCCAGTTTCATCCTGTTTTCCCAATCTAGGTTACAGGCTTCTATCTTGACTTACTGCTTGCACAGGACCCTCCAAAAAATCATTTTCGGTATTTTGTAATTTCTCCTGTTTTCCCCTGCTATCTACTGTCTACGTCTTCCGTTGCTCACCCTTTCCCTTTGACGATCGCTCGCTTGCGCAGGCTCCCCCCCTTTTTCCCATGGACGCCAGTGCTTTTTCCGATTCCTTCCCCCGCTGCGAAATCCCTGTACCGTGACCCATGCTTCGCATCGAGCTCCCTCTCCTTAAAATGTAATTCTCGCGCCCCTTTTCCCCCTTGATGATTGCCATTGCCACGCACCCCAATTTTCTAACCCTATTTTCTTCATGACTTTTCGTACTCCTTTTTACTGATATTTCACACTGTATTTTTCTGAGGCTGGTTTTTCCCAACGTTTTTTATTTTTTGCGCAATCCTTTTCAATTTCGCTTCCCGTTTCGGCAAACATTCACAATTAGTTACTACCCACCCTAGAATGCCAAAGGATTTTCCCCTTTCTCCTTCTGGGTGGCTTGGTTTTTGAGTTTGAGAACCTTTGAGTAAGGGTTCAGAGTTTTTTATCGTGCGATTCTTCCCTGGTCCCTTCCTTCTCATTGTAGTTTTTTTTTTTTTATTTCGTCGCTGGTTGGCTTGCAGCAACGTTCCTTCTCTTTTGAGATTCCCCAACCCTTTTATCCCCCAATTTCACTTACAGTTGTAAGCCTCTTGGAACTTTCCCCTCCACAACGTTCCTTTCCTTGTTTTTCTCTTCCCCAACCTAACCTTCCCCCTTGTCCCCATTATGTACGCGACGAAGATCCTCCAGGCCGGGTTTCACCCCCCCTGTTTTAGATTCAACCGCACCTATTGTGAGGACATTCCCCCGGAGAATTCCCTCGTCATCTTGCGCGGATTCCTACCCCCCCAAACGCTGGGTTTGGGCTTCCAAGACCGCTTTTCCGTCCCGCAATCCTCGCTGGCCCCCCCTTCCTGGAACTTTGGAACTTTACGCTTCCCACTTCTTATGTTGTCTCTGCGAAAAAAGTCTCCCTCTTATGAGCTTTAATCTACTGCTTGTTAGACATTCCGAATGCCCCTTCTCTCCCCCTCTGTTTGATATCGCTTCCCTCATGCTGCATGGGTCAGGTTCACATTTCCTCAATTCCCTCTCGTCCTCGAACCTCCCGAGGTTCATCCCCCGACCCCTCCCCTTTTTTAAGAGGCTTAGTCTCAAGCTCTCGCACTCCCCCCCTGTTTGCGGTCCTCTATTTTGAGAGGACTCCCCCCTTGTGTGACCCTAAACCCCTTGGATAGGTGTTTTTCCCTCCTTGGCTTTTGCTTTTCCCTTCTAAGGTTTCCAATAGTGTTCACCCTTCGCCTTGAGCGTTACCCCCCCTCTCGCCCTTGGAGGGCCGTTTGGATCTCGAGGTAGTCCTGCATCCATTGAATTGGGCGTCCCCCCTTCCCCTGTGCTTATGCTTTTTTTGTAGAGTTTCCCCCCTTTTATTTGCGGAGTTCTTTGCGGGGTTTAGTATCTTTCAGAAGATTTGTGTATTTATTTTGGTTGAGTCAGGCTCCCCTGCTTGCAGAGCCTCTCAGAAAGTGTCAGTCATATCATCGGGGTGAACAATGCCGAACAATCCGCATCCCCCAAGGCAGTTAAGCTTCCAGATTCTTCTTTTTCCCTTTCCTCCTCCACAGATGGACACACGCACCCCCCCACGAAAGATTTCCGCGGCAGCCCGATCTTTTTTTTAGTAACTTTTTTAGGTTGCTTTCTTTTATTCCCGGTTGGCTCGACCTTCCACCTTTCTTCTTGCGCCGTCTTTCCCCTCCAAAAACGTTGGGTAAACAGCTCTAAAGTTTCCCTGCGTACCTTTCTTTTTGCCCCCCCCCCATCGTTCTGACCCATTGGTCCCTGAGGTTTTCCAATTATCACCGTGCCCGGTGGGGTTCTAGGGACTTTTTACCTCTTTCGCAACGTTTCGATGCTCGAATTTCTCCTTCCCGCTTCTTCTTTCCCCGTTGGAAACTCCCCCTTTACAATTTTCAAGTTACCTTAAGTAATTGTCTACCGACTCCCTCCCTAGGGAGTTTGCAGTCCGCTTTGTCCCTTCCCCGGCTTTGTTCCCCCCTCGGAAGCCTTTTTGATATCTTTTTTGTTTTGTTGCACTCGAAGGAATGATCGCCTCTTTCTGAATTTTTTTTCCCATGTCTTCTTAGGGTTGATCTTTTCACCCTTCTATCCAACTCTGCCAACGCAGGCTCCCCCGTTTATTATCGATGTCTTCTCCCTGGCGATTTCTAGTTACTCATTGACTCAATGCTTTAGCGGATTCTTTGTTGGTGTATTGACCTCAAACCTTCCTCCTGGTTTTTCTGGCTCCCGCCCGTTCTCCAACAGTCTCCCCCCCCTCGTCAGTTCTTGCAGATTGATAGGTTCCCCCATCACTTGATGACTTGCATCGATCCGTGTTTTCCTCTCAAAACCCTTTCGCGATTTTCCAAATTCCCAATTTTTACTCTTTTTTCTCACCCTTTCATTTTTCATTTTCCTTGCGCTTCAACGGTCTTCTGAGACTCCTCCCCAGAATTCCTTCTTGTCTTTGTGGCGCGGGCCCCTTCCCCAAGACTGTTTTTCCCGGCTCTATTCTTCTTCATTATTCGTTTTCTTCCTCGGCGGATTTTTAGTCCCTTTTCCTTCATTTTGCCCTTCTCAAAGCTTCCAGACCCCCCTCTTTCCGGCATATTAAACCTCGATTTAAGGCGGTTCTTTTTTCCCTAGTTCCCTTTCTTTTTTTTTCCAGATCCGTGTTTCCGTCTTTTTTTGCAACCTCCCTTGATTCTCAGTTGCCAACTTTGATGGTCGGTCGTCTCCCTTCCGGCCTCTTTTTGGATTTCCCCCCCTAATTTTTGCCACTTTTTTTTCCATGGTTTCGTCGGCCCCCCCCAGAAGCGATCAATTACTCCCGCAGGTTTTTTTTTAAGTGGTCGGACCTCTTGTTTTTCGGTTATTTTTCCCTCGAATTTCAGAATTCTCCGCCTGTCCTTGACCTTTCTTTGAAACGGTTTGTTGCTCCCCCAGGGTGGGTTTTTTTTTCATATTTTTTTGGTTTTCTTTCGCCTCTTCCTTTCCCCCCGGTTGTTTTTTTGACCCCACCCTCGGTCGCATTTCATTGGTCAAGCCTCTCTCCCCAATTTCCTTTTTTTACGGCCCTTTAGATCTCCCCCCGAACTTTTTGATAGTCTTTTTTCCTTCCCGTTTCTTTTGAATCGATGATCGAGCCCCCCTCAATTTGTTCTTTCCCCCTTGCTTCTCACGTCTTCGTGAGGCCTCTTTTTCCAGCCCCTTGAACCTTCATCAATTTTTTTTGAGGCTCCTTAGGTCTTTGATTCTAGTCTTCCTTTTACGCATTCTTTGTCTTCCTGAAAGGCCTGCCTTGCCCCCCCCTCGTAATTTTGCCTATTTCTCTCCGGACCTTTTAAGGGGTTTTTTTCCGATAATTCCTTTTCCCTAAGCCTTCCTCTCCTGTCTCAAAAGGAGACCGATTCAAGTAGCTCGTACTGTAAACCTTCTCTTTGGATGGATTGCGATTTCCTCAGTATCTGGATTCCTCTGATCTTCCTCTCCCTCATAGAGTTTACGCGCGCCACTCCCGGTACGTCTTTTTTTTTTTTTTTTGGTTTTTCAAGTCTTCTGGCTGATCTTTTGTCTTTTTCCTTCTTTTTCAATGGAGTTTTGATGGGCACGTCACGGATCCGATTCCCAACGCTTTTCTGTTAAAACGGTTTTTTCTTCCTGGTTCACCCTCGCCCTCAACCCTTTTCGTGCCTTTGTCCCCCACGTCTTTTTTTTCCTACTCCCCTTCCGTCACCTCTGCTCAGCGCCTAAGCGTTTCCTCGCTCAAAACTCGACTTTTTCCCTTTTGAGACCTTCCTTTTTCTGGTCGGCTGTACCCCCACTCCGTGCGCAACTCCCAACATCCTTTCCCTCCTGTTTGAGCATTTCTTTTCAGTTCTACGGTCTTTGTTTGCTAACAAGACCCCTCCCCTCTTCCAGAATACTGCGGCGACTTTCGGT
>Ga0179593_1497993_pt1 | contig 16592 bp, 16 predicted proteins | sample CZODoug2_1_08_16_FD_185931 | JGI IMG/M metagenome (GOLD analysis project Ga0179593, IMG submission 185931) | Vadose zone soil fungal communities from Angelo Coast Range Reserve, California, USA - CZODoug2_1_08_16fungal (PacBio error correction) | ecosystem: Environmental > Terrestrial > Soil >... | reverse complement strand
TTTTTTGTTTAATGTTTAGGTTCCGTTGTCAAATCTGGGTGCGCTATCCCTTTTTTTGACCGTGCCATCGTATGAATCTGAATCTATCTTGTTTGCGCGCCTCCACGTTCGCTCTTCTTGATGACAGGAGCCTGCCTGTCTGTGGAACGTCTTTCTCTTAGTTTACAGGATTTACCTGCTTGAAGATCGTTCTGCCCCTCTTTGTCCCTTTAAAAGTTTAGGCCTTAGATGTCCAGATGCCCACATGGTTCTCCGTCTATCGACCGTCTCCAGATCCCCTCCTTTCTCGTTTAATTTCTTCCGGTTTACCATCTCCCTTTCTATTAGTACCACTCGGTTATTAATCTTCTTCTGCAGCTTTAGCTTCTACGGTGTACTTGCTTCCGATTGGGATATGAGCGGTTCTCCACTGTTTTCCTGTCCATTCCGCCACGAAATTGGTAGAGCTCCTAGGAACCCCTCCTATGCACCTTGTTTCTTTTTTTTCTTCTAAATAACACACATCTTTGATTCGGCGCCTCGGCCCATTTTTCCTTTCATCCTCTTCTTGGCTCTTATTCCAGTTTTCAATATTGCCACTGGATCGCGCCTGTTCAGAGCCACCTTCTCCATCTTTTCCCAACGTTTTTGATCATATTCCCACTCTTTTCTCACCAATAACTTTTCCCCCGACCAGTTTGTTGCAAGCAGGTCGGGAGGCGGCCCACCCCTTTTGGTTTATCTCTTCGATTTTGCTTTTTTCCTGGTATTTTTTTGCTCCGTCCCTACCCCGCTTTTCCAATATGCCATGATTCCCCTCTTAATGCCTGCTGTTGCCCCCTGTTGTGTGATGACACATCTTTTTTACAATGTCCTTCGTGCCTTTATCAGTATTATCGATCTACCCTCGTCCCCCCCCTATTCCCTCCCCCTCCGCCCCGGTTGTTTCCCGGTTTTTCACCCCCCTTAATTTCGGTTTCCCACACTCAACCTAGTGATCCTACCCAATTTCCGGCCATTGCTAGCGCGTGTCGATTGCTTTTTCATTTATGTTTCTGCTGCGGACCGTCATTCCGCGTCGGCCCGTGCTCCATCGGTCCTATTCAACCCCCCCCATCATAACCTACTGAGGTTGATTTCCTTGAGTTCGACGGTCCATCCCTGATTTCATCCGCCCCCACAGCGACTCAGATTTTCCCCGATTAGTAAACGTCTTTTACTAATCACGATGCTTTCTCTCTACTCCCTTGCCGGTCTTTTAGGAGAGCTTCACTGTGCCCGCCCCGAAAGCCGCAAGATGCGACTGAAAGAATGATCGCAGTGCCGCTCTGCTTATCTGACGGTCGCTGTTATTTTGAAGACCTTTTTTGCCGGCAAGACCCCTTCAAGCTGTTCTTGGATACTATTCATAGAGAACCCGTAGCTTTAGTACGCCCTCTGATCTCGTCTTTTCTTTTTGCTCGTTCAGGTTTTCCCCTTTCACCCGTTCTTCAACCGTAACCGATGTTTTCCTCGCCAGAACCATACTCCCCTTCCCCTTTTGGCGGAAGCTTCTTTTAGTGGTTACCATTTTCCTTCTCATTATCCTTCCGCCTCCCTCTAGCTGGTTGGAATCATTCCCTATTCGACGCTCTGGTCTTTCCTGAAACCTTCCTAGCGGATCTGAATAATTTTTCTTTGATCTCACATTTTCTCGCGTCCTAGGGGGTAAAACCTGCCATAGTATTGGTAATTGAGATCCTATTTTGGTTTGCATATACCTTTCCAAACAATATCCGAGTCCGGTGCCCCCCAACCGAGTTTTAATTCATTTTCAGCATCACGTTGACCGCCTCGCGCCAACGTCCGGTTTTTCCCGGCCCCAGACACGGTCGTCTTAATTAAGGACGCCCACCTTCGGCCCTCCTCCATTCCTTTACTTTTTGCCGCTTGTTCGCGTTTTTTTTTCTTCACGGATGATGTGATACTTCCTGGACCCCCGCCACCCCCCCCCCCCCTTGTTTTTTTTTTACAAACGACTTCGTTCCCGCACCACCCATCCTGATATTTTTTTCTCCCCTTAATTTTGAGCCCAGCTACTTCTTACGAACGGAACTTTCTCCTTGTATCTCTTCGTATTCTCCTTGAGCTGTGGTGGGAGTCGCTTCTTGAGTGGCTGCGATTACCTTTCAGTACCTCTACTTAGCTTGATTCGCCCTTCATCGTCTTTGTATCTTTCCGTTCGCCTGGTTTTTCTGCCTCAAAGGCCTCTGCGGACTCTCCCCTGCCGGCTCCATTCCCCCTCCCACATTTTTATTTTTTTTTTCATTGACTTAAGAGCTCCTCTGCATTCTTTTCGAACTTCATTTGCTGACGCCTAGGATCGGCTGCGGGAGCTAACCTTTGTTAACTTGCGCTATAGGTTTATGCTCTCGCTTTGCTCGGACGACAGTGCCCCTTTTCCTTCCCTTGATTTTTTTTCTTTTTTTTTGTGTTTTTTTTCAAGGTAGACGGCACGACCGAATCGATCCCTTTCCTCAGCGGCATCTCTCATGCCCCTCAAACAGGTGAGACGATTCCGGTCTTTTGATGGCCCTGCAAAGAATCCCAGAGTTTTGCGCCGGGGGTCCTGACTTTTCCTGTCCCGAACAGAACATCTCTCAAGGCACGGCCGAAGCCCCCGTCCCACGATCGCCGGACTCCCATTGGGAACAATCTCCTCTCAGTAGATCGTTTTAATCAGAACGTCTTTCTTGCTGTGATCCAACCTTATTGCGAACAAGCCCTCCCGTCGCTTTCCTACTTCCCACATTTTTCCCGGAATCCTTTCTCGAGCCCCCATCTGAGAGGGCTGCCTCGCATTGACTTCCTCCTCTTTCTACGGCTTTCCGTCAGTCCTATTTTCCTCATCTCCTTTTTTTTTTTTATCTAGATTTCCTTCTCCTAATCGAAGAGTTTTTCCTTCGGTTCCTCTCGATTGAGGCTCCCCGGCTCCCTTCTCCTTTAGAAATGTGGGTTTTGTGTTTGCGTCTTCGCGTTTCGCCGCCACTTCTTTTCTTGCAAACCTCCTCCCTGCGTGACCTCAAGCACTCATCTCTCATGCTCTCCTGCGCCCAACATGATCATTTTCCTCGGTAGAAGTGTTTTCAGTTTCCATTCGTTTAGATTCCCGTTGATTTTTCCTCCCCGATTTCATGGTAACCCCAAAAAAGGCCTCGCCTGCCCTCGATCTTTCTCTATGTATCGCCAGAAACGGACACTGCCCCCTCCCCATGTTAGTTCTGGCTTCGAAACCTGCATCTATTCAGTTTCTTGCCTCAGACCTTTCGCCCACTGGTACTTAACTTTCCTTTCTTCCGAGCCCGCCGCGATAAATCTTTTTTTCTGGCACCTTCCCTCTTTTCCCCCATTTTTCCCAGCCTGTAAGAAAATTCCAGTTTCTCTAGGCAGACTGAGAGTTCCTCCCAGCTCAAACTATGTCGGTTCATCCGGAGGGGAGTCTCCCTCTATTTTCCTGCGTGGCGGTGCGAGTTAGTCCTCTTCTAATGTTTCGCTTCCTGGTCTCCAACGAGAACTTAGGTAATGCATTGTCCTGCTAGGCCTTTTTTTCTATTAACTTTTTCCCTCCCACCAAGGTTTTCTAAGAGGTTCGTTTTTCCCTATTTTCCGTCTCAATTATCTTGTCCCCTCTGGCGTTGGCCCCTGTGTACGAACAATTTCACATTCTTTTGATTGTCCTTCTCGTTTTGCAGAACTTGACATGTGTTTCTTCGTGGCATCAGCTCATGCTCCGTCCGTACCGCTCCAAGCTCTCTTGTCCCGTTCTTTTCCTTCCTATACTGTTTATGGTCATTGCTCCCCTTCCATGCAGAAGGATTAGGCCTGCTATCACTGGCCTCTCCCTTTTTTTTTTTTTCTTAGCGGTTTACTGGATTCCTCGTGCCTGTCCTCGGTCTGGCCAGTCTCTCTTTCTCGATATTTGATGAATTCTGACCGCACTCTGTAGACTCCATCACTACTGCCGCCTTTGGGCCTCACGGCCTACCTCGCGTTCAATTTTTTTGATTGCCTCGGCTACCAAGCTAGGGGTGAATGCCTAACTTCTCGCTTCGTTTTCTTCTCCAAACCCTTCTCCCGGCGGCGTGACTCTAAAGGCTAAGCGATGTCATCTTTCTACAAATCCATTCGCCAAGGTGCAGATGTCCCCCCGTAGGTGTTTTTTCCACATCTTGGACGGTTCCTGATTTCTCCTCGGACCCGGAACTTCGGATACTGAGGAGGAGACTTGTCTCCTCTCTTTTCTATGACGTTTGCCTCCAAGGTCCCAGCGAATTTGATCTGACCGACTTTATCACCCCTCAGCCCCATATACCCAACTTCTGTCCTTTCACTTTCTTCTTTGAACGTTACGCTCTTCATTCCAGGCTCCCTTCTTGCCGGAATATGATCTTACCCGTTGCACTAGACAGCCCCCAGAGACCTGGCTCCGATACCGTCATCTCTCCGTCCCCTAGCAGGTTCTACCTCGGTTCCCCAGATGCGTCGCCCCCTTTTGGTTATTCCTTTCTTCATCCCTTTCCCCCCCCTAAAATTCTCTGTAAATTGACGATTCTTGAATCTTCATTTCTAGGCGGGCCGTCTTCTTTTCTTCTATCATGCAGCCTCAACATACCTTCCCAACCTTGGTCTCAATCGATATCCCCCTTGCCCCTCACTTTTTTCCGATTTCCCTTGAGTTTTTTTTGACCCACCTCCTTCTTTCCCTTATGTGAAACAATTTAAACCCCCCCCCCTTCTCCGTGGCTGATTTTATATCGCTTCGTTTGAGATCGTCGCCCGATTTAAAGCCCTGAAGGATTTTCATCCCCTGTGCTATTGGCCAGCTGTCGGAAACCCGATTGAACGAAAGGGATATTGTACAAGCTGTCCTTATTTAGCCCGGACCGGACCGGCTGCATTTCCCCCCCCTCGCATAACCGATGTCTGTTCCTACTCCCTACTCCCTTCCGCTCAGCTGTTCCATTTTCTTGTGATCTTTTTTTTTTTTCCTCTTCCAATAATTGTATCTTTTCCTTATCCTAGCGCGATGCGCGAGCTCTGCCCTATTACACCCTTTCGGCGCCTTGTCATTCCCTTTTCTCTGTTAACTTCTTCTTGGTATTGACTTCCCCTCGCTCCGAACTCCTGTTTGTTTAGGACCATCCACTCACCGTGTCTAAATCGTATTGTGTGCCCGATGCTGGATGTCATGCACACCTTCTTTTCTCTGCTCCTGCACTCCCTAGCGGTTCCCCCCTCCCCCCCCCTCGCCCGTCCCCCTTCTCCCCTCCATGCAGAAGATCCCCAATGTTCCCTCCCTACCCTTTGATCTTTCCTGTCTGCGGTGAGCCTAGTTCACGCAATTGTTCGTTTCTTCATCGACTCCGTTTTACAACTTCCAATCTTTCCCCCCTTATCTAATCGTTCTCTTCCGTTTCTCATCGACCCGCGTCCCCCCTTCTCCCCCGCTTGAGAAGCAGGTTACCCCCACCGCAGAAGTGGAGCAGTCCTTCCAAGGTATGAGCTTCCTCATCGATGTTTCTAGAGGACTTCTGTTCGTCTGCACCCATGCTTGTCCATCCTGGAATACGACACCTTTTCATCTCCCATCTTGTTTTCCCTCCTCCTCCTTTTTTTTCTCTCTCTTTTTGATTCCTGGGCTTTTAAAGTAGAGGTCCCTTTCGGGGGCGCCGCAGCTTCCCCCCTTCCGCGTTTGAAGTCTATCCGGTTCTCTCTCGTCCTTTTCTTTCGACGACTCCCAGCCGGCATTGCCTGTAGACACCCCCCCTTCCTAGACGGTAGGTCTTCCTTTGTCGATGACGAAAAGTATGTCGGCCCCCTTTTGTACAGTCTGGCTCTTTTGAAATTGTCTTAATGAAGAAGTCCACGGACACCCTGGCCCCGCGGAAATCTCCCCCGTACCGCGCCAGTGCAGGTATTTCGTTTTTCCCCAATCTTTCAGTCGTTATGCAGGGGGTTTTTTTAGGTTGGCGGCGGTTTCTCCGAGAAGGTCCGTGATTTGTTTCTATCCGGCCATTTTTTTTAGTCAAGCCATCGGGACCAGACGCCTGACGTTCCCTTTATTTTCCCCCACAACCCCATCGCTTCTCGTCGCAGCTCCTGACCAGACACCGTTATTACATCGGTCCGGTCCCCCTAGACGCACCCGTTAAGATTGCCAACTTCTCGCCGCAGGTCCATTATCCCTTCCTGATAAGTGCCAATCCTTCAATTTTGAGCTCTCCCCCAATTCCCAGAAACCAGAACCTGTTCCTCGCTTGTAGGTAACCCCCACCTCCTGTTTGGTGTCATTTCGTCCACCCCTCTTGGTGATTTCGAGGGCTTTTCTGGAGAAGGGCAGGGAGTTCGGCATACCTGCTTTCAAAATAGTTTGAGTTGACTCAGTATCTGGCACTCGCCTTGCTTGGAACAATAGACTTTATTCTTATTCCTCGCTCCATTTCCCTTTCAGATATAGTAAATCTCCCCTCTCCACTTTTTTCTCCTGGGGACATGGGTTTGGGTCCCCAAATGAATAGTCGGTTGGTTCCCCTACTTTCAGTTTGAGACACAATTTTCCTCCACTTATATCTATGTCTTCACGTGCCTTGGTCATTTTTTTTTTCTTTTGCTGCTTCCGGATTTCCCGCAGTACTTGTCCCTGCCTTCCGTTTTCCACACTTGCACCTATTCCTGCTCTTCCTATCTTTTCCGCCCGTTCTCTCCTACTGCTCCCCTCCCCCCAACCCTTTTCCAGAGCTTTGGCACAGTTCTTAACCCCTTCTCTTTCACCACCTCTCGTGTCTCGCATCCCTGGATAGGTTGCGGGTTTTTCCAGTGCTAAGTCCTCGAACTGCACTCTTGGCCTGCCGGACTTCCTTCCTTTGTGATGTCGAATTTGACGGTACTCCTTTGTTTCTCTGCTCTTTTGTGCTGTCCGGACTCTTTGCTTCCTCCCCTCCTCTGGTTCTCTTCGCCGAGTCCTATTTTGAGACGTTAGATTGCGCCGCTCTCATACTCAGATCCCGGCCTGTTCTTTCTCTTGTAAGAATTCGGCCAACAGTAACTATTTGAGACCCTCAACACCTACTTCCTTCCTTCCTTGTCCCCTTCTTGGATTTTGGAGTTAGTCTGAGATAGTCTTCATTGAGCGTCTTTTTCCTCCTGGCTGCTTGTGGCTTATCGGATCCTTCGGCGATTTCCCCCTTTCCAGTCCCCAGCTCGCTTTTTGGTATAACATTTCGGCACGCGCTCTATTGAATTTCGCATGTAGGCTGGCGCACCAAATTATTCTTCGTATGTGGGAATTCCTCAAAGATTCGGGGCATACCATTCTTCAGCACCCGACCGCGCTCCAGCGGTTGCCTTGACCAGACGACCCAAGGACATCTCAGCATAGTCCCTCTCGCCGTGCAATCCTTCCAGGCGTGGAGTTCCGCATCTTGTGATCACTTCAATGACCTTCCCTCTCGGCATCCGCCTCTCACGATTTGATTTTGGCGCGGTAGTGGCCGGCAAGGAATGAGTGCTCAGAGGAAACCCCTAAATTCCCGACGCGGTTTCATGAAAAACTCAGTCATTCAATCAAGATCCTTTCTCTCATGCGGCCCCACACTGAATTTCGCAGTGCGAACTTTGTTCCTGCCCTGGAATCTTTTCGCCTCTTACCTCCCCTAGATAGAGATCCCCCCCCCCTCTTGTCGTCTCGCTTAGAGACTTCAGGCCCCCCTGAAAGTGAATCTCTGCTTCTCGGAGACCCCCTTTACCGTCTCCCCAAAGTTTTTCTATGGCTTGCAGAACTCGACCCCAGACTTGCTCCTCTCCCCTCCTGTAGTCGCTCGACCTTTTCTTGGTTCTTTTTTTAAGCTTTCTTATTTTCGCTCGACACGGCATTCCCCCGGCACTCCTGATTGATCGGTTTGTGGAGCTTTCAAGTGCGCTCCTCATGGTGAGGATCGTCGCGCGGCCTTACCTAGCACTTCTCCATGTTAACTTCCAGGATTTTTGCCCACACGGTAGCGGACTCAACGACTGATCTATGTTTCTCGTCGCCGTTCCCACTTGTTCCCTTGCCTTCTTCTTTCTGGAAAGCATAATCGAGCGGTCAGCCGTTTGGGTCCAATGATCTCCCTGCAGCACATTATCGAACTTTGTCCTTCTCAGTCGGCCCCAACTCTTTTTTTTAGGATATCTTCCTCCTGTTGCGTCCCAGTATGAGAGGTCAGCCTCGTCGAATCTCCGCAAGTCTTTGGTCTCTCCACATTCGGCTTTCCCTCTCCCCCCTTTTCCCACCATGGTCGTGTTCAACTTGAAAGTAAGGAGATACCACTACCCATCTTTCGGTCGCATGAGAATTGCTGAGAGATCTTTAAGTCTTGGAGCCTCTTTACCATCTCCTCTTGTTTTTTTTTTAGATTATCTCATCGTTTCCTCCCTCGCGCCTGAGTCCTTTTCTTTGCCGTCTCGATGTTTATCCCGGCTCCTTCTTCCTGTTTTTGCCCACGTTTTTTAGGCGGGTTTTTCTCGTTGAAGTCTATTGGGCGTTTCCCCCCAAGACCCTTCAATTCGTGTCTCTTTACGTACGATTCTCATGCTACTTTTTCCCTGATGAGGTCCTTTCCTCTCCGTTGAGACGCGCCGGCCGTTCCTCGATCCCTTTCTGCTACGACTTTCAGGCCCCACCAACAGGCCTGCATGAATTCCCCTCTTATGATCTTCCTCACCTACCGGCAATCGGCCTCACCTTGGTCGGAGGCCTCTGATCAATCTAGTATCGTTTCTTGGACGCTGCCACGTGGCCCATCCTGTCCCCGGTGATTCTTCTCCTCCTCCGCCTAACCGACCCCCGAGCGCCATTAAGTCACGCAGCGCCCCCTTTCGCCTTCCTCTCCCCCCCATGCCGTGATCCCAGCCTCCCTTCATTAGGCATCGCTTCACCCTACTGGGGCCCCTTAGCTCGCTGCGTATTTAGGTCCGTCTTCAGCGTGGCTTCCCTCAGACGAGAAGCCCTCTACTTTAGTCCCTTTCGGTCCTGGGAAAGTGCCGCTTTTCATTTACTTCGCAGGGCCTTCTCCTTCGCCTACACCTCCGTCCGTATCAGAGGTCCCCTCTCTTTGACGCGTCGCAATCTTCCTCTTCAACTAGTTCCCTTGTCTTCAATTCCTGTTGTGCCGCAATATCCAGTATGTTTACTGTCCTTTCCTTGGGTTAAGAAACCGAGAGAATTTTTGGCGGTGTTTCGAGTTTCCCTCTAATGATTTTTTTGTGCCGACCCCCGCGGCCCAGACTCCGTGGTACTTTTAACGTTGTCGATTGTAAGATAACTTTTCTGTCCTGAGAACCCCAATCCTTTTCTTTCGTGGCTCCTGGCCGTCTTTTTTCCTCTATTCCTTTCTGACTCCTGATGACAGTGGCCGCATGTATGGACCTATTTCTTTTTCGATCTGTCTGCCCCCTTGTATGACCCTCTGATCTGTACTTTTCATTACTACGACGCTTTTGTTCGCCAGGACGACCCGACCCCCTTTCGACGCCGCTCGTTTGGTCTATTCCTGCGAGCTTTTTATCCTCTCTAGACTTTCATGTACTGCCACCCGTAGACCCCCCATTGCCTTTCGTGCGCCTTCCACTGATGACTCCTCTCATCCCCACCCCATTCCGCACTGGTCCTGAATGGCAGTCGGGTCTCGTTCTCAAAACTTTTGACGTTGCCTCCTTTTGACCTGAACCCGGTTACTTATCGCCGAGATCGAGGATTCCCCGGCGTCCTTCCTATACGTTTGAGATGACTCGTTTACAAGGACCCCTTGTTTGATCGTGTCACCTCAACGCTTATTCCCCCCATACGAGTCAAAAGGCTTTCCGTACGCCTGCCATCGTTTGTAAGCGTAACTTTCTTGAATTTCGGACTGTTCAAGTGGCACCAGCGACCGCCCAGTCCCGGGCGGCGTAGAACTTTCCCAATAGCTTTTAGCCCCCAGACAGGTTAATACCTTGGTTCCCCCAGCTTCCGTCTGCATTTCTTGGCTTTTCCCACGTTCACATTCGTTCGTCCACCAGAATTCCCCGATCAACTTCTATGTAGGAGTTTTTCATATTCAGGAGCGTTCTGTCCGTGACTGCCTTCGATCTTCCTTTGCTTATCCAATGACACGCAGGCAGACCTCCCCTCTAGCCCCCCAAATCGCAACTTTGTTCCCTATCAAATGATGTATTTGACACCACCTACCCCCTCCTCGTGGTTGAAACCAAAGGGCAATACCTTTCCCGTGCTCTTTTTCTATACGGCCGTCTATCCTCGTCCTACTTCCCTGGGTTTCTATTTTAACCACCATTGCTCTTTGGAATCACGGGAAGTGAAGTCCCCCTCAATGGCCACTTCCAAGCTTATTCCTGATGTTTCGCGTTAAGCTCCCATTCTCATGCCGAGGACACCCTCACCCGATTGGTTGTCCTACTAACATCCGGACGTTCACCTCCCGACTCTATTTGACATTCTTGTTCTTTTGTAAATGTCTCTCCTGACGTGCGTATCTAGAAGTGCTCTGTCAAGGCTTGAAATCATTGTTTTCAATTTCCTTTGCTTATCGTGCAAGACCCCGTTATACTTCCCCGTGGTCAGCCGTCGCAGACCGCGATGTTCTTGGATGCATCCCTGCCCCTTTCAACAGGATTTTTCCTCTTTCTCGGACGAAGACCCATTTGCATGGACTTAATTGCGACCGCCAGAGCTATCTTTCCCCTCCCCCCCATGACTCCGTCCCCCTCACGTCAGACGCCCGAATTGAAGACTGCTCTCCTCGTTTGCGACTCTACTGTCGAATTGACGTTTGGAGCGTTCCGGTCCCCGACCCGTTTCCGGACTAACTACTACGTCCATTTAACGAGGGCCCTGATATTCCTTTTTTTTCTCTTTTCGTAAGTCCCCCTTTCTCCCGTTCCGTCGTCAGGCCCCTTCGACGTGTCTTCTACGCAATTCCCCCCCTCTGATTATCGCCTCGCTCGACTTCCTGGAACGCCGCTTGGTTCCAACAGTGCATTGATTTGGCCCCGTCAGCGGTTTCCCCCTCCACGCAACCCCTCCTTTCTCCCTCACGGTTTTTTGCTCTAGATTGATTCCTTTTTCGAGTTCCCTTCCGCTTCACCATTTTTTTGTTTCTCCTGGCTTTCCCTGCTGCACTGATGCGATTCCCCGGACTCCGCCGGAGATTGGCAGTGTTCCTCCTCCCGTCGGCATTGGGCTTTTTCCTGACGGAGCTCCGGTAGGGATTTGTCGACCCCGACCAGGACTTTTCCTGGAATCCTAGGTGCCCTCTGTTTAACTGGAAGGACGTTATCTTTACTTGTGTCACCTTGTTGTTCGGCCCCCCCCCTCGACCGTCTCCAAGGTCCTGTACGATACCGGTATATCTTCCCACACCGAGTACTCTCTCATCTGCCGGGTTTGCAGACTTCTCTTGACCTTTTCGGGGCTGGGTTTTTTAGAGCCTCTTCAGTTCCTCAAGATTGCTGTGCACGTGGAAGCCCCCCCTTGGTTTGAGCATCCGTTCCAAAATACGATTCCCGGTTATTGGATTATTTCCTCCACGAACTCAGGATCCCCTTATTCTTCCTCCGAGTTTGTCCTGGTACCGAGGTCGGTCAATGATCAGAACCCCCCTTTTTACATACTTGCACGTTAGTTGCAAGAGATTACTCTATGGGTCAACTTTCTTTCCCCTTCGTAGTCTCCACTCTATCCCCCTTAAGGTAATTCACCGGGTCGTCTCTTACCTAAGGTTTTGAGTCGTTTCGGGGGGTGATTTTCGTCTGGGCAAGGGCCGGCCTTGCCGGTGCGACCCCCCTAACAGTTTTTACCCCTAGTCCCTTGAGTTCCCTAAATGAAATTCTTTTACTTTTCTCAATGGTTTTTGCCAATAACAGGCTATCCCTTCGACTTTTTTTTTCGGAGAGGATAAATCCCCTCAAATGTCCCGTCTCTTGATGCCAGGGTTTTTTCCCCCCCCTATTACCTCTTGACCTTCCACTTCATAGTGCTCATACGCAACACAGGTGCTTCATGGATGCAGATTTCCTTGCCAGTTATCCCCTTTTTTTATGCTGCGGTGACTTTTTAAGATCGTTCCACCGACATAATATGTGTGGAATCATTCCCCCAACCTCTGCGGTTGATCTTCCATTCGGTTTTCGCCCTCTCGCCTTGAGGACATTCTTTCCCCATTGCGACTCCCCCCTTCTCGGCACCGCATTAATTCTCTCGAAGACCGTTGGCCTCTCTGCATTCTGTCTGGCGCTTCCCATTGTTTCCTTGCATTTCCGACATGCCCCCCACTCCAATTTCTCCTTCATTCTCCTTCCGGAGTTAGTGCGAGTCTTATAGCTTGACCCGGTCGCCTTGTATATGCTGATGTTTTACAGATTTTCGTTTCGGGCCCTCCCATTCTTTTCCCTTGTTCGCGCCTCCCATTTCTGCGACTTCTTTTTAGTTGGTTGATCCAGCAGAACCCTTCCCTCATAGATCCTCATGCTATTTTCTGTCCCGTCGGTTCCTCTGGCGCAACCCGTCACCGATGTTTCTCAGAACACCTCCTTTACATTTTTCCTGCAACCTTCGCATGGCTCTTTTTTGCGAGGGTGCTTTCTATCTAGACTCTTCCTCCCTGTTCCGAAATCGGGCTGTTACTTTTGTGGTGTCAGGAGTTAGTCGATTCTCGGTTCCCTGTCCAGGAAAAGTCTCGATTTTCTCTGCGGATCTATGCTAGAACCTTCCTTTCGGTTAGTACCCCATTTAGTGACCCCCCCTCGTTCTTTTTTAATGCGTAAAGATGCTAGGTCTCCCCCACTTTGACTACCCAAGATCTGAGTCAGCGGGAATAACTGCTACGGTGCCGCGAGTACCCTCCGCGCAGCCGCCCCCCCAGGGCCCGTCGTTCCCTCTAAGGAGGCTTATCTTTGACTTTACCATGACCCCCCCGGAACCTTCTCCCCGGCCTCCAGCCATGTCCTGTCAGAGCCTGTTCTCGGTCGCGGGTCCGTCCACCCGGCATATTTAAATCCCGATACAGTCCCACACCGCCCCTGGTTCGGGTTCGGCCCAACCCTCCTTGAAGGAAGGAACTCCCCATACATTTATATTTTGCGGCTCACCTTCCTTGAGCCGCCGAACTTTTGACGAACTTATTGCCCCAGCGCTCCCTCCTAGACCATCACGATCAGCCCTGTTTTTTCGTTCTCCTGCATGAGAGAGCAAGGATGCTCCCCCCAGTCCTTTGACTGACTTCGCTGTCCACAGGACCTTCTCGACCCTTTCCTAGGGCGGCGTTTCTTCGTTCCGCCCTCTGACCAGATGCTGGACGCTCCCCGTCCCTTGGCGTCTCCGACCACTTTTTCGTTGAAAATAGCCCTTCTCTTCCCTATCCATTCCCATTTGACGGCATATTTATTGCTGCGTGGAGCTTTAATTTCTGCCTAGCTTTGATGCTTTTTCTGCGGCCGCCATAACGGCCACGTGACCTTCCATGTGTTGAGAGGTAGACTTGCAGACCCCTCTTCTGATCGATCTTTTTCACCAGTTAGTGCAGAACCACCCCGTGAGGTCAGCTCGGCGCTTTGAGGTCTCCTTCATTCAGTCCTGTTTTTGGCGTCTTCTTCCTTAGCGACCAGAAAATGCTCCCGCACCGGCTTCGAAGTCGGAAAGAGAAGTCTCCGTTAGTGCGACCATTCTGAGAAGGAGATCGTCCCTGAATTGCCTCGGTTTGGCCCTCCAAATATTGGATCCCCCTGGACCCGCTTCTTACCACCACCTTTGCGCCTTGGAAGACGGTTCCGTCTACCCCAATCTTGGACCCTGCGCACTTGTTCCACCCTTCCGAGTGACGAGAGACCAATCTCTTCTTCTTTTTTGTTTCATGACAGTTGTGTTTTTTATAGATATTGCCTTCCCCCCCCCCCCCCCCAGCCCCCCCCGTCTTATCTCGCGACGGTCCCTTCTCAGGTCGCAGCTCGTCGGAGGTGTCGCTCCCTCTTTTCCTTTGTGTGCGCCATGTGTTCTGCTTGGGCAGCGTTCCCGCCCCTTTTTCGTCCATCGAAGCAATGCCGTCCCCTTATTACACGATTCATGCTCTTTATGTAGCCCTTTGCTTACGAGAAGGAATCTCTGTCCGACCTTTCTTCGCCCTTTTCGATAATTTCTTTCTGACTCCTCTCTTACCACCACCTTTGCAGTCTTCTCTTCTGCTTCCTCAAGCCTACCTTGCAGCGCACCAGTTGTCTTCTCCCTTCTTCCGCAGATGTTTAGGGGTGGACCCACTCCTGGACCACGGCGTCCCCTCGGAAGGCGGAGATCATAACATCCTTCTACGCCAATTACGCTCCATGCGTCCATCATCTCGACGCACCGCCTTCTTGATCGCTTTCGCCAGAGTGCGTCTTCCCACAGACTTTTTTCGGATTAGCGTCCCCCCCTCCTCTGTGGAGTTCCCTTTCTATTGGACAGCTTGGCGGACGACCTCAGCAGCTCAGTTATACGTTTTGAGACAGGTACTTTCGAACCGCGAATTTTCATCCCTGTCTGCGCTCCGTTATTCGCGCCGCCCACCACACCTCCGGTCGCTCGAGGTCGATCTGACGCGGGGCAAAATAATTTCAGTTCGTCAAAATTAGGCTTTTCCCCCCTTTCTGGCAGGTCAAGCCCATATCCCCTTTTGCTTTCCCTTCCTGCTATGAGGTTAATGCGCCGTGTTTTGGGTTTTACAGTGTGATTCACTGCTCACTTGTTTTTTTACAGATGCCACCTCCTTCTCCTATTGACTGCCTTCGTATTCCGATCATTTTTCGGCATGTTATTATCCGCCGGAGTCGGTGCAGAGCCATTTCTGATTGATTCTATTCAGGCCTTTTTCTGATGCTGCGCTGTTTCTGGCCCTCTTCGTTCCCTGATCCGGCTGCTTCATGGTATGCCCTGAATCATTTCGCGATCAGAACTGAAGACTTGGTGCGCCATGCCTACCCTCTCTCAATTCCGGATTCTTCTCAGATTTTTCCATCCAATCCGCCTGATGCTTTTCTTTACCGACCTTTTCCGCCCTCTTTCCCCGTCCTGCCGCCCCCCCCCCGTCTACCAAGGCCGTGTGTTCCAGGATGAAGCTATCTCACTCTCCACTCCTGCCACGGTCAAGGACTTTCAGTCTTTTTTCTTTATTCCCCTCGTGTGAAGGTTTCCCGCGTCTCTCCTCTTAACCCCTTGAACCTGAGTCTCGAGATAGAGGAGTGAGTCCCCTTGCGTTTGACCTTCGCTTCCTGTCGACCAAGTCCCTCTTCATGTCTCGTGTCAATCACGTCCACACCCCCCCATCATCATCTGACCCAGGCACATCTTATAGCCTTTGAGCACGCGTTCCATTATCCGGCTCTTTCTTCCTTCGGATGTTCCGTGTTTCCAGGCTTTCCAGTCCCCTTTGTCGATCCCGACAAGATTTCGCTGAGAGTTTTACTCTCTTTTTTTTTTCAGCTGAATTCTCGGGGGGTCCCTGATTTTTTCCACTATGCTCTCGGCCGAAACCTGCTGCCTCTTCACACCGCTAGTCTCATTTGAAAACAATTTCCCATTCTTGAGTCCTTGGCCCCTCTCTCTCTAATGGAGCCCCAGCCCCACTATTTCCCCAAGAAAGTGGCCCCCATCGCTCTGCAACTGTTCCACGGTTGCCTTTTCTTCCCAATCGAGTTTTTCTTTCACCCCCCTCCTCTTCCTTAGTTTTTGAATTTTTAACCACCCCTGTCTCCGTTTCGAGGGGGAGCTTTTAGCTCTTGGCGATCTCTATCGTGATACGTCAATCGCCGGTATTCCCAATGGCTGATGGCCGTATGGCAGGACAAGAGGCCCCCCCCCACGTGCTTGAAATCTTCTTCCGATGGGGTTCCCTGGACGGACTGAGCAGCGTTTCCCCATTTTCCCAAACATATGGTGGACGCTCACTTTTACCTACTTTCAGATCTACCCGGTTCTGACTTCTTTGATCTTTGCACATGCTTCATCATTGAGTCAGTATCTCTCCTTTCTCTGGCACAGGCGGAGCTTTCCGTTAAATATTTTTCCCGGTTTTAATTGGCCCTCCCTCGGTCCTCTGTAAACGATTTTTGGAGACGCTTCCTCCCCTTTTGTGGAGGATTCCATCCAATTCCCCGGCACTTTGGACCCTCTTCTGCTGTCTTCCCCCATTTGTGGCCGATTGCTGCCATCCATCCGTAGCCGGCCCTCTGCTCCCCGCCTCCGCCCGTTTCAAGTAGTCCCGCCGCTCCAGACCTCGATTACGTGTTGCCGAATATACAGGTAGCTTTCCCGGGATTGAGATTTTACCTCGGTCCTCTCCCGTTGGTTTACCTGTCTCTCATAGATAGTCATAACCCACTCTTTCCCGACTCGTTTAAATCAGTGCGACCGGTTCTTCATCGGACCACTGTTAACTCCTCCTTTGACGCCTACATTTTCCAAGGCAGAGTGGAGATACTCAGGCCCAGATATTCTTCGTTAGCGTCTCTAGTCCCGCCGTTTCCTTTCGCCAAAAGGATTTTCCGCTTCCCACAAAGAGTATTTACAT
>Ga0179593_1675084_pt1 | contig 16593 bp, 10 predicted proteins | sample CZODoug2_1_08_16_FD_185931 | JGI IMG/M metagenome (GOLD analysis project Ga0179593, IMG submission 185931) | Vadose zone soil fungal communities from Angelo Coast Range Reserve, California, USA - CZODoug2_1_08_16fungal (PacBio error correction) | ecosystem: Environmental > Terrestrial > Soil >... | reverse complement strand
TATCAAGTATTTCTTTGTCACAAATGTCGGGTTCCTTTCCGGCACCTTTTCCCTCCCCTTGCTGTAGGTGCATGATGTATGGCCGAGTCCTTTCCTTTTGGATCCTTTTTTTCCACCAAGTCAATATTAGATGGAAGTGCGACCCCCCCCCCCAACCCCCCCCTTCCCCTTTTCTTTAATAAGCTGGTAGCCCCCCCGGGATTATTTTCAACAGCTTAAAGCAGGCTCTAATCCCTTCTTTTTAATGGTTAAATCCCCCCCTTTCTCCTTGTCACCGAATGAAGGGAAGATATGTCCTTGCGTACGTTCCCTAGTTTACCCGGGAGCCGTGGTTCCTTGAGTGTCTCCCTGATCTCGAAGATGAGACCGACGGTTGAGATGTTCACTTCGCGGCGGATGTCTTATGTTTTCTCGGTGACTGATTTTTTTTTCCCCCACAGATTTTTTAGTGGTTCCAGTATTGCGAATCTGAACTAGTTAGGCTGGAATTTTTTGCGCACCCCCTATGTGTCCCCCCATACCTGTCGTGCGGTTTTGCTTTCTTTGTCCGCTTTTTTAGACGATCCGCCAGCCTTTAGCTATAAAACTCTCCAGGGGTTAGGGACAGTTATTTCCGACCCCCCCCGGCCCTCATGTTTATTCTTTTCGACGGGTGTAATGCAGGCCTTTCCAGAGTATCCCTTTCCCTCCACTCCAAATCGCCACGCGCTGTTGTTCCTTATGATCAGACCCTGGGAGAAACGGTAAAGGGGGGATTTTACACCTGTCGACTCTGCCAACTAGTTGGTCTCAGGGGCAGGAAGTACAGTTCTTTGTCGTTTTCGACGAAGACTAAGCCAGTGAGAGGTGTTGGGACCAACCCCCGTAGCTGTCGTCGGTACAGTTTTTCCCCTTCAGCGTTCCCGGTTCATTCGGGCGGGGTCCTTTTAATTAATCTCGGCAAGTTCATTAGCTGTCAATCCCCAGTCTTCCTGCGTTAGAACATGCCTCATAGACGCTTTGCCCCCTGCCGTTTTAAAACTCCCGAGATCGCGCTCGTTTTCAGTTGCGAAGGGTGGAACTGCCTCGGATGTCTTCCGCGAGAAGACACCCACCATTCCCCCCTCAGAATTTTTCTGTATCGCCGCAACTTCCTTTTGACAGGCGAGCGTTAGAAAGCGGACTAACCCCGGGCGACTCCGCCTTCCTCCCTTACTTCTACTTTCTCCTCCCCAACTCCACCTACCTCCCCCCCTCACCCTTCCTCCTAACCGTCCTGTCCTTTTGGTTTCCTTTTTTTTTTTTTTGTTTTTGTTTTGCCTGATCCGGTTGTTTTGTGTTCCCTTGCTCCTGCGGCCGGCGTACCCTTCCAGATTTTTCAGGACGTCCCCTTTACGACCGCCCCCCCCCAAGATCCCACGGGGACAGCGCCTTTTTAGGGGACGACAACTGATTCGGCCGAGGCCAGCAACCAGCCCCGGATCGCCCAGGTCCGCATCAGCTCCGTTAAGATCGATTTTTTCATTTCCCCTGATTTTATTAGGCCCGATGCGTCCTTCTTTTGAGAAACCGTTTCCCCGTGTTGCTGCCCCTGGGACCCGAAGAAAGGACCACACAAACACAAAAAGTAATTTACGCCGGAAATGTGTATTTTCACATGCGATAGACCTTTTTCGAAGCTCCCCCAGCCGGTCCCTCAGTCCGTCTCCTTTGTTTTACTGACCGATAAAAGCTTCTAGATCGAGACCCCTTCTGCCAATATTAAAATGGCACGCTAAGGCCGGAAAACCGTCACACCTGCACCGGTGTTGAAGAAGCGATTACTTATGTGCGTGGCATTTTCACTTTTAAAGCCCCCAGCGGTGCAGTCACTACTTTCCTCATTATTCACTTCTTGTTAGGAACACCAGGAGCTACACGTCCGTTCCCGTTGTTTATCTTTTGAAGGAGGGGCGCTGCCGGGTCCTTTCTCCGTGAGGAGTCCAAGTCTAGCTGGCCCTTGAGTTTACTTTGTAAATGTTAATTAAGGTGACTTATCTTTGTTTGCGGTTCTTCTTAGCGAATCCTACCAACCTACACGGCTGCCCAGAAGGAACGAATTTTGGATCTTTGCTCGCCATCGGGACCAATTCTGAAGAGTTTGTTAATTTCCTTTAGGCCTGTTTCCCCCGAAGGAAGACCCCTGCTCTTAGGGATAGACCAATCCCATCCCATTCTCAGCATTCCCCTTTCTCAGCCTTCTGTTCTTTTCAGAATTGACGACGCTAATATGCTTCAAAGGGTGTAAAATACTTCGATATTTTCAGCGGAGACCGACCTTCTATTTTTTTTCCTTTTTCTCTCGTGCCGCTAATCTCGTTGGAACAACGCTGTCTTCGGTTCCCATCTTGATCGCCCTTTTAGATCTATCCTTCCGTTTTTATCCTTCAACCCCTTTTTCTGGTGGCTTCTTTCCACTCTATTTCCCCCCACGATTACAGGTTTCTTTACCTACCCTGGTAGTTAAGGCGTGCTTTTGAAAGCGGGGTTGCTCTTTTTTTTTGATCACATTGCTTCCCGGGCCCCGGAAGTCCCTGATTCCAAGTTATCACAGGGATTCTCACGCCCCCTTTGTAATACGGTTTTACTTCGTTCCCATTACCCCCTCTGGTATTTTGACGAGGAACGAGCCTAGGTCTGACTATAAGTACCGAAGTTGCGTCTGGCCAGGATATATAAGTTCAAGGGTAGGTCTTGTTCGCTTTTACCGTTCCCTGTCTAAAGGCGGCTGCGTCTTCATTTCACTTAGTTGGACCGCATTCTGAGGGTCGCGCGACTTGAACCGGGATTTGAAGTTTGAAGGAGTCCCCACTGTGGCTTTTTGAAGGGGTACGGATCTCTCGTTGTCATAGAAGACGGGGGTGGGGGGAGAGAGCTCGACCAGAACCCGAACACAAACTCACCAGCACAAGAGTTTTGGCTTATACAGCAGCCCCTGGGTCAAAACTACGTTGGAGGACTTTTTTCCAGTACGGATTCCCATGCTCCCCCGTAACCCTCACCAGCGAGCCTTTACACAGTAGGTTACCAGGGAGAGAGTACCATATAGGACCAGTGAAAGCCCCCCCCCCGCAGTCGTGTCATACCCGAAGTTCAAACATGTCAGTCCTTTTCTCCCAAAGGGAAGAGGCTTTACCTGGTTTCCCCACGTCCATCAAGATCGATCCCCCTACTCCCCCCAACTGACACAGAACCTTTCTTCGCCTTCAACTCCCGCGGTCTTCGACCAACGATACCCCAGCGTTCTCAGGCCCGACCCGGCTTGGGAATTTCCGGTTCATGCCAAGGTCACTACTCCCGTGTAAATAATGACCTCCCAGTTCTTTTTTCCCTATTCTCCCCCGTTAAGCCCTTAAGGTTTCAACCCAGCTACATCTTTATTGGTAACCTTCTATGCTATCCTCTTCCATATCTATCTGACGCGACCAATGGACAAATTTGATTGTCGGTTACCACCTTTCTCCTGCACGAGTAGTAGAGTACTCTTTGTAAATTTTTCTCCCCCGATCCAAGGGAAAGCGTTACGCTCAGATGTCCTTTGTATTTGGGGGTGATTGCGTTGCCGGCTTCTCGCGGTCTGTGTCTTCCCAGAGGGAGTTGACTTAATGGAGGGGTTCCTTTAGTATTCGTGTCCGCTTTGCCAACCCCCCTCAGAACAAGTGTGTACGAGCATTTGCAGCGGGTTTTGTTCCTTAAGTCTAACGCCCCGTAAGCTCTCTGCACCAGAGGAGTATTCTGGAGAATTGAAACCATCCCTGTCCCAAGGAACCAAGCGGAAAGTAGTCGACCTCCCTTCACTTTTTGATCAGAAATCTCTTTTTTTTTTCAACAGAGTCTAACCTCACCAATTGGGTCCTTGAAGCGTAGAGCAAGAAGCCGGCCCAAGGAGTTTGCATGGGCAATTTTTGTCGCCGGCACTCTGTGAACCTTTCCCTGGTTCCACCCCCGCTCCCTTTTCTTGCCCGCGCACCGGGTGGTGGTTGTTTTCCCGTGTGACGCGAGGGGACGATTGCGTGTGGGCGTGGTCACTTCTTCTGACTTCCCTTCTCGTTCCGCCCGATTGATGGGCGGACGGTTTTCCCGTCTGCGCCTTGTATCATCGAGCTGTCCTACCAAGGCAGGATCTTCCGGGTTTTATGCTCCCCTGCCCTGTTTTGAACAATGTCCCCTCCCGAAGTATCGTATCACTACAGAATGCACGGCCGCACTCCTCAGGTATATTTTTGTTTTTGACGACTTGTCGGCATGACGTTCTTTGTCTATTATCCCCACTCCGTAGATCTTTCTATCGGACTGGCGGAAGTCTGGGTTTGTGGAGCGTCCATTGACCTTACTGGCTTACCTCCACTTCTTTCCCCCCGTCGGTGAGCCGGTCCGGCGTGGCGTTTTTTGGTTTTTCTCTTTTGGGCCGTGTCTCCCTCCACCCCTCCTGTTTTTTTTCCCTTCAGGAACGCCGGTTCTTCGTTAGTTTTCCATGGTTATTCGTGTCGTGTTAGGGAGATTGCATACCACCCCCGATTTTTTGGTGCGTGTGAGGGTTCTCTTTTCTGACGCCCGTTTTCCTCGCAACCCCCCTGATTTCCGCCTTTTTTTGGCTGGCTGATCTAAGGGGCAGGGAAAAAACTTCTTGGCATTCCCCACGTTCTCCTGTGTCTGGGCCGCGCCGTCTCGACGCTCGCTCGTTTCAATTCTAAGAAATGTGCCCGCTTTTGGGACAACGTTGACCGCGTCCAGTACCTTTTTTCGACGTTTCCTAAACTGCCTACCCTGGACCCTTCTGTCATCAAAATGCCGAAGTGCACCAAGTATTCTGGCTTTTTAAAAGGGGGGCCACCCTGGTTACTTAAGGCCACGATTATCCCCCTCGATTGGCGTGACAGATGCCTTATTAGCTAAGCTGGACCCTTGAAGGCCTGGTCCATTTTAGAGCTCGGTCAGGAAAAACCTGGTGATGTGGAACGAACACAACGTTTACACATCGCTCTGCAACGCCACGGCCTAACCTATTTCGTGACCCCCCAAACCCTTTCCCCCTTCCTTCGGGCTTTTCCACCGTTTCGGTCTTAACTGGTAGCTCGCTCCGGAGTTTACGAATTTAGGTAGCTGTCTATTCGTCAAAACATCCAAAGTCAACCAAGAGGACGAGTGTGGTCTCACAAGAACAAATGGGTGTTTTTCCTGCCCGGATCGTTCTGTCCTCTGTCCTCAGTCGCTCCAAAGCGGCCCACCGCTTGTAAAATGGAAGCAACCTATGGGACAGCCAATGTCCCTTCGACTTGCCTACCCACAAGCGGACTTCTTTTTTGCGTCTCCGATGCCCCGCCGAATAGCTCACACGCATCCCAACCCCCGGCTACTGTCGTGTTCAAGACTTTTCGACCCGTTACGCTTGGGTTTCCGTATCCCGCATGGTTAAACGTAGCCTTCCAATTACATTTTTTTTTTGACGGCTTCTACTCCTGTCCGACGGCCCTCAAGGTTTCAATTGTGTCATTATGATGAACCCCCAAAGTTTTCACTCGCCCCCTGCCTTTAGCAGGATGCGCCACTTGCTGCCAGATCCTCCCACTGCAACCGGCGAATGGTTAACCTACCACCCCCCGCGCTGCCCAAGCCTGCGAACTACCCTTCCCAACAGACTCCCACCACCCTTTTTCCGTGTCTGATTCTCCTTCCCTAATTGGTGGGTTGTTGATATCAGATCCAGTAGACAGTTACAATGTGGTTTTCTCCCGGGGGCTCCGTCGTGTCAAGCGGGGTCCGGTGACGCTTATGAAGCGCAGGCTCCGGCCTGAGACCTTAGCAGACGCCGGCGCCGTCTGCGCTTTGTTCTCCTTTACCGGTTGTCAAGTCAGTTTACCCACCGGGAAGGGCCCCTGCTCGTTTCCCGGCGTGCTTGAGCGCCCCTTCTTTGTCATGGGCCCCGCCTTTATGTTCCTTTTGTTTGGGGAAGACTGCCCGATTTCCGGTCTAAATGCGTGTAACCTTAGATTTTTTAGTCCACCATGAGTGGTGATCGACTAGATGTGCATCTTCCCCATGGGCCTGCTGTTGGTTATCACTTGCGAGGAAATTTTACTTTTTCTTTCTTTTGTGGGCCAGTTGGCCTCTTTTGTTTTGGCGAGGCTTGCGGCGCGACAACGTCGGGCTGCCCCACACTCGTGGCGTGAAACAGACCCCCATTTTTTTCTTTTTAGTTGATTTTCCCGGCTTATTCGATGCCTTCCCAGTAGCATATTTGATAACGCATTTTCATCATGGGACGGACGCCCGTCGTGCTGCCCTTGTCCGCGCCTTTCGTGTCTTGTATTAGGCGTTGCCTTGCGTTCGGGTCGATGGTTCCAGTCCATGTTCATCGCCCTTTTCTTTTTGGCCAGGACATTAGGCGAACAATTTTGTGTCCATGTGAACTCACTCCTCTGAAGTGCTCAGCTCAGGTCCCACGTAGCTCGTCCCGTATGTCAGGACGAGCAGCCTTTTGCCCACTTTTCAGGCCCCCTCACCCATTTACTTGCATTTTGTGTTTGATGACCATAGCCTGTTGTGGATTTCAGTGGAGGAGAGGGCTCTTTCGACGGTCAGCCTGCCCTCCCCGTTTCCCTGCAGTCCGTCTTGCCTGAGTCAATAAGATGTTATTGCGGTCGGACAAGGCAATCGACGCCTTGTCCCTTACAAGAAGTTTTCTCCCCTCTTCAGGAAGCTGCGCCCTCCTGTCATCTTCTTAGTCTTCACTGTCCCACCGTAGTGCGGTCACCGCGTCTCTTTTCCCCCCCAATGAAGCCACTGGTGTTAGTTGTATCCGTCCTCCTTACCGATCCGGATAATCCACGGGTAACACACGTCGGGCGGCCCTTAGTCCTTGGGCCGTCCGTTTTTTTTTGCCTTCCCTGTTTGACGACCCTCCCGCCGCCCCCCCTCCCCTACGGTACCGCTCTTAGTGTTTACACCCCTTCCCGTTGCTGACTTCTCCGCACCCCTGCCTCATCCAACCGATGAGAACGGATCCGCATGCTCTATCGTTTCGATGGGCCGCCTCGACAGTAACCCGGTGGCAATGCAGGAGGCCTGGTTAGGGGACCTGTCCGCACATCTTCCAATGAAGGGATGCCCCCCTTTTGAGGAACTCGAATGGGAAATTACACTCAATCGAAGGAGTGTTCGGGTGGGACCGAGCGGAGGCAAGGTAGACCTCCACGCCGTTTTCAAAATCATCGCCCAACCTCCCTTTCGGTTCCCAGCGCCGTAGTCGCGTGCCGTTGAAAAGACTCTGTCCAGGAGAGTCAGTCTTGCACCCCGTGAAAAACACGGTCCCTTAAGCTCGCATTAGAGTGTGTCTGTAAAGGGTGCAAAGGTACTGTCAGAGGTTATTTCTCTTTTCCTAAGGGCCGAAGAATTCTGCCGCTCTTTGAAGTGATTTTGTTTCAATGAGTACGCGTTTTCCAATGGGACACTCGGCGGGGAGACTGCAGTGTCCGGAGGGTCCTGTTTTCTGTCTATTCGTGGCACGATGTCAATTGCGCCGGAAGGGTTGCCTTTAGTGTGTGCGGTTTTTTTTTTTTTCACGAGGAACCCCCCCGCATTTTCACGTTGTGGCAACTGAATTCGTCTTGGGTGAAATCGGCACTTATCGCTGCCGCCGTCATGGACGACCCGAGGCTTCCAAAAAGCGACTCGAGCGAGAAGGATCCAAGCCATCCTCCAGCGGCAGTCCCCGGCGCCCAGTCGCCTTCCGAGGGACGGTCTTACTCGCTCTAATCCGCATACGTTTTCCCCCTGCTTTCGCTTTTTTGAATTGGAGCCCTATCTTCCTGTAATTATCTCTGACGCTTGGACCTTTCTTTTCGGACCCCCGTGGCTCTCGGGTTGGTGGGGGGGGTGTCCATGGGGGTGAACCGCCTTGGGAGAGACTTGCGACGTTCGCGTGGCTGAATCAGAGTGCGTTTCGCATTTTCAAAGCCCCATCAGTTTGATTTACTAAGGTTCCCTCTTGGTTCAGGTTTGCATCAGCGGGTGTGAGAGTCGGTGTAGACCTCTAATGATTGGTTCGTCAAGGTCCCCCCCCTCCCTCAGCCGTTTATTTATGGTTTGGTAGCACGTGAACTTGTCGCGGTATAGAGAGGGGTCTTTTCGAGGACCCAGAAGGGACCCGACTGCCTGGATGGAACCAAGGAATTATTGGCGAAGATGAATAAAGTACCAGCAGCGTTTTGCTTGAAGCCGTTGTACTGTAGAGAGTTCAGTATGGATAGAATTTTTCGGGGATGTCATGTAACGGCCCGATTTTGATTGCCCTCACCCTCTTCCACCCCCCGGTGCCCTCTCCAAAGGCTTATATCAGCGGTCGTCTGATTTTCGGAGTATTAGGTGGCGGTGCAGTTAATAATCCGTGTTTCTACTAACCTTTGCTTGTGATCGTCGAATTTTCTGAAAGGAAACAACAGCCAACGCATACCCAGTACAAGGGCCTAATCCCCAAATGAGTACGACTACCAGCCTCCTTCTGACCGCCCACCCGACGTTGAGCAACTTTTTCGCGGTTCCCATGCCTCCCCTTCCCCCTCCTCCCCCCCTCGAGCCATTCCGGAACTCCCTGCTTTTATGCATCCCCTCGTTTTTTCCCCGGCCCCGCCCCTTCTGGACGTGATCATCTCCCTCGGCTCCAATCTTCGGGCCCCCCGCTGCCCGCCTGATTCAGGGGGGACCCTTTTGACGCCCTCTATCGCACGAAATGGGAGTGATTGGGTATATACGGAAAGAAGACCGTCTAGCCTGACCCCATGAAACAACGCAGGTCGTTTAGTAAAACCATTCCCCCATGGCCTTCCCGGACCCGCGTCTGTTTGGGACACCGGTCCGGTCAAGTTACCTTCCCCCCTTTGATAGGGGCAAGAAACGACCGCATGTTTGAAGAAGCGCATCTGTTCCCTGGTCCCACTTCGGTCACCCCACTTCCCCTATACACTGGCGGTTTTTTCCTAAACGAGGTCATACTCGCCCCTGTAATTACATGGGTCCTGGCTTCCCCATTCTTTCGTATCGAACCTCTTTAGTAGCGAGGTTGTAGGGTCGATTACCAGCTCCGCGGTTTTCAAGCTGTGTTTTATCTTTTGTCAGGAAGTACGATTGGCCTTTCATCGACTTAGTAGAGAGCTTGGCCTGGGATAAGACATAGACAAGGAAGTCAGGGTACACTAGCTTCTGCAATCTCCCCTTGCAAAAGTTCTCACCAGTAGTTGACCGCAGGATTGGCGGGTACTATTTCCCTATCCCTCCCCGCCCCACGATTTACGGCACGTTTCTTCTTTCCCGAGAAGGACCAAATACGGCAGTGAAATTATGCCCTTGGGACCAGTCGAAAGAAAAACACTCTTTCACGGACCCCCCGTGCCTCCCCCCTCCCAATAACGTCGTCCACGGTTCGATTGCAGCGCGCTAATGACCTAGCGAAACCTTTTGCGTCTCACTTTGCGAAATTGACTGACCCCCGAGTGGAAATGCTGTCCAGGTTCTCACTTGCCACCCCCACCGTCCCAGTCCTTCAAGAATTTTCGCCCACCTGGGTTCGGTTTGTTAGGTTCCGCTGGAAGAGGAATTTGCGTTTCGAGTGGTTCCATTTTCCCCCTCTTCACGGCTCGTCCTCCCCCAGCTGTGGGCGACTTTGGTCCTGCGCCTTTTTCTCCCTTCCGCCGCGCTTTTAATAACCTTGAAGGAGAGGATGCGGGTTGACCCCCTCTGCGCTCGTGAACAAACTGAGGAACCCCTCAACGGCGTTTAATGCTAGAAACTCTGCCACCTCCGAGAGAAATGCGTCTTCTTTGCAGTTGAAGCAGGGTCCCCTTCGGGAGGCTTCTGATCACCCCCTTAAGTGGTGAGATCCAGTTTATAAGGAGGGCGGACGAGATGGGGAAACGTGCGGGAGTGACAGGAAGCAACGCAGGAAACCTCGCTGGAAGGGCGAGGGAGGTGGTTGGGGGGCGGTGAGGTGACTTTGTAGCTACCCCCTGAGCCGGTTTCAACCGCAGGCCTTCCCATGAGAAAGAGCCCCTGGATACCTCTAGTCGTCGGTACTTTGCGTGACGGGGAGATAACAACCCCAGGCAGGACCGGGTTGAGGGCTTTTACCGGACGTTACTTGTCTCTTTATCTCCGGCCCTAATTTGCGATGACCGTAGTTGAGATATCTCCTGACAGTTAACACACTGCTGGGACTTAATCCCGTCTCGTTCTCATGGGAGGCCCGCTTCTACGACTAATCAGGGAAGTCCAAATTTTTCATAGCCACCGGGCCCGAGCCAGTCCCTTCTTTGGACCGCCACGATACTCCAAAGGGACCTACGCAAGGAGAAAGGGTACACACCACCGCCGAACGTTTGGCAACAAAGTCCTTCCAGGATTGAAGAACAGGGAAGGGAAGTCCGGAAGCAGCCTAGAGGAGTGGACGTCCTTTCTCTTGGTCACAGCGGTGAAAGTGCTCAAGGTCCAGTTTTAGACTAGTCATGCCCCCCCCCCACGGAGTCGTTATTTCACTTTACCCCCCTCCTGACCCGAAGAGTCAACGCCCTGAATAAACCTACCACCCCGCGCGCGACCACCATCTTTCTTCTTTCGCTCGTGCGTTTCCTTACAAAAAGGGCGGTTACTATTTGAAGTTGGGCGCCGAGGTCGGCCGAGGCCTCGTCATTAACGCCAAAAGTTTTCAGAGGGCGGTAGGGCCACGTCCAGAAGCCTGTGCAGGCCCGACAGCGTTTCGTTCTCCTGTTCGGCATTTCCTTTCTTTCACCAGCGACCTGGCGACTTGCAAGAAAAATCCAGGACCTCAGACGCCTCGACTCATCACCCACCCTCTCCGCCCTTCTGGTGAAGCTGCGTTTCGGCAATAAGTACCAGTAGTAACCCCCCGCTCCTTGTTCCCGCCTTCCCTTGCACTTTCCCGTTGTTAAGAGATTAAAACCCGCTTTGCCCTTATCTTTGGTGAGAATCAGGAAAAGGCAAGGGCCCCAGCTACCGTTCTGGACCTTCCACGTTTGCGAACTGGGTACCTTCTGAAACCGGTACCGGGATTCCACCCGATGAATCTTTCCCGACCACTTCGCATATGCCCGAGTCTCACAGGCCTTACCAGAGTTCCCTTAATCAGACACCCCCTTTCCCCCAAACTGGCACCGCCGCGATCCCGTCCACATTATCTTATAACAACACATTGTTTAATCCGGTCCCTGTACCCTCTGTTGTTTTGTAGGATCCCGGAGACGCGTAAAACGGTTTCTTCCTCGGGTTAGTAGGTGAGCCGGGTTGTGAAATCGGTTGAATGACTTATCGACGTATCTGCTGCCTCGCGAGCCAGGGAGCAAAATGACGTTCGCTGAAGAGGTGTGCCTCAGCGGTTTCCCATTTTTAGAGGTCCTGGTTCCGGAGGTTCGAAACAATTAGGGTTGTCTTCACAGTCTCCCAGCTACGGGGCGATGGCGGGGTTTTTTCCGTAACGGGTGTCTCGACCTTTCGTTTGTTTTTTTTTTTATAACCCGGAGAGCCGTGGATAATGCGTGTTGATTGCGTGCCAGCGCAGAGAGACAAGAAGGTCGTTCGCGGGCCGCCCCGACCCCCCATACCCCCCTGCACCTTAGGATGCACTGATTGTTTTAGTTTTTCTCTTCTTTTTAGGGTGAACTGGATGGTCCGATAAGCAAAATTCTCCCGTCTATCAGGAAAGACGTGCGATTTTCTTGTAACCCACCTGTACTTGGGATTGATGTTTTTGAGTAGACTATCGTCACTTTCCCCAGTCAGCAGTCTTATCCCTCATTTCCCCCCCGGGTTTTCCTTCACTCAAGTTGAACCTCGTCGCTTCTTCTTTTTGTCTAGGAGTGTAGTGGTAGTCGGTCATTTCGATGTATTCCGTCAAATTCCAGAGACAAAGAAGGGAAGGCCTAGTCCTTGATTAGACAAGGCGTAAACTTTTTGAAAGGGGAACAAGACGAGACTAGACGTTCTAGAAGCACACAGAATCTAGAGTAAGATGCTTCGGAGACACGTCCGGGAAACCCTTTATTCGTCAGAAGTTATGCCGTCTTTAGTTTTTTTAGCAACGGAGAAGGTAGTTCTCCATTTTATTTTAGTTTCGAACTTGTACCTTCTGTTCTCTTTTCACTAAACTTTTGCCTGATTTAACTTCTCAGCCCGAGTTCATCGCGCCTTTTTCTTGTACCAATAACAGGTCTGAAAGATCCGAAGGGGAATGCCATCTAGGGTCCCGAACCCCCCCCGCACGAGCGCGCACCAAGCAGTTTTCACCCCTGGCGAAAGAGGGTAACCCCTACTTAACTTGTGGTCTCCCGCTATCCCTCACAACAAGAGTACCGTTTTGTCAGTCTTTCTCTCAGAAGGTTTTGCTCACCCCAACAAGACCCCCTCTCGACACCTTGCAACAAGAAGCGGCGGGACCCACGGCCAGGAAGGAGGGCGGAAAATGGACGTTCCGCCTAACTTGACATCAAGTAAGAACAATCGAACCCCTTCCCAACCGGGACAGACTGGGTGGGGGATGTCAACCTTTTTTGCGTGTGACGAGCCCTCCCCTTAGTTTTAAAGAAGAAATGATCACTTATTAACGTTTTTTATCCGGCGCCTCCGATGTCCCCCTCTTAAATACACGATACCAGCTAGGAAGAGCGGGGCCGGATGGTGGCGCCTTGATACTTCCCCCCGGGCTGCCGTTTGTTCACCGAGCCCGGGCACCGTTCCCTAATCCTGCGGGTCGTGGCCTCATCCGGCAGTTCGACCCGGAGCACGTCCCAGAAGCCCTCTACCCCCCCGTTGTGGAACGCTGAGGATCAGAGATTGGGCACAGGTACAATTACTTTCTTGTCCCCTAACACGTTTTTCTCTCGGTTAGAACGCGGACTGATGAGAATTTGGCCTGCAAGTTCTGTCCCTCCGGTTTTCCCTTCTCGCCAGATAGTGACTTCCGACCCCCCCCCACCCACCTCGGCCCCGCGCTTGTAGGACCAAGAGAACACTTGTTCCTTCTGCGCCCCCGGGCCCCCTTGCGGTCGAGCAAGCTCGCCACGTCTGGGTCGGCTTTACCTTGCCTTCTTTAAGGATTTAACGCCGCCTTCGACATCCGCGGCTTGCCTGTATGCGGAGGGGTCCCAGTCTCCCGACCTCTCACCATAACAGAGGGCACCTCAATTGTGTCGAGGGGCGCTCTGCCCTTTTCCTGCCCTGAGAAGCGGTCCCCAAGAGTCAGGGAAACCGTCCAAGTACCACGCCCCTTTCGTCGCGAGCGGTGTGCCCTCCCGCCGGCCAGCATTGACTTGGTCCGGGACGTTTGGAAGGCATTGACTAGTTTTTTTCCTGCTAACTCGCCATACAGTTTACCCTTCTCCTCTGCTTTCAGAATTGGAGCCCTTCAATCTGAGAGGTATACTTTTCTGATCTGTACCTTTTTTAGTGCAAACCCGAAAGTTCTTTAGGTTGCCCTCTTGGCTCTCCATGAGAGCCCTGAGGTCCTCCGTTCGAACTCCAAACTGGGTTATTTGGTATGCCACATCCCTGTGGCAAATCTTTGGCCTTCGTCCTGGTATTTCAGTCAAAGAGGGTTTCTGTGCTTGAAGAATCTGCGGTGGAAGGTACTGGTTCGTTTTTTTTCCCTGTTCTCCTGTGTTCTAACGCAAAGATATTCCTTTTTCCTGTACCCTTTGACGATGCCCTTGGTCTCCCCTCCCGGTTTCAACTTTAATTGGGGTTTATGCTTTTCACTGGACGCCTTGGATGGAGGCATCTCTTGATTAGATCTACTCTTTTATGGGATTAGTATTCTTAGGTGTAATGGACTCATTGTAAATTAGGAAGAGGGTCCCCATTCCTACGTCTTTTGGCGGCTTGCGTGCGGGACGGAGTGATCATGACTTTTTTCTTTTGTGCGGTCTTCAACGATCTACAGCAGAATCCTGGGGGGGGGGGAGAGATGAACCTGATAAATGCCATCATACTCCCCCTTTCTCAAGAGCTTCCCTTCCACCGACTTGGATTGCCCCACCCCCTCCCCCGATTTGACATGCGCCTCTCCAAACCAGCGAGCCTTCCTTCCTCTTTTTTCCCCCTCGGTCCTTCGGTACCTCGACTCCCAAAACTGAGTGAGTGATCCTCCCCTCCTCCTTCCCGCCATGTTTGCGAGTTCCACCGTTCCCCTTTTGACCCCTTTCCCCAGCCCTCTCTTTTGAACTACTTGGTGCCCTCCCCAGGACCTCAAGATCCGCCGCACCCCTGTACCTGAACAGCAGTCCAGGGCTTTTTCCCCCCCCCCCCCTTTCCATGGTCAACATCTGAGGGGAAAATTGGGCCCATGTCCAAGTTTGGTGCAATACGAAAGACCTTCTTTTTTATTAGCACATCGCTAATCCTCGCACGGCTTTTCCTAGCTCTTCCCCCGAGAACTGGGGTTCCTGATATTTTCCCACGGACCCACTATTTTATTACACTGCCTCGGCTCCCCGAGCCGTCATAAGGCACCTTTTTTCCGGCGATAAGCCCCCCCTTAAAGTCCTCCGGGGAAGCTCGTCCTCCTTCTATTTTTGATTTTGTTGCCTATTCGGGCATCTATCAGAGTGGTGCGAGGGTGACGCTATGACTCTGAAGGTTGCAATTTTGGCCCTGGGCCAACCCAACAAGACCGAAAAAGTAGTAGACTCGGCGGTGGGACGCCGGGCGGACGGGAAGGCCAAGCGAACAGCCCGAAAATACCCGTAATTTAGAGGAGAAATCTAAAGGAACTCCATCTTTCCCGCCGCACTACTTCCGGACAGTCCTTTTTTCTCCAGCCTTTCAGTTTGAGCACAACAGTAGTCACAGGATTCAGAAGGTCTCCGCCCTACAAGCCGAGGAAGTCCTCCGGGCTTCTTCCTGTTAGGTAGCGCCGCGTCCCGCTTGGACATGTGTGTCTTATTCCCCCCTGTCCCCCTACCTTCCTTTCTTCTTATTTTCCTTCTTGGTGTGTGTGTGTTTTCACGGGTCCGTTGTGGGTTCAAGTACGCCGGCCGGGGACGATTGGCGGATAATTCCGCTAACTTTAGTTCCTCCCGAGGGATGGGGAGGCCTTCGTTTTCCCTGCTGAGTCTGGTTTACACTTCCCGTTTCCTCATACTAAAAGCAGTTTTAGATTGCGTTTTAAGGGTGCAATAACGGCGGTGGCCACCGTCATGCAAAGGAACAGTAGACCTACGACAGAAAAAGACGACCCTGAAGCAAGGCTCTTAATCCCCTGACGTATATGGGACAGAAAGTCGGCGAATCAGGCCCTTACCAGATGATAAAAAGAAGGCCCAAGCGTGAGACTGTCGTTATGGACCTTTTTTCTTCCCGGAGAGAGTTAGACACGGGGACTCAAATATCGATGGTCGCCAGCCGTTACCTTTTTTTCGCGGTGTTCTTGTTGAGCTAACCGACTGGATCAGCGTCCTAATGGAAACCTTGCCCCTTTTCCTTACAATGTAGTGGTGGGTCAGGCATTTTCCACCGTCGGGAATGGTGTGTTTTTTGATGCTTCCTTTGACCTCCACTTACGTGGATCGCATCACGATCGATGACAGCCGCTTTCGTTACTTTTTACAATTTCGTCACTTCGTTCGCCGACCACTCTCGAACCCGATGGTTCATCACCTGGAGCTTCATGTCACACGGGGACGTCATAAAGACCCCTGAGACTCTTGAAGCCCTTTACCTATACCCCGATTCTCTTAAACTCAGAAACGGCAACCTCTTAGGGATCCACTTGGAAAGGAGGGTTTTTGCACGCAGTTGTGATTCAGTTTGGCCCCTCTTAACTTTTCGTGATTCGAAACATTTGAAACGTGCCGGCCCCTGGGTCGCCGCCAGTAACTCCAGGAGGGGCGATTAACTGGTACAAAACGCCAAGTCAGGCACCCCCTCCGGAACCCCCCTTAGACACACCTCATAAGTCTCGGACGCTGCTTCATTTCAGAAGTTGCCGTGCACTTTCATTTTCTCCTTGCGGTCGAAGACCCCCCGGTGTTTACTCGTTAGCCAGCTTCTACGCTGTGCCCCTCCAAGCACAACCGCCTGACGACACGTTTCTTGTCCAACTACTCCTCTGGTGACCCCGAACGCCGTACGGCCCTGTTCCCACGCCCCGTCGAAAAGGCCCCCCCCTCCGTTCCCGAAGGCCTTTCCTTCCTGTGACCCCCCCCACGCCTCAGCAAAGTCTCGACTTGCGCGCTCACTAGATACCACTCTTAGACAATTTTCCTGGTCCACGAAGGTCAAACTTTCTTTGCGAGCGCAACGCCCAGTCGGCCCCTTAGGCGGGAGCTTATTACCCGTCCTGTATTCGAGACTGGAAATAGCGGAGACTTGCCTGGGAGCCAGTGATGACCCCACCTTTCCATTACGGCAGCTGTTCTTCCTTTCCAAGTTGATAACTTTTTTTTTCTTTGACATCTAGCGCCTCGTCCCCCCAAAACCGAGCACGACTTTTATATCCGTAAGGGGAACCGGCGCCCCATTTCCAACAGATGGATATATATACCCTTTCATTCCCCTAAGTTTTCTGAGCGAATC
>Ga0179593_1675052_pt1 | contig 16593 bp, 17 predicted proteins | sample CZODoug2_1_08_16_FD_185931 | JGI IMG/M metagenome (GOLD analysis project Ga0179593, IMG submission 185931) | Vadose zone soil fungal communities from Angelo Coast Range Reserve, California, USA - CZODoug2_1_08_16fungal (PacBio error correction) | ecosystem: Environmental > Terrestrial > Soil >... | reverse complement strand
GCCTTTTTGCTCGCGGGCCAGGATTTACCCTCCCTTGAATACGGATAGGACTCCCCCGTGCCTCTGAACCCTTTTCTCTTCTTTTCGGCACTTTCAAGCGTATCGGGTTATCCCACTTCTGCCGTTGACACCTGGGAACCCTTTTTTTGCTTTTTCTTTATTTTTCTTATTGATACACCAAACCCCTGTTGCACAAAGATTGCACTTATTTTCCTACCGTCTGGAGAGGGGACCTTTGTCAACAGCTGGTCTTTCTTTCCCCTTGTTCTTTTCTTTTGGTACCTGCTTATACTTTTTCTTCACCCATGCCCTCCTCTTGATATCTGGTGATTCGTTCAGCCCCCCCCTTTATCATTGCGACGTGATATTGACCCCCCCCTTATGGAGTCCCCCCTCAATGCTGAACACTTTTCACCTTTCCATTGATCGCATTCCTAAAGCTTTTCGGCGCATCTGTGCTTCGACTTTAACAGTAGATTGCCTTGATAGTATGGGTAGACTTTCCTGTGTGATGTTTGAGTTTCTTTTCCTCCTTCGGCTTATAATTCTGTTTTCTTCGTTTTTCCTGACCGTTGTTCCCCTTTTTCCTCCACACTCTTCCCCAGCCTCTGTCTTGTGATGATTTCCCTCCTAACCCGTTGCGCGCCTTGTATGGGAGTTTCAGCGTTACCGCGTGTCTTTATTGCATGTACAGATCTTTTTGTCCCCTTTTTCTCCTCCCTCGAAATGGGGCCAGTGTCTTTTCTTTATTTTTCTTTTCCACACATTATCTTCCGTGGGTGGTTTTTTTGTGTAATTGGTCCCCCTTTCAGGCTTTTCCCCCCTTGGTCACGTCTTGGTCCTCCGATTTAGTTGTGTTTTTTCCTTTGTGTTTTTCACCTCCATGTTCCACATTTGCCCCCCCACTCGGCCATGCCGCCGTTCCCGTAACTAGTTTGTATTCACTCTCACAGTGCGGGGGGCCTTCAATTTTTGCGTTTATGAACCTCTCACACTTTTTGCTTCTTTCTCCAATCTACGATTCCCCTCTTCTTCATAAAAACGTCCCTGCACTTCCTGGGATTTCTGCAATTGTGTGGTTTATCCTTTATTTTCCTCTCCTCTTGCGGTGCTATCCGTTCCCCCCCAAGCGAGTCAGGGGGCTTTAACATTCCTTTTCCTGTTTGACGAGTTCTCCTGGGTTTTTCTTTTCGACGTCCCCATTCATTACCTTTTTCAGCCTATCTACCCGTCTTTTTTTTGCAAAGCAATCCATGTTTTTCCCATTGGTGCCTGGTCGCGCTTTTGTTTATGACGTGGATTCCTTTTCAACTTTTTGGATTTGCCCTGGGCGACAAATGGAGGAGAACCCACTTACCGGCGTAAAAGCATGGGTCCCATCTTTCTACCTCAATCCCTTAACGCTCTTTCCCCCTCCTTTTCCTTCTGGTTTTCTTTTGGAGCGCTTCTTCTGCATTGCACCTTCTCTCCACTACCAATGTGTTTCTTTCTCCCATCCCCCTCTGCTTTGGTGTTTTAACCCTTACACTTCGCTCCGTGTCCATGGCTTCTGATCTTTTGTTCCGCCCCACAGTTTATCCCCACTTTTTTTTTTTAAAGTTCCCAGTATTCTGCCACTTTGGTCCCCGGTATTTTTCTCCGTGTAACAAACTGTATGGAACGGTTATCAACTTGCAATAAAAACCCACGAGGTCTCCCTGGAGGGCCAGCTCGCCTTTTATCGTGACTTTCCTTTCAATTTCTTTTCGTCGGTGCGATTTTGTATATCCGCCTGTTGACTTGTCCAGGCAACTAGAGCTCCCTTGTGACCCGTTGTTATTTCTTTTTAAGAGGCCCGACAAGGTCCACTTTTCTCTTTAAGCCAGATCTTGCTAACGATGGTCACACCTGTTGTAACTCCCCGGTGGAGCTAACCTTTCTCTCTTACCCCAGTTTTCTCAGGTGCTGAATCCCTCTTTCCCGGGCCGCCTTTTTTCATTTGAGGTTTTTCCACCGTCGGCATTGTATCCTTAACTTGGATCGGGGATTCCCCATGGTTTGCATGTTTTGCAGAAGAGTGGCCGTTTCCGACCTCTTTGTCTTCTTCTCACACTTGTTGTTCACCCCTCCCCCTTTGTTCCCTTTTTTTTCCTTCTGTTCTCGCCCATCCGTCCCAAGTCTCCCTTTTCCCGTATTCTCCCCTTTCCCAACATGGTGTGACCCTCAGTTTCCCCCCACTCCTTTCTTACATTCCCTTAACACTTGTAAACACATTACCCCCTCCCGCCAAGCGAACTTCATTTGGCCTGTTTTAATTTTTCCCCTTTTTAACCGAAGGCGAACATTGCTCCCCAGCATCCTTCTTGTGAGGCACTCCCTTCCCCACCGCTTCCAATTCATTCGGCCTTCGTCGTCACCCCCCCAAACATCTCCATTCCCCCCCCTTCCCGGAGTGCCTCGACGCTTTCAATGCACCTCAAATCAAACCTCAGGGTAAGTTTCCCACGTAGTGACCTTGCTGATTTAGTTCTTTACCCTCCGTTCTTCCCTGACCCCAAGCGCCCCTCCTTCCTACGGTTTGTACGCGCCCATCATTGCACTACCCCAGTTCCCCTCCAGAATCAGTAGTACTCTTCTGTTTTTGTTTTTTTTTCCGTATGTGTCTTCTTGCACGTTCCCCCTATGCCCCCGTCTACTTGGTCTAGAATCCTCCCTTTTTCATTTCCCTGATCCGTGTGTGTCCTGGACATTTTATTTTCACGTACAATGCGGTCTTCCTCTTCGAGGTTTTGAGGAGGTGTATGTGTGTTGCTTGTTTCTCTCCCTTCGTGGAATCTGTTGTTTAAACGTGACTCCCCCCCTAATCCCTAGGCCCTCTGGGCCTTTCCGACGTGCATTGCATTCTTCACTGATGGATTGGCACTTCTATTTTTCCCTGTTAAACGAACCTCAATCTTCTTGCAGCGTTTCCCAGTCGGCTGTCTTTTTCGATGTTTTACAATCATGTTGTCTTCCGCTTTCCTTCTCCCCCCACGCTTGCCACCACTTTTTTACGGCTCCTTTCCCAGTATGGCAGTTTGCCGTTGCTTATTTCGGAGTTTTTTGCCAAATCCACTGTTGCAATCGCTCGTTTTTTGGACTAAAACCCTTCACCCTTTTGAGGTCCACCCCTAGGTTTGTGTTTTTTCTTGTTGGATCGACTCGCAATTTGTGATCACCAGCGGCAAGTTTTTTTGATTTACCAAACCCCCCCTTGCTGATGCACTGGTCCCATGTAGTTTGTGGGTTCTTCCCCACTCTAACCAAGTTGTCTGGGTTTTTTTTTTTTTTTTCCGGTTCTTTCCCCCCACATTTTCCGGGTTCCACCAGTTTTTCCCCCCTCAAACAGTTTCTGACCATCATTTCCCCGTTGAAGAGTTTGTAACTCCCCCTGGGCACCCCCAATTCCTGGTCACCCGTCCGCACTCCCCCTTGGTGCTGAGAGATTTTCGTTAAATTTTTTTGTCTGACCCCATTTTCCAAGAAACACTTTTTCTTTTTCCCTTTGTTATCTTTTTGGAAATGCATTCTGAGTTCTTCCTAGCCAAAACTATCTCTGGAACAGCTTTCCAATGTGCACCGGTACCTTTACCTTTTTTCGTCGGATTCTGCTGGAGAAGTAAGATCTCAGGTTAAATTCGCCAAGTACTAGAAGGCCCGCATTTTTTTCACCCAGTAAGTTTTATAAATTCCACCTCCCCATGTAGTAACTCTGTCCCCTTTTTGAGAATCTGAACCATGAAACACAAGACTTTGACTCCTATATTAATACCCCCTCTGTGCCAGTGGAATCTCTGACACCAAAATAATCAGGCGCTTTACTCTTCTAAATTCGAACCCTCCCAACCAGTGCCTTTACGTCCCCCAGACCCCCCTCCCCCCCCCCAGTGGGGTTGGAGGTTTCTGTACCGGTCCCAAATTGCGCTGTTTTTATTTTTCCTTTTCCTTCTCTTGTCCCCTTATTTTGGATGTCTGGTTTCTCACTCAACGGTACAGAGTGCCAAAACCGCATTTCGTCCCCCCACCCGCCGTTTTCCAATAAAGGACCCCCTCCCCCCTTTCCTGAATATTTTTTTTTTGGCCGTTCCTCCCTCCCCCGTCCCTCGCCTCTTTAGATTCTTCTGATCGTAAACTATCTGGTAGTTCCTTGTCCCCCGTGAAGACAAAGGCTCACCCCTTCCCACCCCATGATGTGTTCTGACTCTTGGTCTTTTTTCCCCGTGTCCTCGGCCCTTCAAAAATACGTCAACGGGGACAGAACCCCCCCCTTATTTTCAATCCCCCCAACCCGCAGGGCTTTACTTGGTTGTTGTTGTAATCGCTTCTAGCTATTTTTGGAATCCTTTCATTTACACACGCAACCCCGTCTCCCCCTTTTTCATTGTACCATTTTAAAGTAATTCTTTTCCTCTTTTTAACTCCTCTTTACGTGCTTCCCCCCTCCTGTGGCCCATTGGTGCTTTCCAACCCACAAACTTTTTTGACCGATCTCCCTTAACCCATCTTTGCAATCTCTTTCCCATTTCTCCTTGTCTGTCGAAAATGCTTCCCCCACTACCAAAAATTTCCCGACCGTTCACATCGTTTGGGTTTTTGGGGTTTGTCCCAACCCACCTCTCAGCTCTTCTGCTTAACACACCAGGATCTCGGACGCCCTCTTCTTCGGATTTCCTAGTTGCACTTCACCCACGCCGACCACGCACAGAAAAAAGGTCACTTCCCTCCCTCCTGTCTTCTTGTTCTCCCCAGACCCAGTGAACGTCGCCCCGTCCCCCATCAACCTGCTTTTCAAACCCTCCCTTCTTCCTCTCACAACGGCCTTATTTGTACTGGCGAGAACTCATTGTGATCCGTTGGGTCAAATCAATTTAATTCGATCCTCCCCATTGTGGGCTCCTGACAAGTTCTTGTCTACGTCACTCCCCCACTCCAGGTAACCTTTTGACTTCTCTTCCACCTTCTAGGGCCCATTTTAATCATCAGTCGCCTTTGCTTTCATCACGTGTTTTCTCTCTGAGGCTTCCAATCAAACTCTTCCCCCTCGTTGGACTATAACATTTAAATGTTCTTCCCACCACAGCTTTTGGCAAGCAATAACCGCTGGTTAAGAGATACTCTTTTCCGCGGGAGGGTCCGCTCCGATTTTCGACTTATGTCCTTTTCCCATAGAACTTCCTCTCACAGGCCACCCGGCCCGCACAATTTTGGCACCAGTGGGAATGTTCCCCCCCCCATCTCATGGATACTTTTCTGGCATTTAAAGTTGGTTTCTTTTAGGACACTTTCCCCGTTGCGGGACGTCTCACCAATATCCCTAATCCTCCTCTTTTGATCCTTCTCCATGAGGTTGAGGCTTCCTGGCTGGGGAGTCTACAAGGAAAGCCCTCTCATAAAATGGTTAAGCAGTCTTTCCTTCTTTTCTGGCCGTACTAGTGTGATTCCAAGTCCCCCCCATTTGTTTTTGTTCCTCATGTTTTCAACTTGGGCTCTCCCCCTATGGGGCTATTCTTCTTTATATGGATTTTCCCCCACGCGGTCCAGGACTTGTCGGCTTTTAATCTTTTTACCCCTCTCGAACACCCAGTCGGTTGACTCTTGCCCTGTTTTTAGGAGTTCTCCCAACTCCTTTATGCTGTGTCTTGCCCGCCTTTTTATCTTGCCCGCCCTTTCTATTTACACCCAGGCCAATCACAAATTCCCCATTTTCGACATCACCTTTTTGATGTCTTTTCCTTTCCTAAGCGGTTTTTTCGTCACTACCTGGTGCTCCCCTCACCCTCTTCTTCCTCTAAGTTTGTTCGGTACCAATTATGGGACATGCTTTTTTTTTTGATCTGCCCTGGGGGTGGCGTGGTTGGTTTTCGGATTTAAAGTCGTCTCTGGCTTCTAATTGTATCTTTTTATTTCTTCCCCACAAATACACCACCCGGAATTTCTGCTGACTCTTGCTTCGGCTTTATTTGCTCGTTTAAGGAGTCTTACTTATTCAGAGGCCATGTCGAGTGATTTCCTCTTCTGGTCCCCGTATCCTCTATCATTTTTACGTGATAGGCAGTTATCGCTTCTTTTGATATTATTGATAAACTGGTTTATTGTGTAGTTTTTATTTTTTTTTTCCAGTTCAGCCTTCTCCCGGCTCTCTTCTTCGGTCAACGGGAAGCCCCTGCCGATCTTTGTTGTTGTTCGCGTCGCCCAAGGTGTCTCGGTAACTCTAATTTGACATCCTCCATCTTACACTCTCTTCTTTATCACCATTTGGAGGTGATCCCATATTGCTTTTAGGTTTTCTCTCTTCATGAGCACTCCTTCCCCCAGTCTTCTTTCTTTCCTCAGATACTGGCTACACAAATCATGTCCCTTTGGGGATTGCCAGTTTTTATATAAGCTGTGTTGCTCAATATTTTTTTTTTCATGAAGGCGCAAGGAAATCTACCCACCCTCACGCTATTTACTACTGAAAGAACACTCTCCTGTCCCTCGTTGCTTTTTTTCATGTTCTTTTTTTTCGTTATACACCATGACTATACTCACACTTTTGCTATCTACCCTGTGTCTGGTTCTGTCTTGGCGGCCCCATTTCACGGAAATTCTTTTTTTCACCACTTTGTTTTAACCTGTCCTAGTTTTTTTCTTCCCTAATGGTTTGGGCGTTATTTCTTTTCTGCGACTTTTTTTCTCCTTGTACCCTGTGAGAGGGCCACGAACCCCCTTCGAAAATGTGCACATTGCCTTTTTGCAACAAATCGTTACCTAAAATGGTCCCACTGGTTTACCCCTCCTATTTTCCTACCGCTCCCCAACATCGTCTTTTTGTTCTTTGGCTTATGGGGCTATGGCGCACAGTAATTTTGGGCCCTTTTTTGACTAGGCAACACTATCCCGTGCAATGATGATGTCGTCATTTCATAAGCCCTCTGGTCACTGTGCGGTCCTTTGTACCCTTTACCCGCGGACCAAATGGGAGGGGATGCTGCTGCTAGACCAAGTTTCCCCCAATCTTCTCCCCCCCAGCCTAGAATCTTTTCTTCCCCGCTCCTCTCAATCCTTTGTTCCCCAAACTGCTACCCTTCTTCCCTGCGAGATCCCATGGCATAACTTTCCTTCCTCTGCCCTGGACCAGTCCCCCACGTTTCACGTATTTTATTTACCCAATGTTTCTCGCATTACTTACCGTGAACCAGTGTATTAGGTCAAATACCTACGCTGGCCTGAAAGTTTTCTTCTTGGTATTGAAACGCTTGGTTCACAACTCTTTTACTCGACCTACCAACCCCCCTCCCCTGTTCAGGTCCAAAACCGGAATTTACCGACAGAGTTCCACCACTCTTCAAAAACTTCCTAGTTTTCGGAGGTGCCTGTGTTTTCCCTCAGTTAGTTTAGACCCTTGCTCGGGCAAGCCTTCGTGCAATTGAAAAAGTCAGCGACTCAATATGTTAACCCTTTCTGCCCTCTTAGTGGAATAAGGTGAGACTTGGTTTTCCTTGAAGTGAAGATTTTGATCCCGTTCCCAAACCCAGCGGAACCCCCACTCCCCCCTCCTCCCTACCCCCCCCCAACCCCCTCGTCTCCCCCCTCCACCTCCTCCCCCATCCCCGTCTTCCCACCCCCCACCCCCTAACCCTCCTCCTACACCCCCCCCTCCCCCCCCCCCCCCCCTCCCCTCCTGCCCCCATCAGCCTGCCCCCCCCCACCCTTCCCTCCCCTCTGCCGGCCCCCCCCCACCTCTTCCCCTCCCTCCCCCCTCCAAGCTCCTCCCCCGCTCTGCGCCCTTTATATGCCTTTTCCCCAACAAACACCTTTTTTTGTTCCCTTCTGGCTGGTTTTCTTTTTCACTTATTCTCGGAATACCTTTTGGTCCCAACTCCGTACTAGACTGGCTAATGGCCCGTCTTCTTTATTCGGCTCCATTCAACATGGTCTTTTTCAAACACGAATCAAGCCGTGTTCCCTGTTAACTTTCACCCATCTTCGTGTTTCCCCAGCTCACGTGGCAACCAAGCGCAACCTCTTTACTGGGCTGGGTTTTTCAGTTAACTCTTCGAGTTTGTTGTTCAATCCCCTATCTTTTTTCTTCCCTGTATATACCTGGCTCCCTTCGTCCCCACTTAGCGCCTTAGACGCTTAACGTTTCGCCCCCAACCTACACATAAAAGGGGAATTTTAGACAGGTTCCCGTTCGGCATCCCCAGCACCAACCCATTTTCCGCCCTGCCTTACACCGACGACAAACACACCCTCAATCGTTTCCCTTTCTTTGCGATACCAGTCTTAACCTTGTGTATACCCCCCCCCTTCTATAATTCGTTCCTTCTCTCGCGTACCAATTCTCCCGTCCCCCCTTCACTTCCAAGACAGTGTCTCTCTCCTCTTTTTCAACATTGTTGTTGTTTTCTCGTGATTTGAATTTCTTTGTTTTATGCCGTCTGTTCCTGCCCCCAACCCCCCCGACCTTCCCTTCTTTCCGCTTTTCTCTGACCATTTGCCCCCCTCGCTCTGGCTCCGCATTCTGCACTTGACGATTTTCCTTTGTTGTACTTTCTTAGAGTCATTTTTTTTCCGCGGGCCTTGCATGCTATGTGGATTTTTTTTCCTTACAAAACCCGCATCTTTTGCCCATAGGCGGGGACATTTTTTTTGAATGGATTCATTCTGTTGTCAAACCGACCACAAGCTTTTTTTCCCTTTTAGTAAACACCTCAGCAATGAAGCGGAATGCACAGCTGCTTTCAGTGTATCGTGGGTCTTTCACAAGTTCCCCACCCCCCCCCAGTTTACGCTTTTTGCCGGGGACTACCTCCTTCCTTCCACACCTTTGACAGCGCTGCCCGCAAATGTGGGCCGCCTATTTGTGTTGCCCCGTAACTCCATCTCCGGACCTTTACTCCGGTCGTTGAACCCAGCGTTTGGTTCCGGTTTGGCCTTTTTTTCGACACGTGCATTCAAACTTTCCGAAATTCGTGACATTATTTCCCCACCACGTACTCTTTCCAGTAGACCCGTCGCTGTCGACACCTATATGCAACTTGCCTGCCGGTGCACAATACCCGTTTTCATGACTTCATTGCATTACGGGCCCACAATCTCTTTTTCCGTCACAAACCCGGCGGAAGTCTTCCCGGTTCTTTTCTACCCCTCCTTTCTTTCCCGATACTATATTTAACTTGATGCTGTACCAATGGAGTTTTCTCCCTGCTAAAATCCACAGCACACTTGCGTTCCCCTTGGTTAGGCTCCTGCTGTCCTCTTGTGACCCCTCATTCGGATATTTTCCCCAAAATAAGTCAATGGCACCATACCTCGACCGTCGTCGAAATTCTGGGGGCGCTTGTTTTGTCGCGGACAAACTCCTATTCCCGTTTCTTCTCTTCGCCCGTCAAATTTCTCTTCCCTTTTACGCCCCTGTTTCTAGAAAAGTTTTACAAACCAACAAATTTGCACATATTGGTGACACGAGTGTTCCGGGCCAAGACTGTGGAGACCATCTGCCCTACATTCTCCCGGTTGCTGTCCCTCCCTTGTGGGATTGTTTTCGGACAGTTCCCCTTTTGGACTTTTTCTGCGACACGGTTCTTTTTCCCCGTTGAGTGTTCCCCCTTGTTCAAAATCCCACAGCTTCCGCTCGTCTGACTGCCCAACCCCCCATTCTCCTTTCGATGCTACTCATTCCATTTCTCGCGTTTCCCCAACCTTTAACTTCACCACTACGGCGCGCAGTCAGACCTCCCCCCTCCCCCCCCCCAACCAAAAATTTGGGGTTGCTGCTTTCTAAGGATTAGCCTTTTCCTCGTCATGGCTTTACCAGTGCTTTCCACGTGCTTCCGTATTTTGGTCCACAAGCCTTTTTCTCTTCGGGTTCGTCCCCCCTTGCCTTGACCACATGTTACCGTCAATTGTTAGGAATCTCACCAACGAACCCCCCAATTAGTCTTTGGGTGACCCCTTTCTGTACCCCAAATCCAAGGAATCACGTGCTCCTCGCCCCATTCCTCATGCCAGTCGGGTAATATATCACTATAGTGCAATGTCCACTCTATTTTTAGTTGCGTATCAACCTGAACGTCCACCACACCAGTGTGGACGTCACCCCGATCCCCATGGAGTTCTCTTGCCCGTGCTTGATCGCTTGGAGTTGAAAATCTTGCTCTTTTTTGCGCCGCGGCAGGTTTTGAAACCTTATCTCCCACGGGAAACCCCACCCAACCAACGTGTTTTTTTTGAAATTTTCTCTCCGTGTTCTTTTACGCGAGAGATTCCGAATCGACTATTGACAAGACCAATTTCCCTTCCCCGTTTTGTTTTGCCACTTTCATCTTGAAGTCGAGTTTCAGGCGGAATCAGTCGGGTGAATGGGCTTTCAACATCAGTGAGTCTGCCCCTTCGATCCCACCCACACTTGTTGGGAGAAAACCTCTGGTCAAAAAGAGATACCCAAATTACGTACCTTAGACTCTTTCAGTGTACGTTTTTTAGCCCTACTACTCTTCGACGTCTACAACACCTGTCTTGACCGCTGATCTTATTGCTCCTTCTTGTCCATCTTTATTTAAACACGCCCACACGCCCATTTTGACAAACAGTTCGCGTCAATCCACTCCGGTATGGATCGTGGTAACCCTTGACAACAATCCCCCGTCGCACTTAGCCCCAACCATAACCGCTTTTTTTTCGTAAGCCTCCTACAACCCCATCCGCACCCATAAGGACCTGACCAGGTCCTTAAATCGTTTGTGTGCATTGCCAGCCCAGGGAAACGGCATCCCCACGTGCCTAACCTGCGTACTCACCCCCTCTCATACTTTTTTATCCCCGCAGGCGGACTCCATCTTTGGTTTTCAATCATCCAGTACCTCCGGAGCTTTTCCAATTTGCCGTTGCAACGGAATCCCCCCCCATCATTCCTCCCCTTACTTTAACTATGTCCCCACGGAAGCGAACCCCCACAAGCGTGGGCATTTACCTCAGGACCACCTGTTTTTCGCCAAGCCTGGCGAATTTAGGTTTCAAGTCGATTTTTGATTCTTTTGAATTGTTTGTATCCATACATTCCCTATTCCAGGCCCCCCCGAGGTGAAAATGCCCATTTGTTTTTGCACCGAGATACATCTCCCCCCCTGCCCTAATTAGAAATCATTCCTTCTGCTTCAACCGTGCTGGTTCAGTACCCCGACCGGGCCGTCCTCGAACAGCGTTTCCCAATGCTTAATCCCCCGTTTTTTTTTTTTCCATTTGGCCCCTTTTTTCTCTTCCTGTACGTGACTCATAAGGACCCACTTGCAGTGGGTGCGTTTTCAGTCAGATTATTCTCTTCGCTTGATGAGTGCTTTGTTTTGTACAAGGACCCTAGACGTTTTCCCCCTTTGCTTCCCACCTTGTTCTTTTGTATGAATCTTATTTTTGAGAAACAGGGACCACAACAACATTCCCATTCCCTTTCTTGCGGGGAAATCGCTTTCTACCCCCAGGCCGGCTGTCCTTGACTTTTTTTTCTTTGAATTTTCTTAGAGTCCTCTTCGTGTCTCCCCCGAATTGATTGGTCTGCGTTATGTTTGTTTTCATTCGATTTTTCCCCGCAAGTCTGGCAGGCCGCCAATTTTCTCTTGAACAGGAGTCCCTCTTCTCCAACCCCGTATTTATTCGGGCTTAATTCCTCTACTAAAGCGTTTTTCGTTACCTCATGGGGGCTGCCGAAATTTGAATTCCTCTGACAGACGATACTTGAGAGTTTGGTTTTTACCGTAATGTTTTTAATTGCTCGTCTGCGGGAGTTTTATTACTTCCTTTTTATTTGAGTTGGAGGACATGATCGGCTTTGTTTTCCAGTATATCCATCGCCTGTTTTATGAACGCTGACCTTTGTGTATGTTTAGGGTATCTTGTTTTATGTGATCCGTATAAAGATGGATTTTTTCACGCGCCCTTTTTAGACGTATCAGCCGCGACCCTCTTCTGGAGTGTGGCTTGCTTTTGTTCTCACAAAGGTTTTTAGTAATTTTTTTGTTTCTTTTTGTTGCCATGCATCTTTTTCCACCAAAGTCCTTTTTCCCCACCCGCGACTCGCTTGAATGCCTTATGTTTTGCTTCGCTTTTTTTTACTGTTTCTGTTTAACAACTCAGTGGGATCGCCTGGTAGTTAACTATACCAATTCTCAACGGGTGATTAAGGTGATTACATATGTTTTTTATTGTCACGATAAACGGGGCGTTTTTTTTAATCCTACCCTGATACCAACTTCCCCGGCGAGTTATTTTGTATTTGTTTTCCCCTTTCGAGTTATTCAATGAAGAGGATCCAGACCCCCCAGCGACGAGCGACCCTCTCGGGCTCTGTTTTCCGCTTGTCTTTTAAATCCGTTTTTATGACGACCCCCTTCATTACTCAATTTGCTATTCTATTCGCTAGGAACTTCTGTTCGCCATTTTGTTATTGACTCCCCCTGACCCAGGGCCAACCTTGTCCCTGGTTGTTTTTCCCATCTCTTCCCACACCCTCTCTGGGTTGTGGTTACGCGGTTGCTTATCTCATGTACCTTTGTCTGGCGGCCCCCGATGGAGGACATGTCCTGACCCCCCATCAAGTATGCCCCACCTTTGAAGCGTACACCACCTCTACATTGGACAAATGGATCTTGATCTCTCTCAGATGACTCTGTTTACATGGTTTCTAAACCATATTGTTTTTTTGGCTTCTTCGGGATATTTGGTTGAGGGAACCCGTTTGCCAACCCCCGTAGGTTTGACAGGTGCTATTTTCACGCGTATTTAGGCCCTTTTCCCTGAGTGCAGTGTCTGTTCCCTTTCCGTTGAGGCTTGGGTGGAGGGCCCGTCCGCCTTCGCACCCCTGTTCTTGAGGGGCTCGTGATAGTCCCCCGGAAGACGCTCAAATTTTGGCTCTACGAATTTCTTCTATGTCTTTTACTCGGGGTTGCCCCCCTCTTCTATTCATTCTTTGTTTTCATGGGACTAAACTTGGTTTTATGGATTCGTAATCTGGTTTAAGGAGCTTTCCCTACGGAAAGTTTACTCGAGGTCTCCCCGTTGTTCACGTTCTACGGTCTGCCCACACTTCTCTTCCTTTCATGTCTCTCATTGGCACTTGCCCTTGGTTATTGGTACTTGTAAAGCGTTCAGCTTGTTACCCTCGAATCTCATATAGCAGGAGTTTTTACGGAGGTTATTTAATTTTGCCCCCCCCAATTTCCAACTAGTTTTCACTGGTGGATGCAGTGTTCCTGGCTTTCGTGAGTGCTCGAAACCCCTTCAGTTTTTTATTTTTGAAAAGTTCCCTTGTAGAGGCTCTCTGTGAAAAGTCGTTCCGTGATCATTTCTCACTTGTCTTGTTGAAACTATTCCCACAAACTGGTTTCCCGTCCCCCCATTTTGTGGTGGTAATTTCAGTCTCCCCCCTTCTCTTCCCTTTTTCATTGCCCCCACGTATTTTATTCTGCTCTTAAAATGGTTCACGACGCGCATGTTTTAACTGACCCCCTTCGGTTTTCTGGAAAGCGCCAATATCCTTTCCTTTTGAGTTGTTTTCTCCAGTAAACGGACTCGACCAACAGTAAGTGCATCCGGTTACACATGTTTCACCCATTCCCGCGCTTTCCAGTATGCGTCACACACCCCAGACCCACAATCAGTCCATAGGCCCTGGCCTTCTGAAAATGGCCGCTCTCCCTTCCCCCTTAAAACTTCGTAACGTCAGTGCACTCATTCCGTTATCCCCGTCTTCGGTCACAACTTGTTAACCCCGTCTCTTTATGGCGTTACGGTTTTTTACCATCTCGCAACTCTTTCACCTCCCGCCCCGGCCAACGTCATATATTCCTCTATTTTACAATAAATCCCTTGTGTTGTTGACTTCGTTGTTTTTTTGTTTCTTGCGTATTGGAGTGAACCCGTGTATTATGGCTCGTCCTTTTTTACCCGCGTCTTCCGGCTGTTTGACCCAGGCTTGATCTTGCTTTCCCGCTTTTGACTTCGACTGCACGTTGAACTTCTGGTCTTTTCTGTTTATAGTTTTTTTTTTTCAATCTCAGGCGTCGATTTGGTTCGGCACCTGATTCGATGGACTTGGTTTCGCAAAGTCGACCCGCCCTGTAATCTGGAAATTCTTGAATTTTTCTTTTTGAAGGCTCCTTTTTTTCTAAGCGGAAATGTGATGTTTCTTGTCAATTTTCTGTCACCACCTTCCACTTGTCGTTGGTTTTCTCAGCCTGGGCTTGCTTTTGGTGCGTGATTTGTTAAAATTCTTTCAGTCATTTGCCCATTCTTTCTGATTCACCAACCATGTTGCCCAATGCTGCCAGAGAACTTAACCAGACAGCTGTCCTTCGCTATTAGGGATTTGCAGTCCGCGGAATCCCGAGATCAGGAAATTTTAACCCCCGTCTTTTTCTGGTGAATCGTTTGGGGTACGTGGATTGTTTCTTTCGACACATGTGCCGGACCTGACTGGCCCTTCTTCCCAATGTGTTTTTTTTCCGCATCACAGTTTTCCCACCCCATTGCACTGTCCCTTGCGGTTTTCTTTTGTAGGACACACAGGCCTGGTCCCTGCCCATTTTTTTTGCCAGAAAAGACCCTTCGTCAGTTTCCTAGTTGGCCACACGGCCGGCCCCTGCCGGTTGTGACCTTCTTCGCCTCAACGGCTGAGAGGTATCGAGTACGTTTTTTTTCTCCAAACTTTTGCTGTCTTGTCCATTGTTTCTGTTTTGATCTTTTTGCCTCTTTGTTATTTATGTTTTAGTACACAATTTCGTTTCACCGGTTTCTTTCCTGACCCAAATTGGCGTTCTCTTTTTTAAAGGACGGTCGCGTCTCGGGCCCTCGTACACTACTTATTCACCAGGTTTCCATTCCCGCCCCCTTTTTCCATATTTCCTGCGGCACTTGTCATGTCCAAGTCCGACAATTTCGTACTAGGTTTTTTCCCTTGCATTGCAAAGCTTTCTGATTTTTCTGAAAACACACTGCACGAACGAATTCTGTGCATCGGAGTTTCGTACGGTTTTCCCACCACACTTGTTCCCTCCCCCTGCTCTGTGGGGCTGTAATGACCCCCCAAACTTGGCTATTATATCCCCTCTGTTTGGTCGCACATTTCACCGTAGGCCGCCAAGTGAAAAAGGCTGGACAGAACCCACAAGAGCCCTTTTTGGGTCTTAGGGATAGGACCTCTTTTGTCAGAGTCAATTGGCTTGTCCAATGTGTATAGAGTGTCTGTTGAACCTTGCCCAGATTTTCGCCCGGTGCGTGCATGAGCACCTGCCCGCAGACTCCTGTGCAACGAATACGCCCCCCCTGCGGAATCCCTAGAAAAATTCCCCAAGTCTTTGTTTTTCTTTTTTTCGTGCCGACGCTTTTTCCCCCCTCACAGTTTCCCCCAATCCAAGAATTTTTCTATATGGTCCCCTGAGCTATTCATGGGTTAGACAAAAAGTGTAAAATTTTGAACCCCGCCTCTCAGGAGCACAGGAGGGCTTTTTCTTAGCTCGATCGCTGTTTAATTATGTTGACGAGCAGGCCCCCCCGCTCACTTTTGTTAACCAATCGCAATCCCCCCACCCGGGGTTCCCGTGGGAACGGTTTCTTTACCCTGCGTGGGGTTTATCTTTTATCACACTTGCTCGAAGTAAACCCCCCTTTCCCAACACTTCCGTGTTACCCCTTGCCTCCCGTTTAAGTCGTCTGCGGCGGCTCTTTTTGAGGTGGCCCCAGGAGGCCCAGGTGGGCGAAACACCCAGCAGGAATCGCTTCTCCGGCTACACCATGCAATCTCTTCCAAACTTCTGAGATAACAAGCTTGGTCACCTTTTACCCAATTCCCCCCTTGGTACACAGCGGTTGCTAAAGACCCTTCAATCCTACGCGCTTCCTGAGGATATGGTTTTTTTTTTTTTTATTCCCCACGGAAGCCTGCTCTTTTCTTTTCTTCCGTTATTTCACGCTACCCCCCCTCATGTCCCCCCGCCCCCCAGCACGAATTTTTTAGATCGAATCACCATCCTTTTTTCACGTGGCGTGAACCAAGACCAAACAACCGCTTCCCGCCGGCACCTACCTGGCCCTGTTATAGACACCGTTCCACCGCCACCATCCCTTCTCCCCCGTGACCCATTAGCGTCGTTGCCAAATGTGCAGGGATAGAGAGCCCCAATCTCCCCCTGTCCAAGAGCGCAGTGTCGCCCCTCCCCCCAATACTGTGTTTTCCGATAGGGTCACTCCCCCCTGTGTTCACATTCCAGTTGCTGCTTTTTCTTATCTTTTTTTTCAATGCGTGGCACCCATCATCCCCCACGCCTGATTCTTCCCCCCTATGGACCCCCCTCAGCACCCCTGACTTTGGCACAGATTTCATGCCCCCTTTCTCGAAATTCCTCTGCCCGAACCTAGAGTGTATTCGCTGAGATTCCAAAAGTGTCATCCATAGACAAGAAGCCCCCCCCCCTATCCCACCCATCTGTCTCATTTGCCCCCACCCCCAGCTCCTCTCAGGAACAATAGTCTCTCTTTCCCTCTTCTTGCGTTTGTGTAGGTGTTAGTTTTTCAGGACGTGTTCAGTTGAGCCCACCCCGC
>Ga0179593_1615053_pt1 | contig 16593 bp, 20 predicted proteins | sample CZODoug2_1_08_16_FD_185931 | JGI IMG/M metagenome (GOLD analysis project Ga0179593, IMG submission 185931) | Vadose zone soil fungal communities from Angelo Coast Range Reserve, California, USA - CZODoug2_1_08_16fungal (PacBio error correction) | ecosystem: Environmental > Terrestrial > Soil >... | reverse complement strand
TCAAAAACTTCTAGAGTTTCCGACGAGTACACCCCATTACCTCGGACGGTTCAATTGAGTTTCCACTAATTTTTCTTTCATAGCTCTGGTTTGACTGTCCTTCCGCGCCGTTTCAGACTAATAAGGGATCTTTATCTAGTAGATTTTCTAGGACAAATCGCCCTCTTCCATCCGGCGACCCCCTCCTGTTTATCCTGAATATTGGTCATGGCCACCACAGCTTCCCCTTTCTTACCGTCCCAAAAATTGCTTTAATTTAGAGTGTGCAATTTCATTTCCCCGCCCACCCCTCCTTCGGGTGACGCACCACTCAAGCCCTTATTCTCCCATACTGACTCTTCTTTCAGCCTTATCCACTCCCCCCCCTTTCTTTCACCGCGCCTGATCCCTCGAAATGCCCTTTGTCTTTTTTCCCCTCCTCAGTAGGGTCTTACCTCAGTTTCTCTTTGAGCTCATAATAGGTGCCCTGACGACTCCCTCCTTTCTCTCCCCCTGCATCTTCCAAATTTCTTTAATTGTTTTTTCCCCCTCTCACCCCTTGGCATACTTTTCAAGCCTGTGTTCCCTGTTCTTTTGTTGTGGTGGTCTTTATTCCAATATGTCTTCCCTTCGGCCTTTTCTTTTAATTCTCGTTTTCCCCCCCGGTTTTATCCTGTTCGCGATGGCGTTATGGTTCCCACTGCTTCTTCCGAGGGCTTGCAGTTAGTTGCTCTTTAAAAGTAGTGTAGCCCGATCTCTCCCCCAACTCCGATCTCGTTCCACCCTTTCCCCAACCTGAGATTCAAGGCCTTTTCTGTGATTTTGCAGGTAGTATGTTTCCGTAGTCCTTTTGCCCTTTCCCCGAGTAACTTCTCCGAAACTAGTATCGTGCTTCCCTTTGTGAACTTCTTTTCATTCTTTCTTTGTCATGAAATCCACAGAAAGGCACACTTACTTTTGTGGTAGTGATGGTCCCTACCTTGTCTAGTTTCCACTGACTTTAGTTATTTCTTCATCCCGCTTCTTTTTCCCCACCGCGTAATAGGGCTCGTATATCCCTATTCATTCCGATTTTAGCCCATTTTTTAGTACAGGAAGTTTGCCTAGAACTCGGTTTTTTTAGTGTCTCGGAACTCCTTTATTCTTTCTTATTAACTACTTTTTTTTTTTTCCTTAAGGAAATGGGCCAGCAAGGAGCTTTCCTCTCCTGTTGTCCCCCGAAACTTTTATTCTCCTGTGGTTGTTTGGTTTTTCCCTTTTTCTTCCCTCAGGACCTCCAGTCAGCTTTTGCCGAAGTCTTTTTTACTCCATTGGACCCGTGTTGTGGGTCCCCTCTCGTCTTCCACCCATCGGTTCTATTGAGCTATTGAACCCCTAGTCGTCCCGCCAATTCTTTTTTTCATGCTGTAGAAGGTGCCGTATATGGATTAATGCTTTGGTCGTCCCGGGGTTCTGTCCCTTCTTTCATTTTTTTAACCGTAGAATATTTTTACCGCTCTCCTTCTTTCCCCTTCTCAGTTCATTTTCCCATTCACGGCACCTTTTCTCCCCCCCCCTTCATAACAGAGCTACGTCTTGCGGTTTGTGTGGTCCCCCTTTTTTCTCATTAGTCCTCGAATTCTTTTCCCAAGGCCCCTCCTTTATCATATTTCGCTTCTTCGAAGCGTCTCCCCATTGAGACCGCCGTCTCGCCAACCCCGTTTCCCTCCCTTTTCGTTCATACCGGAGGAGTTCATTTCCCCGATAGTGAGGTTAAGATTCCTAAATCATCTCATAATTTTTACTGCGCAGTTCGTTTGTGTACCTTTCCTTTACCTCTTTCTGCCCGTCATTCTTTCCCTGCCTTTTAATTTGTTGTGCATTCCTGATTTTTATTTGGTTTTCTTCTTCTTGCCCTGCATACTTTCGAAGGGCTTTTGCCTCAGGTCTAGATCTGGCATTCGCCTTCATTTTTTTTTTCGGGTCCGCTCTTCGTGCGTCAATTTATTCAGGGTTGATTAATGTTGGCCCCGTCAGTCCTTCAGAAACTGTCTCTCTGGTAACCCTCAGGTCATAGCCCCCGAACTTCTAATCAAAACCCTCCCAGATTTCCCGGGTCCCCTCATTAAGCCGCCTCAGATGGTAAGGTTTGTAGGCGAGCTTCTTGAAGTACTGTTTCCTCGTTTCTCCTTTTTTCGATTCTTGTTGGCTCCGGTCTCCGGTTGTTTTTTGTTTTTCGTCTTTATCCGGCTTTCCCTTTCCCTGCATGACCCTTTAAGCTCTTAGTTTCGTTTTTCTGCCCCCCTCCTTCTTCTGGTACTAAATACTCCTTGCTTTGCCATTTCAGTTCTCACCGCTTTAATGAAGGAGATTCTGAGCCCCCATAATGTATTTCTCATGGGGTTTTTATTTTTCTTATTGGAGATAGGCATCCCCCCCGCTTACCTACCTCCTTCTTAGGCCGTCTTCCGGAGCCTAACGTTTTTTGGTTTTATATTTCCCCCCCTCTTTCCCCGTTTTTTTTGTTGAGAATCTTTCCCATCCCCCCCATTTGAGGCTTTTTGCCTCCTTCTTGTGCTCTGATTCTGTCCCTTTTGGTGAAGCCTATCTCGCCGCGGACATCACCACTCCCCCCCCCAATAACGTCTTTCTGCCCAAGTTCTTTCCGGCATCGATACTCAGTCCCCTATGTTTTAACGGTCTCAGTCTTGCCCTTCCCCGTCCCAGTATTCCCCCGCATGATCCCTCTTCCCTTACCCCCCCTTCATGTGCCGTCAGGCAGTCTGGACTATAATCATAACTCCTCCATTCTTTCCCTCCTCTCAACCTTCCCCTCCGCCTTCCCTCCCCCTTTTCTACCCCTTCCCCGTCGTGCCTCTATCACCGAACACATTTACCTATCTCGCTTTGGCCCCAGCCGTGCACCACTTTTTTGTGTTTCGGCTATTTTTTCCTCCCCTTTGTCACTTCTTTTTGTGTGCCCTCGTCGCCGCTTTTTTCTGCGATGCTCCAACTTTCTCAACCCGCTCCCCTCCCGATTGTACCTCCCCTAATCTTTCTTGTCCCGAAGACCACCCCGCCTCTCTTTCTTTCCGAGCTGACCTTTTTCCCGTTCTATTTCTCGGGCATCTGCCCAACGCGTCTCCGAAGGTCCTTTCCCAACCCCCCTTCCTTGGGCGTTCCCAGTACCCGCCTGCCTTCGTCCATTTGTCCGCTTTTAAGCCCACGCCTCTCTCCCGACTGGGGCGAGAGTTTGAAGGGCCACCATTCTTTCTTACCCCTTTTCCGCTTTTGAAGCAGCATCCCCCTTTTGAAGCAATTCAGTTCCTTATTTCCTTTCCTCTTTTTCTTCCTCCCCCTCTTGCTTTCCGAGCTGAGAGCTACCTCTCTTTCTGACTGGTCTCCTCACCCCCCCCCCACTCCCCCGGAAACATTCCCTTCTCTCTGGGATAGCCTGTGGCTCCTCTATCTGGTCATTCCGTCCCTATATGACTTGCACTGCTATAATCTCCCCCATCGATTTCTGCTAAGTTTATATCCCGATACTATTCCCCTCCCTCCCCCCAGCCGACACCTCAGTCCGGTTCCTGCAGATACGTCACTGCACCATTGCTTCCCCGAAAGTTTTTTCCCCCCTGCCACCCCTTTGCCACGATGATTGTGATTGTTGGGACTCCCCCAAGGCTGCCTCAAAAGCCCTTAGTTTTTCCATCCATCAAGGAATCCCTTTTTACCCTTCTCGCACATTCATCCCCCCTTTTTGATTTTTCCTTCTCCCTTTTTGCGACCCCCAAAGAGATTTCACGTTCTTCCCGTACATTTCTGACCTCCTTTAAGTGTCTTGGTTGCTTGTCAACGCTCACTTTCAGCGTATACCAATGCCGCTCCACCCTCCCCCCAAAAAACATGTCTCGGACCCACAACTCGTTTTATCTTTACCCTGTATCTACTCTTCATCTTTCCGCCGCGCTCCCCCCATTTCGCCCCCTTGGACCTTTGCTGCGTGAGAGAATCACGCTCCCCCCTTTTGCAATATGACCTTTTTTAGTAGCATCTCACCATCGCCGTCCCTTCGTGCCCCCTTAATTGCATTTAGGAATGTCTCCAAACGTCAATATCATTCATTTCTTACCGAGCCGCCTTAGTATAAGACCTTTTGCATGGATAAGTTCCAACGTGTCTAACTTAATCCTCTCCCCCCACCCGAGCCCTTACTCCATTCCACATAAACCGACTTTCCTGTTTGCACGGGAACCTCGGATTTTTGTTGGAGAGGATTCTTTCATCTCCTTTTTTTTACCGGATCAGACGGTTCAATGTGCCTCATTGCCCTGCAATCCGTCATATTCCGCACAGTCTTAGAGCCCCCCCCTTAGTTGAGCAGCTAACGTCCCACACGCCTCGTCCGACCTTCCCCAATCTTTTACCCCCTTCCTTTCCCTCCACCTTGCGACCTCTATTTGGACGTACTTTCCCACCCCGATTTCTCTCCCAAGAAGTAATCGATGATGTTATCTTGTCGATCCTTTACCTCAGTCGTCCTCTCTCCTTCCTTCTCTAGAGACCAGACTCTCCCCCTTCCCCCTTAAGTGAATTCATTTCGGCGTTTCAGCCCCGAGCGTTTTCCTTCTGGTTTGGCCATTGGACTGTCGCTTTCTTTTGCTCTAATGTCCTCTTTGTGGCCCCAAAGTAACGGATTTAAGCCTAGGCAAATAACTTCTCCCTCCCTCTTTGCCTTTCTTCTAAAGTACTGCTGTTTTGGCCTTCCGGATGCCCCGGTAAATCGAAAACTCACGGACTCCCCCTAGTTGGCGCCTCCTGAGACCTCTCAAGAGTCGCTTGATGATTCTTGTGACTCGGTTTCTAGGAGACTCCCCCAATAGGTCCAATATTACTAACCCCTCTCCTATATTCCTTGTCACAGAAGTCCAGATCTCCCTGTGCGTTTTTTTGCCCTGTTTTTTCCTCTTCTGTATGATCTCGGATAGGTCTCAGAGATTGGTCCCTCACCGAATCCACAGTTCAAAGGCTTCTTACCCTCGTTTCACGCCCCCCCTTTCTTTTCCCTATATGTTTCGTCGAAGTCGGCGTAAGTCCTTGCGTTTTTTCCCCCCCCTTGGGTTTCCTTCCCAGGTTCAAAGGTCCCCCTACTTTTCTGTTCCACCAATTTTCCCCCCCGCTCGAGGGCCAACCCACGACCCTTGCCGATTGGTGCCCCCCCCCTGACCAGTTCTTTTTTTTTGTTCTCAATAGTATAGAGTCTTTTTCCATTTCCTCCCCCCTATCCCTTATTCCTTTTCCTCGATGGCCTTTGATCTTCCCTCGATGGCCTCTCGTCAGCGTCTTGCACTTCTTTCAGATTTTCCCTCCGTTATATGATGAGGCGGATTCTCTCCCCGTGCCTGAAACATGCACAGCGCCCCCCCATTCTTTCCCAACCCACTTCGCTTCTTTTGTATTAGTCTCAGTGGCCCGCTTTCGACCCCGTCGCGATTTTCTATTTTCCTTTTTTCTTTACTGCAGAACTCAAGGCAAATGATTTGTCGGCCCTCCCCCTTAATATCCCCAGAGAACTTTCCTTCCTTTTTAGTCTTATTTTTTCCTTTCCTTCCCCTATTCGAGATTGTTCTTTTTCCTACAGGTCCTTCCCTCCCTGTTTTTTAGTTCCTCTCCTGTCGTAAAGCCATTTAGTCCCTCCCTTGTCATGTCTGAACCTCTTTTTCTTGGACTTTCCGTCCCCCTCGTTTGCAGCCCTTGCCCCCTAAGTCAACCCTCTCTTTTCCACATTCTCCTAGTGCTCCTCCGTCTTTTTCCCCCTCCCAATATCGTATCGATACTTCTCTCTTTGAACCCAAAAGGGTTCGTTCTTGGACCACTTCCTTTGGTTCCCGGTCCCCCCCTCCTACACTGAACCCCCCTCTCCCATGTTTTTCCGACTTCTCCCCGATGTAAGTTTCCGTACCTCCGCTTGACCCCCCCTTTCCCCCACCATGCTCTTTTCTTCTTAAAATTCCTCTTTAAGGGGGATGTCGCATCTTTTTTCAGTATTTACCGTTTTTGTCTCTGCTTCAAGCCTTCCCTCTCCCCGGAATTTGAAGCTTACTCGTTTCCCCCGATGCCTTTCTTCTGCGTCGGACCCCTTCCCCCTTGATGTGATGCCTCTCTGCAATGAAGTATTTCGCTGTTTGTCCTTCCCGCTTTTTAGTACCGCCCCCCACCCCATGAGGCCCCCCGGTACACAAGTCGGAATTTTTATCACACCCCCGACTCCTGCCGCACCTTTTTTCCTCATATACATTTTCCTTCAATATGCTGAAAAACGCTGATTTCATGTTTCCTCATCTCATAGGTTTTCCAGGATTTCCCCTTTTTTCACATTCTGCACGGAATAGGACGATCTTTCTTAGCAAACATCCCTTTTCTCATGGCTTGCTGACTTGAAATGGCGCCCTCCGTCGGCCTCCTTTTCCCTCACGTAGAATTTTCCCCTTGGGCGAGCACCATTCAGAGCCTTTTCTTTCCTTGCACATCATTTCCGAACTCCAAGCACTATGGCCTTTATAGGTGTGGGCTTTTCCCCTATTTTCTCAGGCATTCCCTAACCTCCTGTAGCGTCCTGGCGTCCGTATCTATAAATTTGGTCCTTCATGACACGGCCCCTGATCTCTGCTGTAGCTTCTCCCACCCCCCTCCCCAGAGGGAGCCGTTTTTTTGACGCTGTGGCTCTAAATTCTTGGTTTTCCCCTGGGTGATCAAGAGGTTTTACCTCTACTTCTGGACCTGAATTTCGTACCTCCCCCTTACTTTCATTCACGAGAGGTTCTCACCGTAGGAAGATCTTCCTTACACGAAAGCCAGGTACAAGGGCTTCCCTTGTCCCCGTTAGGACAGAAATGTTTAGCTATAAGAGGGGCAGCACAACCTGTGGTATACTAATAGACGCCGGGCTGTTTAGAACGGCGCTTCGCCCCCCAGTCGGCTTTTTTTCCCTCCCCCTTTCGGAATATGTTCAAGTTTAGCTTGAGCCATTGCGTTCTTAGCGCGATGTCATTCCCAAACTTCCCCATGCTTCCCCTCCTCTAGCTCGCCATCCCTCCTCTTTTTCCCATCCCTGTTTCCCGTATTTGTCAAAAAAGTCCTTTCCTCCTTTCCTGTTGAGCCGGTGTTTTCTTGTACTTTGACCTAGTGAAACCAGTCTTTGCCCCTCCTTCCATCGCAAGACGACTTCTACCTGTAAACCCCATCCGTCCTTCAGTTTCTGCCTTCAGGAAACATGAGTACCCTTGGCGGACCCCTTCGTTCACTCTCTTTTTGGTTTCTCCGAAAGATCCAGAATAACCCCCGCGCTCTTTCTCCTTTCTTTTCCCCTGTAACTCCCCCCCGCATGTTGTCCATCTCTGACCAAGCTTTTGTGAATCGTTCCCATGACCCCCTACTTCCCTTCTCCCCTCCCCCTAATCTTTAAGAGGGTTGGCCCTCCTGGATAAAGACCCCCACTATGATCTTATTTCCACCCTTTCGATAAAATCCGATTTATATCTCAGTTCCCCATTTTTTCCCCCCCTTTTGCCCCTCCCTCTACTGCGAGACCCTGACTTTTTTCCATCTTCTTATTTTTTGCCGGCTGGCTTCGTCTCATACTCTTATGATCGCCCGTTCCCTCTCTTCTTTTCCCCTCCGTCCATGCATCTTTCCGCATCTTGTTCGTCAGTTCCCTCCCCTTGCCCCCTCCTCGGTTGGCTTAACCTTTCGTTTGTCTTTTTCTTCCTTGTAGGATTAGCATGGACTGGACTGAGTCATTGCCTTCTGCTAACGATTGCTCATTTGAGGATACTCTCGGTCCTAAATGAGACCCCCTTTCCTTCTTGGACAGTTTTTTCCTTCTTTTTAGAGGTCCACCTTTTCACCTCAATTTCTGACTTAGAGTCCAAACGAGATGGGCTCCCCGCAGATGACTCGTCCCCCACACACTCCCCGCCGCTGGAAGGGACGAACTGTTTACGGGTCCTGGCGCGGGCATGTTTCAAGTTTTAGTAGGGAGCGGCAGGGAGTATTGATCAAGTCAGATACTTCTGCTTGATCCCCCTTTTCCCCCCTTGTCTACAGACTTTTTTCTACTTTAATGGAGGCACTTGCTTATTTAGAATGTGGCTCATGCCCCCCTCCCCACTTTACAATCAAGTCGGCGAGTTTTTTTCTACTTCACTTCCCCCCTTCTTTTCCTTTTCAGCTTTGATTCCTCACTCCTTCAGTCGGTCAATCGCGTCTTCCTCTCGTTCTGAACTTCTATTCTTCTCTCTCTGCCGACTTTTTTCTCACCGATGGGGTTTCTTCCCCCTTTTTTTCTTTTCTTTTTTTCCCTTCAATGATTATGACGGACCAATCGAGGTTATGAAGAAGACTTCTCAATGGACCAGTCCTTGTACCCCCTAACCGGGATCTTGGGTTTTCGGATCCACTGGTAGGAATTTCCTACTCCGGGTCCGTCATTGTAGGAATTGGACCCCGTTTTCTTTTCCGTGTCTTTTTCGTCAAATGTATCATTGTTTATTGAGAGACTTTGTCAACCCTCTCTCCTCCTTATGCTTTACTTCTTCCCTTTCTCCCTCCATCGTATATGAATTAAGACCGTATATTCTTTTTCTTTTCCCGCCTTTGATATCCCCACGTCGCCTCTTATTTTTTAAGATGATCCCCTCTTCCTTCCGAGATGATGGCTGATTTTTACCTCCTCCCTTTTCTCCCCCCCCTGAATCCCTCTTCCCTTTTCCCCCCGTGTAGAATGGAGGCTCTAGAATCGACCTTGATTTGTCCACTTGTCCCGATTATAATACTCTCTTTGAAAAGGTTCTCCCTTCGAAGATCGGACACCTCCTTGTGACAGTCACCTTTCTCCTTTTCCTTATTGGATTTTCTTCTTCCTACCTGGTATGTTACTTCTAGCTTGGAGTCCGTCTTTTAACTTTCATTCCCTTTTCCTTTTCTTCATCTAAGGCGTGAGTCTTCCCTGTCCTTTGGATCGTCCTTTTCGTAGTGTTTGTTCTCCCCGCTGTTCTCCTCTTTTTTCCGTCAGATGCATGCTCCTTATGTAGCCGGTTATCCCTTTCATTCTCTCTCCTTTTCCCTAGCTATTTTTGGCTTCGTCTCCTTCTTCTACTTTCTAGCTCATTTTGTCTTCCTTTCTTTGTGAGAATTTTCCTACCCAAAAGGCCCTTCTTTACAGAAGCTCCCCCCTTCACCGGAAAACCTCCTCAACAACTCCCAATTGGGCTCTTGCCCTTCACTCCCTCCCCTCTTCTTTTCCCCGTGTCCTCGAATTTTCTTTCGACCGCTCTTAGATTTCCTTTTTTGCTTGAGGGGCCCCCCGCTTTTTCCTGTTGATTTTCTTTCTTTTCTTCCCTTACAGCTTCCTTGCCTGACTTCCCCCAGCGGACGTTTTGTTTGAAGCCCTCTTCTTCTTCGGTCACTCCTCGCCCCTTGACCGAATTGATTCTTAAAATATTAGCCATGGGCCTTCACTGGATCTTTCGATTCCTCCCCCCCTTCCTTTCCGTAAGTGGGTTTTGAAGTGTCCGTTTGATTCTGCCCTGGCCTGCGCCTAGAGGCATCGTGACCCCGCCACCACCCGCCGACCCACGTATGTCTTCGATAGTCCTTCCCAGTCCCCTGACCGAAACTCCCTGATTAGCTCTCTTGCTCCTAAACTTTTTTTTTTTGCACACCCTCTTCCCTTCCCCCCCTTGTTTGTTGCCGACAAACTTGGCTTCTCCTGACTTCTCTTTAAGAAGAAGGATTTGCGTCGGCGTTTTTATGGAATCTATTCTTCACTCCTCCTTCCCCCCCCCCCCCTTCCTCCCCCTTTCCGTGTTGAGGCAGCTCCCCTTCCTTTTCCCTCCCTTCTTCCAGGGCTCCCCTTCCCTTTCCCCTTGCGTCTAGTTTCCCGAATTCCTCGCTACAGAAAAACTTTCCTTGGATTCCTTCCCTTCTCTGAATCCTCCCTCCTCCCTCACCTCCGTCCCTCAAGCGAACGGCAGACCCCTCTTTAGTTCCTCCGTTCCCTCCTTCTCGCCTACACCGTTTAGATGTCGTGCCCTTTCTTTTTCCCGGTTGACAGTTGTGGTTTGCCCCTTCTTCTTTACTAGCCATTCTGGACTTGGCGTTAGGACCCCCCCTCCTCCCCCCCTCTTTTTTCTTTCCCCTACGGTCTTTTCCCCACATGTCTCAAAAGAGAAAGTGACCTCAGCTGCGGCCTAAGCCCCCCACACGCTCTTCCCTTCTACTTTTTCTTCCATTACACTCCTTACATGGCGCGGCTCCTTCTTGTTCACCAACGCTGCTTCCTTCTTTCCTACCCCCCCCAATTCATGGGCGAAAAGCGAATTATGGCCATCTTCCTTCCCCCTTCCCCCTCTTCGAATCTTGATCTAACTTCCCACCTGATTCCTTCCCCTTTTTCCAGACTAAGAACGGTGCATTGAAAGCAACTTTTCCCATTATTTTTCCCTTCAGGTCTCCCCCTTTCCTCAAGATTTGATTGAGATATGTCTGGATGGAAGCTCCCTTGAATTTTCATTCGCGGACGACTTCCTCCTTCTCGCCCTCCCCCCTACGACAACTTAAATACTTCAGAGCGGGATTACTGAGTTTCCCTCCTCTATGCTTTCCCCCTCGCAGAAATAATTTGTTTTTTTTTTTTTTTTTTTTTTTTTTTTTTTTTTTTTTTTTTGGACTGCCCGCCTCCCGTAGCAACCAAAGTTGGCGCCTTTTTCTCTCCCTCTCCTGGAACTCCCTACCCGCGGGCTTCCTTCCTACTGCCGCACATCCATCCTCTCAAAGCGAAATTAGCTTCCCCTTTTCTTCTTGTTGTCAACCTGGCTCCCACCTCCCCGACACGTTTTTTATCACGAATCTTAAAGGAAATAAATACCCCCGTCTAGAAACCCTTCCCCTTTTCTTCTGCCTCCCTCCAATGGCCCGAACCCCCATCTAAAAGTGGTTTTTTCAAACTCCTTATATTGCGCCTCCCGATGCACAGTTGATGACCCTGTGCCCCTCTCTCTTTTTTCCAGTCATCATCCCCGTGCCGTGAGAAACACTACTCCAAATTTGCGATAACCCCAAATTTCTTTTTTTTTATTCCAGGTCCACCGTAGGGCGTTCCCCCACCTGCGAGATACCCTCCTACACATTACTCTTGTTTCCCTTCTTTTACGTTAGGAGTACCCTCCCTTCATTCCTTTAACCTTTCCCCGGCGTCCAAGCTTACTTTTCTTTTCCGCTCGGGCATTATACAGCCCCAAATACTTTATTAGTTCCTTTCTATCCTCCCCTCTTTTTCCCCCCCAATGTGCTTGATCCCCCGCACTTATTCCCCCATTCTGAAAAGCTCACTACGTATCAACAATCCGTTATTTTTTTCTACTGGTCCCTTCTCTCTTTTGGTGTCTGATCTGGAGTCCCTCCCGTTTTCAGGATTTCCATGCAGTTCCGGCCTTCCTGTCCTGCATCACTTTTGACTCCCTCGGTAACCATTTACTCCCCCTCGCCTTTGCTAAGCATTAAGTACCCCCTTCTCTTCCTCCCTTCTTTTCCTCCCCCAATTCCAACGACAACCTACAAGTCTTTGCCGTCCTCGGAACTCTCTTTACCCGCATGGTTCCTCTTGAATGGCTTGGTATCTTACCGTGCGTTGTCCCCCCCCCTCTCCCTCTTCTCTCCCTAATCAGACCCCCACCAGAAGCGCAATTATTCCTTCTTTCGCTCGTTTCTGCGACTTGTTGATCCGGTGTACCTGCGCTACTTTTTATTGCTCTCCATCATTTGGGGCCCCTCCCAAGATTTGCTTGCGCCAGAGAGGCCCGCGACAGGAACCATCCAATCTTTCTTTCTCCCTTGTTTTTTTGCCCCTTGACAGATCTGGCAAACTTTTTGGTCAGAGAGCCAGCATTTCCCGCGTTTTTTTTTGCACGCGACCCGCTCCCCCTTCCTAGAGTCTTTTTAATCCGCTATGGTCCGAACCCCTCTCTCCCTCCCTGTCCCCCCCTCATGCCGGAAGGGGTTAATCGTACCCTCCCTTTACGCTTTGGTGACATGTCGTGCTTTGTTCTTTCGCGGTCCCCCCCCGCGGATTCCTTCACCCCTGAAGGGCGCCCCCTGCTTTGCCTGCGGTTTCACGAACAGTCTTTCAGCGCTGCGCGCGGCCGAGTTGCATTTCGTGTTTTCCCCCTTCGGGGTTACAAAGATGGTCCCTTTCCCCTCCCCATGCTTTTTTTCCTTTTACCAATCTTCCGACCATCTACGCTGGGCATTCCCCCTTTTCGTCCACTCCCTGCTTGTCGCTTTAGGACCTCCCCCCTTCTTTTTCCTCCCCTATTCTATGCCCTCACTTCTCCTCCTTGATGTCTGGGACCAATGCAGGGCTTGATGGAAGCCTTCCTCTCCTTTCTCCCTATTCCCTCTATGAATGTGGAAGTAGGGACTACATGTTGGAAACTCTTGCTCTTCTTTATTCACCTTCCTTCCCCTTCTCAGAGATAAAGTACAAAACAGCCCCCCACCCCCCCAACTAGGTATGCGGTTTTCCGGTCTTACTTCCGTTTTCCCTCATCTTCTCCCTTAATGATGTATCATTTATGACTCTACTTCTGACTCAGGATTTAGGTATAGGCCGTCCCTCTCCTTCCCCTCCTTCCCCATTTCTTACTGTCGTCGGTTCATTGCTGTCTCTTCTCTTTGTGATCCGCCTAACTTTTCAGACAAGAGTTTTTCGTCTTGGCATTTCGTTACTCCCTTTCACCTTCCAAGTCCCTTTCAGCAGAAAATGGTTCTTTTCTTGTCACCTCTTCCGGTCCCCAACTACTTTGAACTCCAAACCTATATGAACCGTATTATTCGGTTTTCTCTCCCTCTTTACCTCAAAGGATCGTATCGTGGCCCCGCCCGTTGTAGGCTAAACACCTTCATGCGACTTCCTGAATTTCCCCTTCCTGTTGTTCCCTTTGAAAGCGCAACACACGAAATTCCCCCCGGCTGTCGCTACTTCAACTCGAGTGTCCGGAATGAGAAGCCTCTTCCTTCCATCATTGACTGATTCAATTCTCTTCGCGTTTCTCTAGCTTTGAATACCTTGTAAGACCGTGTTTTTTGTTGATCTCTCTTTCCCCCCCCCCCCCCACTCTGCTTTTTCACCAGCTAGGAATGCCTCGACGGTACCTTTCTTTCCCGGGGCATTGCTTTCGTCAGTAAGTCCCTTAACACTCTATTTTCCCTACCTTCTTTGGAAGTATTTCCTCTGACGGATCCCCCAAGGAAGTGTCTAAGATGCCCTGCCTTTTTTTGGAAGCCGTGTTCCACTGCTGCTTCCCCCCCTCGACTCCGTATAACTTGTTTTCTGGCCGACCCCGCTACGAGTGATGTGACTTTCCTTTTTTCCCCTTATTTTTCCCCACGTTATGCCACTTAACGACTATTTCCAGACATTTCACCATGATTTTCTAAGACGTTGAAATGGAGCTACTTTTCGTTCCCCCCTACTCCCCCCCTTTTTAGGGAACTTCTCTAGACCCCCAATCTCTCTATTCCCATTTCACTTCCCTGCACTCCCCCGGAAAAAGTAGCTATTTAGAGAAAGTCTCAGTCCTCCCTTTCCCTTTCCCTCCCCCCTGTCTCCGGTTCAAGTATAAATGTCATATTGCCCAGACGTTCTTCGATAAAGCGGTTCCAAGTCATTCCCCCCCCCCACACGAGTAGTTTTGAGCCTTTTGTGTGTATTTTTTTTTTCTGGATTTTCTTGTTTTTCTGAGAGTACGGACTGGCCCCCCCCTCCTTCCCTCCCCTTCCTGTTTACCTTCTCCCAATGTCAGTTGCACTGTATTCAAGCGATTTTTTCCATAGCCCCCATAAATGGACTCTTTTCCCAGCGTTACCTTTTCCTCTTCTCGCTCCCCTGGTCGTTACTGTGCGCACCTAAGTTCTGTTTCACCACCTTCCCCTCTCCTGGCTTTCTCCCCTTTACTCTCCCCTAGTTTTCGAATCTTAAAGGTACAGATGGGCATTGACATTTCTATCTTCCCCCTTTAGGGAAAACCCTCCCTGATCCATAGTCGCACCGTTTCCTCCTCCCCCCCCCAGGAACTTTTCAGTTTCAAACGAGCTTGTTCCTGTTGTCTCTTTGGGTCAATATGAGCCCTAAGCCCTCTGCCCAGACCCCCGCAACATGAAACAGTTCACAACGCAGGTAGATCGTTGACGGCGTAACCACATAATATGCGGTTTACTTTCGTACCCCTTTCCTATCTGAGATTGGTTTCCGGATAGCCACGCACCTCAATCACTTACACTGTCTTCTTGATTAGTTGAGATGGGAGCACTCTCTTCCTTCATTTCATCCTCAATGTCCTACCTCCTGCATTTCTTCACGTAATACATGTGCTTTAATGGTATCTTTAGGACTAATTTTTTTTTTCCCCTTCCCCCCTCCCCCCCTATTATTTTTTGGCAAATGTCCCCTGACAATAAGCAGTATATACTGTCATGCCGGTAATAACCACACGAGTCCCTCCCCCTCCTCTTCCTCAACTGACATGAAGTTGCCTTATTAGGCTTTTTTGCGTAGGAGCGCATGAGAGACGAATATCCCTTCTTCCCCTGCGTTCCCTCCTTTCAAATTAGGGAAACGAAGTTGTTGCGCCTACGTCCAGCATGCGCTTTTCTCCCTTCTTCCCCTTCTTGGGTCATGGAATTCATACGTAGTACCTGGACTCTGGCGGCGCTGATGCCAGCGCGCTGACTGTCGCCGATCTCCTTTCTTTTCTTTTCCCTTTCTGGAGAGGCCCAAGTGCCTGGTGGTTCCCCTTGTCGGGGCACGAGATTCCTCGACCCCCCGCGCTTGTACTCCTGTGAAAATTTCATAGGTTGGTGTGATTCCCTTGCGCTGTCGCGTTTCCGACAAGTTACTCCGGAACGCTTTCCCCGGTCTACGAAGTGTGCTAGGCCTTCCGGACTATGTCTTTCTTTTCTTTTTCTTTTTTCCTTCCCCTCCTCCTTTTGACCTCCCGGCCGCCGTTGCGTAGAGACGGGCCTCATGTCAGTCCAGGCAAGGAGTCTATCCTTCCTTCCGACTTCCTCCCGTTTAACAAATGTCCTGAGGCTGTCTATCGCTGATCTCCGTGTGGTAGACTCCTAAGGGGGTTTCTAGCACTTTTTTTTCTGGTGTATTTTTCGGAATCGGACTCTCTCTGTGGACTTTCGGCATCAGACGGACGACTGGGGACACTATCTGGTTTCGGTGCCCCCCCCCTGTACATGTTCGTCTGCAGCAGCAGGGCCGCAGGCTCTCCTGGGGACCGTGATTTCTGGGAGGATGTTTAAACTTCTTTTTCTTCTTCTCCCTGGGGTTTCCCCACCTCCTCAAGCGACGGCTGCTTTCTGCACTGCAGTCGTATCTGGCCTTTACTTACCGGTGGTGTTAGGTCTTTTCCTTTTCTTCGATTGCTCTAGCGGATTCTCTGATACGTTATCCTGCTTTCGTCATGATCGCTTCGGAGTACCTTTTTCCCCCCCGATCGTCTCCCTCCCCTACCATCACCTAGCTAAGGCGTTTCCTCTTTTGTGCTCTCCCGGGCACCTCGAAGTATTGGACATTCGTTAGTTTTCCCCCCCTTTCCGTGAGAGTCTCCTCCATAGTTCGCCCAATTGCGAGGCGAGCACCTTCCGGAAGCCATTTCGTTCCCCACGGGGATATGCGTTCAAGGGGCTGACCTCGATATTTGTATTGCTGGTTTCCTCTATCTAAATTCCCCCCTTCCCATTTTTTTTAAGCCGTCCTTTTTTTAATTAAGGTAGATGTTTAAGGTCCTTTACGGCCCCCATTCCTTCTTTTTTGCTCCATTCCGGATTGTTTAAGCGCTTTTTCCAGCGCATGCTTTCCTAGCGGGATGTTTTTTGGTTGAACTTTGCCACTGTGGATCGCTAAATTTGTCACAGCTGTCACTGTTTTTCTCGTCGGACCCGAACCCCTTCCTCCATCCCCCCACCCCTTGCTCGCTTGTTTCCTGTGCAGGAAATTTTGCCAGGAGTGATCAGGGTGTTAGTTATCTTCGTGAGAACGTAGGCCGCCCCCCCCCCAAAATCCTGCGCCTCGGGACACGCAAATAGCCGCTTCTACGGGAGAAGCACGAAAGAAACACCACATTAACAGATTGGTCCGAGGGGGAGTGACCCCTCATTTTGAATGTAGGGAAACGGTTTCTGCCGAAAACGATGTACGCCAACCGAGCTTATTTCGATTTGCCCTTCCTCTCGTAGAAGTTCTGCGTATTGGAAACGGAGACTTGGATGTGTGCGCTCCCCATTTTCCCTCCTCCGCATGTCTTTAGTGTTCGGTGATTTCACGATCTCGTCAGTAAAACGCTGACGCCTGTACGATTGCTGCAATGGACCTTTTAGATTAAATAGGTCCTTTGAAGGTATTTTCCTCCCTCCCCGTCCCTTTATTTTGAAGGAATGGCCTTTCATAGACCATGTTCCAGCGTCCTATTGTGCATTGTACTTTCAAGGTCTGGACCGTATTTTGAGTTAAACCTGCCTCTTCCCCTGCCCCAAATTAGAATTCAAGAATAAAACACGTTTTCGTAA
>Ga0179593_1309125_pt1 | contig 16594 bp, 26 predicted proteins | sample CZODoug2_1_08_16_FD_185931 | JGI IMG/M metagenome (GOLD analysis project Ga0179593, IMG submission 185931) | Vadose zone soil fungal communities from Angelo Coast Range Reserve, California, USA - CZODoug2_1_08_16fungal (PacBio error correction) | ecosystem: Environmental > Terrestrial > Soil >... | reverse complement strand
CACCCTCTCTCGGTGTGGGAATCTTCGGGGCTTTCGACGAATTTCGCGACGGTGTGAGTCTTCTCTTCCCCTCTTTGTTAGCTTCCCCTCCCTCCCGACGATCTACCTCCGGGGCGACTACTCCACGAGAAGACTTTCGTGTTTTGGAAGCGAAGGCTTTTTCCTTGTCTCAGTCTCTCTGTCTGTTAGGCGGTGCCTAGTTACGTGAACGCCCGGTTCCCGGGAGATTCGCTGAGGGGTCATTCGTGTTCTTTCCGCCGCCTTGGACTCCACCTTGGCCTTTTTTCTTTTTTTTTCCAGATGGCTGGAGTTATTTGGATGACGAGCGCGTGCAATGTCGGAATGTCCTTTTTCTCAGTTTTACCAAATGAGCGGAGTGGCATCCGAACCCGTTTTTATCTGTAGAGTTTTACGAGTTTGGCTTCGTGCTTGCCAACCCCTTTTTCCCCACTCCTCCTGGTTGTCTTCTTTTCTTCCCTACACTGCTTCGGACCTCCCTCTTTAATAATACGCCTTGTTGTCTTCTGCCGTCGTTTTCGGAGCTCCCAACCCCAAGGCGGCGTGGTTCCCCTATTCCTTTCGACTGAGCTCGGCCCCCCCTTTCCACAATGGCTCCTCTTGTGTCCTTTTTTTCTCTCGCCTAGTCTTCCCCCTATTCTTACCTTCCCAATGTTGCTGTTCACGGAGCCTCAGTGCTTCCGTAATAATTGCGCTACCACGTTTTTTTTACAGCAGCGCAAGCTCCACTCCCCCTTTCCAGACTCTCGAAACTAATCCCCCTGGCTTCATCCTCTCCCCCGGCGGTTCTTTACAGCCGGTCAATACAGCCAAAGGTACCAACTTTCATCACCTCCTCCCGCGCTCTGCTGAACCTTAACCTCTTTCGCTTCGCTGTTTCTCGTACAACCTTCTCACCCCCCCCTTTAGGCGGTCGCCCTCTGCTATTTCGATTTTTCTTTGTGCGCCTCCTCTTTTTTGACCGTCAACGGGTGCTCCCTTGAACATTCCAGACTTCGTTCCCCCCCCCTTCCAAACCTCCATCTCATACTCATCGGTTTTTTACGCGTAGGTCACAATTGACTATCCAGTCGTCTTCGATAATTTTTGTTTCTTGACCACATTTTGGCATCCCCCCCGTTCACACCCCTTCCCTAGGTCTTCCCGTCCCCTCCTCCCCCCTTTCTCGTTTCCCGGTTATCTCGGGGCCGTCCTGTGGCTTCGGTGACGTCTTTTTTTTACTACTTTACACGCGTTCACAACTCAGCGCCGCTAGGTCCTATTCACATCGCAAACCTCGCTGTCATTGTTGTTTTTTCCCTCCCCCCTCGATGCACCTCCCTGCCCTTTTTTCCCCAAATGCCGTTTTTCTAGCCCCCTGCGTGTCCCCTTCCGGCAACGTGTCGGTCCCCTGCTTCCCTGCAGCCCTTTCCCCGACTTGCCACCACCAGTCGTCCTCCCGCACTGGGCCGTCAATGCTTATATTGGTTTTACGACCGTAACTCGGTTTTAAGGTCTTTTTCCTGTACATAGTATCATCTCCCCGCACCCCTTTTCGACTTCTCTCGTTTTATTCTGTTTTCCTTGAACGACATGCTCACACCGCTTTTCCCCACTCCAATACAAGTCCCTTGGTTCTCTCCTGATAGTGTTTCATTCCCCACACCCATTTTCCATAAACGGCTTATGGACAGCACATGGTGCCCGGTCCCCCCTTTTTTCCCCCATGACCCCCCTCCTCCTTGTGGCAAGGAGACTACCCTGCCCCACATTGCGTCTCAGGCTCAAAAACATTGACTCTGAGCCCCCCCCCCGTCACCCACCATAAACTCGTTGCCCTCCCTTTTTTTGTGCAGTCCCTTCCTCGTTCCCCAGTACATTTTTTTGACGTAGTCTGACGGGCGGACACCTTCCCTTGCCCGTTTCCTCTCTGGACTCTCGCGGCACCGGATTTCTATCCAGCTTGGTGTCCTTCAATGACGAAGAATTTTTGAGTTTTTCTCGCCCACTGGAGACTTGCCTTTCTTGAAGACCCAACCCATTGCCTTTTCCTGTTGTCGCATTTTCCAGATAGTAAACCAAGGTCCCCCACCCCCCCATTTTCTCGTTGCTCTTCTCTCGTTTGAACCCCCTTGTCACCTTCCCACGTTGGCAGTTTTCTTTCTTCTATTTTACAATAGTGGACACACCAACCCCCCCATGATGATTTCCAGTATTCGCACCTTTTTCCTTCTGGTGAACTTCCTTTTCGAAAAAACGCTGCTCCTTCCGTCCTACACCTTTTCCCCCGAAGCTTTCCCCTTCCCAACGTCTCTCAAGACCTCTCGCGTTTCGTTATGCAACCCACGACTTGGTTCTTCGCACCCCCCCGTGTTTGAAAAGCTTCCATATTTTGAATGAACTTCCAGTTTGTACCTTTGATTGCTTTTTTTCTCCTTTTTTCTCCCCCGTGAGGGTAGTTTTTTTTTTCTTTTGCCCCCTCCCTTCTCTCAGGTGAGAGCCGGGCTTTCTTGTTTTTGTGCAGGTCCGACGGAGATGTTCATTTCAAAAGTACGGCATTTCTGTGTTTTTCTTTGTCTCTCGACGTCTTTTTCTTGGGCTACTGGAAATCTGAGTGGATGTGCCTTTTCCTTTTTTCGTTTTGGGACCGGGCAATGAAATCCTTTTTCACGCTATGCAGAATCCATTCTTTTTTTCCCTCCCCAACGGTAATAGAATCCGTCCTGATACGCGTGCGTCCTTTCGCGACTCGTTTCGTTTATCCCCCCCCTGGAATATATCTCTCTCTTTCCCTCCGTTGTGTGTGTTTTTTTTTCACAGTTGAGAGATCCTCCCCTCGTCTCCCCTTTTTCCTTCTCCTTCCCTTTATTCCCATTCTTGTTTTTTTTTTTCGGTTGTTTTTTTTCACTGAAACGCCATTCCGCTGCTCTTCCGTCGCGTGACGCTTCGCTCTTGGTTTTGACTTTCATGAACCGGGACTGCATTCCGCTGTTTTTTTTTCAGCCCAAGACCCCGTTCCATCCCTTTAACGATCCCTGAAAACAGTGCTTATTCTCTAATCCTTTCCCCTCTTTCTTTACCGATACCCTTACCTCCCCCAACATGCGATCTTCCGTCGTCTCTTTTCGGGTATGGACGAAGCCACCAAAACATTTTTATGTGGTCTTTTTCAGCCGATCGCAGATCCCTCCTGCAACCCATTTCCCTTTTGAACTAAATCTTTGCCTTTCCATCCTTGGGTTGACTTGTAACTCGAAACCTTTTTGGTGGACCAGTATTAGATGTCCCAGTTACGTGGTCGCGAAATGATTCGCGTATGCTTTCTTTTGCTTACGCCTCGTTTTCTCGTTATGTTTCTTTCGTCCAATTCAGCTTCGCTTTTCTCGAATACTTTTTTGTTTTTGGCTCCTGTCCATTTAGACCCCATAACACCCCCCCCCTTTGTCTTGACTTTCTTTTCAAGCACTAATTTCTTCTACGTGTTTATCCTTTTTCTCTCCTCTTTTTTTTCTTAGAGACCCCGCTTTTCGCAAACAGCCCTTTTGTTCAGACACTTTCTACCCTTGTGTATGAGCGACTTCCCCCCCTTTTTTTCCCTACTTACAACACCCAATTGCGCGTGATCCGCTAGTTCCCTCTTTTCTTTTTTTCTGTCAGATACCTGAACTGTGTTTTTGTTTCCCCGATTCAACCCCCCCGTTTCCGTCGTATCCTTAATCTTTTGTCTCCTTCCCCCCTCCCACGTCCGACACTTGAAAGGGCGACGCATTTCTTGATGTTTTTTCAACGGACCTTCTCTGATCCTACCAGTTTTGTCGGCGAAGAATCTGTCATATTGGGATTTAGTTTTGAACTCGGGGACCCCCCATTGTCCCCCTCACTTCCTGCACCAGAAGTATTCTTTTTTTTCATGTCCCTCTCCCTTCCGTACCGTTCTTTTAGCCCGTGCTGTCGTTAGAAACCGTCATGTGACGAAGCACACGACATTTTTTCTTTGGATCCTCACCGTAGGTGCGTTTTGTTCCCGATGGAGAGACTAAATCCCCCTCTCCCCCAAGAGTCCCGTTACTGTTCGAAGTCGATTTCCAGCCCTGCCCTGCCCTAGGCGGGATTGGTGGTGTCAAGCCTTTTAGTTAATGGGTGCGTTCAGCGTGAGCAACATTTTTCCGTTTACAGGTCCACGGGCTACGACCCTAAGTCCACGTTCTACGCTCTTTTTTTTCTGTTCTTGAAATTCTTTTTCTTCGAGCTGTCTCTTTTTGCGCAGAGGGAGCCTTGTTGCACATTCCCCCCTTTTGAGCGTCGTTCCGTAGTTTGTTGAACGCTTAGTTTGGTCCTAATTCCCAGTCAACGCCTGGCTCCCTGATTCCCTAAGCCTCCTGATCTCCCCTATGCGATCGCTTGATGGTTAGTTCCCCCTTCTTTTCCTTTTGGTAAGAGGTGAGTTTAAGCAGATTCTAGTACGCCACTCTTCCCCCAAAGCGATTTAAATAGAGTTTGTCGCTAGTCTACCAACAGGGTGTTTTTGGTGCCTCTCCTTTTCTGTTTTTGATATTCCTACTAATTTCGTCGGGAATTTCTTGCCTTTGATCGTTGGAACACGGCACAGTCCCCCGCCCCCACTAACAAACCACAGCACAACCCCACACCCCGCCCACCCACACCCCCCCCACACCCACCCCCCACCCCCCCCCCCCCCACCCCCACACACCCCACCCCCAACCACCAACATAAACACCACCACACCCCCCCCCCCCCCCCCCCCCTCACTCGCTTCTTTTCGGCACCGGTTTCACGACTTCGGGGTCGACATCGCCTTCCCCTCAAGGTGTGCCTCTGTTTTTCCTTTAGCACGCTTGCGGCCGGCTGTCTTTTGTCCTTTTCCTCCGTGGGTTGGGCGTTTCGTGGCGATTCCGGGTCTTTCTTTTTACAATTTTATTCCCGGAGCCGGTGTGGATCGGGGAAGGTCCTTGTTCTTCACCCTCTGCTTTTCTTCTTCCGGGAACCGCTGCGTACCGTTGCTATCCGGTTTGTGGAATCGTTATTTTGTCCCCTTCAGCCCTCTTCTTTTTTTGCTGAGTTCGTGTAAATTTCTCACCCGGGCACGATAATTACATCTTTTTCCCCCCCTGACTGGTGCTTGGCGCTGCCGTCGAAATCGTGTTCCCCCTGGGTTTGCGGTTGATCCCTACCGTGATGACGACCTCCCTCCTTTTCACCTGTGGCTGTTGGAGAGATTTTCGTCTGTTTTAGGCTCCCCTCCAGCCTTTGCCCCAACCATTGTTCGTTTTCCCCCTAAATTCCGCCCCGTCTAAATCACACCATGTAACCGATCTGCCTTGCCGCGTTTTCTCCTTCACTTAGACTTTCCTTCTCCCCCCCCCTTACACGTGAGCACGGCAATTAAGTCTGCCCTACGAACCGATCCAAGTAGCCAGCTTTTCGTCAAATTCGTTGCTCCAGACTTTTTTAGCCAAGAATTTCCCCCCCCCCCCCTCAGGAGCCTAATTTGATCACACCTTTTTTAACCCCTAGTCCGAATCTTAATTTTTTCCCTCCTCTCCTTACACTCCTAACTTCTAAGCTGCTTGGAACAAAAATTCCTTGCCCGCCGTTGTCTCTTCCCCGCCCCCAACCCCCCGTTTTGGCTTCAACGATATACTCTAGTCACTTTAGTTCCGTCCGACGAACTCCTTTTCCCCCCCCTCAGGAAGCTCCTTCTCTTCCCATTCCGTAGAGATTCCGGGACCCCCCCTTTTTTTTGCACACCGCCAGAATCTTGTATCCCGCCAAGGGCATACTTTCTCCTGCTTTGGCTTTCTCTACTCGTGGCTTTTTGATCCCCCCCTTTTTTTTCGAACCCCTCTGAAGTGATAAGGTTCCCCACCCTCGCTGCTCGGTCTTCGGGCTTTTGCTCTTTCCGTAGTGGCGCTTTCCCCCTCTCCTTTTTCCTCCGTTCAAAAAACTTCGACAGCTTTCCAGCCTCCCCTCCCCCTATGTGCGACTTCGTCATTCACTCCCTCCCGCCGCTTTTTTTTTCCCATAACAACCGAGGTTTTCTCCCCCCTTACTTCAACGCCCGTTTTCTGCACCCCCCCCGCAAAGAAACCGATTCCCCAAAAAAGAGGTCCCGGGCTTTTTCCCCCTTTATTTAGAGTGGATTTTACCAGTTCCCTCCTTTTTTCCCTCTTTTTTGGTTCCCAAGGTTTTCCTTCTGCGACTCGTATCTCGTAAGACGAACGGTTGACCAATTCTGCCCGCGGTTCCTTGTTGGCGTTGCTTTCCCGCCTTATGAAATGGCTAGAGTCCCCCCCCCCCATCCCCTTGCCCTACCACTCTTCTTACGTTCTTTTGGGTGTACCTGAATGGCCCAAACAGACGTTTGTCGATATGCCCGTCTTGGCCCCTTTCCCTTGTTCGTTACCTTTTTATCACTCCTGTGCTGATGACCTCTCTCGTATTCGACGCCAACTGTTCACATTTTCGCTTTCTTGAGTGAACCTCGTCTTCCCAACTAAGTCGATTCCAACCGTTGGTACCTTATATTGTTGTACCGAATCCCTCTCCCGTTCCGGAAAGGTCTTTTGCATCTGTAGTTTGACCCCTGAGAAGGTTGAACCAGGAGTTTGCCCTATTTTATCAGTTGGTCCAGATCCTCCTGCAAAAGGATAGGATAAAGAAACGATTCTTTAAGGATCAATTCACACTGTTATGTGGGGTTGACTTTTTGGTGACCTCCTACACCAGTTTTGCAATGGAATTTTGGCGCCCGGGTTGGCCCCCTGTAAACCCGCTGTGCGCCTTATTTTCCAACAGAAACCCCCCCCCCCCTCTCATCATTCTGCGTCTTTTGACAAATCCAAACCAAATGTCCCCTTGCAGTCTCTCTTTTTTCCCCAAACCGTTGCCCTTTTTACCACAACCTTACTCTATACCAGTGATTCCCCTTTTTTTTTCCCCTCTGAATTATGGGGGCACATCAAACCCCCTCCTCTCTTACTCTGACTATCCCCTTACTTTTTGCAGACAATTTTTTCCATTCCCGACACCCCCCATGCGGACCCCCCCCCCGGGTTTTTTTCACCCCCCTTTTAATTCGGGCTGGGCCATATTGACGCCCTTCCCTTTCCCCGATTGTAGATTGATTGAGATCGTTGTAGCAACACCGCGAGGTTTTTGGATTCGCCCTCTTGGCTTCGTCCTGCGTTCCTCTCACGAGTCTTCCCCATGTTTTGGTGTGCGTCAATTCTCGTCCTTCCGTTGAATTTTACTTTTCAGTACCAGTACACTTCTCTTCTTGACGGATGGTTTTTCTTCTGACTCGGGCTCCTGCGACTAAGGTGAGGTGTGTTCCTTTTTTCTTTCTTTCATTACCGGGAAGGGACAGGCCCTTTCAAACTCGATGAACGTTTGAGCGCCCTTTTTACAAACAACCGGCGACTTGCCCCCTTTCCTTCCTTTCTTTATTGTCCTGCCCTTTTTCCCTCTTCTCCCGTTCTACTTCTTTTTATCAATGAATTCTCTTTTGTTGCGAGAGACTTTCACAAAAACCTTCCTCTTATGACTCTATAATTTCACTCAGATCTTTTGTGTATTCGAGGTGTTGCTAACCCGTCCCACTCCCTGAGATGATTTGTCTCCGCTCTTTTGACGTTCCCTCTGCCCTCCTTCCCTGAAAGAATCACCGTAAACAGGGGACCGGTTTTCTGGTATCCCCATCGCAGAAGCAACCAGTCTCTCTCCCCTTTTTTTCCCCCCCCCCCACCGTAAAACCCGGCCTCCTCTATGCGTCACCCCTTCTCATTTTCACGATACCTACAATCTCGCCCCACCAAAATTTTCCTCCTGTTTCTCTTCACTTTTCGGTAGCCCCCCCCCCCCCAATACCCTGCGAATGTTTGATTCCCCCTCTCTCAACGAGCACCTCTCCCCTTCCCCCGTTGCGATTCTCACCCCTTTCCCGCTTTGAAAAACCCGTGTGCACACTAAAATCTTCCGTGTTTGTGACAGTACTCCCTTTGCGTGTCCCCCTTTCTGTCTCGGCCATTTTTTCTACGGTCGCCACTTCTCTTCCCTTGCTTCTCTCAGGTTTCGGCCCTTTTACATGTGACTATTACTGTTTTCCGTTTTTTTTGGATGATGCTTTTCCCTTTTCTGACACCACCCTCGCAAATTGCAGTTTTTCCCCCTTCTTCCCCCGGCGCCTTCTCACTAATGAATATCGTTGTGTTTTCTCCTTTCCTCTTTGCTTGCGCGTTCTCAGGCGTTTCTCGCAACAGGCACCGTTTGGTCCATGACCTTTTTCTCCCCCTTCTCCTTTTTTTTTTTTAGGCGATTCCTATGAGTACCCACAACCATTGCTTGGTTCTCTCTTTCCCTTTGTGATACTCTCATTCAATCACTGGTGAAGGTCGTTCTCGCCCTCCCCTCCCCCTGCTTTTCTTTATCCCGGCTGAACCCGTGTAGGGTTCCCCCTCCCCCCCCCCTGTGAAGTTTTAAGATTTATTGGGTCGCCCCCTCTTTTTCTCCGGATTAGGCTTCCCCGTGCTGGTAACGTCGTTTTCCCTTCCCCAGGGATGACCTCTTTTTTCGGGTACTGCCCCCTGTTTTTGTTGAACCTCCCTACTTGTTATGCCTGTTGTTCAAAGTTTCCTATCCGTCTTCCCCTTTTCGTTTGTCGCGGGTCCCCTTTCTTTTTTTTTTTTTTATTCAGACCTTCCTCTTTTTCTTCGCTGACACAGAACACGGGGCTCAGTTCCCCCGTCCTTTTTTTCAGTAGATTCTCCGAGGGAAGAATTACCCCGTCCTACTGCCCCTCTTCATCCCAAGATAACCTCTGCCTTTCTTTTTCCCCGCTGGTTGCAAGCTGTTACGTTACTTTGTCTTTCGGAACGACTTGGCCCCCTTTCATTTCTCCGGGTCTACGGACGAAGCCCCCCCCCCCCACTCCCCCCCCAAACCCCCAAATTTCCTTTTTGATTCTTTTTTCCCTTGGTCTATTGGCCGTCACCCTCCATTCTGTTTCAGCTTTTTTTTTTTTTTTTTTTTTTTTTTTTTTTTCTTTCTCAACCTGCGCCCTTCCTGAATTTTCACGCCTTGAGAAGCCGCAACTCGACGGATCCCCCCCCTCCCCAACGAGCTTCCCTCTTTTGTGTGAGTGAAACCTAGATTCATTCCGGTTTGGTTCTATGTGCGGATCACCTCTCTTCACGGCAGCCTCCCCCTCTTTCTCCTCCTCCCACAGAGCGTGCTGATCCTCCTAGTCCTCCGGCTGACCAATTTTTCGGCTGGGGCTCGATTTTTGTGCTTCGAAGAATCCTACTTTCTTTCCCTGCGCAGATGGATCCTGTTCCCCAAGTTCCCTTTGGCACCTAAAACGGTGACGATAGTTCTCCCCCCCCTCCTTCCCTGCCCGAAGCCGTGGTCCCTGAATTTTTTTTAACGGCTGGATATTTTTGCTCCTGCTTTGATGTCTCCTCCCTTTTCTCTTCCCTTTCATTTTTCGGATTTGTCCTCCGGCCCCCTTGGCCTATGGGCATCGGACTGCGCCTCTTTTTTATTCGTTCCCTTTTGCTGCCGAAGGGGACGGCCCGGCTACTTTCGATCAGGTTGCGGACCGGCGGGAGGATTATTCTTCCACTCAATCCGTGTCCTCCTCACCCTTTTTATCTACCCCTCCTTAGTGGTTTCCCATCTTCTCAAAAGCGGTCACCTTGAGCCTGTTCTTTCATCTTGATTCACGAATGATGTCTTCTTCGTTTTTCCGGAAATACTTTGCCCCGCGCCTGGTCGTCTGGCCCCCACTTTGCATGTATATTTTTCCCCGTTGTTTGTTGCTCTGAGCCCGGCCGTCATGAGACGCCCTTTAATGTGTCCCTCTATTCCTCCTTTTCAGCCCCAACCTTTTCAGACACCTCATCACTATAGTTTGTCTGACTCTAAGTTTGGCTCCCCCATTCCAAATTCTTCAGAAAATTCCAGAACTCCTTCAGCTCAGCCCAAATAATAATTAATTGTCCCGTCCCCCTTCTCAGTATCGAAGCGGTTTCGTCATTGATTTCCCAGTCCTCGTTCGTAACACCTCGCTCTTCCCCCCCCATCTTCTCTTCCAGCCGCTTCATACTCCCCTTGCACTCGACGTTCCAATCTCCTCGTATGGTCAAACCCATTTCCCTCCCTTTCCTTGCCGTTTTATTCCCCATTCCACAGCGAACCACTTATCCCTGCTTCTCTCCCCCCGATACCTCTTTTCCTCCACTTTCTCTTTTCCCCTCCCTTCTTTCCACCGTTCAATATGCGCCTTTTTACGTCGCGAAAATGTCTCCAGCACAACCTCTGCCCCCCCCCTGACCATGCATCGGTGGATACGCGTCCCCTTTTTCTTCTCTTCCTCTCTTTGCGGCTTCCCCTCTCATGTGGAGTCCCACCCCTTTTCATCTTCTTTTTTCCGTCCCGAATCTCTTTTCTCGCCAAGAACCTTCGAGGTTCTTTTTAATGGAGGCTTTTTTGTAGTTTTCCGTTCTCCTTCTCTTGTTAATCTTCGTGAGCAAACTGCGCCGCTTCCCTTATGAGTCCCTTTCCCTGCTAGTCAAAAAACACATCGTCCCTGTGTTTCCTTCCTTTCCTCCCCTGCCTCGTTCCCCAACACCCCCTTCTTCGCACGAAAGTGAGTACTCTTTCTTCCCCGGCACTTTCTCACGCTGCCCTCCCCCAAAGACCCCCCCTGGCCCCGAAAAGGGACGTCAAGTCTCGTGGCTTTTTTTTCTTTTTCTCCGAAGTTTTTTTTGAATTCTTTTCCGGGAGCTGCTCTCCCCCCCTTTAGGCCTCATAGCACAACTAAGTGTCGTCCTTCCTGATCCCTTTTATCTTGTTGGTCGGCCCTCATTGGCGCGCCTAACACTCGCTCCCCATTTGGCTACTACCTCTCAATCGGGTTTCCTGACTAAACCCCAACCCTTTTCCACTTTTATGGTTCCTAACCCCTTTTTCTGCCCGGGGTTGGGGCCCCCTTTTCTTCCCCCGTTCCTTCAGCTTGATCGATTTTCGCGCATTCCCCTCATTTCGCGTAATTCCCTCCCGTGACAACTGCCTGTCGACCTTCCCCTTTCCTTTTCGCTCCCCCCAGTCACTTTCCCCCGAATTTCGTGAGCAGACGGCTTATCTCTTCACGTTTCTTTGAATTCGGGGAAACCCCCGTCTTCCCTTTCCCAGGATTTTCTTTGAGTGGCCTCGAGCCGGTCACGATGGAGATACCCCCTCAAGCACTTTTTTTCCTGAATTCAAGTCAATGGTTAAGTATGGTCGCATACACACTTTTCTTTCTTGACTTGCTTCTGTGTTCCTTTTTTGAGCGAACGACGTTGTGAGCCCCCACTCTCCCCTTTGAAAACAATGACTGAACAAAACCTTATATTCATCTTTTTTTCTTCTCGCGGAACCGCCCATTTCCCCTCAACATTACAATTGGAAGTCGAGGTTTTCTCTATAACCCTGGACAAGTGTCTGTTGTCATATTAACCCGATGTCCGTAGATACCCCGACCTCTTTTTTTTCCCCTTCTTGGCTCCCCTTCGAAAACCGACTCTCTCAGCTACTCTTGCAGAATTCGGACCGAATAATTCGACACGTACTTTTAATGCCCTCACCCTCCATTTTAGTGTCTCCACCCACTTTTTTCTTATGGATGTTGTTTTTTCTCCCCCCCCCAAAACTACCCTTTTTCGCCCCTCTTTTGAATGCCACCTTCCATGATGTATTGTCTGATTTGAGTGTGTGACCTTTTTCTTCTCCTTCGTTTAGTTTTTTTTTTTTTTCGTCCCCCTCCCCGAAATGAGAAAGCAGGTTTTTCCCTTCGGCCTTGGGTTTCTCTTGTAATTGATCTTTTCTACTTATGAGAGTCTTGAACCTACTTCAAGTTTTAGGTCGCTCTGGATGATTTCTTCTTTGTTCCTCTTTTGGCGCTGCATCAGTGAGGTGTCCATTCCCTGTGTTCCGGCAGCGGCAAGGTTCTTTTCCAGTCCGAGCTGAAGCGTTTCCTTTCTTTTTCCCTGTTCAGCCCCTGCGCCTCCTATCCGGTTCGAGCCAGTTCGTACCCTTTTTTTTTTCCTTTTTGCGTCTGGTTTCCCCCCCCTTTGTCTCTCTTTTCCCTGAAGGAGAGGATTTTTTTCCCAGACTCCCTGACTTCTCCTCCCATGTAATCGCCCGCACCAACCGGCTGCGTATTCCTCCACGTTTTTTACACGAAAGATGTAGCTTCTCGTCTCTCTTCTTTTCCTTTCCCTTCCTTCTGGGAAGAAATCCGGACCCCCCCCTGACGTAGATCCCAATCCCTTTCTTTCTTTTTAGCAAAGCAACTCCCGCTAATCACATCCTCCTCAGTCCCTCTTTTCCTGCTGTCAGTATCTTTCCATTTCCTAAAATCTACCCCCCACCACTTGGTTTCCTTTGCTTTATCCTGCTTCGTATGGCTCCTCCCCCCCCACCTCATCTAGTGGATTCACACGCCTTTTGAGCAAAGAATGACAATTCCAGCATGGTGAGATCATTAAACCAGGTTGTGTCCCCTCCCGTTCTCCAAATCCTGTTGGGTGCTCTTTCCCAGTACTTTTAGTATTCCTTTCCGGTTCAATCTTCGTCTACCCCTTTGCACTATAGTGGCTCCTCCTCTTCTGCTCGCCTGGTTTTTTTTGTCCCCCTTAAGCTGATTTTTTCTCGAACTTGATCGGTCAAGGTTTTTTTTGATCTTGCCACTCAATTTTTTTTCTCTACCTCTCGAATGAATTAAGTTCTTTCCCCCTGGCGAGCAATTATTGCCCCTCCTTCATATACTTCTTTTTTTATCAGTCTTTCTCTATGGGCTTCGAGCGTTCTTGCCAAGTTTGGGCGTCGACATTCCATCCCTCCGCCCTTGTGTTTGGCTACCCCCCCTTTTCTTTCCAACAACTTGCTTGGCGTATTGGAAGGCCTCGGTGAATGGCGCTATGTCCGATTCTTTTCCTTCCTGATTGAAGTATCTGGTTTCTCCCCGAAATAAGTTGAGTCGTTCACCCCCCCTTGTCCGCCTATTCAGCCCCCCCCTGTTGAGGACGACCTTATGTTTTTTTCCTTTCTCACTGAGTCATTGAAAGACTTAATCTCATTTGTGTACAAGTGAGGTTTGCGAATATTTTTCCCCAGTTTTTCTCCTGAAACCTAGTGGATGATCCCATGGCCCGGGATTTTTTTCCCGGTCCAGCCCGGTTTATTACTTTGTTCCATTTTCCCCATCCTCATACTCAGGGTATACCCGGTCTTTTTGTTCGTCGCCCCCTTGGATAGGAGTGGCCCACGACCTGAAACGTTTCCAGGACTAGCCAGTCCTTTTTGCCCCGTGAGTATGCTCCATTTCTCCCCGTCCCTCCAAAGCCATTTTTTTTTTTCCCCACAGAGTCTTCCTTTTCCAGATACCGTTCACCCGAAGAGACATTTCCGTTTCCTTCTCCGCTGGTGTTGAGTTGGTCCCTTTTGTTCCCGCAACAAGTGGCCTAAGATCTCTCGTGCTTACGTTCCGTCCACCCACGTTCGTATCTTTTTTGTTTTAGGAACGGGTGAGTCTCTTCCGACGCCTTCTCCAAACATGCCCGTTTTGTTTTCGCTTGTTGCGATGTCACCTTCCGGGCTGTTTGTCGTTTCTCTTTACCCCTAAGGAAGCCCAGCCCCCTCTCCTTCTCTCCCAACATCCTAATTCCTCGAAAAAGCGCGCCTTTTTCTGACCCTCTCTCTCTTTGCTCCCGTTTTTTTCCTCCGAGATCGTGGCTTTCAATGACTGACCGATTATCGACAGCCCCTTTGTCCCCCCTCCGGGTCGCTCTTTACGTCTTTCCTTTTGTCAGATTTATGTTTTGGACCCGCCCCTACGCGCTGTTGGAGAAGATGGATTAATTGTCCTTTCTCCCAAGCCTTTCCTTGCTTGACCACTTTACTTCGTTTTGCATTTGCTGCCACGAGTACAGAATTTTTTTCTGATATCCCCCTCTCCGGAGGGCCCATTCCCCCTTTTTTTTGGTCAGCGCGAGGATGTCTTTGGCTTTTCCTCTGCTCCGGGTCGTACTGGCTGGCTTCACGACCTCAAGACGGAGCTGGTTGATCGGTTCTTTCTTTCCGAGGTGTCGACTTGATCTTGCTCTAATGGGAACTGCTTCTTTTTATCCGGTTGCGGAAGGGCCTTTCCACCTGCTTCCGGCTGGCATTTTCCTTTCTCGCCCCTTTTTACGGGAGTCGTTTTCCCCCCGTCTTTTCTCGAGAACTGGGCACCGACCTTTTCTGAATGGTTTTCCTGGCCGGTTGCGCAGTGAACCCTCGGGTCCCTCCTCTTGCTTTTTCTTTACAGTGCTGGACTTTCTCTTTCTCCCAGGTGTTGTTGTTGGATCTCCGTTTCTCCTTGTCACAGCCCTCAAACAGGCTGCGTTTTTTTCCCACCCTGGTCCCTTCCCCGCCACTCCTTCCAGACAACTCAAAGTACTTCTCCGATCTTTCTTTTTTTTTCTCTTGAACTCTGCTCAGTTCAAGGATTAACATCAAACCATTTGATGAGAACCCGTTATCCTTCCTTTGCTCGCTTAACCTCCCCCTTGCCTATAACCTAGGACACCTATTCCTTACTTAGTCTTCGTTAACGTTAAGAACCAATCCACTCTGATAGATCCACAATAATTGCTAAGGCTTAACCAGATCCTCAAGAGAACTTCCTCCCTCGTAGTTAATAATGCTCGCTGATGGCCACTGCCTTAATCCTCTCTTTTTAGAGTCCACCATTCCCCTGAAATATGAGTTCTGCCTCTTCGTTAGGCAGACGATCTTCCTCTTTTGGACCAGTCCCCCTATTCCTCCCCCACTCGCTAATCACCCACAAACCTTCACCGCATCGGTTTTTCTCGTTCCCGGGACCTCTAGGGATACCCAGGTTTTCCGGCGAAAATCGTTCGTTTCCGCGCCACCGTTCCCCATGCACATTGTCAAAAACCACAGATTCAGCCTCTCTTCCGCCCCCCCCCCATCTATCTTAGTCCATTTCGTTGTGGATACGTCCGTTTTTGGTTTTTCTCTATTTTCCTGAAATGTCCTCCAAACATTACAGCGCGCTAAGCGTTCCACGCCTACGGCCACCCCCTTCTCTCCAGGTTGTGCGCAATGTCCCCCCACCCTCTCACCCGTTGTTTAAAAAGCCCCCACACCTTGAACGTTTTCTTTCCCGTAGCACACTATCCCCAGACCTTCCGTTTTGTTTGCTGCCCCCTTCCCGCAAAGTCCCCAGGGCCAAGCTTGATCCCGGCCAGGCTTTCCCCAAGGTTTCTGGTTTTCTTCCTCCCTTTCAACAGTGAACTACTTTTTTTTGACTTCTTTGGCATTCAGTGACCGCGCTCCTCTCGGAATCTGCACACCGGGTTCACGGATTACTTTCTTGTGACCGCCATTGGTGACTCCAGCACCTTTCTTCGTCCCCCCTGGTTTTCCGACGTTTTTACTTTTAACCCCACTGAATAACGGAAGTTCCTAACCCCTCTACCCGGTTCCCTTGGCAATTTTTATTTCTTTCCTGTTCGTTACCGAGCCTTCCCTCCCTTGTTCGCTGTTCTGTCTTTTCCTTTCCTCGTTGACGCTAAGGAAACCTTTCAATCTTTCGCCTTTCCCCCCCCTCCGTTGGTCATTTGGCTTCGCCCTCTTTCGCCCTCGGATTAGGCAGTTTCCTGGAGGGAAACCGAGCTTTTCTTGCCGTGAAAAGGACTCCGGCGCGCCCTCCTGATGCCCTAACGCCCATGCATTGACCCTGCAACTTTTTCATTTTTTTCCGGCCGAATAAACACGGTTCGGCCTTTCTACCGTGCCCTGGCTACCAAACGGAGGAAGACCTTTGTGCTCCTCTCCCCCACTCTAAACCCTTCTTACCGATTCATGTGACAAGAATGCCAATTATTTTTCCGTCTAGATTGATTAGCCCCCCCTAGTTCATAAGTTACACCAACTGTCTCTTCCCCCTCTCGCGAGGGACATTTCCGTCCTTTCCAGGGGGAATCTCTTTTCCTTTGCCTAGTTTCCCGGCAGCAATTAGTCAGCCCCTTCCTAAATCATTTCGGACAATCCTCATCGCCGCACCGTTGTCCCTTCAACAACTCGGGAAGGCTTTTTTGTCTGTCGTTTTTCCACAACCGATCCCTTTTTTTTCACTCCGCCCGGCAGTCTTCACTTTCCCCTTGGCTTTTTAGTTATTTGTTGATGTGTGTCTGTCTTCTCACATTCGCGGTTAGTATGGCCCTTCCATACCCTCTGTTGGGAACAGATATCCGCGGAACTTTTTTTCTTCCTTACTTTCTCGACGACGCTTGGAAGTGTGAAGGCACGGCACTTTTCGGTGTCGGAGCTCCTTGGCTTTTGTCTTGGGCTCGAATAAAGTGAGGTGGTGCCACTTCCTGGTTTCCGGGTTCTTCCGCCGGTGAAGGCAATCAAGTTCCTAACAAGGCTTCTCCTGGAGAGCATCTGTTATGTCCAAGCACTTCCCGAGTTCGTAAGTTAGCGAGATTCCGAGAATTCCCTGTTTAGCGTTTTCTATAGTAATTTTGTG
>Ga0179593_1271881_pt1 | contig 16595 bp, 16 predicted proteins | sample CZODoug2_1_08_16_FD_185931 | JGI IMG/M metagenome (GOLD analysis project Ga0179593, IMG submission 185931) | Vadose zone soil fungal communities from Angelo Coast Range Reserve, California, USA - CZODoug2_1_08_16fungal (PacBio error correction) | ecosystem: Environmental > Terrestrial > Soil >... | reverse complement strand
GCAAGCCTTTCGTGATATTTAAAGAGCGGCTTCTTCCCTCCCCCCCTTGAAAGTCTGCTGTCTTTGCCTGAGGGGCGTTTGTCCATCCGCTCAAGCGCTTTTTCTTGGCTTTCCTGGAGGGCACACTACGATGAACTCTTTTTTTTCCTTCCCGGTTACGTTTCTCCTCCTTCTGCCTTAGGCTTAAGTTAGGTTTTGAGGCCTCTCCTTTTCGTTAATTTTGGTGTTATATTTTATTTCGCTCTCCACCCGGATTAGTTGCTGACTGCGTCCGGGTGGTCGAACGCTCGGGGTGCCGAAATCATCCGTCGTAATCTTTTATGTCGTGTCCTCGCCCTTCATTCTTTTCCCCCTTTCCTTTCCCTGATGTGAACGACATTCCTTTTCCCCTTCTTAGGCATCCCCCCTACATTTTTCTAGTTGTTTGATGGCTGTTGTTCAACCGCTTTGGTACCATTGACCCCCCAGCATCCTATGGTTTCCTACCCTTTTTTTGATTTTGTGTCCGGGGTCCTTTTTTCTTTTCGCTTTGCCCTTTTTGATCTGGGACGGCATCTCGCGGTGATAGGTTTCGATTAGTTTACCTTTCATGCTCGCTTCCTCCCATAAGCGGCCTCCGCACGATTACGGTTCAACCTGCATCCTGTTCGTTTGTCGGGGCTTGTCTGTTACTCTTTTTTTTTCTCCAGTTTCTGGTTCGATTGAGTTATTCGTGTGTTCTTTTGTTTTCCAACCCGATTTTTCTCTTCCGAAAAGTCGGCCTGACTCCTCTTTGTCCCCGTTTCTTTCTTTTCAAAGAGGCCCTGGAATCTTCGCTAATTTTTTTTGTATTGTCCCGGGTCACTCCTGCTTTATTTCCTTGAAAATCAGATTGATCCTCCCATCCAGCCGAAAGCCAGGTCGAGCCCCACCTTGTTGCCTGTTCCCACTGCTGTTCATGTGATTGATTTAAGTTCAATTTTTGAGTTTCTCCCCGTTACGTCTCTTCTGGCGCTCCTTGATTTGGCATCTATCATGGATTTCCCCAATTTCGGACGAATTGACCTGTGGCGGCTTTTGAATCCTGTTCGAAAGTTTTGCTTCGGCTTATCCGTCCACCCCTCTTTTTTCATTCCTCCTCTTTGTCCTGGCTTTCCCCACCATCGTGACATAAGAGAACTAGATCCTTTTTCCACGAATATTTCTCTCGAACTTCCCTCTTGTCTATCCCGATGCCCTTCCTGACCTTTTTTCGCAGGGGGACTCATACTATCCCCGGGAGTCAATAGTCGTCCTTCTGCACTACCATCAATACGCTAGAGTCAGTGCGACCGGTTCGTCAAATCCGTGATCATCCCCTCACTAAGATTCCGGCTTGTTACGAATAAAGCTATCCTTTTCTTCGAAACTAACTTTCTTTTTGCGGTTTGCTCTCTTTTCCGGTTCTTGTAACTCGGCACCGATTAACACCCCCGACTTTCGATTCGTTTTTGATAGCTTTTTCCTCTTTTTCCAGGGCGGGCGCTTCACATCTTTCCAGCTTCGCTTTTCCGAAATAATCTGCTTTTTCCCCGTCTCTCCCTTATTATGTTCTTTATTTCCTTCTCCTCGCTGCGTTTTTCTGCGTTTTAAAAGGTCTGCCCATTGTGGCTGCACCGACCCCCCCTGCGTAGTCCTCACTCTTTGCTTTAAGGGCCCTCCACTGGAGTAAGACCCTTGGGATGATGATTGTCCAGTCACTTAGCCGACTTTAATTTTCCTGATGTTTTTTTTTTATTTTTCGTCCTATCCGAGGTTAGCGGTGGGACTCCTCCACCCTGATAGTCCTCTCCCCCCTGCTTTCAAAGCCGCGATTTTCGGCGAAGACTGCTTACAGTTTGTTCATTTTTGTCCGTCGCGGCGGAATCTTTCTTATAGCTTTTAGCGTCGATCAGCCATGTGATCTGCCGTTTAAGGTTCGGAATCTGCGCCCTTTCTTTGAAGCTCTCTTTAGTTAATTCGCCGAATTATTGCGCGCTGTTAGATGTGTTTCGTTTGTAGCGGACGTTAACGAATTTGTTCTGCGGTGTTCTCTCGGCCCCTCCGTCCCTCTGCCCCCGGAGACTTGATTTTCCTCTTTTCTTCTGCGGATGCTGCAAAAGCTGATTAATTCGTGCTTTCCCCTTCCTTTTCATACTGAGATTCTCCACTTACTCGGCACACCCGGTCATTTCCACGGAACACTAGTGCTCTTTTCTCTCCTTCCCAGTTGCATTCTTTTTTTTTGAGCGCCCGATCCAGGTTTGCTCTGCATGGAATATTTTTCGATCCTTTTTTTTGCCTCGGCATGTTCTGTGTATTGAGAAACCCATTAATAATTCGATCTTTTCCCTTCTGTGCCCCTTTTATCAATTTTTTTTTTTTTTCTCGTGATCGCCTCCGTCACCACTTGATCTAATTTTTCCTCTTTCCCCTGATTCTCCTACCAACGGATGTTTCTGTCCACTTGTGTTTGGGAGCTTCTGCAACCCCCCTCTTTTGCCCCCACCTTCCCTTTCGGTAGCGCACAATCTTAACCGCCACAGCCTCCAACACTAATGCCCTTCTTACATTTCCCCCTTTGTCGGATTCTCGGTCCTCAGCCCAAACCCTTAGTACGCAGCCATGCAGGGGGGTCATTGCCCTCCCCCCCCAACTTTTCCCCCGCGACTTCCTCTCCAAAACCCCCGTAGAGAAATGAATTCTCCTAATATTGGTCTCTTTTATGTTCTAACATTCCTATTTACAACGCAGTTCCTTCCGTACCCGTTTTTTTGAACGTTTCCTTTTTTGTCTTTGCCCACCCCCCCCCCCCCCCCCCCCCCCCCCCCCCCCCCCCCCCCCCCCCCCCCCCCCCCCCCCCCCCCCCCCCTGATTCCCCCCAAGCCGGGCGAACGGTTTGATTTGTCTTCGTCGTATTTGCTGCGTGCTCTTCTGCCTGCTCCGCTCTTTGCATCAACTTTTCTACGGTCCCTCACCTCCCCTTCTAACAGCCCCTCGGGCACTTACCGGACTTAGTCCTGCTTTTTCGTTCCGGTCTAGCACCCCAGTTTTTCCCAGTTGTTTGTTCCAGTCCCCCCTTTCCCTGCTGATATGAATCTTGTGTTAGAGACGACCCAAGATTCCTGTTTTCCTTTTCCCGCCTCTTCCGCCACTTCTATCCTTTCTTGGTATGCACGCCCGCTTCCCCTTCTTGTCTTTCGCGAAGGTTCTCCAACGTCTTTGCCCAACGGGTCTCCGAAGAAGGTTTTCCGAACATTCTCCCCCTAAGTTTGTTTTTGATTTTTAGATTTCCTTGTCATTTCTGCCATGGTCTCCCGCGGCAAAAGTCCTTTTTTCACCTCCAGCCTCAATTCCATTGTGATTTCTTGACAACATTTTTTCCGGAAGATACTACCCCTTCCTTGCTTGTCCTCCTACCCTTTTTTCTCTCCGCGTACAGATGAGATGGTTCTGGGATTTCGGAGATCCCTTTCAGATAACCCCCCAGCAATCAATGTTTCCAGTGAAGCTGGTTTTTTTTGCCCCCCCAACTCTTTTACCTGTTTACTTCCAACGACCGAATCCCTTTTACCCAGTCCTTCTTCCCCCTGGACCCTTTCGATAGATGTTTTTGTTGCTTCTTACACAGCTTCCTCTTGGCCCCTTTCCTAGTCATAACTTCCAGCTTCAGTCTTTCCCTCTACGCTCACATCCCTTGGATGAAGTCCGCCCCCATGTTTGGCGTTCCAGTTCTTTTGAACGCTTCCCTCTTGGCCGACGGCTTACATAGCCAGATTTGCCTCTGACAGTCCTGATGAGGGAGAAAACCGTCCTCAAGCATTCCTTCCGGAACCTCGTCCCTCTTGCTTCTTTTTTTTTTTTCCCTTTTTCCTCCGCGTGTACTTTTTTTTTTCATTCCCTTCTTCTAGTTTTTCTGCGTTAAGAAGGGTTGTCGACCGAGTTTTTGCCGCTTTTCTCAGTACCTTCACCCATTTTCGGACATCTGCTTGTTGACCCTTATGTTGTCGGAGAGAGCCGTTTGTTTCCTCCCCCCTTTTTTTTGAGTACATGTCCTTTTCCCCCCCTCTTTTCCTTACGCCGTCCACCCACCGCCGTTTTCAGCCATTAAGTGTCCGAATTTTTTCGGATGGTCACGTCAAGTTACTTTTGATGCTCCTAGTGCGCAGACTTGCTCCTATTCCGGTCCCCCCCTCCCGGTCCACGTCGTGCAGTTCCTCTACCTTTTCTTTCTACAAAGTGCTTTCTCTTCGAGGATCACTCTTCATGTTAATGAGAAGTCAGTCGTTCTCTTTTTCTGAGCACCAGCCCTCCTCCACTGTTCCTAGGCCCCCCCCTCTCCGACTTATTTTTCTTTTGAAATAGAAATTTGCAGATTGGATTTCCCCCTACAAGTCCTCCTTATTGACATTCGTTAGCACTCCTTCTCGCTCTTTACTTTAGAGTTCCCCATCGTCACCGCGCCTTTCTCCGTGCGCCTTTATGTCTAACTCCACACCCCATTAACCCTTCGGCCAGGCCCCTCCCCCGAATAGCACATCCAGAGATCCCGCACACGTCACAGTGTGCGTTTTTTTTTTCCCCCGGAAACGCCATCTTTTTCAATTCCCGCGATCAGTTTGCAACTTTCCTCCCTATATTCCCGACGATGGTAACCCCTTCCTACAGACGTCTTTCCTTCAGACTTTTCAGAGACCACACCTCCATTCGCCGCTGCGGTCGCACACCAGCAGTTTTTCCCATCGAGCTCTCTCTTTTATGCACGCTTGATCGTGTTTTTTTTCAACCGATCTCTCCCCTCCGCTCTTGCGCCAACCGGATCAGTTTGCCTTCTGTTGTGCATGGCATGCATTTTTTTTTGAGCCCCCATTCGGGGAACCGCCTAGTTGCTCTTCAATGGTCTCGCGTCCCTGAACCTCCTCTGCTTATCTGGCGTTCCCCATCACAAATTTTTCCATCTTTTTCTCTTTCAAGACAGACTCTTTCAAATCCGAACAGACCTCTCTCTCTGCGACCAACAGAACGATGATTTTCGCCCTATCCCCTCATCGGCTCTTCCCCCCGCGCCGGTAGCGCGTTTGCCTTTTTTTTTTTTCCCTGCCTTGATCCAACAACCCTCGTCCCGCGGGTTTTTCTCTTTTGAGGACCAGCGGCAACCGTGTTTTCCGACCCTTTCCATTTCACTGTTAATTCTTCCTGTTCTCACGAGCATTGCGTATTCGTAATTCCCCGTCTTCACTGGGATGTCGGGTGTTTTTAAATCATACCTTGTCGTTTCCTTTTCGCCCCTCGGTTCTTTACTCTTCCGTAGTGTTTTCCCGGGCACACCTAGGGATATTTGATCAAGTCCCGGTTCTTTGCAGCTCTCTTCCTTCTTCCCAATCCATAGTTAGCCTCCGGACCTTCCGAGAACAGATATACTTCCAAACGGCAGTGCTCGTAGGGATTGTTTTTCCTTATCCACCTCCTTAAGGTGACCAGCTTTAGAAGTTCTCCCTCCTGCGAGGCCCCCCCTCCCTTTTACGTTACCTAAGTAAACCGCCGTCCAGGCTTCCGAATCCCCCCCTGATAAACCCCTCTTCTATCTACTTACCTCACAGGTGGCGCCTCTTACATATTTAATTTGCTCCCTCCAATGACCCTTTTCACCTCTTCGCATCAACTATCCTTCCCCCCCTTTTTTTTCTCTCTCACCTGCCGCTCTTCTTCAGCCAATTTCCTGCGAAGTTTTTATCCAGTTGGTCCTCGTCCCCAAAAAGTAGTTCCAGGGACCTCTACAGTAACGTCTCGGCTAGCAGTACCTTTTTTCGTTGTGAAAACTTCCCCTCTTCGACTCTCTTAACCCCGGCCATTTTTTTTTTCAAGTCAGTTTGGACGCCACTCCTGTTTTTTGAACAAACCCGACCACTGACTTCCCCTCCATCGAACCCTAAGTTCCTCCCCCCCAATATGCCCCCCTAAGACCCCCCATTGTACCTTTTCCACAGTTCGACCGGATCCTTCTTAGAACACCCTCTTGTAGTCTTCGTCTGCTGTCTCAGGAATGAAGTTAACCTTGATTAGATTTTGCCACCACAAAGGACTCCCCGAGCTCTGCGACCGGCTTCATTCCTCGACACCGGATTTCCAGCTCTTCCCCCCCCCCCTCCTCGCCCACAAAATACTTTTTTCCAAACCGACATCTTCTTCGCCTGAGGGAAGGGCACCAGCGCATGGAAAAACATTTCACCAAGAACTTTTTTTTCTGCAATACATTCAAACACTCACCTCTCGATCAGGGGCTTCAATTTCCTTCCCGTGACCATGTCCCAAATTCTCCCCCTTCTTCGACCCCCCGCGCAAGGAACTTGTTCCGGACCTACCCGAAAGGCAGATCCCTCCCTTCACGAAGACTCTGTGCGGCAAACCCTTCTCTGTATAGTATTCGATGCAGACTCCCCCCCCGGACCGTTTCTATTTCTATCGTTAGCTGAAGCACTCCCCACCAAATGACTAACATTCAGATCATAACCCCCGACCGCTAATTCTAGTGGGTTTTAAGTTACCTGCCCCTCTCGGCTTAAAGGATCTTCCCTGAAAGAACCCAATAGCTTTTATCGCGTGGTTCTACCCAGCCCGAAGCGCTTGCTCTTTCAAGCAACTCTTGAAAAAAGGCCTCTGCTTAATGGATATAGCCCCAGAGTCTTTTCCCTTATTTGTTTTTTTCATTCAGAACAGGCTTTTCGAGATATTTATCAATCCGTTGTGTTGTTGAAGTATTCCCCTTCTGTCTCTGCCCTACAATCAGTACCCCAAGAATTTACATTCGAACAAATCTTCCTTCCTTACGAGGTGCCCTCCTCTTCCCCCCGCGATGGCGTGGCTTTTTCGGTCAGGTACCCCGCTTTTTTGACTGCCTCGATGGTGATTCTTCATCTCCTTTTTCCCCGCTTCGGGACCTTAACCACAGGAATGAGCGGTTGTTTTCTTTCGTAATTTTGTTCTTTCTTCCCCCTGCCCTGATACCCTCGAAAAATCCCCTTAAGTTTTTATGCATTGTGCCCTTAGACTGGCGTGGACCCCGTAGTTTTTTCCGCATCCTCGGTACTTCTTCTTTTCACCATCCTACCTTCTCCGGAAAATTTTTCGTCCCCTTTTCTTTTTTTGCTGAGACTCCCGATTGATGGAATCCCCCGCGATTGAGGAGTGTTTGTGAGGATTTCCCCCGGGTCTGGTCACGATTTTACGAAGGCTCTGGTTTCGAGCGTTCTTTTCTACTCTTTTTCGTTGTCGTAGCATCCCGCCGTGCTTTGTCTCCCCTTCTAAGTTTTAGGCCTTCCCCTCCGGTGATCTCTTGGTCGATCGTCCGTTTGGAGACGAGACTACCCGGTCAGGCCCGCATCTCCTGTTTTCACCTTCCTCCCTTTTTCCCTTTCACGTACCTCGTTCTTTGGGGTTTGCGTTCCTCTTCTTATCTTAGGTTCGCCGTCCTTTTTTTTCCCTTGCCCGTGGTCTGACTGGCGTCCCCCAACCATGACTTTTCCCGAAAGGTCTGCCCCCTTAACTCATGTTTTTTTTTTTTCTCGTCTTCTGTTAACCTGCGCACATTTTTGTTCGCGACGGACGTATGACAGGGTCTACCGTTTTTTTTTTATCTGACCTCGCCCCCAAGTACTTAGCCTTACATGTGCTCTTTCCCCGGCAGGTTTTCTAGGGCCCCTTGTCCGCGTCTTAAGTTGGTGACCTCTTTTTCGGAGATTTTGCCTTCCTTCGTCTTTCCCTACTTGGTGAGGCCTCCTTCCAGCATCTCCGGTTCTATGGTCTCTCGAAGAATGTGGGGTATGGTTTTTTTTTTTTTCCTGCTGTGGCCTTCGTGAAGTGTCTTGTGGATGGAGTGGTTATTCCTTCTTCAGTGTTTCTCGCGCAGCTTTCTCCTAGTCCCCAGATCTCGGTGCTTTTTTACCGGTGTCCCCTTTCCCCCGTCCGCGTGTGCCCTACGCTGCACGTCCGCCCCGAACTAATCTTGCGCTCGCAAATTTTTTTTCCATTATCTGAAGTGGTTTTTTTTCCGTGATCTTCCTCCCTGTTTACTATTTTCTACTATCCGTCCCCTCTCAAGTACGGCTGTTTCATAACCCCTCTCCTCAGCGATCCGTCCAAGTTGAGAACGTGACCCCCCCACCCACCGTCGACTTATCTTGCCAGTCGTGTAAGCCCCGAACGTCTCCCTGATAATCTTTTTTCATTATTCCCCTTTTCCTTATCGGCATTGAAAAGCAGCCATTGCTAAAACTCCACCCAGAAGCGAGTTTTAACTCGTACTCTCCGCTTATTGACAATTCGTCCTGAGGAAGTCAGGCCCCCGATTCTGCTCTTACAGCCATAGTCTCCCCGGGAAGCCTTCGTTTAGACGTTCTCCCTGGCCCGTGCGGCCTTACCCCAAGTACCCTTTTCGCGCTCTTTAACATTTTGGTGGCCACGAAGCGTCAACTCAGATGGCGTCCGTGGCTCTCCACAGCCCCCATTACCCTCGCGCCAATATGAGTTTTGGTGTTTGTTTTTTGGTGTTTTGTTTGTGGCTGGCGCGACCCCCACCCTTTTATCCCCACCTTAAAAGATCCCCCCTCTTTTTATACCAACGATCCGGACTCCTCAGAGAGTTTTTTTTTCTTTTTACATGATTCCTCCGCTTTTCAACGAAGCGCTTCTCTCGCTTCGTTTTTGAAGCTTACCTGTTTAGAAAGGTCCCTCGTGACCTTTCGCTTGTGCCCTCGTGGTTTCTCCGTAGAACGGTCCTTGTTCGTTATATCTTCTTTCACTTCTGATCTCCAGCTGGGTTTTCCTTTTTTTCAGATAGAGCACTTGGTTACGCTGTCCCCTGGATATCGGAATATTGCGGAGTAAAGCCTTCGTTCATGGCCCTGTGGTGTATGAGGTCCCATCGGACACTTCTCCCTTTAGCCTTCGGAGGCATTACATCTGCACCCCTCTTGATTTGTCTCCCAATACCTTCATCTGCTTTTTCCCTCCTTCTCCTGCCGGCAATTCCTACCGGATGAATCCCGTTCAGCTTGCTTAGACTTAGGCAACCCCCTTTATGATGTGGTGGCGAGACCGCTTTTTTCCCGGCGTTTTTCTTCAGGATATCGCTATGTATTTTCGACACAATTTCCTGTGTTTCCTATTTGTAGCCCGGTATCCCAGGCATTGCCAGTCCCCTTTCTGCAAAAGGCCCTTTTTTTTCTCACTTGCTCCCTCCTCACCGTTTGAAAATGATTCAGATCTCCAGGCGTTGCCGACACCCTCATGGCTTCCGCAAGCTCGTTGTTGGACCGTGTTTTGATGCGACTTTCGAACTCCCCCACAGGATTCCTTTTAGAGCGTTTATTCACCACCTTTTAACGCCCCGTCTCCGCACGAATGGGTTCCGGAGGAATATTATTCTTGCGCAGCACCCCTCTTCCTCAGAACCCGTTACTTGCCGAAATTTACCAACCAGCGGACCCCATCCCTTCACAACACAGCAGCAGAGCTGACTCTTTAGTAATATCCGCTGATTTGTCCCCCTTTTTTTCTCCTAACCGTTAATCCCCCGACATTTATTTCCCCGAACCCCCACCGAGAGTCAGTCCTTGCCATTTTCCCCTTTTGTCCCCACGCACAGTGCCTGAACGTTTTCTGATGTGCCTTTAGTTCGGACGCCCCCCCTTCATATTTTCTCCCCCCATTTTAAGAAGTCATTCCCCAACGGCAAAAATCGCCCCCCAATGCCAATGCACGTTCCTTTTATGTCTGCTTGAGTTTCGCAAACTCTTTTTTGGTTTCCCGGAACCCCATTTGAAACCCCTTCTTAGGCAGGTGCCCTTTGATGTACCTCCCACATCCGCATTTAGAGCAGTACCTCCTCCGGGCCTTTAGATTTCCTGATCGGCCTTAACTTGGTGCCATAGTTTTTGGTCCTTTTTTGCTCTCCGGCACAACGGTTGTTGTATTGAATACCCCCCAGTGCCTAGTGGGAACCCTCCACCTGAAAGGATCGACTATTACACTTTTTTGTGGAGGAGAGCATTTTCATGTTGAGTGCCCCCCCTGAGTATTTTTAAGGAACACAGCACTCCTTCGCCTGGACCAGAGGTGTACGCAAGAGGCCAGCTTTTCTTTCACACTCGCGCGACCTTGGCTCTCCAATTTTTCTGACCGTTATGCTGTTTATTGCGGGCTTCTCCCCCCGCCGTCCCCCCAGCCCCAAGAAATTAAAAGGTTCTTTTTCTTTTGCCCCCACACCATTCGAGGAATTTCCCCCGGGAACTCCCCTCGCTACCTTATTCATTGCCCTTCTCTCCGATTTGGGACATGCAACTAGGTAAAACTTTCTTGAAACTATTTGCGAACTTCCGACTCCACCTCGAGAATCATGAAAAGTCCCTGATCCACACCCCGCGACCGCCTTGTTTAGGGGCCCCGCTTTCCCTTTCAATGGTCCTCCTCTTGGGACGACGAGTTCAATTTCTCCATTGCGTTTTCAGCTAACCTCTCTTAGGCACCCCTTCCCTCCCAAAGAATAATCATAACCATGCTAAGCCCTGATGACCACTCAGGCTGCATGGTTTTTTTTTCTTTTACTTAAGCGGGCCCCTATTTTGGTAACTTCCCCCTGGTTAAGGTCTGATTCTCCTTGTTTTGCTGCGTAATTCAATTCTATATCGTCCCCCGGCCCCCAATTTAGGACCTTTGGATCTTTTTGATAAGATCTGTCAGTGGTTTACTACATTTTTTTTTCCCCCTGTTTCTCTAGATGTCCTTTTGGTCCCCCTCCCAACAGAAGCCCCTCCCCTTTTTTGGCCCGACTTTTCTTAGCCTGGTCCTCCCCCTGATGCAGGTGCTGGAGGAGATAAGATGCGTCCATCCCGGGACTCTAGTTCGAAACAGGGGAATCGCTGCCGGAATTCCGCCTTCCCTCCGAGCCCAGAACGATGAAATTCTTCTTTTCAAAATCACCTCTCTGAGATTCGATCCGGCCCTCTCCCTAGCCTCCTTTTCCCCCCGTGTGCCCATGCATATATGTGAAAATCTCTCTCCCGATCCACTTGCTTTGCTAGGTTGACATCGACCTTTTTATTCTTTTCTTGCGAAAACGGATTATTCCTACCCTGTCTCATGCAAGCCCGAACTAGCTTTGCTCTTCCCGGTCCATTCCATCCTACCCGTAATGTTGACTCTGACGATTCCCTATGTTGGCCGCAACCCCGGACGTCTGTCTTTAGGCCGTCGGCCAGACCCTCAAATAGGCCGAGACAATCACCAGCGTCCCATCGGAATTCCCTCCTGGCCTTACCAGCCCCCCTCTTCACGCGTCTTCCTCCGCAGACGATATCCGGAACACCCCCCCTAAGGCAAAATTCCCTTACCGTCTGCTAGAGCCTCTCGGAACCTCTCTAAAAGAGCACTTCGCCTTCCCAGGTTTTTTTTTCTCCCGTACCCGGCCTTTCGGAGAGCAGCTAATTTCTTCTTGACCCAGCGGGTAGAGACCGTTTCTCCACCGATCTATCATTTTTTTCCTCTTTTGGCGAAAATGTTTTTATCAGACGTGACTTAATCTTTCGAGGTGCCCCTTGTCGAGCCAAGAACCGAGATCGTTTCCCCGCCCTAGCTACTGGTGATGCCCCTCCTCAAAGTCCCCCCCCTCGTTTTTCTCCCTGAAGATTAGTGACAACCCCCCCCTTTTCTCCAGCCCCTGTCTTTCCGGAATGCCTCCCGCTCGAGAATAGAAAATGACACTCGGAGATTCCCAGCATATTATTTCTTTAAGGCCTTGACCCACCCCTGGCCCATTATCGTTATAGCCTTTTTCTCTCCCCACCCCTTACTCTGTCATGCGCTACCAACCCAGAGTACTTGATCATTTCGTGATTTTCTTGGCACCCCGTGACTATCCTCCAGAAACATTAGTTAACTCCATCTGTCATGGCGATGCTATCTCGCTTAAATCAACCTTCATAGCTCCACCTTTCTTTCTCCGGAGGTTGTTTTTTTCTGAAAGATACTTTAGGCATTTTACTCGGCTTTTCTTTTTTCTTTCCCTCCGTCTTTTTTTTCCCCCACCTGATACATACGGTCGTCGGTATTCCTCAGGACTCTCCCCTCACGTTCCCTAGTTTTTCCTTCAATGCTTTCCGATATTTTTTTAAAACTTCTATCTCTGCTTGCGGTCACTTTTGCTCCAGGCGCCCCGACGACGGTCTCCTTCCCGACAGTTTTCTTTTTCCTTTATCACCGCGATCCTGCGAATTGTTCCTCCTCCGTCCCCCTACCGACCAGCGTCACCGCACAAGTTTCATTTTCTTCACAATCTCAGACCCTTGATTGACCGATCTTTTAATCGGTGGGGGCCCCCCCCCCCCTCCGGCACGCTCCCTTTACCACAAAAAAGCCTGAATAAATTGTCCCCTCTTAGTTTTAACTCCCGTCGCACTTGATCTCTCATTTCTCCTTTCTTCCCCCTGCCCCCTCCCCCTCCCGGTTTCAGAATTGACTTATGTACGTTACCAGAGTGCGACCAATCCCTCTTCTTACGGGCCCCAGTTTTTTCTTCGCCAGTCAATTTAGATGTGAACCCCCTACCCCGGAGCGCAGTCCGCTCTTTCACGGTCCCCCCTCCCTTTTGCAGGGTTGTGAGTTCTCACACCTCCAGTCAAGCCTTCCCCCTTCTCTCCCACCAGAAAAAAGATGACCTCCAGCCCCCCATGACCAGTTCGATCCTCTTAACCTTCTTGAAACTTATATCTTTTCCTGATGTAAGTATGGTCTCCTAGATGAAGTCCCAAGGCTCTCTCCCACCAACCCCCTCTTTATCCCCCTCCGGCCATGACAGATTATGGGCGAGAGCTGGCCCAGAGTCAGCCTTCCCAGAACCAGCTTTATCTCCCCCCCGCCCCCGGACTCCACTAGCTGGAACGCCGGTCTGTCCCCACGCTTTTGATCCCTTTTCCATTTCCCAAATTAAGCAGATCTCTTTGACCCCCCCTTTTGAATTGACCTCTTGCCTGTCCCACACCTACCTTTTTCCTGAGTTTCCCGCACTTCGAGTGAGACAGGCGCGTCTAACGTCTTCTCCCCGCTGTTAGAGACCGTCCTCCGTAGTCACTTCTCGCGTCCGAGAACCTTTTTTCCGTCACGCAGTAGATTATAAGAGCGTAGCTCCTACCTCTCCACCCCTCTTTACCCTGATAAAAACTCTCAGTGCCTAGGGTTAAGGATTGCGAGGGGTCTGATATCCCGAAGAACCCACTCTCGTGCACGATCTCGAGGTTGTTGAACCCCCAAATTCGATTTCCCTCCAATGGCACCTCCCACTTTTCTTTTCTCACATTTCATGTCTCTTTTAGCCGCATTTTTTTCCCCTGTCGTGGAAGGATTGTTGCTTTTCTCTCTCTTTCCTTCCTACTTCCGTTTTTTTTCCTCTCTAGTAAAAGACTTTAAAAGCCCACAAATCCTTAAACCCTTCCTTTTCCATGCTTCCCCCTGATTGATCTTCGAGGGTCAGTGCTTTTCGAAAGCTTTTTTCTGGATGTATGCAACCCCTCTATTTTTTCTCTTTTCTTTGACTTAGTCATAGAGCCCGAGTGCTAGGTCCTCCCCACATCTGTAGCCTCTTTATGACTGCCCAGTTAGTTACGAGTTTTCCTTTGCCCGCGCTACGCTATTCCTCTTCCTCGGTTTACCCCAAGACGGCTCTTCTATCGGGTTCTCCGCCCCGTAAGCGTTCGCCTTCCCCTGTCTAGACTTCAGTTTTTCCTTCCCTTTTCCCGGGCCCAGTTTTCTTTCGCTTCTTCTTCAATTATTCAGATTTGGCCTTGTCCTGCTTTGGTGTTTTACGGCTCCCCACCCTGGTGCTTTTTCACTCTTTTTTCCAGCAAGGAGTTGTATTTCGTCGCGCCTCTTTCGCTTCCTCCCTTCTTCCCTCGGAGCTGAATCTTTCATTCTTTGGTCTCGGCCTTTGGTATTTGCCTACATAGTCCTTTTTCTGACCTCCGATTCAGTTGGTGGCCTTCGTCCTTCAGCCTTCAATGAGGCCCCCCAGACTGGTCACTACTGTACTATTTAGCGCGGTATTGGGTTTTGTCTTTCACCCTTTGGCTTATACGTTTCTTATGGTCTATTTTCTTTATGGCTTTGCGGGTTTTTTAGCCCCTTTCTTGTTAACCCACCTCAGGTATGCCCCGTGCAACTCGATCTCTCCCTGCTTGAGGAGTTTAAAAGTTGAGGGCCCAAATTCATGCGGCCTCTCCTTCCGGTCGTTCTTTTCCCTTAGCCCCGTAATCCCACATTTCCCTCTCTACCCTGTTTTAAGGTCCTAAGAGATATACGGCAGTTGCGCAGACCCCCTTGAGCCCCCCTCTTCTAGGATCCTGCCTTTGATGCTATGTTTTTCCACTTGTGTTTCTCTTCATGAATTCTGGTAGACCGATTGTGCGATGGTCCGGCCTATCTATGGAGGGCATTGATGGGCTAATTTCTTTAGTGACGTAGGAGGCTTATGTTTTTTTTAAAGTGTCCCCTCGATTTTCCCAGACACCCTCCCACTTTATCATTTGCCCAGTTTTCTTATTTGCGGTCATAGCTAATTCCTTCAAGTCCCTCTCTCTCGGTGTTTCCCCTCCTATAGATTTTTTCCCCCAGGACTTCCTATTCTCTTCACCGCTTCCGTGTCCCCAAGGGGCCGACCGGTAAAATAACTACCCCCTTTCACCTTAACTTTTGTCAGAACACGCAGTTTCCTTAATTTAAATTTGATCTTTAAACCCAGCACCCTCCTCCGTCCTACACGTCTAATCCAGCCCCCGGTTCCCTCAAGTCCTGATTCTCTATCGCCAGGAATACGCTTGGACTTGTTACTATAGTGCCAAGTAGTCATTCCTCTCTGCAAATTGATCAAAATCCCCGAGCAGATCTTGACTTTCCCTGGTCTCAGCCGTCTCCCGGTATCTTTCTCGTGCACATATCTTCTTTTTTGCTGACCCCCTAACTTCTATCTATGGCGTCCCCGATATATTCTTTTAGATTTCTTAGCATTCGTATTTTCTGTTTCTTGCCCAAACATTTCTGTTCCCAATCTGTTGCGTGATTGCAACGCTGAGTATTCTCACCGAGTGCTTACTTTGATCGCGAATTCCTTCGAGTTCCTCCCTGCCGCTGACTTGCTTCTCCTTCTTCTCCGACAACTTCTTAAAGCTAAGACACACTCTCCTTTCCGAGTCGCGCTTTTTTCCTCCTTTTCGAGGGGCGAGACGTTGATCATAGTACCCAATTTCCCCCCGCCCGCTTGTCTGGCATGACCTACGTGCGGTTTCTACAGGCATCTTCTCCTTTTACATACTTTTCTCTAAGTCTATGCCCCTGTCCCTTGATTGTTGCCAGGATTCGTTGGTCCTTGACGTTCACTTATTATCTCGCCCCTCCAGAGTTGTCTCGCCGAATGTTTTTTTGTTCAGTGCTTTGATCCCGTCCTATCTCGGCAGCGTAGACGACTTCTTTTTCATGACCTTTTTCGTCTTCCCTGTCCCCTCTTCTCGCCTTTTATCAAGTTCGGCTTTATGCCTTTAACTGCGCAAAAGTCCTCTCCTCTTCTTGAACCTCAGGCGCTTCATCTCTGCTTTGCCCGGCGACTTCAAACGATGTCAATATTTCAGTTTTTTCGTAGTCCCGTTTGATGATGATGTTGGTTGATTTTTTGCGCCCTTAAATCAGGGCCTCTGCGCATGTCAGTTTTGCGCGCGCCTGGCTTTTTTTGTAATTTCATGTTCATTTGCTTACGGTTTTCTCCGGCTACCTTTGAAGCGATTGCCGGCCGGTTTTTTCTAGGCAGGAAGTCTTGTATATTCTCTACACGTCACCATCCTCCTCATGACGCTCCTGCCAGGAAGCCAACGGCCTGGCTGGAACGAAAAGAGAGGGAGGTTGAAGTCTCCTCAGCTTAGTGATGCGTGAACTACCAACCATCGTCTCCCCCTGGGGTCTACAATCTCCCCCCCCCCTGTACGAAAATTGGGCCGGGACGGAACTAAATCTGGTTTCCAGCACCGATAGCTAACAACCCTTACGCCGAACGATCCCGCTTGTCCTTCCCCCCAACCCATTGGAACGAAGTACCCCCACCCAACCCCTCAGGACTAATTCCTCCGATCGATAGGTGCTCCTGTTTCAATCAATAGGTCAGTATTCCCTCCCATGGCTAAGTTGAACTCTTCTAACATCTCCGGCCTGCCAGGCAATGTCCCCGAACGGATGGTCTTTTTTCGTGATTGTTTTTTTTTCTTTCGGACCTTAGCCTTGAAGAATTTCTAAGGGCATGTCCAAACCTTCCCACCCCTCTTCTGCCTTCCCCACATGAATAACTTTCCTTATTTTGTCCCCCGCTCCCTTTTCCAGCAGTTTGTCCCCGCAAAAAATGATTGGTCAACTTTTGCGTGGCTCTTCTGGGCCCCCCCTGACGCCCTCCCTCATCATTGTTCGCCTAAGATCGGCGCAATCTCTCGGCCTTTACAGCCTCTCCCCCCTTTTTTGTCTTAGACCTTTTTCAAAGGACAGCGTAGACCTCCTGGGGCAAACGCACATTCCCT